>Ga0272443_10003877_pt1 | contig 17050 bp, 29 predicted proteins | sample SSMAcet12_FD_193581 | JGI IMG/M metagenome (GOLD analysis project Ga0272443, IMG submission 193581) | Marine sediment archaeal communities from Little Sippewissett salt marsh, Falmouth, MA, United States - SSM-Acet-12 | ecosystem: Environmental > Aquatic > Marine > Wetlands > Sediment ... | reverse complement strand
TCCCGGGTCCGGATAACTGCATCCGGAGCTAACCGGAAAATTCACTGAATTTAAATTCCGGAAAAAAATTTGTTTTTTAAAATGATTTTATGGTTCTATTTACCAGGGCTTTGAGATAAGCTCTGTCTTCTTGACAATCTCTCCGTCGCCCTTGTGTGGCATACGGATGACACCGTCGCATCCTTTCTCAAGTTCACGTGCTTCGTCACAGAGGAGTGTTGCTGCACGCATCATCTCGTGAGCTGATGCAACGATTGGTGTGTAGTTCTCATGGCCTTTTGTCATAAAGCAGCCCTTTACATTTACACCTGCAACAGCCTGTGCAATCTCGTATGCTGCGCGTGCCTTTGCATATGCGTATGGGTTTGAGAATTCATCCACAACTGCCTTGTCGGATGTCATGACGATCTTTGGAAGTTCGAGTTCTGCACCCTTCTTTCCTTCTTTGACCTGGTCAATGACTTTATCAATTGCGAACTGGAGTTTGCGGAAAGCGCCTGTAATTGTAAGAACCTTTACAAGGTTTCCGTTGTAGTCTGACATTTCAACCGGGTCAAGGAATTCACGGCGTGCTCCGATCATGGAGTCTGCCTTCATAATGATGTATCCGAAATCGGATTCCTTGAGTGCTGCAAAGTCGTCCTTCTTTGATGTTATGTCGTCGGTAATGACAACACATGGAATTCCTGCTGCTGCAAGAGCTTCACGTGCGCCCTTTGGTCCTGGGAGAACGCCGTTTGGTGAAACGACGATACAGAAGTCAGGAGCCCATGCTTTCATGTTTTCAACAACACGGTCGATATCTTCCGGCTGAAGTTTTGTTCCGCTTGTTGCCATGAATGTCTGCATGTCGTTGCGGTCTGCACGCTCATCGAGGAGCAGCTCTGCCATTACACCACTTGCAATGTTTCCTAATTTTGCAATTCCTACTTTAACTACCATATTTTATACCTCTCAAAATTGAGAACATTTTAAATTCATCCGGTCTGGATATAAAGATTTTGAATTCAACCGGAGAAAGCAGAAATATTACCTGTTAACTTAACATGTTAAAGAAAAGTGTTTAAGTTTATGAGATCATATAACCATGTTAATGAAAGAAAGCCTTCTTACTGATCGCCAGAAAGAGGTCCTTAGATATAGGAAAAAGGGATATACGCAGCAGCAGATTGCTGATATTATAGGGACTTCAAAGGCAAATGTCTGCACAATTGAAAAGGCGGCTATGGAGAATATAAAAAAAGCGCGTGAGACTCTGGAGTTTTTGTTCACTCTTGACGCACGTGAACTGTGTGTAATTAAGTCCGGTTCGGATTTTATTGATGCGGCCAGGCAGATATTTGATGATGCTGAAAAGATGGGTATTAAGGTGAGATATGATACGATTTCGCTGATAAACCGGATGCGCGATTCAAATCCTGAAAAGTTCAGGGCACGGTATATAAGAAATGATATTCTGGTTTACATCAATGATGATGGAGAGATCTACTTTAACTGATCTGTCCTTTGTGGAATAATATTTAATTATTATCTGTTTTATCTAATTTTATTGTATTTTACCGGTATTCCGGTGCGCTTCCATAGTTATTCCTGCTTCTGAATCCGGCTGGATCTGCATGGTCCGGAATAGGTTTTTAAACTTGTCTTAACAATATTTAGGAAACCGTTATGGGAAGTCCGGAATTGTCTGGATATGCAATACCTGAAAATATTGTATTTCTGTTAAATTCCGGGCCTTTAATCTTATAATGTGGTTGCCCCGGTATTTTATGCCGGGTTTTGCCGAGATTAATGTCCGGCTATGCCGGACGGGCTGACGATGTAGAATTTGATGTATGCGCAGGAAAGGGTGGACGAAATTTTCGGCCCTTACTCAATAAAGAGTAGTGCATATTAAGGTCAGAATCTGTTTGAGAGTAGTAAGCAGCCCTTAGATAATGTGAGGTGCGCTGTCGGACGTCTGTGTAATGCAGTATGTTCCCGGCCGGGTTGAATGCCTGACTGCTGTACATGCGTTTCTGTTCCGATTCAGTCGTTTACTGTCCTTTGCAGGATTTATTTCTGCTTCTCGGAAGAATATTGTGAAAATTTAGTTTGTAGGACTGATCGAAAAATGCCCCAAACAACCAGACCACGCAGGGGATCCCTTGCATACAGCCCCCGCAAGCGTGCAAAAAGCCAGGTACCAAAGTACCAGTCGTGGCAAGAGTGCGCCGGGGAACCGAAACTGCAGGGTTTTGCCGGATACAAGGTGGGTATGACACACATTGTAATGGTTGATGACCATAAGAACAGCCCAAGCGAAGGAAAAGAGATTGCTGTTCCAGTAACTATTGTGGAGATACCGCCAATTAAGGCAATGGCAGTTCGGGCCTATACCAAAGATACCTACGGTAAGAAAGTATTTGCAGAGGTATGGGCAGATGAACTTGACGGAAAGCTGAAAGACCGTATCAGTATTCCAAAGAAGAACAATGCAGAAGAGAATATTCAGAAGATAAGCGAAGCCATTGAGGCCGGAAAAGTTACTGATATATTTGTTCTTGTGCACACACAGCCGGCCATGCTTACCGGTGTCCCCAAGAAAGTCCCTGACATGATGGAAATGCGTGTCGGAGGAGAGGACATTAAGGCATGCTTTGACCATGCAATGAGTCTATTCGGCAAGGAAGTCGAACTTGAGGATATTGCAGGCGTCGGCCAGTATATAGATGTCACCGCTGTTACCACCGGAAAAGGGACAAACGGTCCTGTAAAACGCTGGGGTATCCAGGTGAGAAAGCGCAAGCACTCACGCGGTAAAAAGAAGAGACATATCGGAAACCTTGGTCCGTGGACACCTCACCATGTAAGGTGGCAGGTTCCCCAGATTGGACAGATGGGATACCAGCAGAGGACCGAATTTAACAAGCGCATTCTCAAAGTCGGAGATAACCCTGAAGAGATTAACCCGGCAGGTGGATTCCTCCACTACGGACTTGTCAGAGGCAGATATATTGCTATTAAAGGTTCAATTCCCGGACCTACAAAGCGTCTTATCAGAATCAGACCGGCAATCCGTCAGGGAGAGCACGTTGTCCGCGAGCCGTCTATCAGCTATATCAGCACAATGAGCAAGCAGGGGTGAACTGAGAGATGAAAGCACAGATATTATCTATAGATGGTCAGAACGCCGGTGAGATGGATCTTCCGGCAGTATTTGATGAGTTTTACAGGCCTGATTTAATTAAAAGGGCAGTTATCTCCAATCAGAGTACCCGCTATCAGCCTCACGGCACTGATCCGTATGCAGGAATGAGAACTTCCGCAGCATCATGGGGAAGTGGCAGAGGTGCAGCACAGGTTCCAAGAATTAAAAACGGTTCACGTGTGGCACGTATTCCACAGGCCGTTGGCGGACGTGCAGCACACCCTCCTAAGGTTGAGAAGGTTCTTGTTAAAAAGATAAACAAGCAGGAAAAGAGAATAGCAATCAGATCGGCAATTGCTGCAACCACTAATCCTGAACTCGTTCTTGCCCGCGGGCATAAATTCGAAGGCGATGTACCATTTGTTTTTGAGGACTCCTTTGAAGAGATAACCAGAACAAAAGATATTGTATCAGCACTTGAAGCAGCAGGTCTTTACCAGGATGTTGTTCGTTCAAGAGACTCAAAGAAGGTTCGTGCAGGACGCGGAAAACTTCGTGGACGCCGTTACAAACAGCGCAAGAGTCTTCTTGTTGTAACATCGGAACAGCCAAACAAGGCTGCAGGAAATCTTGCAGGTGTTGATGCTGTCTCTGTTAACCAGTTAAATGCAGAACTGCTGGCACCAGGTACTCACGCAGGACGCCTGACTGTCTGGACCGTTGCAGCGCTTAAGAAACTGGAGGACTTTTAAATGATAATTAAACACCCGTATGTCTCTGAAAAAGCGGCAATGGGTCTTGAATTTGACGGTAAACTCCAGTTCTTTGTCGACAGAAAGGCTTCAAAGGCACAGATTGCCTATGAAGTCGAGAAGATGTTTGGCAAGAAAGTCACTGCAGTCAGGACACTTATGACAATGAAAGGTGAAAAGAAAGCCTTTGTCAGCTTTGAAGATGAAAAAGCCGGAGAAGAAATTCTCAGCAGACTGGGAATAATGTAAAGGTGATGTGAATGGGAAAAAGAATTATATCACAGAATCGTGGCCGTGGTGGCCCGGTATATCGTGCTCCGTCACATAAATACAAAGCATCACTAAAGCATCCTGGTAAACTGGACGAAACAGTTCGCGGCAGAATTGTTGATATTGAACACGACCCTGCACGTCACGCACCGATTGCTCTCGTTGAACTTGAAGGGGGAGAAAAGATCTACATGCTTGTAACAGAAGGCATGTCAGTCGGTGAGGATGTCGCATGGGGTATTGAGGCTGAAGTAAAGAACGGAAACACACTCAGGCTTATCGATATCCCTGTCGGAGCATTTGTCTGCAATGTAGAGGCAAGGCCAAACGACGGCGGAAAGTTCATCCGTGCAAGCGGTGTTCAGTCACAGGTAATCGGCAAGTCCAATGACGGACGTGTCGGTATCAGAATGCCAAGCGGTAAGCACAAGTGGTTCCACGGATTCTGCCGTGCAACAGTCGGAATTGTTGCAGGTGGAGGACGCAGCGAAAAGCCGTTTGTGAAAGCCGGAAAGAAGTTCCACAAGGTTAAATCCCAGGCACAGAAATGGCCGAGAGTCAAAGGTGTCTGCATGAACGTGATTGACCATCCGTTCGGAGGAGGAGGCCATCAGCACTGCGGAAGGCCAAAGACCGTATCCCGTGGTACATCTCCGGGAAGAAAGGTTGGACACATTGCTGCCAAGAGGACAGGAAGGAAGTAACGAGGTGGCGTAGACAATGGCAAAAAAAACACAGAGAAGATTGCCGAGGCGAAAAGAGGAATTCACCTATCACGGCTACAAAATTGAGGAACTTCAGCAGATGAGTCTCAGTGAGCTTCTTCCGATTATGCCTGCAAGGGCACGCCGTAAATTCGGCCGCGGACTCTCACCCGGACATGAAAAAGTCATCTCTGAGGTAAGAGAAGGAAAGGAACGTATCAGAACTCACCTTCGTGATCTGGTTATTATGCCGGAGATGGTTGGTAAAACAATTGAGGTATACAACGGAAAGGAATTCCTCAAGGTTGAAATTCAGCCTGAGGCAGTCTTTGGATATCTCGGTGAATTTGCTCTTACCAGAAGGCGTGTAGCTCACGGAAGTGCAGGTATCGGTGCGACAAGATCCAGTAAATTTGTACCACTGAAGTGATTGAAATGGCAAGAACAGAATATTCAGTCGATATTAAAGGCGATAATGTTGCAAGAGCAAAAGGAAATGAGTTCCCGACCTCTCCAAAACATTCCATTGAAATTGCTGCTTTCATCAGGGGTATGAAAACCGGTGAAGCAATTGAATATCTCGAAGATGTAGTTGCACTTAAAAAACCAATTCCATTCAAGAGATTCAACCGTAACGTTGCACATAAAAGAGGTCTCAAAAACTGGGATGCAGGAAGATATCCTGTAAAAGCTTCAGAGTATTTCCTGAAAGTCTTAAGATCAGTTGAGAAGAATGCAGAGTACATCGGACTTGATACTGATAACCTTGAGATCATTGTTGTATCTGCAAGCAGAGGAAGAAGAATGAAATCTGTCTTCCCACGTGCAATGGGCAGAGCAACTCCAAAATATGCGGATTCCGTTAATATTGAGATCGTTGTCAGAGAGGTGGAGTAATGGCAGTAGAGAAGAGATTTGTTGAAGACGGTGTTCGCACTGCACGTGTCGAGAAGTTTCTTGTAAAAGAGCTTAAGAGAGCAGGATATGGCGGCACTGAGATTATCAGGACACCTCTTGGTACACAGGTCACAATATTTGCAGAAAAACCAGGAATTGTTATCGGAAAGGGTGGAAAGGTAGTTCGTGAGCTTACTTCCACACTTCAGAATGATTATGGCATTGAATCACCTCAGATTGAGGTTCAGCAGGTGGAAAACCCCGCATTCAATGCACAGATTATGGCTGAAAGGCTCGCAAATTCACTTGAACGCGGCTGGTATTTCAGAAAGGCCGGTTCAAGCATCATGCGCCGTATAATGGAATCCGGAGCGCTTGGCTGTGAGGTCATAACTTTAGGAAAACTTACAGGTTCACGTGCACGTGTCCAGAAGTTTACAGAAGGTTACATCAAACATGCCGGAGAACCAAGCGAGACAATCGTTGAGCATGGTTTTGCAATTGCGGTCAAAAAGCTTGGCTGTATCGGCTGTCAGGTAAAGATTGTTCCTCCGGGTGCAATTCTCCCTGATCACTTTGAAGTAATCGAGCCGGAAGCAGTTCCGGAGCCTGTTGAAGAGCCTGCAGAGCCGGTTGAGGAAGAGATCTCAGCAGAAGAGGAATTCGGACGCGAGATTGATGAGGAGATGGAAGCTACAGAGGATGTCCCGGCAGAGGAGGATTTCTAAATGGCAATATTTCGTGCATCTGAAGTTGCACAGCTGAGTGATGTAGAACTGGCTGAACAGCTTTCAAAACTTGAACTGGAACATGTCGAGAATCTTGGCAAGGTAAGTGCCGGTGGTGCACCCGATAATCCGGGACGCATCCGTGAAATCAGGCGCACTGTAGCCAGAATCAAGACCGAGCAGAATAAAAGGAGAAATGAGGCTTGATTAATCCGGTTAATGTATGCAGGCATGAACTTACCGGCCTTGCTGTTAAGGTTGAATCCTCAACCAACAGCTTTCAGAATGAAATATCGGGCCGTATTGTTGATGAAACAAAAAACATGCTTGTCATACATACCGGAACAGGTCTCAGAAAAGTGCAGAAGATAGGGGCTGTGTTTCAGATCCACCTCCCAGATGATACCCAGTTAAGGGTTGATGGTTCGGTGCTCGCTTCGCAGCCTGAAAAACGTATCAGTATGCGAATTAAAAATCCGAGGTAAATATGGCTAAAAATACAGGGTTAAACGTCGCTGTTCCTGAAAAGGAATGTAACGACGTAAACTGTCCATTCCACGGCACTTTGCCAGTACGCGGCCAGGTGATTACCGGCAAAGTCGTGAGTGACAAAATGCAGGGATCTGTTGTAATTGCAAGAGATTATCTGCACTACGTGAAGAAGTACAAGCGTTATGAAAAACGTTCTTCAAAGCTTCACGCACACAACCCTTCTTGTCTTGGCGTAAAAGTCGGCGATACAGTAAAGATCGCTGAATGCAGGCCAATTTCAAAGACAAAGAAATTTGTTGTTGTAGAGGTGTCTGAGGAATGAAAGCAAAGCAGTCCAGAGTGCCAAGGGCACTTGCCACAGGCTCTAAGATGACATGCGCTGACAACACAGGTGCCCGTCAGGTACAGATTGTATCTGTTGACAGGTATCATGGTGTCAAAAGACGTCAGCCAAAACTTGGTCTTGGTGACATGGCAACAGTTTCTGTCAAGAAGGGAACTCCTGAGATGCGCCGCAAACTTGAAAAAGCGGTTGTTATCAGACAGAGCAAAGAGATAAGAAGAATAAACGGCCTCCGCCTTTCATTTGAGGATAATGCAATGGTAATTACAAACGAGCGTGGCGAACCTAAGGGTACTGAGATTAAAGGCCCTGTGGCACGTGAAGTTGCAGAGCGTTTTCCAAAGGTTGGTTCAATGGCCACAATTATTGTCTGAGGTGTGCTGAATGGTAAGAATTTCAAGCACACAGCCCAGGAAACAGCGTAAAGCACGCTACAATGCAAAGCTTCACCAGCTTGGCAAGTATCTGAATGCACCGCTGTCATCTGAACTCCGTGAAACATACGGCAAAAGAACCTTCAGAATTGTTGAAGGTGACACTGTTAAAGTAACACGCGGGGATTTCAGAGGCGATGAAGGCATAATTGATGGTGTAAACATTGAGAAGGGAACAGTCCTTGTACACGGAGTATCTTCCACAAAAGTGGATGGCACTGAGGTACCAAGGCCGGTTTATGCTTCAAATGTTCAGATTGTCAAACTGAATCTTAGTGATAAAATCCGCCAGGAGAGACTGGAGGCGAAGAAGTAATGTCAAACCATCTTAAAAGATTAAATTCACCTTCCGGATGGCGTATTCCCAAAAAGACAAACACGTTTGTAAAGAAGACCGCACCGGGACCACACAACAGTCATGCTATGCCTGTAGCTGTCTGGCTCAGGGACCATGTAGGTCTTGCAAACAATGTCAAGGAAGCTAAGAAGATTCTTACAGACCGTTCCTTAACTGTGAACGGCAGTGTATGCACTGATCCAAAGATGGGTATCGGTGTCTTTGACATTATTTCAATCCCTAAAATCGGTAAGTACTACCGTATCCTTCGCAATAAAAAAGGCGATTACGTCTCAGTTGAGATTACAGAGGATGCTTCCAAATCACGCCTCTGCAAGATTGCAGACAAGACTATTGTCAAAGGCGGAAAGATTCAGCTGAATCTCAGATACGGTGCCAATGTAATTGTCGACACTCAGGAATACAATCCAAAGGATTCAGTTGTCTTAAGTCTTGAACCTGAGACACGCTTTGAAGTTATTGACCACTTCCCGTTCGTACAGGGAGCTGTTGCAATGATCATAGGTGGTAAGCACTCAGGTAAGGTCGGCAAAATCACCGAGATCTGTATGGTTCCGGGAAGTATTCCTAACAGAATTTATCTGGCTGAGGAGAAGACCGGTGAGGCATTTGACACTATTGAAGATTATGTCTTCATTGTCGGCAAAGACGAACCGGCAGTATCTGTATGGGGGATTGAAGAGTGAACCCAATGCAGGAAGTCCGTGTTGATAAAGTAGTTGTCCACATGGGTGTCGGAGAGTCCGGTGACAAGTTAATGAAAGCTGAGAATATCATCTCGGAGATCACCGGCCAGAAGACTGTCAGAACAGTTGCAAAGAGAACTCAGCCTGCTTTTGGAATCAGAAAAGGTCAGGCAATCGGCTGCAAAGTATTCCTCAGGGGAGAAAAAGCAGAAGAGATTGTAAGAACTGCTCTTGATATTATTGAGAAGAAACTCTACGAAGGCCAGTTTGATAAAACCGGGAATGTATCCTTTGGTATTGAGGAACACACAGATTTTCCGGGCCAGAGCTACGATCCAATGATCGGTATCTACGGAATGGATATTACAGTAATTCTTGAGAGAAGAGGTGTACGTATCAGCCGCAGAAATATCGAGAAGAGGAAACTTCCGGCAGCTCAGAGAGTATCACGTGAAGATGCTATCAAATTCATGGCAGATAAGTTTCAGGTGGAGGTGCAGTAATTATGGCACAGAATAAGAATGCAAACCAGGAAGAATCCACAAAGAAATTTGGCCGTGGTGCAAATGTGTGCCAGATGTGCGGTAGAAAACAGGGACTTGTCCGCAGATACAATATCTGGCTTTGCAGGCAGTGCTTCCGTGAGAATGCAGCAAAGATAGGGTTTAAAAAGCTCAATTAAATGAGGTGTTTAAATTGACAAAACTAAATCCAATTGCAGATGCAATGAGCATAATCAAGAACGCTTCTGATGTAGGCAAGACATTCTGTATTGTTGAGCCTGCCGCAAAGCTCATTGGATCAATGCTCGGCATCATGAAGGAAGAAGGTTACATCGAAGGTTTTGAACTTATTGATGACGGAAGAGGCGGACAGTTCAGGATTTCACTTAATGGTAATATAAACAAGTGTGGTTCAATCACTCCACGTTTCACCGTTAAGACCGAAGAAATTGAAGAATGGGAAACCAGATATCTTCCTGCAAAGAACTTTGGAATACTTATCCTGACAACCTCAAAGGGTGTGATCTCACATGAGACAGCACGTCATGAGGGTGTCGGCGGTGAGCTTCTCGGGTATGTATATTAGGTGGTGCATTCAGAATGGCAACAGAAAAAAGAATTCAGGTTCCGGATGGCGTAAGCGCTGAAATCAGAGGTTCAACTCTTCTTATTTCAGGGCCGAAAGGCACTCTGGAACGGGATCTGCACTATCCAGGTATATATCTGAAGGTTGAAGACGGTGAATTTATTGTTTCAACCGAATCCACAAGGAAGAAGATCTATGCAATGCTTGGAACATTTGCTGCACATGCAGGTAATATGTGCAAAGGTGTCCAGGAAGAGTATGTATACCGCTTAAAGGTAATATACAACCACTTTCCGATTCAGCTTAAGCAGACCAAGGATATGCTTGAGATCGTAAATTTCCTCGGAGAGAAGGAAGCAAGATCTGCAGCTATTCCGGAAGGAGTCTCCATGAAGATTAATGGGGATGAAATTGTTCTTTCCGGAATTGATAAGGAACTTGTCGGTATCTGTGCATCAAGGATAGAGAAAGCAACAAAGGTCCGTGGACGTGATAACCGCGTTTTCCAGGACGGAATATATATCGTTGAAAAGGCGTGAGAGAAATGGTAGACGAAAAGATTAGACTCATTCGGGCACGCAATTCCCAGCGTGCAACCTTCAAGCGCCAGGGCCTTTCCCGGAAGAAGAAACTTGAGGATACGTGGAGGAGACCGCGTGGTCTTCAGAGTAAGCAGAGAAGACTTTACAAGGCAAAGGGACGTCATCCACAGCCTGGATACGGCAGCCCTAAAGCTGTACGTTTCATGCACCCAAGCGGGTATGAAGATGTACTTGTACACAACACTGCTGAACTCGAAGGACTGAATCCTGAAGTTCAGGCATTAAGGATTGCCGGTACTGTTGGTAACAAAAAACGTGCTGCAATTCAGGAAAAAGCCGAAGGACTTGGTTTTAAGGTTCTCAATCCAAAGGAGATCAATGCTCCTGCAGAGGATGTTGAAGAATCTGTAGAGGAGGCTGAAGACAATGAGTGATCTGAGAAATCAGAAGCGCATTGCAGCCGCTGTAATGAAATGTGGTGTGAACCGCGTAAAACTTGATTCAGAGCGCTCAGAAGATATCAGCAACGCGATCTCGCGTGAGGATATCAGAGGGCTTATTGAAGATGGTGCAATCAGTGCAAAACCTGTCAAAGGTGTAAGCCGCGGCAGGGCAAGGGCACTGGCAGCCAAGCGTTCATACGGTCACAGAAAAGGATACGGACGCCGTAAAGGAGCAAAAGGTGCACGTAATCCGTCCAAGAGACAGTGGATTAAGAAGATCCGTGCAATCAGAAGAGAACTTCGCGTAATGCGTGACGAAGGTCAGATTGACGCTCATCTTTACAGAATAATCTATAGAAAAGCTTCCGGTGGACAGTTCAGAAATGTCGCCCACATGAAGGCTCAGCTTGAGCATATTTCAGGGAGGATGGAATAAATGGCAACCGGACCAAGATATTTTGTTGCGTTCCGCAGGAGAAGGGAAGGTAAGACAGATTACTATAAGCGTTCAAAGCTTGTTGTTTCAGGCAAACCACGTATGGTGGTTCGCATTACAAACAGGCAGGTAATCTGTCAGCTCGTTGAGGCAGGTCTCGAGGGTGACAGAACCCTGGTGGCTGCATATTCGGGCGAACTTGAGAAATTTGGATATAAGGGTTACAGCGGTAACACACCAGCAGCATATCTTACAGGAATGCTCTTTGCAGTAAAGGCATTCAATGCCGGATACGAAGAGGCAATTCTTGATATAGGTCTTCACCGTGCAACATACGGTGCAAAGGTCTTTGCTGCACTCAAGGGTGCTGTTGCTGCCGGACTAAATATACCGCACGGAGAAGAGATTCTTCCGGATGACGACAGGGTAAAGGGCGTTCATATCGCAGCATATCAGCCTGAGAAGGCAGGCGACCTTACAGAAAACGTCGAAGCGGCTGAAGATGCAATAATGAAGGAGCTGAAATAATGGCCTATGAACAGGAAGAATGGATTCCTCTCACTGGTCTTGGTAAACAGGTTGTAGCCGGAGAGTTTTCCAGCCTTGAAGCAATTCTTGAAGGTGGCAGGCCAATAAAGGAACCTCAGATTGTCGACTACTTCCTCCCGGATCTTGAGGATGAAGTTCTCGATATTAATATGGTTCAGAGGATGACAGACAGTGGAAGGCGTGTAAAATTCCGCTGTGCTGTAGTTGTCGGAAACCGCAATGGATATATCGGATTTGGCCAGGGCAAGGATGCTCAGGTCGGCAATGCAATTAAAAAGGCAATTGCCAACGCCAAGCTCAATATAATCAAAGTCAAGAGAGGCTGTGGCAGCTGGGAATGTGCATGCGGACAGGGTCACTCAATCCCGGTGCGTGTTACAGGAAGAGCCGGCAGTGTAAAGGTAAATCTCTTACCTGCACCACAGGGAATCGGCCTTGTAACAGGAGATATCGGTAAGAAAGTGCTCGAACTTGCCGGAATTAAGGATGTCTGGACATCATCAAGCGGACAGACCAGAACAACAATTAATTTCGCAAAGGCAACATTTGATGCACTTAAGCAGGCTAATCTTGTCAGAACCGGCGGAGGTTCACGATAATGTATTTTGTTGTGCAGGTTCGCGGTGTTGTTAACGCGCGCAAGGAAATTAAGGACACTCTTAAGATGCTACGTCTGCATCATGTCAACCACTGTGTCATTTTACCTGAAACCCCGGCATACATGGGTATGATCAGGAAGGTAAAGGACTATGTTGCATATGGTCAGGCAGATGCAGGTGTTCTTGCAACACTTCTCACCAACCGTGGACGTCTTTCAGCAGACGGTAAGCTCACAGATGAGTATGTGAAGGAGAATTCCGACTTTGCAGATATTGCATCCTTTGCAGAGGCAGTCTGTTCAGGTGAGGCAAAACTGACTGATGTTCCGGATTTAAAGCCGGTTCTCCGTCTCCATCCACCCAGAAAGGGATATAAATCCATAAAGCGTACATTCCAGCAGGGTGGCGCACTTGGAAATTACGGAGATGAGATCAACGGACTTCTTTACAGAATGAGGTGAATTTGATGCCGGTAAATAAAAGATCAAAGTACCGCGGTTCACGCACATGTGGCGGCGGTACCCATAAAAACCGTCGTGGTGCAGGAAATCGCGGAGGAAAAGGACGTGCTGGTCACAGAGATCACATGTTCACACATTACCTTTTGCTCGGTGAAGTTCACAATGGAAAGCATGGTTTTGTAAGTAAGAACAAAGTTGCAGCAAATGTGATTGATGTCGGTGACCTTGACCAGCTTGTTGACTCCCTTATCAGTAAGGGCATGGCAACTATGCAGGACGATGTTGTTGTTATTGACGCCGGGCAGATCGGAATAGATAAAATACTTGGCGGCGGAAAGATTAATCATAAACTGAATATTACTGCTCCTGCATTCTCCGAGAGTGCAAGGGCGAAAATCGAAGAGAGTGGTGGTCAGGTTCTGACCGCCTGATTTTTTTTTTGGTGAACCATATATGGGAGCGATGCTGGATCGAATGGAGCCGCTTCTGGCAGCAATGCCGGCTGTCAGAGCACCAGAGGGGCACGTACACTTCAAAAATAAAGTGTTGTGGACGTTAGCTGTTTTGCTATTGTATTTTTTATTGACAAATGTTCAGATATTTGGTCTGAGTCCTGAATCACAGGACTGGCTCGGGATGTACCGTGCTCTTCTTGCCGGTGCAAGCGGGTCTCTTGTCCATCTGGGAATCGGACCGATTGTCACAGCATCTATTGTGCTCCAGCTCTTAAATGGTGCAGATCTTCTGGGTATCAATACATCTGATGCCCGTGGACAGGTTATGTACATGGGTCTTCAGAAACTGATGATCTTTGTAATGATTGCACTTGAAGCTGCTCCAAACGTGGTCGGCGGCTTTCTGAGACCTGATCCCGCAATAGCCCTGCAGGTATTCGGCGGAAGTATGACTATTGTCTCAATTCTGATATTTCTGCAGCTGTGCATAGGAGGAGTTCTGATATTTCTGATGGATGAGGTTGTCACCAAATGGGGTGTCGGTTCTGGAGTCGGACTGTTTATCGTTGCCGGTGTTTCACAGGGTCTGGTAAACGGTTTCCTGAACTGGTCCCCTGTCAATGACGCTTACCCTATTGGGTTTTTCCCAAGGCTGTTTGCAGTTATTGCGGATGGTGCAAATTTCATTGAATATTTCGGACTTGAAATCCTGGCGCTGATTACAACAATATTCATATTCGGACTTGTTGTATATGCAGAATCCACAAGAATTGAGATACCGCTTGCTCACTCGGCTGTAAGAGGTGCAAGAGGAAGATTCCCTGTCAAACTTATATATGCCAGTGTTCTTCCGATGATTCTTGTCCGTGTTCTTCAGGCAAACTGGCAGATGGTTGGTCTTTTCCTTAATAATCTGGGTATTACATTCCTTGGGAAATTTGAAGGCCAGACTCCGGTTGACGGAATCATGTATGTAACTGCTCCGATTAATGCACCGACTGACTGGATGTGGTGGGTGACTGATCTCGGCCATCCGGTATGGGAAGTTCTATTGCGTATGGGAATAGATTTCTTTGTAATGGTGGTCGGAGGTGCGATCTTTGCTCTCTTCTGGGTAAAGACTGCAGGACTTGATTCACCACATGTCGCAAGACAGATTCAGAGAAGCGGAATGCATATCCCTGGTTACAGGCGCAATGAACAGGTTCTTGTAAAATACCTCGACAGATACATCCCCCGTGTAACAGTTATCGGTGGTATTGCAGTTGGTCTGCTCAGTATCCTTGCCAATTATCTTGGTGTTATAGGTGCTGTGGGAGGTACAGGACTTCTTCTTACTGTCAGTATTGTATACAGACTGTATGAAGAGATTGCAAGTGAGCAGATTATGGAGATGTATCCGTTTATGAGGGGATTCTTCGGAAAGGAGTGAACAGGTTTTGAGTACTGGCAGAAAAGTTGTAATAACGGGCGTTCCGGGAGTTGGTAAGACTACTGTGATTAATGCTTCTCTTGAAGCGCTTAAGGAGGAGGGTGTTGATTACACCTCCATTAATTTTGGGACATGCATGTTTGAGGTTGCATGTGAACAGGGTAATGTCCATGATCGTGACGAGATGAGGCGTCTTGATCAGGATGTTCAGTGTTCACTGCAAAAGACTGCTGCCCAGGTTATAGCAAAGATTAATGAGAATGTTATCATCGATACACACTGCACAGTAAGCACGCCATCAGGTTATCTGGCAGGTCTTCCTGCCTGGGTCTTAAATGAGATGAGACCTGACATCATCGTGCTTGTTGAGACTGATGAAGATCAGATCTTAAAGCGCCGCCTCTCTGATGTGAGCCGGCAGCGTGATATGGAAGGATACGCAGCAATTAAGGATCATCAGAGATATAACCGCTATATGGCAGCATCATATTCGATGATGACCGGATGCACAGTTAAAATAATTAAGAATCTTGATTATCTTCTTGATAATGCAATATCTGAGATGGTAACACTTCTGAGGTAATAAGAAAATGGCAAAGGCAAAGACTCAGAATGCCGGAATGTTTAATTTTTTAATTATAATGGTCATTGCCATGGTCATCTACAGCATTCCGGCACTCAGGGATTTGGTGGCTTCTATAGCGGGAGTTGTCTTAGATCCTATCTATAATATTCTTGGAATTTCATGGCCTGAGATGATTCTTCTTCTTGCAGTGATTACCGGATGCTACTCTTCTCTTCTTCAGAAATATACTATTGATTACGAGAAGATGCAGACTGTTCAGAAGAAGATGCGTGATTTCCAGAAGGACTTTCGTGAGGCTCAGCTCTCCGGCGATGAGAAGAGAGTCAAAAAGATGACTGAAAAGAGAGATAAGATGATGCAGGATCAGCTTGCAATGTCTCAGGAGCAGTTTAAGCCTATGGGCTGGATTATGTTAATTACTATCCCTATATTCCTGTGGCTTTTGCATATGGCTCCTGATATGGGCAATATTACTTTTCCTTTTATGGGTACAGTAAATCTTATTGAGCCTACATTCCTGATTCTTCCGGGATGGATTCTCTGGTATATGCTCTGCTCTTTAACACTGAGTCAGGTCATCAGAAAGACCCTTGATATTGGTGGTCTCTGATGAGGGTTACAGTGAGCGGCCCTCCCGGAAGCGGGACAACCTCACTATCCAAAAAACTCTCAGAAACTTTTTCTTTTAAATTTATATCTGCCGGAGAGGTGTTCCGTTCCCTTGCAAAGGAGAAGGGTATGGATCTCATTGAGTTTGGAAGACTGTGTGAGTCGGATCCTGATGTTGACAGGCTTATTGATGAACGGCAGAAAGAGATCGGTGAGAGAGAGGATAATATTATTATTGAAGGACGTCTTGCAGGGCATATGGTTGATAACGCAGATATTAAAATCTGGGTTGCAGCGTCCCCACAGTGCCGTGCCATGCGGATTTCCGGAAGGGAAGAATCCGATATTGAATCCGCAAAAGAAGAGACGATAAAGAGAGAACTCTCTGAAGCTGCACGATATAAGATGTATTATGATATTGACATCTCTGATCTCTCTATATATGATCTCGTTATAAATTCAGAGAAGTGGGGAGTTGATGAACTGTCAGGTTTTGTCATCTCCGCAGTAAATAATATCAACAGACAGTTGCAGTGAGTAATAAATTATAAGAATATATATTTTTTATTCTTGCTCTGGTTTTCTTTTTTATTATTTTTTTATCTCTTTTAAAAGATGGATAGTTGATTTTAAGCAATATTTTCATCTTTTAGCGATGATCATCATTATTAAATACTGTAATATTGCGTATGTGCTAAATACTATCCTACCCTTCCTGCTATTTAACGCAGTGATGACAATGGGGGAGAAAGAATTAGATAAAGCATATGTGAGTCTTGCTGAGAGAACAGTAGAATCACAAATGATAGCCGAATTGATGGAGGATTACGGATTTGCAGCAGCAATTGCAAGAAGTCTTAAGGATCTCTTCATGTCTTATTTTAACACCTATCTTGGCCATGAAAAATCTGATGGGCAGATGATATACAGAGTAATTCCCAGTGATGTACCACCTGGGATCGAGGTAAGTAAGATCAAAACTCTTCCGGTTCAGCTAACCCTCTGTGATGTAAGTGACATTGAGATCATGAACAAAAGCTCTGTTGAGCTACAGA
>Ga0272443_10003876_pt1 | contig 17053 bp, 18 predicted proteins | sample SSMAcet12_FD_193581 | JGI IMG/M metagenome (GOLD analysis project Ga0272443, IMG submission 193581) | Marine sediment archaeal communities from Little Sippewissett salt marsh, Falmouth, MA, United States - SSM-Acet-12 | ecosystem: Environmental > Aquatic > Marine > Wetlands > Sediment ... | reverse complement strand
GTACAGCCTCGCTGACGGCAGCGGCTTCAGATGATGCGGATTCACTGTGTGCCGGCGCCGCCGATGGCCCATCACCACTTTTTTGTGCGGACGCCGGATTGGCGGGCGTAGTCAAAGGTTGTGACGATTCAGCGGTGCCATCACTTTTTTCCGATTGAACGAGGCGCGTCACCGGGGTGAGCTTCTTATGCCGGGTCGCTTCTATTTGGACAATTTCAGGGACTATTTCGACAACTTTCGGTTCTCTCTTTTCTATCGGTTCGACCATTGCCCGTTCATCTTCGAACGATGCCACCGCAGCCGTCGCCACCTGCTCTTTCACCATGGTGATGGTCTCCACAACCGGTGTTGGATCGGGCTCCGGGGCGGCCTCGGCAACCGGTTGTGGCTTCTGATCGGCAACCGCCTGTTCAGGGCGCTGGAAGATTTCCCCCACCCGGATCGACACGGCCGCCGCGCCTGGCATGGTCACTTCCGGCAACTGCGTATGCAGCGGCAACGCCAGTACGGCCAGATGAACAAACAGAGCGGTAACAAAGGCCAGTGAGAGCCGTGTATCGATCATTGCTGATTGGCCTGCAGGGATATATCCCGATAGCCCGCCTGCTGCAGTGCGTCCAGAACCGTGAAAAGCTGTTGATAGGAGACCTCTTCGTCGGCAAACAGCAGAACCGGTTGCACCTTCCGCTCGTCCGGCTGGTCGGCCAGGATCCTGGTTAGATCATCCAGTTGAATGCGTTGTTCTTCCAGGTAGATATCGATGGCCGTGTTACGCCGTTTGATGGAGATTGCCCAGGTGCTCTGGTCGCTGATCGTGGTAACCGCGGACTCCGGCAGGTCAAGATCGAGCCCCCGGTGAACCGCCATGGAGAGCATCGCGTAAATGAAAAAAATAAGCAGCAGAAAGACGATATCGATCAGTGGCAACATTTCGATGCGCACCGGTTTACCGTGACGGCGCACGATTTTCATGGTCTGTACTCGACGCTTCTCACCAGTTTCTTATAGACCACCTCCAGGCTGGTGGCATAGGTGGTGATGCCGTGCAGGGCACGGTCTATTCTCGTGTTGAAGTAGTTATACGGGATGACCGCCGAAATTGAGATAATCAGGCCGGTGGCGGTGGTAACCAGCGCCTGGGCAATACCGGCCGTGACCAGTTTCGGGTCGGCGATTCCTTCGGCACCGAGCATCTTAAACGAGCTGATGATCCCCAGTACCGTGCCCAAAATGCCCAACAGCGGGGCCACCGTAATCATCGTATCAAGCACCGGCATGAACCGGTTCATGCGCTGCAGCACCATTTCAGTCTCCGCCTCCATGGCCGCACCCATGTCGAAATCGCGATGCAGGATCCCCACCACCAGCACGGTGATCACGTAATCCCGGTTGCCCTCGGTGCGGATCTTAATCTGCTCCCACTCACCCTGCTCCGCCAGACTGAGAACTGTATTCATCAATTTTCGATCACGCCGGGCATTGAGCCCATACCAGAACAGTACCCGCTCGATGATCACGGTCACCACCACCAGCGAACAGGCGAGCAGCGGCCACATCACCGGCCCGCCGCTCAGAAAAAATTCATAGACGCGTACCATCTTATCAGCTCAGAGTTGCGGATGAATGAATCCGACGATAATCTTCAATGCCTCGACAAAAGTTGCCGGCGACGGGCTGCAGGCCAGATTAGGATCAACCATGTGCACCCGGTTGTCCGCTACCGCCTTGATGACCGTGAGCGTCTCCCACTTCTTTTTCTCGGCCGCGGCGATCCCCGTCTCAGAACCCATCATGGCAATAACAATCACCTCGGGGTTGGCGGCGATGGCCCGCTCATAGTTGATTCTTCCCGATGAAAGCTCAGCGAAGGGGTTAGTGCCACCCCCCAGCCTGATAAAATCGCTCATAAAAGAGTCGTTACCGCTCACATAGAGTGGATTGGCGCCAATCTGCAACAGTACCCGGGGCCGGGGCAGCCCCGCAAGCCTGGTCTGAATGGCGGCAATCTCCTTGTCCAACTCAGCGATGATCGTCTCAGCGCGGCCCCTGAGGCCGAGGGTTTCACCGAGCAGCAGAAGCTGCTCACAGCTCTGGGCAAAACTAACCGGTTGCCTGAAGTGCAATAGCTCAATGCCGGAGGCTTCGAGCATCTTCAGCTGATCCGGCTGGGTAAGACCGGAGGTGAGGACAATATCCGGTTTCAGGCTGATGATTTTTTCAACCGAAACCTGCATGACAGTACCGACCTTCTCGATATCGGCAGCCTCCTTCGGCCTCACGCAATAAACGGTGTTGCCCACCAGCCGGTCACCGGCGCCAAGCAGAAACACGTTCTCGGTGTTGATCGGGCCCAGAGAGACAATGCGCTGGGCGACCGTCGCCCAGGCGTCGACCGGCACCAATAAGAACACGAGCAATATGAGGTAGCGTAGCATAAGATCCGTCTTACCGGCTTATCGCAGTGTGTGCGCACAGACCGCTGGTCAGGGCGCCCAACGCCAGGCGTATGGTCTCGGGCAGGGTATCATCGTCTATCGGCGCAAACACCACCGGTTCGCCGGCGATTTCATCGGCAATCCCCTGGCACCAGTCGGTAAATGATGAGAGATCCCCGACCAATCCCCGTTCATGGGCGTCACTGATGACCAGTGCACTGTTGATGAACGACTCATAGCGTGGCTCAAGCAGCAGATGCTCGAGCCCTGCCTGGCCGGTCGAATCTGAGCCGCACTGACCATCAATCTCCCGGAGGCTGATGCCGCGCTCGCCAAGACGCTGAAAAACGGGGCGCCGGGCGATCAGGCAGTTTTGTTTGAGAACCGCCTCATGGACGCCGTCGTACACGGCCCGACCAATCAATTCACCCATCCTGGTGTGGCCGCCGGTGGCATCGATGGCCGGTCCGCTGCCCTGGACTACGAGGATATTATCGGTGCCGGTGCCGGTGGCCGGATTGACCATCCCACTGGCGCTGGAACGAATATCCAGATCCTGCAGGGCCGCCGTTTTGGCCTCGGTGGCACTGATCAGGGCCCGGCTCATGGCCCGGGGCGAGAGGGTGGTATTGGTTACAATCATGATATTGATGGTACCGGACTGGTTGTCGCCACTACCATCGCCCAGTTCATAGTAGAGTCCCTCATCGATTGCCATGCGAACGGCGTTGCCGCGCACCCCGGCGGTCACCAGCGCGGTAATCTCCATATCACGATAAGAATGGCTGACAATGGCGAGGTTGTCCATGTCAGCCCCGGTGAAGAGCAGGGCCGTTTCGGATGGTGGCAGCCCCAGGGCCGCCAGGGTGCGATTCCTGAGCCCATCCAGGCCCTGCCGGTGACCGAGCCCCCAGGCGGGTGGCGGAAAATAGTGGTTGCCGACAAAACGGATGTTGTCACGCCAGCCCTCCAGGGTGGACAGCACCGTCATCGGCCGGTCAAGCTCAAGCAGTACGCTCTTGTTACGAAAATCCCTGATATCGCTCTCCACCAGCCGGGCCGACTCCACATACTCATAGGGCAGCTCGAAAAATTCCCGGCTGACGACACGGTCGGCATACAACTGCAGGGAAACATCGCTGAACCGCTCTTTGTGAAGCCTTGCGGCCAGCCAGGCAACGAAATGGCCGGTGTGAGTGGCCACTCGGCAGGTAAGATCGCAGGGAAAAAAGATGATACGCTGGTTGCGCACCGCCTCGACATCCTTCCAACCGGGTTGCTCCAGCACACTCAGGAGATCTCTATCGCCGCCGCACCCATAGATGACCTGGGGGTTGAATGCCTGCCAGTCGGCCAGATCAACTTCTCCCACTGAACCGTTCAGGCCAAACGTGGGCGGGATGCCGCCGGCCCGCCTGATATATTCGTTTTGAAAGGAGTCATCCCCCGGAGCCATAACCGAATCGCGGCCCATCAGCCGGACAACCCGTGGCCGCTGGGCGGCAGGCACCGGATCAGTCTTGGCCTCGATCAGATCAAGCAGCCGCTGCTGTTCGGCAATCAGCGCCTCAGCCTGGGCCTGGCGATCAAAGATCCGGCCCAGCAACCTGATATGTTCGAAACTCTCAGCTATCGAATCGGCTGACAGGTTAATCAGGGTTACATCATCCGCGAACGCGTGGCCCACCTGTTGCTGAATGGTTGAGTAGAACACGAGGTCGGGCTCAAAGGCGGCCGCTCGCCTTAGATCGGGCCTGAAAAAGCCGCCGACTACGGGCTTGGCGGCAACCTGATGCGGCAACACCGAGTGGTAGGTACGGCCGACAATGGTATCTTCGGCACCGATGGCAAGAAGCATCTCGGTGATCGACGGCACCAGGGAAACCACCCGCTTCGGGCGACTGTCGATGATGATTTCAGTATCGCTCGAGTCGACAAAAGCAAGTGGGTAGTCGGATCCGAAGATCGCTCCGGGCAAAAAAAGCAGACTGACTATAAGAAAAATTCTCATGACCATGGGCGGCCTCACTCTGTGTCGTCCGATAGGTAAGTCATAGTCCCGTCGTCAGTGATGGGGTGTGGAGCAAAAAGTGAGGCCGTGAAACAGAACCCTCAGTTTCATGATGGTAATGGAAACTGCCACCAAACCGCTCCTAGAAATCCCAGCGCAGACCGAGATAAAAGTTGATGCCGGGCATCGGGTAGCCTTTTACGTACGAGTACTCCTCATCAAAAATATTGTTGATCTCGCCGCGCAGGGTGAAGGCGCCGTATGTGGGATTTTCATAAAATTTATAGGCGCCCACCAGATCGGCCACGGTAAAGCCGTCCAGGCTGACGATCGGGGCGGGAAAGGCGCCCGACTCCCAATCCTGGACATCCTGAGAACTGTAATAGGCGACGTTGAAGCGGCCGAAGGTGCCCATCCCGTTGCTCACCGAGATACCGGTTGCAAGACTGGTGTCGGGAATGTAGAGCAGATCTTCCCCGGTCTCCTCATCTTCGAGCTGGGTCAACAGGGTAGCGTTCACATAGGGCCGCACCTCCCATTGCCACCCCATCGGTACGCCGAGGTCGTAACCGAGCTCGATTTCAAAGCCGGCGATGGTGGCATCACCGCTGTTTATCCAGCTCTGGCTACCGTCTGAGAGGAAATCGGTGACAATCTTGTCTTTGAAATCGGTGTGAAAGTAGGTCAAAGAGCCATCAAAACCGGACTGAAAATAATCGGCGCCGACCTCGTAAGTGTTACTGCTTTCCGGATCAAGATTGGGGTTACCGACGGTTCGCCTGCCAAAGGCGGTGGAGTCGATGGCCAGCTGATCGGCGGAGGGCATCATGAAGCCCTGGGCGTATTGCGCCCTGAGCTTCAGATTATCCATGGGCAGCCAGGCGATGCCGATTTTGGGAGCCCAATTGGTCTGATCTTCCTCCCTTCCCCGCGGTTCTTTCACCTCTACCTTGAACCAGTCGTAGCGCATACCGAAACTGACAATCAGACTATCGTTAAGATATGAACCTTTGCCGAGCAGAAAAAGGGCCGGGTTATGATAGGTGCTGTCCTGGGGTGAAAAGGAACTTTCCACCTTGTAGTCCACCCAGTCGAAACCAGCGGTCAGAGTATGCATGCCGAAAAGGCCGGTGATCTGAGCCTGGGCGCCCTGCTGGTCGGTGGTGCGTTCCGAGGGAATGCCGGTATCCCAGAAATCCGGGTTGGAGGCGGTGGGATTGTACCACTTGTCTTTATCTTTACCGAAGAAGTAGCGCGCCATCCACTGGTAGGCGCCGCTCTCGGTCGCCCCGGTATAGCGTGCGTCCAGCGAATAGTTGCTTTTGTCGGAATAGTCGTCGAGGTCATTGACGCTGAGGTACCCCGGGCTACCGGCGTGGTCGACGTCGAAACCGGTGAAGATCAGGCCGAGCCGATGGCGCTCGGAAAAAGTGTAGCCACCCTGCAGGCTGACCCCGTACTGGCCATCAATGCCGGTATTGGCAAAGGTGTCGCCGCCGCCGGTATCGTAATCGTCGTAGGTCAGGTAACTCAGGGCACCGGCAAAATCAAAGCCCTTGGTCAGGGCGGTGCCGCCGGCGGCAGCCTCCCAGCGCCCGAACGAGCCGCCGCCCCCCCTGACATAGGCGGAGTTGTCGGTGCCTTTTCTGGTGATCACGTTAATCACCCCGCCGATGCCGGCGGAGCCGTACTGCACCGAACCGGGTCCGCGGATGACTTCGACGCGTTCAATATTTTCGGTAAGTATCTTGGTGGCATTTCCCGTTCCGGCCCGACGCCCGTCAAGCAGGATGAGCACCTTGCCCTGCAGATCGTTACCGTGGCTATCGGTTCTGAACCCCCGAACACCGATGGAAGTGAGACTACCCGGGTATTTCTGGACGTGGCCGAGTCCCCGTTCGGCAAGGAGCGAACCAAGATCGCGGCTGGCGGATTGCTCGATATCTTCCCGGGTGATGGTGGTGATGTTGGCGCTGACATCTCGCTTGCGCTCCTCGATGCGGCTCTCGGTGACCACGACTTCGTCCATCATGGTCGGGGGTGCATCGTCTTGCTGGGCCGCGGCCGGGGTGCAGACGGCAAGTAGAGAAATGCACAGCAGGCTGTTGTAATACTTCGGCATGGTCTCTTCCTCCACATGAAAATTCATCCGGGGAAGAAAAAACCCCGGACCAGTTATTGATCCGGGGGTGCCCTTATTACCTCGGAAATAGCAAGTCCCTTGTCCACGGGAACTCAGTATTACGTTTCAGGCAGGTCTTCTGACTTTCTCTCTTTTTCGGCGGCCTTCCCACTATGCGCAGTGGCTCACGTGGCCGAAAAAGTTCCCTATGCTAACACAAGGCAAGAGATTACAGCGGCGGGCCCGTTCCGGTTTTACACCGGATTCCCTTTTCATCCGCACTGGAACCTGAACGTGTTCTCTCGGTTATATATAGCTGCTCGGTGAAACCTCCCTCATTTCAAACCATGATTGTATGCACCACCCTATCTTCCCCCACGCATTTTTTCAAGCGTCATCAATGGTCAGCTCGTAAAAACCTCAAAATTGCTTGCTGCCGTCATTCCCGCCCTCGATAACAACACTCAAGGGCAGGCTACAGCGGGAACCCAGTAATTTCAAATAATTATGGATATAGGATCAGCTCCACCACAACGGTAATAACGGTTTTTACGATTCCATCATCAATTGCCGCAACCGCACCTTGCTATATTAAATATCATGTCCCTGGAAAATGTCCTGGAAGATGTCGGAGCATTTCTTCCTTGATTACCAGAGTACCCGAACCGGGTAATGGCTAATCAGGTGATCTGGAGTGAGAATCACCAGCGAATGTTCGATCGCCTGGCATACAATAATGCGATCAAATGGGTCCTTATGATACAATGGCAAGGTAGCAAGGTGAAACGTGGCCGCTTCGGTTATGGCCAGTGTCTCTATGTTGTGTTTCTCACGCTGTGACGTTACGAACGCGCCGGCTGATTCAGGAAGCGATAACCGTCCCAGTGATTGCTTTATGGTAAGTTCCCAGCTTGATGCGGCGCTCAGGAACACCTTATTTTCTGGTTTCTGAAAGAGTCTCCGGGCCGTATCGGAGAGCTCTGGAGCATCAAAAATAACCCACAAAAACGTACACGTATCAAGCAGCACATCCATGTGTTCAGGATTGCTGGCCGTAAAACCCAGCTACAACATCATCGGGCAACGGCTCGAAAAAGCGACTGTCTAGGGCAAAACCTGGAAAATCGTCTACCGCCAACCCAATCGGGCGTTTTGACGTGGGTGCGACAGGCAGTAAGCGCAACTCAGCGACCGGTATGTTGCGTTTACAAATCACCACCGTTTCACCCTCCTGCACGGCAGCAAGCAAAGATGATAGGCGAACCTTCGCCTCATGGACATTGAGCGCAATCATGGTCACATACTAGAACAAGTATATAGCCAAGTCAATCGTTAACAACTGCCCTGATCCGTTTTGCACTGGTAGATTACATTTGTTGCCAGGATAAAATTTTGGGAGTAGCGATGAGATTAAGTGAAAAGGCAACCTTGCAAAGTTCCCGTATAGTATCATAGCCATTACATGACATGGTCACGCAACCGTGTAAAGCATACCCGACATAAAACTCGATGGTAAAAACGATAAGAAATAGATTGAAACATGTAAATTACATGATATTTTATAGTTACATTGTAATTTTTCATACCTTTTCATATGCATAAGAGAAAACTGAAACTGCCTCCGCCGGGCACTGAGACCTTCTTTTTGTGGGGTCCGCGTCAAACCGGTAAGACGACACTATTGCGGCAACTCTATCCGGATGCAGTCTGGGTCGATTTATTAAAATCAGAAGAATATCGGCGTTATCTCAACAACCCGGAGCGTCTCCGTCAGGAATTGCTCAGCCTCGATAGCACCCCGTTCGTGGTCATTGACGAGGTGCAAAAATTACCAATCCTGCTCGATGAGGTACACTGGCTTCACGAAAACCTCAACATACATTTCGCCCTGTGTGGATCAAGTGCCAGGAAAATACGAAGGGGCCATGCCAATCTACTGGGCGGCCGGGCGATACGCTATGAGATGTTCGGCTTTGTATCGGTTGAACTGGGACAAGAATTTGACCTCTGCAAGATTATAAACCAAGGATATCTGCCCAGGGTATATCTCAGTACCAAGCCGCACCGGCTTCTCGATGCTTATGTCTCAAATTACCTGAAAGAAGAAGTGGCCGCTGAAGGCCTGGTGCGCACCCTGCCGATATTTTCAAACTTCCTTGGTCTTGCCTCGCTCTCCGACACCGAACCGGTAAACTTTTCCACGATTGCCAGAGACTGCGGAGTGTCGAGCCAGACGGTCAGGGAGTATTTTCAGATATTAGAAGACACCTTGCTCGGCAGATGGCTGCCCAGTTACCGCAAACGGCCCAAACGGCGTATTGCGGCAGCCTCAAAGTTTTACTTCGCGGACGTTGGTGTTGTAAATTTTCTTGCCAAACGAGGCCCCCTAGCTCCAGGTTCCGAACTGTTTGGCAAAGCATTTGAAAACTGGTGCTTCCATGAGCTATCCGCCTATAACAAATACCGCGAGGCCTTTGCGGAACTTTACTATTGGCGACTTGCCGGCGGTACGGAGGTAGATTTCATCATCAATGATTGTGAAATTGCCATTGAGGCAAAAGCAACCGGTACCATCCATGCAAGCCATCTTAAAGGGCTCAGAAGCCTGATTATTGATCATCCCAACGTAAAGCGAAGATTGGTGGTGTGCAACGAGCCCAAGATGCGCCGCACGGAAGACAATATCGAAATCATCCCGGCCCATGATTTTGCAGCCAAACTGTGGAATGGTGAATTTTTCTAGAAGGGTGCCACCGATCGATGAGCCGACGAGTTCATGCGAGGCCGTGTTTAATGGGCGCCTCGAAAAATGAGCATTATCATTAAAGTACAAGGCGCCAGGCAAATGTTAATGCGGGCATGTGCCAAGATAAAATTTTTGAGCAACAATAAGATCGGGCGTAAAGGCCATCTTGCAAGGCTCCCTATAACATATTCAAGGGTGACGTTATGAAGAAAACTATTTTTCTTTCTGTTTCAATCGATGGCTTTATTGCGGATAAGGCCGGCATCCCTTCATTTCCAGAGGGAGCATGGGAGGACTGGTGCGCTCTGGTAAATGAGACAAACTCCCTTATTGCTGGTCGAACCTCCCAGAAACAGGTTGAGGAGATTGGTGCTGACGCCGCGCTCACCGCGGAACACAAGATCGTCATCTCATCTCAAGACCTTGATCTTTCAAAAAGCACCTGGCAAGGCGCCAAGAGCCCGGCGGAGGCGCTGGAAATCCTCAAGAGCAAAGGAGTGAATGAGGTGATAATCGGTGGCGGCCGGACGATTGTCAACGCCTTTATTAGAGAAGGGCTGGTCGATTTCATCATCATCGACCTGCAACCAGTGGCATTTGGTAACGGCACCCAGGTCTTTGGTGATTTTCTTGGCAGGCTTGATCTCAAGCTTCTGGAAACAAGCAAGTTAAACGAAAATGCAATCCGTTTGAAATACCAGGTTGTCTAAGATGAGGTCTCACTCAAACTCATTGATGCCGGATATGGGTACGATGTGCTTTTTCTCGGGGCTCTGGGCCCTGGGCTTCTTGGGTAGTCAAGTGCGCTGTTTGTCAACTTTCCTCTGGTCAAAGGAAGATGGGCTCGTAAAACCTTAAAATTTCTTGCTGCCGTCATTTCCGCCCTCGATAACAACACTCAAGGGCAGGCTGTAGCGGGAATCCAGTGATTTCAATTAATTATGGATGTCGGGGTCGCTCCGGTAGACGATGGTGTCCCGCCATTCGCCGACAATGGCGCCATCGGTGCCCAACAGGTACCACTTGGGCTTTCTGATGGCGGCAATGTCGGAATGGATGAACTCAGCCTCTTTTCCCCCGGCAAACCGTATCTGTATGCGTTCCTGGTCGGCATTGGTGACATCATGCCACACCCGGTTGTGGCGAGTGGCCGCTACCGTCGCCACCGGTTTAGGCATCAGGGCCTCTTTGTTACGCTCGTCTCAGTTCTACCGCAGCCTTGATCCTGATGGGTGAATGGGTGCGGGAAAGTACTGACAATCAGCGCGTATAAAACCCGGCACGATTGCTCTGGTAAGAAAAATCTATTTTTTCTTGGATGGCGAAGTCTTTTCCTTGACGAGAGGCCTTTTAATGGGCGACCCACTGCATCCCTCCTGTGTATCCTCGGGCATTGACATATCTTTCCGCAATGTATATACATTGGCTAAACATTCAGGGGGTACGTAGATGCTTGCAAAAATACAAAAATGGGGAAACAGCCAGGGGCTCCGAATAGCGAAACATCTTCTTATGGATGCAAAACTCGATGTAGGCGATGAAGTCGATATCAGCGTACAAGATGGTGTTCTGATTGTAAAACCTAAAAAAAGCGTTCGATATCGTCACAGCCTTGAGGATCTGGTTTCGGGAATCCCCAAAGGCTACGATTCGAATGAATTCGATTGGGGGAAACCGGTAGGCAAGGAGGTTTGGTAGGTGGCCGCCTATGTTCCCAGGCAGGGGGACATCATTACCCTCTCGTTTGATCCGCAATCGGGTCATGAACAGGAAGGCCGCCGGCCGGCGTTCGTGATAAGCAAAGATCTGTTCAATCGAAGCACCGGCATGGCAATCGTCTGTCCTGTCACAAATACAAAGCGTAATTACCCATTTCATGTCCCGCTTTCAAAAGCCGGCAAACTTTCAGGCTTCATAATGGTTGAGCAAGTGAAGTCGGTTGATTTCCGTTCGCGCAGAGCTAAGCGCATCGAACATGGAAATGATGAATTGTTATCAGAAGTGCTATCTATTCTGGACGCCTGCATCACCCCATAAGGCAATCGTCATAAATGGGAAAATAAGGGACAAACCACGTTTTCCATGTGTAGGTCGCCGAGATATGGCCGAAATGATGACCGGCCACTATGAACGGGGAATATCCCGACCCGCGACCGACACCCAAAAGAGAATGGGCGATGCTCTCGGCGTTTCCGGTGACTATCTCAGCGAAGGGACGACGACAAATGTTGCACAAGCAAAATTTGAAGACAGAGAGTTGTTGCCGCAATTCTAAGAAATTCAGGAAGAAGACAAACAAGTAGTCAAAAAGTTGATTGATGCCTTTCTGGCCAAAAAATATATTGACAAATGTCAAGGATCGAGATTTGACCCCATTTTTTTGCGAATCCTGGGCTTGTTTGAGATGCTGGATCACGTGAAAACCGAGACTGATTTCCAGGTTGTTGACCCTTATTTTGAAGGGATGTTCAAGCATGGCCATGAGCAGTTCACAACACTGCTGAAGGCATGCAACAAGGTTGTTACCAACCGGTTGTTTTTGTGGTTCCTGGAGCGCCACAATCATCCTTTGCTTGATTCTCTTGATCTGTCCGTGGTTAACCTGGGCAGCGGCAAACGGGTGGTGGTAAAGGGCGGTCGATTCGACAAGCAGTATCAAATAACGGTGGCCCGCAGAATGCCTCATGATCACGAGGATCCGGACTGCATATTTTAGGTAACAATGGAAACTCCAAAAAAAAGAGTATCGGCACGGCGGAAAGAAGAGCTCGAGGAGCTGTTTGAGAGCAACTACGCCTCTTGTGCGATCGAGGGGTTGCGGCTCAGTTTTTCTTCCAAGACAAGGATTAAGAAGCTCTACCTGCAGGACCTTTCAAGCGATGAAATGCTGGAAATCCTCATGGATGATATTTTGAGCGGGAAAATCTAACACCCCTGAAGTGGTGACAAAGTGTTGTACGGCGTATCGCCTATAGTTTACTATCTAGCTGAGCATTCTTTCGCAATTCTCTCGATCCGTTTAATAAAATTGCAAAACCAACAATTGAAAAGATAAGAATGAGATAATCATATAGTTGATAACCCGTTCTAAATCTCAGACCACCCAAAAATAGAAAAAATCCGAAAATAATCTTTATAATAGGTGGAATCTTCATAATTAAAAATTAATCTTTTTTATATAATTATACTTCAGGAAAATTGAATAATCGCGTTGCTGACCGGCGCCGTGCGCCGATCAAGCAGACGCAGCTTGGTTCAGTTTCTTTGGGCTTTGTTCAGGAGGCATGGCGATAGGTTTTTGCTTTACTCTCTAACCCATAAGAACAACGAATATCAAGCATGATAAAAGGTAAATGGGATATACCCTGATTTACCTGGGACGCCGATCTGATCAGCGACAATTATAATTCCCTGGTGCCGACAATTAAAATTCCCGGATAGAAACGGGTAAGATCATGCACATCTGACGAAGGAGGGATGTGCATGATCACAGACAACCAGGTGAAGAAATTGAAAACGCACTTACAAAGTGGGGCAAGTGTTGAACTGGCCGCAGCGAAATCGGGTATGGACCCAAAGACGGCGCGGAAATACCGATCGCTGACAAAACTGCCAAGCGAGATTAAAGCCGAGCGGATACGGACGTGGCGTACCAGAGATGACCCGTTCGCAGACGTATGGACGATGGTCGAGGGGCTGTTGGAAATCAACCCCGGCCTGGAGGCACAGACGATTTTTGAGCACCTGCAACGAACCTATCCCGGCAGGTTCAGCGATGGGCAGGTGCGCACTTTTCAGCGCAGGGTGAAATACTGGCGGGCAACCGATGGCCCGGACAAGGCGGTGATGTTCCCTCAGGTACACCAGCCTGGGCTGCTGAGCCAATCCGATTTCACCTGCATGAATTCGCTTGGCATTACCATTGCCGGGCAGCCCTTTGACCATCTGATCTATCATTTTGTGTTGAGCTACTCGAACTGGGAAACGGGTACCATCTGTTTCTCCGAGAGTTTCGAGAGCCTCAGTGAAGGATTGCAAAACGCCTTATGGACGCTGGGCGGTGTCCCCCAGGCACATCAGACGGATCGTCTTTCAGCGGCGGTCAACAAGCCTGATAATCCTGAAACATTTACCCGGATGTATCAGGGGCGGTTGCCATGCGGTTGAAAGAGGCCGCTCATGCCATTATTCCCAGTAACATACCCACACGATATGCTCGTAATCCCATTGGAACGGTTCGGGAACAAGAACGGGGAATAGAGAGATAATGATGCGCTGGTGTGAAGATAACGAGATAAAGCAGAGTGCTCGGGATCTTTCCTGGTGCTGGCCGGTGGAGGAAGTGCTTGCTGATAAAAACTTCTATCTTCGCCTGGTTATGCAGTATGGGGGGAAAGAGGATTTTTCATTGGTGTATAAATATTTCACCACGGAAGACTTCATCGAGGCCATCGAGACGGCGCCGCCCGGATTCTTTTTTGCCGAAGTATGGCACGAGTGGCGAAAACGTCTTGGGTTGCCCAAGAAAAGAACGCCGGTGCGTTTTGCTGAATGCGAGAATGATCCGGAAGATTGGTGGCGAAACTACAGGCCGGAATAGTATTCCGACCAAGCTCACCCGACCAAAAATCGCGAAGCAGTTTTTGGTCGGGTGCAGCTCCATGTTATGCGTAGAATCTCTCTCAAAAGACATCCCACTTACTGCGCAAAGGCACAACTCCTATTTCGCTTGGGTTGTATGAGTCTTCATAGTATCTATTGTCACAAGACTTGCAGTGCCAGTGCCCTTGCTCAATATGTTGTAGCCTAACTATCTTTTCTTGCGTGTCATAGCATTTTTGACAAAATGGACCATCTCTCTTTTCTCCATCCATTGCCCAATAAAAAGGTTTCTCCCAAACAACATTCGATTTCTTCTGTAGTTGCGATTCCAGCTCCTTAACTCTTTCCCGTAGCCGAATGTTCTCTTCTTGTAGGTCTAAAGCCCCTTCCCTAAGCTCTATTATCTTCTCTTGAGCTTCCAGGTTAGCTCCCCTTTTTATTAACTCAGTGATTTCCTTATAGTTTGGAAGCAATGCCATTATTTCGTCCTCATTTACGCTTAATGCGGCCAGCACCGGCGGGAGTGAAGCACGGCGGAATTCCCGTGCGTGTGCATGCATGGTTAGCCCTTCCTCATTTCCCCGATTTCCGTCTATTATCTTCCTTACAGAGCATTTGGCAGTTCTCGGCACTTGTCTTTCCGCCTTCATGCCACGGCGTGATGTGATCTGCCTCCATCTCTCCGATCTCGAAACGCCCTTTGCAGACGGGGCATTCCCCTTGTTGGCGTTCAAACGCCTCACGCTTCTGGTTGTTGCTAAAAGCTCTGATGTTCAGGTGCTTTTCCTTTCCATCCAGTACGTAGGAGTAGATACCCTTCTTGTTCGTCACGTCCTCGTCTTCCATAAGTCGTGAAATCATGGCTTCGAGTTCAGCTGGATCGAGCTTGTGGTCTTTGAATGATTTGTACAGCGTGCCCCATGCGATCCCCTTCATCTCCTTCCGATACTTTGGGAACGTGACCTGAACCCAACCGATGACGGCTTGGAAGTAAAGCCACAGAGGATTGGCGCTCTTATCGTGTTGGTGTTTCGCCATGTAACCTTCGATGTCGCCATCGTTCAGCCACACGATGGCAGTTTCAAGGTAGTCCTGGCGGATAGGAGAGCCAGTCATGTACTTATCTGCAAGCTGCCAGGCGGCACACTGGGTCTTGGAAAAATAACGCTTCGCGTCTGCCGTCCATGATCCTGCATAGACAGCATTTCGCAGTTCTTGGTCTGTAAGCTTTTCGCCGGCAATGTTGATGGTGCGGAACCAATCCAGCCTTTCGCTATCTGTACCTTGGCACCAGTATATTGTCAGTCGGTAGTTGAGGATATCGTCCTTCTCATCCTGCTGCAGGTTATGAAAGTAACGGTCGTGGTAGGAAAATACACCGTCTACATACTGACAGACAGAGACGGTGCGCTGCTGCCCGTCGATCATCTCGAAACCGTCTTCCGTAACGGCCCAGTACATCGTATTTAGAGGGAAGCCCTTCACGAGTGTATCAATCACCGCTTCACGCTGCCTGTCGCCGTAAACGAACTCCCGCTGATAGGGCGGACGGATGTTCAGCTTCCCGCCGAAACCGACAACACCGTCCTCTTGATTGTCCTCATAACCATCGACCAACTCTCGGACCGTAATGTTTTTCAGTTCAATATCCATTATGCCTCCACAGCCAAAGGGTTGAGGTTGCGAATGAACAAGCGCTTGTAAACCCGTTTCCCATTGACGGCTGCTTGTGCAATTCCACTTGTGGAATCCCAGAGTCCACAAGAAAAACCTGTTCCTTCGCTCTCTGTGGCGCCGATGATCTCGAACTGCTCAGGGTTGTACTTCGTAAGGAATGTGATTGGAACTCCCATAGGTTCTTCGTAATCCATGGGGATATGCTGCGTCTTTGAAACTTCAATGGCGTTGTAGTTGTCATAGCGCGGGTATGCGTCTTCATTCCCGTGGTAACGCTGCACCAAAATCATTTCCTCGTGCCGCTTGTTGTGGTCCAAGTTGGTGTACCACATGACTCCAGAGACTCGAATAAGACCTTCGCGATGATCGGCATCAGAAGCAGTATCCTCGTAGTGTGGTGCGATGAAATGGGCCATGTTTCTCTTGAAACCGTACCCGAGCCACATTCTGTTTGCTTTGAGGAGTGGGAAAACGTCCTTATACGTAATGGCGTTTTGGTGACCGATGATGATGAACTTCTTGTCGAGACTGGCCAACTGTGAAACGTATTCGCTGAACAAGGAGAACGGCGGATTGGTGACCACAACATCGGCTTGTTTGAGTATTGCGATGCATTCCTCACTACGAAAGTCACCGTCACCCGCGAGCTGCGTCACCCCGATGTCGTCCGGCGTCGGGAGGCTGTTTGGAGCGCCACCTGTATATTCGAGCTTTATAGCCTGTTCTGAGTCGTTCTGACTGAACAGATTCATTTGCTTGCTCTTGTAGCAAGTTGTGATGAGTTTCTTCAGCCCAAGAAACTCAAAATTCTTCGTGAAATATTCAAAGAATGCACTGACATAAGGGTCATCACAATTGCAGTACACCACCTTGTTTCGGAAGTGCTTCCGGTAGTGCCTCAACTCTCTCTCGATATCAACGAGCTGGGTATAAAACTCGTCGTTTTTTGCCCTCTTTGCCTTAGTAAGGTGGTAGGTTGTCATGCTGTGTCCCATTCATGCCGTTATAAGCCTCACGCCCAACACATCCGCCCCAATCCACCCGCAATAACAAAAAATACAACTATCATCAAACAGAAAAAGTGAGTGAAGTAGCTGTTCACATGATGCTGTACATCACCGGCTCCCCGGAACAGGGATACCCCACCATACCCAACAGGTCTGACAATTACCCGACAGCCCCATAACATCACAGCTTTATCTTAAGGCCTTCAGCTTTGATTTTGAGCAGAGCCTCTGCATTACCACGGGCATCATCAACGGGGTTATGAGTGTGTTTGGTGTCTCTGAGGTGTTTGAAGCTCTTGAAGGTATCTTTGACGAACCCCTTATAAAGGGAGCCCAGATTAGTGGAGCTGAAGCCAAAGGGGTTGTTACCGGTAAAATGATGGAAGTACCAGTTTATGAACTGCCAATCGAACCCGTTGTTGTCGGAAATGAACAGCGGCCTACCGTTGGATA
>Ga0272443_10003875_pt1 | contig 17054 bp, 10 predicted proteins | sample SSMAcet12_FD_193581 | JGI IMG/M metagenome (GOLD analysis project Ga0272443, IMG submission 193581) | Marine sediment archaeal communities from Little Sippewissett salt marsh, Falmouth, MA, United States - SSM-Acet-12 | ecosystem: Environmental > Aquatic > Marine > Wetlands > Sediment ... | reverse complement strand
TTCTAAGATATTCTCCATTAACTCATCCATAGAAATAACTAAACCTTTTACATGACTCCATTGTCTTTTCTGTTTTGCTCTGACTTCAATAGGATTTACTTTCATTGATTCCTTCTCCCATTCTGGAGGATTGAACTTATCAACTAACCATTGAAAATCTCGTTTCTTTTTATTCCATTTATTGTTAAGCCATAAATCTCTGCTATATACCCTAGCTTTCTCTTGGTCGTTACCAGTTATGTGGTAAGGAAACCCTGGTCCTCCTCCACCTCTAAACCAATGAGCAAACCAAGTATTCTTATTAACCTTTAACGCTCCTCCTGATAACCAAGCTTTACACGCAACTTCAATACCCATTTGACCCCATCCACCGTGTCCTTCATCCATTCCGTCTAACTCCCAGAACCTATCTTTGTGCATAAACCACCCTGGACCCATACAGCACATAGTATCATCTATTAAGTGATTGCTTTCTATTATATGTAAAGCACGATATTTCTTACCAGTATAATATGAAGCTCTGAAAGGTTTCTCCCCTGTAGGACTTGATATATACATATAATCTGTTCTCTTATGTAACTTAGGTTCCCAAGTTTCAACATCAATATTATACATCCTTGGCACTACTGTCCAATCGTATTCGCAGTCTTTCGCTAACTTAATATCAAATCCTTTATCAACAGCACAATGAGCGTCAAGTTTCATTATATACTCGCCCTTTGCCATTCTAGCACCAAGGTTAATTGACTGCCTTTGACCAATAGACTCTTGATTGTGAATGAACAAAACCCTATCATCTTTCATATCTATCTGAGGATCTGGAATATACCCATCTAAAATAGCTAAGACTTCAATCTCACCTTCAGCATTATCAAGAATATTACGGATTGTCTTTTCTAAATATATTTCGTTCCTAGCTGGAATAATTATACTAACCATTCAATATCCTTCCGTATATCCGTTTCTCACGCTCAGAAACTTTTTGCTCTCTATATGCTACTCGTTTCTCTCTGCCATCTATTTCTTCTGCTTTAGCTTTTAACTTCTCGTGTTCTATAACTAACTGCTTGACTTGCTTCCTTAAATTATCAGGTAGAAGCTTTATAACTTCAGCGAACTTCTGGGTGTCGGATTGGGTTGTCATTTCTTAATTAAGACTTCTTGCCAAAGACCACTTTCTTTTACATACCTCTTGCCATCAGAAACTTTCTTGTCTTTGGTGGGTGTCTTTTTCCATTGATATGGTGTTATCTCTTGAGCTTCTCTTCCGTAAGTCTTGCTGACACCTAACCCTAATGCGTTAGATGTAGCAATAAAACCATCAAGTTCCCCTGCAAAATATCCCATCATCTGTTGAACTTGTATAGGTTGTGTCCCTTTTAGTTTGTTTAAAATAAAGGAAGGGAGTTGTTCAAGTTCAACAGCCCCTCCTTTAGCATAATCCCAAGTTACAGTCTGCCCTGCTAACTTACCCCACTTAGGATCACCTTTCTTATACTTTCCTCTGCGAGTGGTCTTATACTCACCTTTTTCAGTATCCATTCCAACTAATTCTTTAATCGTAGTAAACCGTCTTTCAGCATAATCTGTGCCAGTAAGATAATCCATAAATATCCCACCAACAACACTAGATTTATGTTTCATTGCAGTAGTATTTCCTAATTTAAAGGTGCTTGTTAGTTGGTCTTTCTTAGCCTTATCATTCCTTACTGAAAGTTTAAGAGGATCTTTAAAGTGACCTAAGATAGAAAAATAATACCTATCTTCCCCTGTTCCTCCTAAAGCTTTATATATAGGAGTTATATCAACATCAAGCCACCTATATTTTCCTTCTTTAAAAGCATACCTATAGTTTCTGGCAAACCTTCCAAGGACACCTTCTCCGTTCACATCATCTTCATCAAAAGCTGCTGTAGCCATATTGGCTAGTATTGTTGCTCCAATACCTTTGGCAATTATACCTGCCCAGAAATCCCTATACATCTTGCCTTCTTCCCCACCTTTAAAAGCTTTTACCATTGTTCTAATATTACTTTCAGTCCAATCAGGAGCCAACGCAAGCACCCTAAAGATATGCTGAACTGTAGGATTCCTTCCCATTCTTTGTAGATGTAACCCTCCGAAGTCATCATTAATTAGATTAGCAACTCTCTTGGCAATTACATCAGTATCTTCATTAGGATATTTCCTAAGTTGGTTTCTATACTCTATCGCAAATGCTTTTGCCTTTAATCCTGACCCTATAACCCCAAACAGGAAGTCAGCTTGATCTTCTCTGAGTTTCATCATCTTATCTTTTATTTCCTTGCTGACATTCCACTTATCAAGAAGACTACCTATTGCAGTTTTCTCTTTAAGTAAATCTTCATTCCAGTCTTGTTTTCTGCCTATAGTAAGTCCGTTCCTTACACCTTGTGTTATGATAGGATCAAGCTCGTCTACCATTCTATTTCCGTCATTAACAGCATCTATAAGATTCATCTCATCAAAAGTCTTTCTGTTCGTACCTAGATAATAAGACCTAGAAAACGCCATGTGATGAAATAAAGAAGTCTGTAATATCCAAGCTTTCATAATAGCATTGTACTTTGTTATAGTATCAATAGCCTTTATCCCTTTTAGCTTAGATACTCCCATTATGTTATTCAGATTATTAGCTTGAGATTCAGGAGCATACATCTCTTGTCTTTCAAAAATATTGCCATTGTCATCTATAAAAATATTCTTACCGTATGTTTCTCCTTCAACAGCTTTCCCTGCGTATTTCCATGTTTTAAAGTTAGGATGTTCTACCTTCTTATATCCTTCTAAATGTTTAGTTGTTATAAGAGGATTTCCGTCAACATCCTTTATCTTAGCAAGAGATTGCATAAACTTCTTATCTTCAATAGTCTTGACAATCTCTTCTTTAAGGATAGCCAAGTTATTCGTGGCACCCTTTACTTTAAGGTCAAGACCCAAAGACCAACCTTGTGCTATAGTATCTAAGACTCTTTTCTTTGCATGACGAGTTGTCTTACCAAACTTACGGAACTTCTCAGTAGATCCCTTACCTTCAACATCCCATATTCTTCCTGCGTAGTTATCTAAAACATTCTTTATAATCCCACCCTCTAAAGCTTCTAGTCCTATATCTTCATAAGCCTTAGCAATGCCATCTGCGACCTTCTTGACTTCTGGCGGGAGGTTATTAGATAAATCTATAATCTTTTTCTGCTCGGCACTAAGAGTAGGGTATAAATCTTTAACTTGTTGAGGATTACGCTTATTGTCTATATATAACTGAATAGCCTGATCATACTCCTTAGCTACAGTCCCATAGTCTTTAGTCTTAGAGGCTTTCTTTATAGCAGTCTGAAACTGTTTCTTCTCAGCAGGAATTTCAAGAGTTGTACGAACATCTTTCTCGCCTATCCATAAATCCTTCTGTCGTTCATAGGCTTGTTCTAACTCCGAGGATTCCTCTTGATTCCCTGCAATACGAAGTTCGCCTTTCTCTTCTTTAAGTTTAGACGGAATCTTCTTGTCAATATCCTTGATAGTCTTCTGGATAAAAGACTCTTCTTCCCCTTCCCCACCAGTAGCAGTAGGTGGCTTTGTCGGTGGCTTCTCTGGCGGTGTTCCCTGTGCCTTCTCCCAGATGGAGATGAGTTGTTTGTCTGCTTTTACAACACCTGCATCAGCAAATCCACCACCTAACTCATAAACACCTGCAAGTTCCTCATAAAGATTTTCTGGTGGATTACCGTTATATTTAAACTCTAAATCAATATCGCTGTCAGGGGTTGGCTTTAATTTTCCATAAGAACCACCAAGCTCAACATCAATAATATTTGAATCTATTGATTGAGCAGATTTCAATATATCTTGTTTCTTAGATATAAATTCACCATATACATCTTTTACATATTTTGTAAAATTTTTATCTCTATACTTCTTTGCCACAAACTCCTCAGCCGTCTTGTACTTCCTCGCCTCTTCAAGTAGCTTGGCTTCTGGCTCTACAATGCCCTGTGCCTTTTTACCCTCGGATATATCCTCTTGTGGAGATGGATATACTTCCTCTTTAACTGCGAATACTTCTGAAAGTCTTGACTTCCCACCAACGGTACTATACCCCAACACTCCATCATACCCTGCATCTCTTATTGCTGATGCAACAATATGTTCTTGTAAGGCATAAGGAAGTTGGTTCCCTTCTTTACTATACTCAATAATATCATAAGCTAAATCCTCATTTCCACCATACTTCTCCAATAAATTCATAATTGAAGGAGCATCTGGTCTTCTTCCTGCCCCACTCCATGCGTTAGCTAGAACATCATCACGCATTTTCTGATATGCACCCTTACCTTTAATTCTATCATAGGCTCTTTCAGGAACCTTCCCCCCTGAAGCACCTTTTACTATAATAGGATTTTCAAAAATCAATTCCTTTGTTATCTTCTGCTTTCCACCATATCCAATTCTACCTGTTTTATAATATCTAGCATAAGGTGATTTTTGTTCTGGGAGATAAAACACACCTCCACGAATACTAACCTGTCCTGCTTGTTCAGGTTTTTGGTATCTTGTAGCTTGAATACTCAAACCCTTCTCTGTCAACTTTGCACCCTCAGTAGCTTCAATAGCATCAAATATCTCAGGCTTCCCTTCCCAATCCTTCGGCAATGGTAACTCGCCCTCTGCCCCTGCCATTCCTCTCTCACTTGATAAGACTGACCCTGCTAACCTGCGACCAAATAATGGTTGTCCTACTTCAAGTACTTCTTTACGCATCTGTGGTGTTATGTAGAAGCCTTTTTGGGTAGTAGTTCCGTATTCTGTTCCAGCTTCATCTTCAACTGCAACTCCAACATCTATCTCCTCAACCTTCCCACCCCACTTCTTGATGTACTTGTTGGCTGTCTGGGGGAGTATCTCGTCATAGAACTTCTTTGCCCATTCGCCACCGACTTTTAAATCTGCACCTTCTAATGTTATAACAGGTGCTTTTTTATCTTTATTTATCTCAATAGTTTTATTAATTCGCTCTGCTGCATCTTTTCCAATAACTCCTGGTAATTCAATTAATGGAACTGTTCTATTAATAACAATATTTGAAGATTTATCTAATGCTTTTAAATTACCATATTTATTAATAGGACTATAAGCATATTCTATATAATCAATATATTTACTCAAATCATACCTATCTGCCGTCTGCTGTCCACTTATCCAAGATACAAACTTATCCCCTCGCTCTACCGCCTGACGGATGATGTCTTTAAGTGCTAACTCGTGCCAAGTGTTCTTGAATGGGGCGTTGGGGACTTTTTGTGATTCACTCGCTGTTTTTTTAATTAATTCATCAAGTCTTGATTGTTGATCATCTGTTCTTTGACCAAACGGTATCGCTGATAACTTTTCTCTTTCGTAATCAATTTCTTCAATGCCCTTATACCCCTTGCTCTTCCCTTCCCTATGCCAATCACTCTGGATTTCTTCAACGAATGTACCTTTATTGCCTTGTGCATCTGTACGTTGGTTTGTTCGGTGATGCACTAATGGGTTTGGTTCTTCCCAATGGGGGGATTTGTAAAGAATTTCTTGTACAGATACTTTCCCTTGTTTATCTAAAATGTCTGCTCTCTGATTTTGTAACTCTTTTAATCGTTTTGTTAAACTTTCAGACCCCATAGGACTTTGATAAATTTCTTCAATTTCTTGTTCTATATTAAAAAGTTCTTTAGACTCAGGTGTTCCACCTGGCAAAGTCAGCAGAGTCTCTTGGTAGTTCTCGCCTCCTGGAAGTTGCCATGTGGAGTATTTTGGTTCTTCGTGAGGAAAAGCATTTCTCATATAATAACGAGCGTTTGCTTCACTACTTTGAACTGGACTAACAGGATTTCCTTTTTCATCAACTACATAATATTCCCCAGGGTTTACTCCTTCAGCAACTCTATGCCTTTCTACCCCCTTCACAATCGGCTCAACCTTGACCTTGTTCTGCTCTATGTAATCCAGTAATTCACCTTTTGAGAATTTATCTTTTGTCTTTAAGAAATCTTTGATTTTCGTGAACTCCATCTCCTCAAAATTAACACCAGACCTCGTCAATGTATTTAACGCCTGAACGCCTGTAAAGAAATTAGGTAACTTAAAGTCACTTACTGCTAAGAGATTAGACTTTAGTGGAACTTGCTCTGGCGAAAACTTTAATTGTCCTCCTTGGCTGAAGATTAATCTTTCCCACATTGAAGGGTTACCAATTTTATCTGGAGAAGGTATCCCAAATCTTGCGTTCATAGGAACGACATTAACATCAGTCACACCAAACCTCGGGGTTACAAGTTGACCTTGCCTTGCAAGTTGTAGTGCTTGTGTCCTATTTATTCCTAATGCTTGCACAGCGTTCCATAGTTCTTTTTCCTTGATAGTAAAATCTTGTGTTCCTTGTGATCCCTGAGATTTTCTTAATAACTCAAACCATTCATTTGAAGTAACTTTCCTATTTAACACTTTAGATAAGATAGGATTACTAGAAAGTCTGCGAATCGCAGATGGATCTCTTAATACTTGAATAGCAGAACCTAATCCTTTAATCCCTTGCCATCCCATATATCCAATTAAAGCTACTCCTGCTACTCCTTCAAGAACAGCATTAAACTCACTATTAGGGTTAACAAGTTGCTCTCCGATAGGTGTGCTTGTCCACTTATTATATCTTTTAAGAACATCTTTCTGGAACTCATTTAACTTTATTTTAACAGTAGCCCCTTCTTCAAATGTATCGTCCCCTTCAAATCCCCAACCGTACCAACTCGGTCCTTTAAGATACATATACCCACCATCTATCTGTTCTTCTTTAGGCTTCTGTGTATAGTTCTCATATTCCTCAATAGATACAGATTCTATCATATTGTTAGATGCTACAATCCTATCGCTTTCTTCACCTGTAGGTGAATATAATGGCATAGGTTTTCTGAACTTAGAAATAGTAGCTGAACCGAATGGATTTATATTAAACAATTCAAAAGAAGTTTTGCGTTCCTCCTGCTTTACTTGCTCTCCTTCTTCTGCAAAAGGACTCTTGCCTTGTTTAATTCTATCCCTAGCGTGATTAATCGCTAAACGAATTATCTCTTGTGTGGGTAAGTTCCCACCTAATAAATAACCTATCTGTTGTTTTGATAAACTCGGAACCAATAAAGGTATTTGAACTTCCTTACCTGTTCTAGTACCTTCCATGCTTAATTCATTTCTCTTATCACTAGAATCATCTTTCTCTGGTGGAACCATATCTCCTTCAAGATCACTAGCATCAACACCAATACTTAACTCTGTTGAAATCCTTCCATCTGGTCCTTTCAACTCCCCGAAGTATCCCATACCTTTCTCAGTTCCATCAATCCTAGTCCCATAATCACTAGCTTCTGCTGACGATACTGAAAACGGATTGAGTCCTCTAAAGTCATAAGTTATAGGTTCACCTTCTAATTGTTTTTTGTCTTGGATAGCTTTCTCATTATCCTCACGGATTCGTTGATTTACATCTTCGTCTTTACCAATAGGGTTGTCTATGTTGATAGAATTATAACTATTCCTTAGAACTTCGTCTGCTGCGTCATTAGGATCTTTGCCCTCTCTAATTAGTTCCATAAACTGTGTAAGTCCTGTCCCTTGTGGAGTACCTGACTTCTCTTGCCAATCCATAACCCTATTAACTGCGTTTTCTGAATCTTGTCTTTTAGAAGCCGACTTCTCACTACCAAACTTTAACGCTGTCTGTAAAAATAAAACCATATTCTTTTGACTTAAATCATTCCCTGTGAAACCATCTAGTATATCTATTATCACATCATTCATTTCCTCTGGGGACTTGGCATTTAACATATTTGTAGTTAAAGCAACAAATGCTTCATCGTTTCCTTCAATGTCATAGTCTACTTCATCAATAGGCTTTTCAACTGCTTTAATAAAAGCCTTGCCAAATTCAGGTCTTAGTTCCCCGTCGGCAACCATCTTTGATATCGCAGAAGTGTCATTTATTCCTATTTGTCCATTTACGAAACCACTTATTGTTTTAGCTTCATTCGCTATTTGAGATTGTTTCTTTGCGAATTTGTTATCAGCAACAATACTCTTTGACTTGGTTGTGATGTCTTTATCCAAGACATCATAATCCTCTTTTGTTAATTTATCTTTCACGCCTTCAAGAAGAAACCTTGCCTTCGCTCCTGTAATATCAGCAACCAAAGCACCGTCAATAGTCTTCTTTAAGCCTTTTAAAACATTATCTCTTTCCCTAAGGCTCCGTAAAGTAGGATCTGTTTCTCCTAAGACATCGCTCTGAATATTACTATCATGTTTAAGGTCATTAATCCCTTTCTCTAAAGAAGGAATGTTCTGGTACATATAGAAATCTGTAATCCCTTGGTCAACTACTCCTTTCTGTATACTTACTCTATTAGCATTATCTTCTGCGACCTCGTGGCTGATAACAGAGTTCCTTATAGATGAGAAATGATTATCCATCTTCTCAGCCAGCATAGCTCGGTGGCTTGCGCTTGGTATTGACGCCAAATATCTATCTCTATTTGATTTATATTTATTATCTAATTCAACAGTAGACCCTACAGCTAGACCCATCTTACGATTCATAATACCTTTAGGTCTTTCTATTTTTGTTCCGTCAGGTTGCAAGACTTTCTCATTATCTTGGTTAAATAACCAATCCTGCATATCATTCTTATAGTTCATAAGATTCTGAGAAGCCAATAAGTTCATATTCTCGTCTTGTTTCTTCATAGCATATTTTCCCAGAAAGTCCCCTAAATCCCCCATAACTTTCCCTAATCCTGCTTTTGCTTCTACTACTTGTCCACCGAATGCTGCTTTAGGTGGAGTAGGTACTTGAGGAACAGGAACATTAACTGATCCTATATCTACTTGTCGTTTATATATTGGTATGCGTGGTGACATTTATTTTCCTCCTTATATTAAAAGCTTACGAATCCTTTACCAGTATAAAAATCATATGGTAATGCTCCTGCTGGTTTTCTTGCTAATGGAGCAAATGATGATGAACTCATTGAATAACTCGGTATACTTCTTGATATTCCTGCTGCCCCTGAAGAAGCAGGTTTAAATATATTAGCTAACGGTTTGAATCCACCCATTGCTCCGAACATCGCAGCATTCATCCCTACATTTGACCAAGTGCCGAGGATAGTATTCCGTGCGTTTATCTTTCCTGCATATCTAGAATATCTCCCTGCGTATTCATAGTTAGTAGCTTGTGCTTGTGCTGCCCAGTTCTTGTAACTAGCATCAGTTGTCGCTCCCCAAGACTTGTAATCAGCGTTATATCTTAAAGCTAATTCATCTTCCATAACCTTTGTCATTGTTGATGTAGGGATATCTTCTATCGCAGTAACTCCACCGTAAACTCCTGATGCTGCAAGAGCAGTTTTCTGACCAGCCGATACTTCAGCACCTTCTCTTTTTATTTGTTTGCCTTTTTCTTTAGCTTCTTCTTGGTATATCTCGCTTTGTTTTTGACCTCGCTGTAATTCAAGTTCGCCTTGTCGTCTACTACTTTCAGCTATCGCATCGTAATAGTTCCCCTCAGCATCTCCTGCTGCTCGTTGTGCTGCTGCTTGCTGATAACCTGATGCTACTTGTAAAGCAGTTGATGCTGTGAATAAAATTAAAGTTGGTGAACACATAGTAGTTCCTCCTACTTATTGAAGTAGAAGTACATAAACTTCTGTCCTTCTTCTCCATATGGTCTTGGTTGACTAAACTTAGCTCCACAATACTTGAGCCATTTTATAGTTTTCTTGTTCCTGCAATCTACATAATTGTATAAGTATGGATAATATTCTAACATTAACTTTATAAAAGCTTTACTATGGCGTAAAAACCTTTTCTGGATTTTATATAAATCTTCACTAGACAAAAACCATATTGAAGCTTTGTTCCCTAATATTGATTGTGGCACTATTCCGAACATACCTATTGGATTCCCATTTACTATTGTTAGTGCGAATATTGACTTCTCTAAACTTTCTTTTAACGCTCTCTCAGGTTTATACCTATGGCTCGCCCAAACTTCGTCTATATCAGATTGTTTAAGTTTGTCTTTTAAATATTCAGCATCTGTAATTATAGATCTGCGTACTGTAATTCCGTCTTTATCGTAATATAATTCTTCGCTCATTAAACTTTTCTTTTCTTTCGTTTTTCTATCTTAGCAAGAGTACCGTAAATATAAGCATTTCTTCGTTCGCCTGTTAACCCTTTTGATGACGCTTCTCGTGCAAGTTTTCTATGTAGTGCTTTTGGCATAATATACTCCTATGTATTAAAGTAAGGGATACATACTGGCTGTGTACCTACATATACTTTTAGATATCCGTCAGGTGCGTTCATATTAGAAGCTGACGATGTCGTCCACCCTGGGTCTGTAGTAGGAGTATCTGTTGAACCTGTGAACCTATTAGCACTTGATGATAAATTAGTTTCATCGCTCATAATAGTAGCTGTATTAACACTCACATCTCCTATTATAGAAAACTCACCTAACCATTGTTCTCCTACAAAAGGCATTATCTCGTTGCTCCTCCTATCGTCACTTCAGGTATAATAGCACCTATCGTTACAGGTAACGGATCTGACTGCCTGTAGAATACTCGTCCACCTGGCTCAAACTGCGATCCTAAAGGTACTCTTACATCACCTGTAAACATTTCTTCGTCACCTAAATTTTCACCTGAACTATACCTAAACTGGTCTTGTGTGAAAGCTTCCCATAAATTATCTTCGTCATAGCCTATGTATCCACCTCGTGAATTATATAACCTAAATAATACATTATTGACTTTAACTCGTTCTGCTTGCATAGCTCCTTCATTTAAAGGTACTTCAACATTCAAAGTTTCAAGGTCAGATTCAATAGGTAACCCTACATGAACAATAGAATAGTTACCTATTCCTGATAAATCTATTTCTCCATTAGTTACGACTTGCCTGTCAAGAACCTCACCGTTTGCGTAAATAGCAACTGTCTGCCCTTCTAAATGGTCAAGGTTAGCTACATTAGTTGTTACTGTACCGACATAACCACAAGGCATTTCAATTTCATCAGGAAGAATAGGATCTGGGTCACAATAAGTTGTTGAACCAGATATTTCATATTTATATTCAATATCATCTGAATAATAATAATAAAGTTCACTATCAACAACTATTATTCCAGCAAATCCTTTATTAAGTATATTCACTCCATCTATATATCTCTGCTCTTTGAAAGTATATAATAAATCTATTCCTGTACCTGGTGACATACCAGAAGTTTCTCCAAACATAAATTCTGGTGCTGACCAAGTTACTCCATTATCTGTGCTTTTTGAGAAATAGAAATCCTGGACACCAGCTATATCTTGTAAATATACTATATATAAATTGCCTTCTGCATCTTTAGTCATTTGAACGCCATCATCATAATTTTTTCCATTTTCAACATCAGGTGAAACTAAAGTCCTTGTCCATGTTTGTGTATCATCATCACGGACAGAATGATATACTGAACCATATCCTCCGAAGATTACACCCCACCTACTATAACATATATGTATTTTCCCATTATCATCTAATACTGCATCCCATATACTTCTTGAAGTAAGATTATCCACTTCTATATTCTCTGCAACTGACCAGCTTCCTTCTGAACCTTCTATATAAAATAAATCATAATAATAAGTACCAGCATCATCTGTGTCATTGTATACTATTCTAAAAGAACCATCTGACTTCTGTAACAATCTTGCTCTAGCAAAATTGTCAGGGTCTGTAGCAATGAAATCTGCATCTGACCAACTTGTACCATTCCATTTCCTATAATACAGGTTATAAGTACCTATTAATGCTCTATAAAGTATATGTATATTATCACTAGAATCTGTTATCATATCCATTATCATAGTAGATGCAGGTAAAGTAGATAATTCATTAGCATTCTCACATAATACTTCTTGCATTAATCTAGCATCATAAGGAGAAGCTATTTGGTCACATATATAATATAAAGAATAATCTGATAACAATATACCTCCATAATAAGGGTTATTTACAGTAGAAGCACTTGCATTATCATCTACAGTAGTCTGAGTCCAAGTCAATCCATAATCATAAGAATAAGAAACAACTTGATGTATATATCCATTTATATCTTCTGCACAATAATAACAAGCTAATACACCATCTTTGCGTTGAAATAAAGAAGTAAAACCATATGCTGAAGCATAAGTTTGGTCACCATCGTTAGTAATTTTTATTAAACTTACACTCATTACCTTGATACTCCTCCAATATTAACTTCTGGCATAATCGCTCCGATAGTAATTGGTAAAGGATCATACTGACGATAAAATATCCTACCTCCACCTGAGAACTCTGATGCAATAGGTTCTCGTACATTCCCTGTAAATAACTCTATATCATCTAAATCTTGCCCTGAACTTCTTCGGAAAGCTTCTTGTGTAAAAGCTTCGTGTAAGTTATCTTCATCAGGACCAATATACCCACCCCTGCTGTTATATAAAGTAAAAGTTGCTTGTGCGACTTTAACTTTAAGACCTTGTAAACTTTCATATCCTTTTAATGGAATTTCTATATTAAGAATTTCTAAATCACTTATGAAAGGAAGTCCTGCGTGAACTATTGAATAATATCCATCTAAATCTACTTCTCCATCAGCAACAACTTGCTGACTTAATACTTCACCATTAGCTAGTATAGAAACAGTTTCACCTTCAATATGGTCAAGTCCTGTTAATGTATTTGTAGCTAATGATACATAAGCACAAGAGATATCTTCTACCATTGCAGACGGACTTGCTGACGGTGATGCACTTGGACTTGAACTTGGACTAGAGCTTGGACTAGACGAAGGACTAGAGCTTGGACTAGATGACGGACTAGATGACGGACTAGAACTCGGACTTGACGAAGGACTAGAACTTGGACTAGACGAAGGACTTACTGACGGACTTACAGATGGTGATACAGAAGGACTTGCTGATGGTGAAACAGACGGTGAAACCGATGGACTCGTAGAAGGCGAAACTGAGGGCGAAGCTGATGGTGAAACAGAAGGTGAAACTGAGGGCGATGCACTCGGCGAAACTGAAGGACTAGAGCTAGGTGATACGCTAGGACTAACAGAAGGCGATTCGCTTGCTTCTATTTCTGCTTCAATTTGTAATGTCAAATCATTTGAGTCAACTATCCTTATATGGTCATACCACCCTTTTCCCCAGCCACCAGTATCAGAGTCAGTACAATATATATATACAGTTTGTCCAATATAGTCAGATATACTGTCTGTATCAACAGTAAAGAATGTATCTGTGTCAGTTCCTGCAGTAGATGTGATTAAAGTAGAATCATCAGACGTAAGTTTTAAATAAAGAGCAGATGTATCGCCACCACCACATCTAAGATACTTTATATGGTCTGCTCCTGTAGGAACAACAAAGTTTGGAGAACGAGCCGTACCCACGCCATTATCATTACTACAATAAAGAAATCTATACCTTCTTCTGCCTTCAGCTTCACCTGCGTCAGTTGTTTGTTTTGCATCACCAGTACAAGTCCATCCTGAAGGAGTATCGTTATCATTACCAGTTTCAAAATCAAATGGATATTCGTATAAGAAAGTTGAAGCTACAGCAGTTTCCATAGCTTGAATACGAGTTATACCGACATTAGTCCCAGATGTTATCTCGGTAACATATAATCTATAATAACGATATGCTGTAGTATTTGAGAATTGGAATGTTTTTTGTTCTAATGAAGTCCAAGTTATATCTTCTTGGCTATCTAATGTATCCCAATCAGAACCATTATTTGAACCTTGAAATAGAAAATCTCTTGGTGACTGACTTTCATAAGGATTTATACTCCCATCAATTACATATTGTGTAAGAGTTGCACTATTAACTGTATCAAAATCATATTGCCACCATTCAGGTAAGCCACTTGTATCAGACGCCCATCCATATGTTGATTCTCCTCTATTATCAATAGCAGATCCTGCAGATGTACTATAATCTTCATTGTAAGTTGAAGAAGCACTCGCTTGACTTACATCTACAAAAAAATTATTCGTATATGACATTACTGAACTACCTCTGTTGCAAGGTCAAAAGTGTTAGTAGATACATTGTTTATTGTCCAAGAAGTTGCATTGAGAGTTTCGTATTCAGTTAAATTATCTAATCTAACAATATCATTGTTACTGAATCCATGGTTTAGTGCTGTTACTCGTATAGGGTCAGTAAGTCTTATACTAATTATATAAACAGGATTAGTACCGTAAGTTACTCCACAATCTACGAAATAAGAATTCTCTGCTCTAAACTGCCTCCCTCCTGTTATACACTCTGATTCTACAATACGTTTTGACATAACTTCAATGAACCTATGATTCCCTCTGCGTACTGACATCCAGAGTTCATCGTACCCTTCGCCTGGTATTGCTGCACAAGAGTTTATTGTAGCTACATCATTCCCTGCGACTGTACCTGTATCCATCCAATACCACGCTACGACTTCTTGTTCTCGCATATATGTCATACCCAATAGTATACCGTCATCTCGTAACGCCCAGACTATACTGTCAGGATCTTGTTGATATGCTAAGTCGTATATATACCATTTATCAAATAAATGTTTAGAAAGGATATTTAATTCTGCTCCTGTAAAACTATCGTCTGATAATTGGTATCCGAAGTTACGGATAACTTTCCCTGCTTGTTGGACATATATAATCTCGTTACCTACAACAACAGGATCAATACCATATGATCCTCTGTATCCTTCTATCTTCTGTTCAATATTAGTAGGTGTAACTGCTGCACCAGAAGCTGGTCCTATACTGAACTCTGAAGCACTTGTAAATACTATTAACCTTGATAATACTACCATACCATTAATAGCGTTAAGTTGCCTGCTAGGAAGGTTTGTAGTTATACCGTCACTATCAAGTAAAGTTGAATGCCGTATGAAACTGTAATAGTTTCCTGTCTTTGTCATCCAAACTGTCATAGGTTCTGAAGTAGTACCACCGAAACATAACCTGTCTTGATAAAACCTCGCTACTCTAGGAAACCCCCTATAAGTACTCCATGACCCCTCTGCCCAGTCGTCTGTTGATGCTAAACTGCCTATTTCAGATAAAACCGTGCAAGTTAAACTAGTAGCACTATGATAAGTATCAACTTCTACAATTCCGTCTTGGTAAAAAGGATCTGTAGTTAAATCTACATTACAAGTACCACTTGTATACTCTGTCATATTCAATCTTACTAAAAACGGATCTTCGTTAACTTCTACATCTTCCGTTCCGTAAGTGTTAGCGTTATAATCATCTGCTGAAGAGAATTTCCTTATTACTGTCCAAGTCACTCCTGCATCATCTGATTTCTCTACAGCGAATTTACCTGTCCAAGTACCGTGGGATATAACTCGCCAAGTAGTAAAACATTTAATTCCTGTACCTGTACCTGTTCCTGTAAACGATTGTGAATCAGATTGACCTTCTATATAATGCGTTAATCGCCATAATGCTCCTACATGAGTAGAATAAAATAATGATGAACTAGCTGTTAAACTACAAGTACCTGATACTGCCGAAGCTATTAATGTCGTTGTTGTAGTATTAGCTGGCATGAACGGACCGTCTTGTGGTTCGTATAATTCAAGTTCCCAATTAGCGTCACCGTACCTCGTTAATGTCCTTGTCTGATAATCAGGGTGCGTTATCCATATAACATCAGCTGAACTTTCTAATCTCAAATCTCTTAAATCACCTTCTGCATAAGGTGACCATATTTCGTACATACTTTGGTTAACCCAGACACTAGGATAAGTTTCAGGTGGTTCGCCTGTACTCGCTACGCTGGTGATATTAAGATAAGTAGATGCTACTGTCGTACCTGATGCTATATAAGTAACAAAATCATTTAAAGCATAACTAGCATCTGTACTCCATTCGGAAGGTACATCAGGTTCAATCTGTGATTGGTCTTTATAAAATCTTATATATAAATTACCGAACTCTAATATATAAGCTTCAGTTTCAGAAAATACAAATCTTTTAACTACACATAATTTATCAGCGTATTTCGCTGTTGCTATATATTTTGTTCCAGGTCTGTTACTCGCTCCACCGTGGGGATGAATGTAGAAGTTCCTGCAGGTTTTAAGTCCAGTACGGTACTTTTCTATATCTACACGAGGATAAATTGAAGGAGAGTACTCGCCTCCAGCAAAAGTTGGGGAAATTGGACGAATTAATGGCATTTTATGTTTACCTCTAACTTGTTTTTTGATATAATATAATTATGCCAAAAGGAATAAAAGGATTCCAGAAAGGACACGAGTTCTTTGGAGATAAGAAAAATCTCTTTAGAAAAGGTGAGCATCTTTCTCCTAAAACAGAGTTTAAAAAAGGTGAACATCCTTCTAAAGAAACAGAGTTCAAGAAAGGAATGACTCCTTGGAATAAAGGACTTAAAGGATTGCCTCCAAGACATACAAAAAAACATTCTGAAAAGACTAAAGAGAAAATTAGTAGAAGCCGAAAAAATAAATGCAAGGGAAGTAACAATCCTGCTTGGAAGGGTGGACATCTTAAACACGACCAAGGATATGTTCTTATTTATAATCCGAATCATCCTTTCTGTAATAGTGCTGGCTATATTCATGAACACAGGCTTGTTATGGAAAAACATCTTGGAAGGTATCTTACGAAAAAAGAAGTTGTACACCATATAAATAGGCTTAGGCATGATAACCATATTGATAACCTCGTTTTATTCCCATCTAATGTTGCCCATATGAAATTTCATTATCCGAAGAAGTCTTATTAATGGCAATCATATCCTCCTTATTTTAACCCTGTACCTCTTTTTGGTAAAGGACTATTAATTCCGTATAACTGTTTATGTCTAGCTCTACGCTCGGCATTAGTTCTTGGTTTACCTCTTCGTCTTTTATTTCCCATC
>Ga0272443_10003873_pt1 | contig 17062 bp, 12 predicted proteins | sample SSMAcet12_FD_193581 | JGI IMG/M metagenome (GOLD analysis project Ga0272443, IMG submission 193581) | Marine sediment archaeal communities from Little Sippewissett salt marsh, Falmouth, MA, United States - SSM-Acet-12 | ecosystem: Environmental > Aquatic > Marine > Wetlands > Sediment ... | reverse complement strand
CTCCGTATAACCGGCATTATTCGTGAGGAAATCAAGCGGTTGAACAGCATCATCGAGGAATTTCTCACATTCTTCAGGAGTCGTCGTCTCGAATTGAACGATCAACCCCTGACGCCCGTCCTACAGAAAATCGTGTTCCTCATGGAGGAAGAGGCGAGGTCGCGTGGGATCATACTTCAGACTCAGTGGGACAACCGGCGTATTATGGTGCCCATGGATCGTGACAAGCTGACACAAGCCTTTATTAATATACTGAAAAACGCCATGGAATCCATATCGGGGCACGGGACCATTACTCTTGCCGTCACCGATGGTGAAAACAACCACGTCGAAGTAAAAATCACCGATACCGGTACGGGTCTGTCACCGGAGGAAGTCGACAAAATTTTCAATCCCGACTATACGACAAAGGAAAAGGGCCTCGGCCTGGGGCTTTCCCTCGCCCACGAAATCATCCACGGACATCAGGGAGAAGTTACCGTTGAAAGCACACCCGGCGAAGGGACGACCTTTGTCATTTCTCTCCCCCGGGAACAGGAATGAGGGTCACCGCATGAGAAAACTCAGTATCCTGATCGTCGAGGACGGCCAGTCACAACGGGAAATGTTGAGAGATTTTCTCTCCCAGGAAGGCCATTTTATCGCCGAAGCGGAAAGCGGCGAGAAAGCGATCCGCCTGGTGCGGGATGGACAATTCGATCTCATGCTTGTCGACTACAAGATGCCCGGCATGAACGGTCTCCAGGTCCTGGAAGAAGTCCGGAAAATCAATCCCCAGATCGACGTGATCATGATGACGGCCTACGGAACGATCGAAACAGCGGTGGACTCGATGAAGGCCGGTGCCGTCGATTACATTACGAAACCGATCGAACTGGACGAACTTCTCCTCACCATCGACAAGATCCTCGAGCGGCGCACCCTGATAAAGGAAAATGAGATACTCCGCGCCGGACTCAGGGAAAAAGGCGTGACCACGAACCAGATCATCTACCAGTCGGCATCGATGGAACGTCTGATCAACATGGCGGGCAGGGTGGCGCCGAGCCGGACAACGGTACTTCTTCAGGGCGAAAGCGGCACGGGCAAAGAACTCTTCGCCCGGCTGATTCATTCGATGAGCGAGCGCTCGGAGCAACCGATGCTCACCGTCAATTGTGGCGCCCTCCCGGAAACGCTCCTGGAAAGCGAACTTTTCGGTCATGAGAAGGGCGCCTTTACGGGGGCGACGGCCCGGCGAATCGGCCGCTTTGAGGAGGCGGACGGAGGAACGCTGTTTCTCGACGAAATCGGAGAAGTGTCCGCATCCGTACAGGTAAAACTTCTCCGTTTCCTTCAGGATCGGGAGTTTCAACGTCTCGGCGGCAACGCGTCACAGCACTCGGACGTGCGGATCATCAGTGCGACGAACCGCAATCTGCAGGAACTTGTCAAAGATGAGGCATTCCGGGAGGACCTGTACTACCGTCTCAATGTGGTCGTAATCAATATCCCGCCCCTCAGGGAACGGAAAGATGACATCCCTCTTTTGATCGAGCACTTCATCCAGAAGTTCGCCCGCGATAACGGGAAGTTCATCGAGGGCATCAGCAGCGAAGCGATGGATCTTCTCATTAAGTACGATTATCCCGGCAACGTGCGGGAACTGGAAAATATCATCGAACGGGCCGTGGTCATCGCCCGCGATGCAGTGGTTTCACGGGCAGATCTTCCCTTTCAGGATCGCGACTTGCCCATTGAAGACTTGTCCCACGGCGGGACCATGAAAGATTCCGTGGAAACGCTGGAACGCGACATGATACAGAAGGCCCTCATCGACGCGGACTACAATCAGACGAGGGCCTCCGAGATACTCGGTATCACGGAGCGGACGCTCCGTTACAAAATGAAAAAATACGGGCTCAAATAGATCTACCCCGTGTACTTCCGCAATCCCAGAATTTTCCGTGCCTCATCGGGCGTTGCCCGCTGGCGGCCGTACTCCCGGACCATGGGGAGGAAACGTTCCACCAGTTCCGCATTTGACTTTGCCATGACGCCTTTCTTCAGATAAATGGCATCTTCCATGCCGACCCTGAAATGACCGTTCATGATGAGCGCCATCATAATCATGTCTATCTGCGGGGCACCGATACCGATATTCGACCAGGTCGCGTTTCGCGGAATGTGGTCGTAAAAGTGAAGAAAACTTTTCGGCGTTGCCGGCGCACCCGCCGGCGTCCCGAGAACGAACTGGAAATGGAGCGGGTCGTCCAATTTCCCGGCATCCCGCATCTTGATGGCGGTGATAATCATGCCCAGATCAAAGGCTTCGATTTCCGGTTTGACGCCGTAGTCCCGCATGCGCGCCGCCGCCGCGTCGAGGAACTCCACGGAATTGATGAATGGTTTCTGGCCGAGATTGATGGAACCCGCATCGAACGAGGCCAGTTCCGGACGCAGCTCCAGGCAGGCCAGCCGTTCGTCCGTGGGCAGATTCAGGCCGGGGACACCGCTCGTGGTCAAACAAAGGACAAGGTCCGTTTTCGCCCGGACCGGTTCCACGACACGGCGGTACAGTTCCAGGTCCGGCGAACCCATCAGTGTTTCCGGGTCCCTCACATGAATGTGAACGATCGCGGCTCCCGCTTCCCAGCACTCGATCGCGGATTGAGCAATCTCTTCCGGCGTCAGCGGTATATACGGTGCAACGTCACGCTGCATACGGCTCCCCGTCAGCGCGGCTGTAATGATGACTTTGTTGTCAGGATTTGTCATTTTTTTCTCCTTCTTTATTATCCGACCCATCCGCGTATCACGGATGAATCGTGTATCGATATGACCATTTAAATGGTCTCGTATCCTTGTTTTGATGAGTACTGTCTCACACTGCTCTGTATACGACACTCACGAAAGGACAACGGGAACGAGCCCACCGTCCCTCTCATACACGCCTTTCCTTCGATAATGAGCAAGGGGGACGGGGACGACCAGCGGTCCCCGACCCACCCTACACCCGGGCCGTTAACGTGCTTTTCAGCCAAGGAGGACCGGCGTTACAGATTCATTTCCGTGACGATCTCTCCGATGGACTCGTCGAGAATCCCGACAAGCGTATCGATCTGCCCTTCTTCTATGACAAAGGGTGGAGCCAGGAGAATGTGATCGCCGTTGACACCATCGGCACCACCCGCACCAGGGTAAGTAATAAGACCCTTGGCAAAGGCGCGGGCACCGATCAGTTGATTGATTTTCTGCTTCGGATCGAATGTCTCCTTCGTTTTCTTATCCTTGACGATTTCCACTCCCGCAAAGAGCCCCAGGCCCCTGATATCCCCAACAATTGAATGTCGCCACAGCACCTGGAGTTTCTCAAGAAAGTAGTTCCCCATGGCGGCACTTCTCGCCACGAGATCGTGTTCCGTGATATAGTCGAGAACTGCTTTGCCCACAGCGCAGGATTGGGGGTTCTGGCTGTAGGTGAACCCGTGAATGAAGGCACCGTTCCCACCCATAATGGCTTCTCTGATTTTGTTTTTCGTGGCCACGCAGTAAATCGGAGAATACCCGCTGGCAAGGCCCTTCGAGGCGACCATCATGTCGGGGATAACATCCCAGTGCATGATGGCAAAATTTTTCCCTGTCCGGCCCACGCCCGTCATGACCTCATCGACGATGAGCAGCACATCGTATTTGTCGCAGATCTCTCTGATCCTTTGGAAGTAGCCGTCCCGCGGAACGAGGGCACCCGCCGTAGCCCCGACTACGGGCTCTGCCATGAAAGCGGACACGGATTCGGGACCTTCGTAGAGAATCGTTTTTTCCAGATCGTCGGCACATTCGATGTTGCAGGTGTCCGGTGAAAGTCCGAAGGGACAGCGATAACAGTAGCACGGCACAACATGGGGAGTGTGTTTCAAGAGCGGCTGGTGATACCGTCGTCGTCCCGTATGTCCGCTCAGGGCAAGGGCACCCAGGGTATTGCCGTGATAGCTCGTCCACCGTGAAATCACCTTGAACTTCGAGGGAACACCGCGATCCACCTGGTATTGCCGGGCCATTTTGACCGCCGTCTCAACGGCCTCCGAGCCGCCGGAAAGGAAATACACCCGGTCGATCCCCGGGGGCGACAGTTCCACGACCTTTTCCGCCATCTCTACGGCGGGACGCGTCGAAAACTGTGACCCGTGGGTAAAGGAAATTAATTCCGCCTGTTTCATCATGGCCTCGCGAATTTCAGGCACGCCGTGGCCGATGGAAACGACGACGGCACCACCGGAGCCGTCTATGTAGCGATTCCCTTCCGTATCGTATATGTATATCCCCTCACCGCGTTCTGCCGTTGGATAAAACTTCGTCGGGTTCCGATAAAAGACACTATCTTTATTAACTTTTTCCGACATAACGCATCCTCCTTGATTTTTGTTCTAATGCCTCTCACCACAAGCTGCGGTGGGGCGTTATTGAACCATATGGTTAAACGTGCCGCATCACGCCGTCACCGTCTTTCTCCTTCGCATCCACTGAGAGAGAAAGACCAGGACGAAGAGAACGACGCCGAGTGAATCCGTCTTAAGCCCCGGTTTGATCATGAGAAACGCCACAACCAGGAGAACCATACTCTCGTACCACCGGGATTTCACAATCATGCACGCCTGGACGCCGGCCGCGAGGCAGACGATGCCGAAGGTGGCCGTAACGAAGGCGAGGGCGATCTTCCAAAGGCTCCCGATAAAGAGCAGTGATGGCGAATAAACGAACATAAAGGGAATAATGAATCCGGCGATACCCAGTTGGAAGGCACTGATCCCCGTTTTCCACGGATCTGACCGGGCAATCCCGGACCCTGCATAAGCGGCCAGTGCCACGGGTGGCGTGATATCCGCACGCGTCCCGAAATAGAGAATGAAGAGGTGGGCCGCTATGGGGATGACACCCATCTGGGCGAGGGCCGGCGCGACAAGAGACGAAATGATGACGTACTGCGCCGTCGTGGGAACACCCATGCCGAGGAAGATACAGGCAATCATGGTAAAGGGAAGTGCCAGATACAATTTCCCCAGGGAGGCATCGACAACGAGCGAGGAGAACCGGATACCCAGACCCGACATGGTTATACACCCGATAATGATACCGGCTGCCGCGCAGGCTGCGGCTACTTCGACGGCGCCGATGGAACCCTCGATCAAGCCCTCGAGGATCATCTTCCCCAGATCTCGCACAGATTCACGCCGGATAACGGTCATAATGAATGATGAGATAATAGTGGCCGCGATGGCCCAGGTGACGGCCCTTTCGGGCGAGAAATTCCGCATGAGGAAATAGATGAGAAGAAAAATGGAAAAAAGGTGATGCCACCCCCGGGCAAAGGCATCGAGGATGCGCGGCAGTTCATCGCGGGACATACCGCTCAGCCCGAGGGACACCGCCCGGAAATGGACCTGCATGAATGTCGAGAAGAAAGCGAGGAGCGCCGGTATCGCCGCGGCCACACAGACCTTGAAATAGGGTATGGAGAGAAACTCCGCCATAATGAAGGCGGCCGCACCCATGATGGGCGGCATGATCTGCCCCATGGTGGATGCGGAAGCCTCCACGCCTGCGGCAAAATGACTCGGATAGCCTGTCCTCTTCATGAGCGGAATGGTGAAGGACCCTGTTGTGACCGTATTCGCAACGGAACTGCCCGATATCATGCCGAAGAAGGTACTTGACGCCACAGCAGCCTTTGCGGGTCCTCCCCGCGTCCACCCTGTGAGGGCAAAGGCAACATCGGTGAAGAACTGGCCGGCACCGGTCTTCCTGAGGAGGGCACCGTAGAGAATAAAAAGCAGAATGAAGTTTGCCGAAACACCCATGGGTACGCCGAATATACCGTCCGTGGAAAGGGCGAGATAGGTAGCCGTCCTCTCGATGCTGTAGGCCTTGTGCGCCAGGATATCGGGCAGATAGGGCCCGAAAAGGGTGTAGCAGATAAAAATCAGGGCAATGATGGGCACCGCCGGTCCCGTGGAGCGCCGGGCCGCTTCAAGGACAATGACGACCATAATGGTCCCCATGACAACGTCGATGGGCATGAAGGCACCCGCCCTGTTCAAAATATCCGTGGAAAAGGTAAATATCCACAGGCAGATACCCACGGACGCCACCATGAAAATTCCATCAAGAATGGACATGCGATCCTTCGGTGATCTCTTCTTTGAAAAGGGGTATAGCGAAAAAATAAAAATAGACATAAAAAGCCAGTGGATCGCCCGATGATCGAGCGCGAAAAAAGGGTGAAAGTACGCGTAAAAAAGATGGTAGCACGACGTTACGACGGCAATGGCACTGATGACAATGGCAACAGTACCTCCGTACGTCCGTTTGCGTTCGAATTTCGACAAGACCTCATCGGCACGTTTTGCCGCTTCTTCCTCGCTCTCAATGGAGGCAGTCTCCTGGGAAAGATCTTTTTCTTCTGTTCGATCGGTCATGAACATCTCCTTTTCGTACCGTTCGGATCCACACCGAATCACCCCCCGTGGCAATGGACAGCAGCGGAACAGATTGCCCCTTACAGGTTAACACATGCCCGGCCACCCTCCCAACGCGCAGCAGAAAGTGATCGAATGGCCTGTGAAGCAGCACGCGCGCCCGTTTGCCGTTGAAGTTTATCGTGGCATCGTCCGTCGACATGAATTCCAGCCCCACACCGTACCAGTCATAATCCTCCTCTACCAATACTATGCCGCCATCCTTATCGATCACGAAAATGTCGTGAACGGGTGTCAGATCTGAGGAGTGAGTATAGTCGAGATAAAAGCGGTCACCAATCGCGATGGGATGCTCCAGAAGGACCGTATCATCCGGCTGTCGCGCTATCTGCAGAACCAGGCCGCCTCTCGCGGGGGAACAGGGAACACAGAGCAGGAAAACCGCAAAGGCAATCACCATCTTTATAATGCCGGCACGTTCTGTCATTTTTATCACAGAGAGTGGCCCGGCCGGAACATTGCCGGCCGGGCTAATCCATTGTTATTTCATTGCTTCATTGAAATACTGCATCGAGCCGGGATGGAGACTGATCGGACTGTTGATGGCATTTCCCGGTGTCAGTTGAGCAGCGATAGGATGAATGTTGATGAGGGCGTATTTCCCCTCGTGGACATTATCGTAAATCGCCTTGGTGACCTTATAGGCGATGCCCTGGGACATATCCTTGTGCGCCACCATGACATTGGAATCGCCGACGCAGAGAACGTCATAATCAACATCGTCGTAGGTGCCTGCCGGGATCGTCACTTTCAGATAGTAAGGATACTTCTTCACCATATTATCCGCCAAGGCCTGGCTCACGGGAACCATGACAATATCCCTCGTGGCGGCGAGATCCATAACGGCGGAGGCGGGATAGGCAAAGTTGAAGAAACAGGCATCGACGATGCCGTCCTTCAGTGCCTGAACGGATTCCGTCTGGGACAGGTTCGCCAGCGTCACGTCTTTTTCCAGGTCGAAACCCGCCGCAGAAAGAATTGCCTTCGCCTGTGTGGAGCAGCCGCTTCCAGGCACGTCGATGGAAACCTTTTTGCCCTTGAGGTCTGCAATCGATTTAATGCCGCTCTGCTTTGTCGTCACGATATGTTCGGGCGCCGGATACATCTGGAAGAGGGCAACTAGGTCGTATTTCTTGTCGAAGGGTTCCAGACCCTTGGTCGCCTTGTAGGCTACGCTTCCCATGACCATGCCCATATCCGTATCACCATTTCCGACAAGCCGGCTGTTCTCAACGGATGCACCCGTTGATTCCGCCGCACACCGAATGCCGTCCACAGTCTTCTGAACAACCACGGACATGCCGCCACCGAGCGGATAGTAGACGCCGCCGGGGCTTCCCGTGCCCACTGTCAGATAAACCGTTTTCGCCGCCGCGGGTCCCGCAATGACAAGACCGATGGCCATTACTAACGCACAGACAATTATTAACGAACGTCTCATAAATTCCTCCCTTGTTGTTGCGTACATTGCAATTGGCTGAAAAACACCTCCCCCGGATGAACCGTAGTCCTTTTTCGCCCACCTCCTTTCACTCGGATTATTTACTGCTTCGTACGAACAAAGATTTCTCGACGTGACAGCAAGCGTACTGCCGTGGCATCTCACCTCAGCACTATTGCTATCGTGATCCGTCGATCTCTATTGAACAAGCGAATCTCAGAGGTTTTCGCATTTAGTCCTGTTACTGTTTCTTGGATTTGGCAGTTAACGAATCAACAACATAAATATCTTTTTCCTGCCAAATCTTTTCACGATCGCGCAATACCTCCATGGTCTTTACCGAATTGCGGATACTCACCGCCGTTACAAGGGCGTTCGCAACGCTGACGGCGGAAGTGAAAGATTCTATGAAGGACTCCATTGTACAGGAAACGGGCAACACCCAGTCCGCATACGCGACCAGAGGCGACATAATCGAGTCCGTGATCGTCCCGACGGATGCCCCATGGCGCCGGGCATATTCAAGGATTTCTATGGTGAGTCGTGTATAGCGGGGGAGACTGATGCCGATGACGAGGTCACCGGCACCGACACCGTAAAGACTGTTCCAGACATCACCGTACCCAGGAACGAGAAGCTGAACATCTTTCTCCAGGAAACGGAGATACAACCCGATAATCAGCGCCGGCGCGTGTGCGCCGCGCAACCCCGCCACATAGATTCGTTTCGCTTCGTCTATCTCCGTAACGGCACGCTGAAACACTTCTGGTGAAATATTCCGCATCGTCTGCGAGATATTTTCAATATCCTGTTGCAACACCTGAGTACAGATGTCGCTTCCGTTTTGGGCATGACGGATGGCCTGCGCCAGGCGGTCTACGGTGGACAGACGACCTTGAATCTCCTGACGGAGTATCCGCTGCAGATCGGGATAACCGCCCAACCCGAGGGCACGGGCAAGTCTGACGATAGTTGCTTCACTGACACCGGCCTTTTTCGACAGTTCCGCCGTCGTCAGGAAGGCGGATTCTTCAGAGTGATCCACGATGTATTTCATCGCCCGTCTCTGTGCAATGGTCAGTACATTCTGTTTGTCGTCAAGAAGATCGGCAACAGTCATGTGAAAAATATCCTTCATCATTTCGTTGCTATGAAACAAAAACTACACCGAAAAAACGGCATTGTCAACAGAAAATCCGTAGAAAGAAATTATCACCGGTGGTGACAGTTACTCCTGGCATTTCTTGTTAGAAAGGTAGTGTCTGAAATAAACTAGTCGGGGAGAAACCTGCCTCAGCGATCGCGCCGGATACGACAGGGAATACCCTTGAGGTTCGGCGTGCCGAATTCTCTGCCCAGGGAGGTCACGGAGGTCAACATATTGAAATTCGACCTTTGCCACGTTTCAGGGTCTGTCAGAGTTTGCTCGGGGAACCACCACCCGATGGCCGCCACGGCGACACGGGGATGCACATCATCCGAGGTTTCAAGGTGTTGCGTGATCGCACCGTGTCGTGTTTCGATGACAACCGTATCCCCCCCGGCGACCCCAAGGCGTGACGCCGTTTCGGGATGGAGGTACACGACCGGGTCCGGTTCCCGGGCACGCAACGCATCGACCCACCGGTAGGACGAGTGGAGGTAGTTGGGACTTTTCGCGCTGGTCAGTATGAGGGGAAATTCGTCATCGGGTTCGCCGGGGAACGAGTCAAAACAGGGTAACGGCGACAGGCCATACTTCTCCGCCGTGCTGAGGAGGAGTTCGACTTTCCCCGTGGCGGTCCTGAAACCGCGATTCTCGTAGTGCCGGAAATGCTCATCACCTTTCAGAAACCCCTTTTCCACAAATTCCCGGAAGTCGATGCCCGCGGGCGCCAGCACCTCGTCAAGCAATTCCCGGTAGTCGTCGTACCAGTATTCCGGCGGCGACAGGCGCCGCCCCAGCTCGTTCAGGATGGCACAGTCCGGGCGACATTCCGCCGGCGGGTCCACCAGCTGCGGGCGGGCGAGGATATACCCGTGACCCAGGCCGTAATGTCCGATGTCGTCACACTCGTACTGCGTCGCCGCGGGGAGAACGATATCGGCCAAGCCGGCCGTCGGTGTCATGGCGATATCGGCAACGGCACAGAAATCGAGGTCCATGAACGCCGCGTACGTTCGAGGCGTGTCCGCGTAGGTAACGAGGGGATTGGTGCACATTACATAGGCCGCGCGGACGGGATAGGGTTCACCCTCGAGGACTGCCGTTCGAAAGAAGGCAGGCGGCACCGTCATAAATCGGGGAATGACGCCGTGATGGGCGCCGATCATTTTCTTTCGTTTGTCCGGCAGGGAATCGGCGCGCACAAAATCTCTCAGGCTCATAATGGGCGGTTCGACGGCCCGAACATTACCGCCGGGAATGTCGAGATTCCCGCAGACGGCCATGAGGCAGACAAGGGCGCGGGCCGCACTGAAGGCGTTTACCGTATGCTCGACGGGGTTTCCCCATTGAATGACCGCCGGTTTCTCCTCAGCGTAGATACGCGCCGCCCGGCGAATGTCGTCGGGTGCAAGCCATGTCCTTCCGGAAACGGCTTCCGGTGAAAATTGTTTCACATGGGCGACGAGATCGGCAAATCCATATGTCCAGTTCGCGACGAACTCGTGGTCGTAGAGGTTTTCCTCGATGATCACGTTCAGGAATGACAGTGCGAGAAGCGCGTCGGACCCGGGCCGGAGAGGCAGCCACATCTCAGCATCGTGGACCATGTCGATCTTTCGCGGGTCCACCACCATGCACCGGGCACCGCGGGAAATCTGCTTTTTCACGAGGCTCGAAATCTCACCCTCTTCGTTTGTCGCGCTGATGTTGCTCCCCCACAGGACAATGAGCTTGCTCTCATGATGAAAATCGGCAACAGGGTAAAAACCGCAGGTATGCACGCCGGTGATCTCCCGCGGGGCGTGGCAGACATCCTGATGGGCAACGACATTCGGCGAACCGAAGAGATTGGCAAGACGTATCAGGACGAAGTGTTCCAGGCCCTTGGGCATGCCCAGGCAGAAGGCGACGGAGCGTGCGCCGTTCCGCTCCTTCTCCTCGTTCAGTCTGTCGGCAATCTCCGAGAGCGCTTCTTCCCAGTCGATACGCTGCCATCGGCCGCCGCCTCTCTTCCCCAGGCGTTTCAACGGATATCGAAGGCGGTCGGGGTCTGTGAGCTTTTCCGCCGACAGGGCCCCTTTCGGACAGAGATACCCCTCATTGAGAAAGCCGTCTTTGTCACCCCGAATGCGGGTGATCACCCCGCCGTCCAGGGTGACGATGAGGGAACAGCCACCGTGATCCATGCGGGCGCAGTGCGTTTTCATTTCATGCATGATACACGATCACCCCTCACAGCACCACTTGCCGTCGGACGAGTGACACATTTCCGCACCGTCATTTTGAATAGTCATAAAAGCCCTTTTTTGTTTTCCGTCCCAGGTAGCCCGCATCAACGTATTTTTTCAGGAGCGGGCAGGGGCGATACTTCGAGTCACCCAGGCCATCGTGCAGGACGTTCATAATGGCGAGACATGTATCGAGACCGATGAGATCGGCAAGAGCAAGCGGACCCATGGGGTGGTTCATGCCGTTTACCATGATGCTGTCGATCGCCTCCACCGAGCCGACACCTTCAAAGAGGGCGTACACCGCCTCGTTGATCATGGGTATAAGAATCCTGTTCCCCACGAAACCCGGGAAGTCATTGCATTCGACGGCCACCTTTCCGAAGGACTCGGCCAGCGTTTTTGTCGTCTCGAAGGTTTCCTGCGAGGTGGCAAGGCCGCGGATAATCTCCACGAGTTTCATGACGGGGGCCGGATTGTAGTAGTGCATGCCGATGACCCGGTCGGGGCGTTGTGTCACGGCACCGATACGGGTTATGGGAATGGACGACGTATTTGAGGAGAGGATGACATCCTGCCGGCAGAGTTCATCGAGACGCCGGAAGAGATCGAGTTTCAGATCTTCCCGTTCCGTCGCCGCCTCCACGACGAAATCGACGTCACTGAGATCGTCGATGGCCGTACTAACCCGGATGCGGTTCAAGACCTCATCTTTTTCGTCGGCCGTCATCTTCTCCTTCGACACCAGCCGGTCCAGGTTCTTTGTGATGGACTGGACACCCCGGGTAACGAATTCATCGGCAATATCATTCATCACAACAGTCAGTTTCCCTTTTTGCGCCGCGAGTTGTGCAATACCGGACCCCATCTGGCCGGCACCGATCACGCCAATCGTTCGAATTTTCATAGTGTGCATCTCCTTCCTCAAATGCAGCAATTGAAGACGCAGGCTATCACATCAAGCGTTTATTGTCACCATAGCGGTATTGTATCGACTGAAATAAATTATATTAACACTATTTCTTCACCCGCTCCCTCACGCTCATTCCCACACACCCGGTATCACCCCACCGCATGAGGAGCATATGCCGTCGATGATGGACACGGCATGGATGCGATATCCGCGGCGTGTGATAACCTGCTTCCCGCAGGCGGGACAATCGGTGTGGTCCGCCTCCGAGGGCGGCACGTTGCCCAGGTAGACGTGGTTAAGTCCCATATCCAGTGCCTTCTCCCGCGCACGGTGAAGGAAGGCAATGGACGCGGGTGGCAGGCGGGTTAGTTTGTACTGGGGATAAAAGCGAGAGATATGGAGGGGATATCCGGGACCGAGGTGGTCGAGTATCCACTGACAGACACGGCTGACCGTCCCCATGGTATCCGTATAGGTGGGCACGATGAGGAGGGTGATTTCCAGCCAGACACCCCGTTTCACCAGCGTCTCCAAGGTCCTCAGTACCGGTGCCAGGCGGCCCGCGTTGAGGCGTGCGTATGTCTCCTCAGAGAAACTCTTGAGGTCAACGTTCGCCGCGTCGATAACGCCTGAAAGGCGGTCAAGCGGTGCCGGATTGATATAACCGTTCGTCACCCAGATATTGCGGATGCCCCGTTTCCGAGCGATTGCCGCCGTATCGACCATGTATTCATAGAAGGTGGTCGCCTCGGAGTAGGTGTAGGCGATAGACCGGCACCCCGCTTCGATAGCCCGGTCCACCACGGCGTGAGGAGGAAGGTCCTCATGTCGCACCTCTTCCGGACGCGCCTGCGAAATCTGCCAGTTCTGGCAGTTCAGGCAGTGGAAACTGCAGCCCGTCGTGGCGATGGAAAAGGCTCCCGTACCGGGGAGAAAGTGGTAGAGCGGCTTCTTCTCCACGGGATCAACATGGACGGCGCAGGGATTGCCGTAGACGAGGGTATAGAGCCTGCCGTTTTTATTCACGTGCGATCGGCACCGGCTCCGGGCATCGGGCGGCAGGACACACCGGTTAGGGCAAGTCATGCACTGCACCGTATCGCGGCTGAGGCGTCGCGAGTAATAGACTTCCTTCGACCATTTCCACAGGGTTTCCGGTGCGTCGTTTTTGATGACGTCTTTTTCGTTCCTCCCCCACGGCAACTGAGGTACGGCAGCGCCTGTCCGGGGCAGAAGAAGCATCATGCCGCCATAGACTCCCGCCTTCAGGACGGTGCGGCGGCTCATCGGATCTTCTAACAGAGACATCTTCATTGGAAATATCATATCATTACTAACGTTTCATCACCACGAGAAACGCCGTCAGCCCCTTCACGGCGGCAATGATAATACACGTTCCGACGATACCGACAGAGGGTATGCACAGGAGACTGACGACGAAGGCGCCCGCACTGCCGCCGAGAAGGTCCGCCGCGTAGAGGGATCCGCCGGTTTCGTGCGGCGATACAAAAACGGCTCGGGCGGCAAAGGGAAATTCCGCGCCGGTGGCCGTTCCCATGATGACGGACAGAAGGAAGAACATGCCCGGTGACAGGGCCAGCATGCCCTCAAGGAGTAAAACAGCATAGGCTGAGAAATAGAGTGCGAGGATAATCTCGATAATGAGGATACCTCGACGCGCGGTCATCCTCACATAATTGGCCGTGACACTCCCCAGGGCAAGTCCGACCATGAACGCGGCGATCATCATTCCGACGCCGGAATAGACGCTCCCGTGCACGATCTGATAGCACAGAAGGAGGACAACCTCCATAGACGATGCGGCGAATCCTGTCATGAAAATCACTCTCTGCACAGTGCCGACTCGCAGCAGATACCCGAAGAAGAAAAGGGCAACAAAAGCGAGGGGCACCGCATAGTCTATGCGAAAGAGGGAAAGCCAGGTCCGCAGTGCGGCAAAATACGCATAGGGCCGGAAATCACTGTTGACGGGGGCATCTTCACGGATACTCTCTGTGAGGGTGCGGAGGCGTTCCAACGTCACCCGTGCCGTGAGGTAATCCTCCGTTATGTAGGTCGTTTCCACGCCGCGTGCCGCAACGAGCGTTGCGATATCCGCGGAAAGGGGTGTTTGGGAGGCAACGATGACGACGCTGTCGCCCGGTATAAGAAGCACATGCGGGAATACCTCCGCGAGTGTCGCATGAAGAATGGAAATGAAACGTACCTGCTCCTGTGAGAGATAGTTCGCCGCACCGCCGACGGTGAAGCTGGTAATACCGTCCGGTTTCAGGATGGACCGTATCCGTCGGAAAAATTCGACCGTGTAGAAACGGTTGATCTGGAGGGACAGGGGATCGCCAAGGTCCAGGACGACAGCGTCATAGATACGGTCCGTCTCCTCGATGAAGCGCCGTCCGTCCCGGATGTGCACGGCAACCTCCGGCGGGAACACAAGATCACGGTGCCGCCGGGCCGCCGCGATGATGTGGGGATCCAATTCCGCGTAGTCGATACGGCGCGGGTGATACTTGAGCGCCTCGTTTACTGTTCCGGCAATGCCGCCCGACACGATCAGGACATCGTCGACTGTTTCCCGCTGGGAGAGAGCGTAGTGCACCGTTTCTTCGGCGGCAAAGGTGTTGGGTGTGGAGAAAAGAAGGGCACCGTTCTCGAAAAAGGACGTCTGCCCGTCCCGTTCCGTTACCACCACGCGCCCGTAAGGTGATTCCCGGTAATACCGTATCTCCTGCCCGGGATAGAGCCAGGCAAGGGACCTGATGTCGGGAAAGGCGAAGAAGATGCCCGCGCCGATGAGAACAATCCCGCCGATGGCCACGATAAAGCGAAGCAGAAAATGTCGTGACGGACCGAGGGGCCGGAGAAAACACAGTGCCAGGAGACAGAGCACGGCGGGGACGAAGAGCATCGTGAAGGTGCTGCCGAAACGGACCAGAAAAAATGTAAAGATGAGACCACCCAGAATATCGCCGATGTTATCGAAGAAATAGACGAACCCGATACTCTGGCGTGACGCACCGGGACGTGTCAAAAGGCCGCAGGCGAGCGTCAGGAGGAGACCCGTCAGAAGACAATAGGGCAGGACCACCGGGGCGGCCGTGATGACGAGGATATCGACGCCTGGCATTTCACCGCGGATAAAAGCAAATCCCCGAAAGTAGCGGACTGCGATGATATGAGCGAACGGCAAAACGGCGGCAAGGAAAAGCATGACGCGAAAGAGACCGTACTGCCACCGGAAGGACGAAACAAACCGTCCCGCCCAGGCTCCGATCCCCGTAAAAATAAGCCAGAGAGAAAAAAGGACCCCGAGCACAATCTCGTTTCCCGCAAAGACATTGATGAATTCACGGATGACCGTTACCTGGGTGACGACGTGGGACACGCCTAGTACAGTCACGGCAAAGGATATGGCAACACGTCTATTCTCTTCATGCATGATTCATCCACCGGAGCAGAGCTTTCATCAGAAAAGCCGAATTGTGCGTGGCATGACCCGCTGCCGTATGCACATCACCCGAATCGGGCATAGGCTTATCACCGATCATGACGGTGCACCCGCAGGGGTCTGAACCAGAACGAGGACACAACCACCGCCAAAAAGCCGATCGTGCACAGAGTAATCGCGCGGAGAGTTGCATCCTCCACATATATGATATATTCGATCCACTCAATCATGAAGTCTCCGGGATAAACGGCTGTTTCCCTGCCCTGTGATCGCAGGAACGCCTCACAATATGTCAGGGGACAGACGGTTCCCGTCAGCTGCATGAGAAGGGTCACCACGAGCGCCATGAAATGAAAAATCCGCCAGCCGGCGCGATTGACGGCGAGAACCACGGGGAAGCCCACCGTGAGAAATACAATCCATGCAAAGTGAAGGAGAATAATGATATCCGCCGCAATCCTGTATGCCATGCCCCGTTCCCTTCGATAAAGCATCGACGGCGGTCTCTCCCGGATTACCTCCTGTGCGCTCCCATCGTCCCCACGACGGCGCCTCCGGGAAAAGATTATCAGCGCGGGTGAGGATATCATACTTTACAAGAAAGAAACAATACCGCAATACCGAGGCATCCCAACCGGCACGGATGGGTGCACGGAGCTGACTACTTGTAAGCAGTGAATTACGGGGAACGGGAGGTGTCCCTCCAGCTCGATGCAGGAATCGGGATACAATCGCAGGCGTGCACCGCGAACTGATTGCATGAATGGAACCGGAAGTGATGGAATTTTTTTCCATCCTCATCTATAGTGAGGCGCTATAGCAATTGTGCCCGGCGCGTTGTGACGGCATCATCGCGGCGCTGTCATAGGGAAAACAACAAAACGTGCTCCGGCCAACAGACATGGGTAAAGAATCATGTGCCTTATTCTTTTTGCATATCGACACCACCCCCGGTATCGCCTGATCGTTGCGGCGAATCGCGACGAATTTCTCGACCGGCCGTCGGCGCCGGCCGCCTTCTGGCCTGAATATCCTTATCTTCTGGGCGGGAAAGACCTGAAAAGCGGCGGTACCTGGCTCGGCATGACGCGCACGGGACGCATGGCAGCCGTTACCAACTACCGCGATCCCCGCTCCGTCATGGACGGTGCGCCGTCGCGGGGCCACCTCGTGACGCACTTTCTTGCCGGCGATGAGTCGGCGCACGACTATATGACGGCGGTGGCGAAAGAGGCCCACCGCTACAACGGCTTCAATCTCCTGGCAGACGATCACACCGATCTCTATCATTTTTCGAACAGAAACGGGGTGGTGACAGCCGTGAAGCCGGGAATTCATGGCATCAGCAA
>Ga0272443_10003872_pt1 | contig 17070 bp, 11 predicted proteins | sample SSMAcet12_FD_193581 | JGI IMG/M metagenome (GOLD analysis project Ga0272443, IMG submission 193581) | Marine sediment archaeal communities from Little Sippewissett salt marsh, Falmouth, MA, United States - SSM-Acet-12 | ecosystem: Environmental > Aquatic > Marine > Wetlands > Sediment ... | reverse complement strand
ACTGCAGATCAGCAAGGTAGGTTTTTCTTCATCCAATTCTTTATAACGCTTTCTTAGATCTGGAGCAGGGATGTTAACAGCACCTTTAATATGACTATCTCCAAATTCAATAGGGGTTCTTACATCGATCAAGACAAGATTTTTGGGACCGTCCAAGCGTGTATGAAGATCTTCGGCAGAGATCAGCCTGATAGTATCAGTTGGGAGTCCCAATGTTACCCACGCGGTCATGCCTCCATCCAGATAACCGATGATCCGATCCACACCGACACGGCGGGCCGATACAACTGCATTTAAAGCATGCTGGTAATCGGGAGCGATTAGTAAAATATCTTTGTCTTGCGGAAGGACCCAGCCGCAAAAGGTGGGGAAATTGCCCTTGAAATCTATATGCCAGCTTCCCGGAATATGATGACCCGAGAAAGCATCATAGCTTCGGACATCGAGTAGAATGGTGTTGGGATCGTTCATTTTCTTTTTAAAGCTTAAAGGATCCATTTCATCTAACTTTGGCAAGTTTTCGACCAGTGCGGGTCCTTGCCGGTTGATATCACTGCACCGTGAAAAATGATCGGGTGCCGGCGGCATATCCTGGGTCATAGACTGTACAAAATCTGCTTTAGACAGCTGAAGTGACATATTATATCGACGTTCATACCCGATCGTCGTCCTCCATTTAGCGCCCATGGCACGCCCGCAAAGGGAACCCGCTCCGTGCGCCGGGTATACTTCACAATAATCAGGCAATTTAAGCAATTTATCATGCAGGCTATGATATAGCTTATTTGCAAGTTCCTGAGCCAGATCGGGAAATAGGTCCGGTCTGCCAACATCACCGACAAAGAGGGTATCGCCTGTAAAAACACCTAAGGGACTATCGCCACGTGATGTATCGGTTACTACGTAGCTTATATGTTCAGGAGTATGTCCGGGAGTTTCGATAATTGATAAGACCATATCCTCAATTTTTATTGTATCACCTTCGGTTAGGCCGGTATGCTTGAAAGCGCAATTAGCGGATTTGGGAGCATATATTTTTGCGCCGGTACGTTTTGCAAGGTCCATGTGCCCGGATATAAAATCGGCATGCAAATGAGTTTGAAGAATATGTGTAATATCCACACCCAAACTGCGGGCTTCATTTATATAGATGTCCACATCCCGTTGGGGGTCGATCACAGCGCAGATATCCCGGCCTGCAAGTATGTAGGAACTATGAGCGATCTTTTCGATGAAGAAGTGTTTAAGTAACATGATATACTCCCAAAAATATTTTTAATAATATTAAGTTTATTCAAAAAAATCAGATATAAAATAAATAAAATATCGTTATCACAATAGCCAGGAACACTAAACTCATGAAGCCACCGGCTTTTAAATAATCCTTATTCTTATATCCACCGGGTGTTATAAGCAAAGCGTTAACCTGATGAGTCGGCAGAATAAAGGAATTGGCCGCACATACAGCTGTCAGTAGAACCAGAGGGCGCGGATCGAGTCCGGCAAGATGCGCCATCCCGATCACCAGAGGTGCAAGAACGACGGTTGAAGCGACATTTGACATAAATAGCGAGAAAATACTTGAAAGAACAGCAATGGCTGTAATGATCAGAAGGGGATGAGCACCCTGAAATAATAACATCAAATGTTCAGCAAGATAGGCGGCGGTCCCTGTTTTCTGCATGGCAAGCCCCAAAGGGATCAATCCTGCGATCAGAAAGACCACTTTCCATTCAATGGCTCGATAAGCTTCCTCAATTTTAAGCACACCTGTCAATACCATGACAAGAGCTCCTGAAAATAATGATAGCCCTAAGGGCAATCCAGCAATGGCCAGGGATATTGCAGCAATAAAGCTGAATAACGCGATCCATGGCTTGTTACGGCGTTTTTCCTCGGCCTCAAAAGGCGTCAGCATAACAAAATCATTACTTTTCTTGATCTGGATCATCCGGTCCCAGATGCCATAAAGAACAAGGGTATCTCCTGAGCGGATACGCCGGTCGGAAAAATTCCCGGTGATCTGTTCGCCCTGACTAAAATATAGAACGGGTTCAACGGCATATTGCTTGCGAAATGAGATATCTCTAATGCTTTGATCTATCAGTGATGATTGAGAGGGTATAACGACTTCAACAAAACCCGCACAATGAGGATCCTCAAGATTATTCATAAATGAAGATTCTTCTTTCTTTAAATCGTATTTTTCAGCGAATCTCTTGATATCGTTCCTATCCCCAAGCAACGCAAGTTGTTGTCCGTCACAAAAACGAGTATTTCTCCATGGTGCATATTCTACTTTTTCCTTTCCGGTGAGTGCAAGAATATTCAGTCCGAATTTATCCCAGATACCCGACATTTCAGGGGTTTGGTCGATCAAAGGAGAAGAAGCGTGTATTTTATAGTAACAAATCGTATGGGGCAAATGCCACGTGTCGATTAGTTTATTTTGTGATATAATACCCTGTTGAGATGCAATTCCTTTTGGAAGAAGCCATTTACCGAAAAAGAAAAACAGGAGAATACCGCTTAAAAGGAGACATACTCCAACTGGTGTAACGGCAAATATTCCAAAGGGATCAAGACCGGCATTTTTTAAAAGGTCGTTCGTGAGGATCAAGGGGCCCGAAGCAACCATTGTCAGTGTACCGCCGAGAATAGCTGAAAAACCTAAGGGCATGATCAGTTCGGAAGCCGGTATGCGTTGTTTTTTTGATATATTGAGCACCGGAGGAAGAAAAAGTGCGGCAGCTCCGATATTTTGAATGAAAGCGGATAAAAAACCCGTTATTGCCGAAACGAGTGCAATGATCTTTCGTTTGTTAGTGGAAGATAAGCGAATGATCAAAGTTACTAAATGATCCATAATGCCGCTATGCGTAATACCCCGGCTTAGGATCATAACGGATATCATGGCAATAACCGCTGTGCTGGAAAATCCCGAAAACGTTTCTTGTACAGTTAAAATGCCTGTCCAGCCAAGCGCGAGCATGCAAATAAGGGCGATTAAATCTATTCGAAGGATCTCAAAGATCAATAGAAGGATCGTAACTGCAAGAATGACAAGAACCAGGATCATCTGGATATCCATCAAAAACCCTCCGGATTCTGATTTGGTAAATTGATTCTTATAACAAAAAAAATAAAATTCATCATATTCTCATAATATTAAGTCTACGATGAACATTTATATTCCTAAATAAATCTCATGAAAATTAATTCTAATGTCAAGATTTATTATGCTTACACATAATCGATAAATTATCATATTTATGCTCATTAGATATGAATTTTATTGGCTGAGAGCTTAAAAGATATTATTTTGGCTGATTATAAAATGGTAAACACATGATAAGTGAAATTTTAAATAAAACCGGGTTGTCGCAAAGCGATATCGTTACCTTGCTTGAAACGCAGGGTGAAGATCGCCAGGAACTCTTTAAATACTCTGCAGGCATCAAAGAAAAATACGTTAAGAATAAAGTCTATTTACGTGGTCTGATCGAATTTTCCAATATATGCGGCAAAGATTGTTATTATTGCGGGATCAGACGTTCCAATACAAAAGTAAAGCGTTATGATCTTTCTGAAGAAGATATCCTGAATGCCGCCTATTATGCATATAAGAACAATTATGGTTCAATCGTCATGCAATCGGGCGAATTGGCAAGCGACAAGTTCACGGAACGAATTACCCGGCTATTAAAGAAGATCAGCGAATTTTCAGAGGGTAAATTGCGTGTTACTCTTTCCTGCGGTGAACAAAGCTATGAGGTTTATAAACAATGGTTTGATGCCGGGGCTGACCGTTATCTCCTACGCATAGAGGCATCAAACAGGGAATTATATCATAAACTGCATCCCGATGATGATCTTCATTCATTCGATCAGCGTATTAAGGCATTAAAAGACTTAAGAAAAGCCGGATATCAAACCGGGACAGGTGTTATGATCGGTTTACCCTTTCAAAGCAATGATGATCTTGCCAATGACCTGCTTTGGATGAAAAGCATCGATATAGATATGGTTGGTATGGGACCCTATCTGGAACATAAAGATACACCTTTATATCAGTTCAGGGACCTTTTGTTACCCAAAGAAGATCGTTTAGACCTATCATTGAAAATGATCGCTATACTCAGAATATTAATGCCCAATATCAACATTGCCGCTTCAACCGCCATGCAGACCATTCATCCGCAGGGAAGAGAAAAAGCCATTGCCGTGGGTGCAAATGTTTTCATGCCGAATATAACGCCTTGTTATGTTAGAGGGGAATACAAATTATATGAAGATAAACCTTGTACCGATGAAAGTCCTGAAGATTGCCGAGCTTGTGTTGAGAACCGGATCGCCTCGGTCAGCAACGATGTAGCGTATGGTGAAGTAGGGGATTCTTTGCACTATGTGCAGAGACAAAGCAAAAGGCAAAAATAATAAAGTAAAAAAAGGTAAGGAAGCGCGATGGCCCTTGAGTCAAGGTCCTTTTTTATTTGTTAACTATTTTTAAGAACGTGTGTCAACCTATAGATGAATCATTTAACAAATTGGAGATTACCTATGAAACGGATCCTGCTTATGCTGCTCTTATTGGCAACTTTAACTTCATGTGCAAGTTTACCCTTAGTAAATAGCAGCCACATCAGTCATGATGACTCAAAGCTTAAATACTATTATGATATTGACAACAATATAGCCTATAATCTTCAGCATGATAATGATTTCTTATATCTAATCATGAAAACAGATGATGAGATGGTCATACAAAAAATGATTCGAAACGGACTCTTTATCTACATTGACCCGAATGGTGGAAAGAGCAAAGGTATATATTTCAATTATCCCTTGAAAAAAAAGCCGGGTGAAGGTGAAATGCGAAAAATGATGGATAATCGAATCCAACCCGGTTTAGAAAGGGAATTTAATGTCAATCAACTGCTGGAAACACTGGGTGCCGAAGCTATTTATTCCAGCGAGGGAACGGCGGAAATGATCCCTGTTTTTGCAAAAAGTAATGATTTTAAAGTTGAAATGACCGCGCCTACCAATAGACAATTGATTTATAAATTGAGAATTCCTCTCAATGATGTTATCGAAAAAGATAATATGGAATTTTCATTGGGAATTATGACCGGTAAATTCGAAATGCCTTCCATGAACGGAGGTCGTCCGGGCGGCAACCAAGGAGTTGGAATGCAGAGCGGAATGTCTGGAGGAGGCATGCAAAGTGGTGGCAGACCCGGCGAAATGCAGGGAGGTCCCGGAAGTAATATGAACAGTGAAAATCGTGAAGCTATGATTGAACAGGTATCTTTATGGTTTAAGGTTAACCTGAACGGAGAGCAAGAATAGTGCTTTTAATTTTGTAATAAAAATCGTACAATATATTTGTTTAAGGGAGGTATATAATGAGAATAGGGAAAATATTATTACACTTTGGAGTTGTTTTCAGTATAGCGTTCCTTATTACGGCAGTTATCACCGCGCTCTATGGCAGAATTTTTCATGGCGCTTGTGGAGTTAGCTGGGAAAACGCGATCATATTCGGACTGATCTTTGGTGTTGTTTTAACGTGGCAGGAAGCAAGGCGCCTGGACCGGGACGAGGACGAAGAAGACAATCCTTACGATTAATAAAACATCTATATAAAACAAGAGAGGGAAAAATTCCCTCTCATTCGCTTAATAAATATTAAGTATAAAAATGAACGTTGTTGCTATTTCAATGCAGTGATGTGGTTATTCGGCAAGAAAAGCTTTGATCATATCAATGACTTTGTCTTCATCAACTATGCTATAATAAATGTAGGTACCTTTGCGTTTTTTTGTAACAATACCGGCGTAACGGATTTTTGTTAGGTGCTGTGAAACGGTCGCAGTCGGTACATCAATACATGTTTCAAGGTTATTAACATTAGTCGGGCCATTTTCGATCAATCCTCTAAGAATAGCTAAACGGATCGGATGTGCAATGGCCTTGAGAATTTCTGCCTTACGTTGTAAATAATTATAATCATTTTTACCCATCTTAGTTTCCTCCCTGGAATTTGTTTATTGAATAAAATATAAGATATATTTATCTGTAATCATCATTAATATTTAGTTAAGAAATAATTAAGGAATTATATGCATGAAATGTGATTAAAGAGTATTTATGAAAAATATTTATGATTATCAAGAAATATTAGAGATAACCAATACGATAATGATGAATAATCAAACCGTATATATAAACTATAAGTATAAAATGATATAATTAATATATAAATCAACCCCCATTCAGAATAATTAATTTGATCAATTTCGTTTAAATTAAGCAAAGTTGAGCGTAGTAGAGCGGAGAGGGGGGGATTCGAACCCCCGGTAGCGCTATTAGCACTACGACGATTTAGCAAACCGTTGCATTCAGCCGCTCTGCCACCTCTCCGTTGCTGTTAAAAAGCCAAGAAATTTAAAACGCAATTTGCTTATTTACAATAGTTATTTCAGTGTTTGACAAGTTATTTTGGACAGGATAGCAGGTTAACTTTGATGTTTTTAGCCAGGGCGAAAAAATAATAAGTGTTTGCTACCACCTCCTTGTTTACCGAAGCTTCTTATCAACTCATAACTCATTTATAATTCATATTTCATAATTTATAATTTTGAGTTATATTTAAAAATGGCAAAAAAAGCGCAGACACCCTTAATGAAACAGTATTTCGAGGTCAAAGGAAAGCATCCCGATAAGATCGTCCTGTTCCGCATGGGTGATTTCTATGAAACTTTTGACCAGGACGCAAAAACGACATCTCGAGTCCTGGGAATTGTTTTGACCAAACGCAGTAATGGAGCAGCATCGGACGTGCCGCTTGCCGGCTTTCCTCATCATGCATTGGATGCCTATCTTCATAAACTACTTCAAGCCGGATTGAAAGTGGCGATCTGTGAACAGCTTGAGGACCCCAAAAAGGCAAAAGGCCTTGTAAAAAGGGGCATCACAGAGATCGTTACACCGGGAACTGCGGTAAATGATAAATTTCTGGATTCAAATATCAATAATTATCTGGCTGCATGGATCCCGGGTGATAAAAATGGCGGTATGGCCTTTGTTGATATCTCAACCGGTGAATTCCGCTATGTTTCTGCATCACAAGAAACCATCATTGAACTTATCGAGGCGAAGCCGATCGCCGAGCTACTTGTGCCTGAACATGATGATGATTTTATACGTTCTTTATTGCCCCATTATCATGGCATGTATACCAAAGTCAACGATTGGATCTGTGATGAATCATATTCCAGAGAAACCGTACTTTCCCATTTCAAGGCGTCGACTTTAAAAGGTTTCGGACTTGATGATAAACCGGAATGCACTCAAGCTGTCGGTATGATCCTGCATTACGTTAAAGAGAATTTCCAAAAACAACTTGCTCATCTGAATGCCATCAGACAGCTGTATCCGGGAAATTATCTGGGACTGGATCGTTTTACGATCAGAAATCTTGAATTATTTCAACGTTTATCGGGTGAAACGGGAGAAGGGACATTTTTCTGGTCGATCAACGAGACCGTAACGGCAATGGGATCGCGACTTCTGCGACAATGGATATATTATCCTTTGCTTGACAGCAATACGATCAATGAACGTTTGAATTATGTTGAATCTCTGACCGAAGATTCAAAAAGCTGTAGTGAATTACGCTCATTAATGCAAAAAATTGCCGATCTTGAACGTCTTTGTGCGAAAATAGCTTCTTCAAAGATCACTCCGAAAGAGTTGAACACTCTACGTGATAGTTTAAATGCCGTTTTAGACATCCCGCATCATATTAATGATGAACTGAATTTTGAACTTGAGAATATTCCGAGTATCCAAAAGGTCATTGACATGATCAATAATGCAATTCTTGATGATCCGGTCAATCAGATCAACAAGGGTGGATATTTACGGGAAAGTTATCATCCGGATATCGCCGAATTAAGAAAATTGACCCAAGGTGGGAAAGAATATCTCTTAGAGCTTCAGGAAAAAGAAAGAGAACGTCTGCAGATCCCCAAATTAAAAATATCATACAATAAAGTTTTCGGTTATTATATAGAAATTAGTAAAGTCCATATACAAAAAGTTCCGGAAGATTATATCCGCAAGCAGACTCTGGTCAACTCAGAGCGTTATATAACACAGGAACTTAAAGAATATGAAGAGAAGATCCTGAATGCAGAGGAAAAGCTGATCGCATTGGAAATGGATCTTTATCAGAAGTTACTTTCAGAATTGACAGATAAAATTTCCGTTTTACAGGCAAATGCCCTCAAAGTGGCACAAATAGACGTCTTATCTTCTTTCGCCCATTCCGCGCTTCGTGAGCAATGGATCAGGCCGGATGTGAACCATTCAACAGCCATTGAGATCAAGAGCGGACGTCATCCGGTGGTGGAAGCCCTGTTGCCCCCACACGAAGCCTTTATTCCCAATGACAGTTTTATTGATATAGAAAGTGAGCAGATCCATTTGATCACCGGTCCTAATATGTCGGGAAAATCAACTTATTTAAGGCAGATCGCATTGATCACCTTAATGGCTCAAATGGGTTGTTTTGTTCCTGCCGTATCCGCCAAAATCGGGTTGGTGGATAAAATATTTACTCGAGTGGGTGCCAGTGACAACCTGGCTTACGGTGAGAGCACATTTCTGACTGAAATGATAGAAACGGCAAATATTTTAAATACCGCAACAAAACGCAGCCTGATCCTTCTGGATGAAATAGGCAGGGGGACCAGCACGTATGACGGACTTTCGATTGCTTGGGCGGTAGTGGAATACTTACATAATCAACCTTCAATTGCTGCCCGGACTCTATTTGCAACTCATTATCATGAACTGACCGATCTGGAAAATATTTTGGAAAGAGTGAAAAATTATAATGTTCAGGTCAAAGAATATGGCGATAAGGTGATCTTTTTGAGAAAGATCATTCCCGGTAGCACCGATAAAAGTTACGGTATATACGTTGCACAGATGGCTGGCATTCCACAGGATGTCGTCAAACGTGCCAATGAGATACTGTTCAATCTTTCCGGTACGGACCATACATTGCCAGACGGACATCAGGTCCTTACCCCCGCATCTCGAAAAGAAAATCTTATTCAGCTTGATATTTTTTCGGCAAAAGACAGTGAAATCCACAAAGAAGTGGATGAATTGGATATTGATAATATGACACCAATGGATGCATTATTGAAATTGCAGGAATTTAAAAAGAAAAGTAAACAGTAAACGGTAAACAGAAGATATTTATTGAAATAATTTCTTAAGAAGAACAAGGTAGGGACGAAATATCTTGGTTTTAAATACTTGATTGTCTATAGAAAATCATAGGCTTTATTATTTAGCATCAATTCAATTAGTGAAAGATCCCCTGAAAAGAAAGATAAATCCGGTCGAACCTTCTAATTCGATCTGCAAGATCAATCCCGGCAAATATTACCGAAGCTTGTAGATCCAGATCATATTGCTCACTCTGAAATGAATAAACAAAAGTTTGATCAGATCAATTAAAAAATATAAAATAAATTTCAGAAAATGAACTCAATGAATTATATATAAAATACGATGAAATTGACAATGCAGAACTCTATGATCAATATGTCATTTATGTTTTGTAGATACAAATAAAAATGTAATTTCTGCATACTGCATACTGCATACTGCATACTGCATACTGCATACTGCATACTGCATACTGCATACTGCATACTATAAAAAAAGCCCCAAGTTTTAACTCAGGGCTACATATTTGTATTCATTTTTTAAACGTTTCACGTTTACATTTCACATTCTAAAAGTACCTTGCCCAATTGATCTGTAAACCTGCACCGCTAAGATTTTCCGTCAGAGAAAAGTCCAGGTCATAGATCCTGATTTTCAGACCAAATTCACTCTTCTGGCTATATAGCTTGATGCCTGCTTCACTGAATCTATAGTTGCCTTTTTGTGTTACCGAACCGTGAAGGCATAGAGAGCTTACAGGATATATTTCAACTCCGTAGAAATAATTCTGACCCTCATTTGAATTTAATCCTTCGCTTAGATAGCTTGTTATTCCACCTTTAAGCATGAGTTGCGGTATGGGCTGATAATGAAGGCTCATATTCAGTTTTGTACCCAAGGGCATCGAAATGGTCGAATCTGCTGCAATGATCGTTTCATTTAGCACAGCCATGGAATCAAACGAGAAATCTTCGAAAGTGCTCAAAAGGTCATCGGTTTCCATGCTGAAATTGATCTCGCGAACATAAGCGTGATTCATGGAGATCGATGCTCCAAGATCTTCTACGCCTATCTGAAAATCAAAATAGTTCTTTAAGATATTCGGTGCGAAGGGAAGGATCCGGTTCAGCTTGAAACGCCAGGCGAGACCGAAATCATAACCAAGTGTAATATTTGGAATACCCATCAGATCATCAACCGGACTTATGGAAAAGCCCTCAGGACCGAACAGATTTAACGTATCAAGGGGTGCTGTGGCCTGAAGCGTACCCTGAAGCGTCACGCCTTCCATGCTTGGAGCCAATTCCAGATTTGTAATACTGACATCTGTGAAAACGCCAGTATATGCATTAACCGTAGCACCAAATCGCAGCTCGCCGAATACGCTGGGTAATTCAAAGAACGTACCGTAACCGGCAGAGCCTTTTGCATATGCATTAAGTCCTATGCTCAGTTCTTCATTCATTTCAAAGGGATTGTCAAATGTAGCTCCATCAAGTATAATGCCGAACAATTCACCGGGTATCCTTGAACGCTCCTGTAAGAACAAACCCGCATTTGCAAAGATCGAACCTCCCAGCACATTCATTTTAAGATTAAGAACTGTGGGCATGTTGATGTCTAGAGGAAGTTCAAGTCCGTTGGGTCCGAGCATGGCGATCATACTGTCTTCACGCGCAGGTGTCAGCAATTCACCGGTTGTCAGGAACTCATCCCAGAAAACAAATGGTCTTGTAGAGGTCTTAAGGTCCAATTCAAGAGTATTGATCGGGATAATTGAGAAACTGCTGGGCAGCTCAGCCCTGACTCCGAGGTTGGCAGGGTTTTTAAGTGCCTGTTCCGGTGAACGGAATTTTCTGGAAAAGATATGGTCAGCGGGGTCCAGCGTTATCAAACGCATGCGACTTTTCGGTAGTTTTTCCATTGCCTTGACATATTTTTTATGTGCTCTGGATTTAGCTACCGGAGGTTCAATGAACGGAACGAATTCTCGAGGTTCGCGTTCCTTTTTCACTTTTTCCTTTTTCACCCGTTCTTTTTTCTTTTTGTTATCAGTTTCCTTTGAACCGATCACGATCTCCTGAGAAGGTACTGTTTCAGGTGCTATTGCCGGAACATCTGTGGTAGGTGCGGGTGTTGTTTCTTCAACAGGCTTGTCCTCTTTTATTGGAGAGGAAACAGGGGTTTCAGGCTTATCCTCTGGTACGACCACGGGGACGGAAGATACCGGAGTGGGAAGGGGAGTTGTTAAAGTCCCTTGTTCAGGAAAGTTTTTATCTTTCAAAGATTCAGATTTATCTTCCTCCGGAACCGGTAAAGATTCAGGTACCGGGATCTCCTCTGGTTTTTCAACTGCTTTTTTCGTTGAATCCGCATTCGGATTCAGCGTATTGATAAGATCATTGAAAAAGCTTTCAGGTTTGCTAACTACTTCTTCTTCTGTAGTTTCAGTAGTGGGTTCCGTTGGTGCCGGTTCTTGTGAAAAGATAAAGAAAGGTACCAGAAAAATGATAAAAACAAGTGTGATTATCCGTTTCATTCTGCACCTCCCGTTGTATCGGATCCAAGAGAATCTAAGTCAAGCTCTGTAAAATCCAATGTCCCTTCGGCTCGGATAAACAGATCAAGAGAAACCGAATCCGTTGTCAGGAAGGTCGTTGGCTGCCCGTCTGTTCTTCCGGTAAGGGAAATATCCATCCACAACCACATCGAATCTTCACTGGCGGCTATAAAATCGTAATCTTCTTTGGTCAGGACCAATTGCTGTGTTGTAGTATCCATTGCAGGAATTGTAAGGTCTGCAATGGTTCTGACACAGTCAACATAGGCCACATTATCAAAATAATTTGTGTCACTTGCGGCATAAATACCGAAGTCAACACCAAATTGGAACGTATTATTAACGTGTGCTTCGACAGAGCCGGTAAAATCATCCAGGAAGGATGGAAGCTCGGTCAGACCCAGTTTAATATAACCCGGAGAAAAACTTAAAGGCTGGGTAATATCGAATTGGAACGGTACGCCGAACATTCCTTGAATATCAATACTTTGAGCTAAAGAAAGGTTGCCCGATCCATCGATAGTGATTTTACCATTGAAGATCAGTGAGTCGGGTTTAAAATTAATCAGATCCACGGCATTGTCAAATACAAGATGATTGTTTGAACCGGGTCCCGTAATTTGCTGATTGACGTTAATGTCCATTGAATCGGCGCCACCGTTTTTCACTGCGATCAAGTTCATATCAACGTAAAGTGGAATGGGGATATCGGTAAAAATATCAATTGACAGCTCAACATCAGCCAGTTCAATACCATCGAATTCTGCCGGAAGCATCTCACTGAGGTTCATATCCATGACCATATCGTCAAATTCATATTCCATATCATTGAAGGTAGCATCAACTGATTCTATGCCGATGGGATCACCCGGGTTTTGACCATAAAATTCAAAATCAACCGAAAACTGATCGGAAGAATATAATTGACCGTATTGATCCGGAATATCGATATAGGTTTTATACTTAAATTCTTCAGTTAGATCAAATGCGGCATTGTATAAGTTGAAGTTGTAGGTCTGAGTTGATCCAGAAGGAATAGTCATTGAACCCGTACTGAAATACTGTATTCCCGCTTGATCAGATGTATCAAGAGAATATAGTTCGACTAAAATATTTCCGGTAATGGTGCTTGTATTTGAAATTTCTATACTGATGTGACTTGTATCAAGATATACTTTGTTCACAGTAAGACTTGGATCGTTAAGATCGGCGCCAAAATCCATGGTACTTGAATCGACTAAACTTTGTCCGTCAATATTTCCTTCTACAAATTCACCCACCAGATTTCTGATCTGTCCACTTACCTGAAAAGACGAGCTCCTCATCGAGGGGGAAGTGGTCAATGTATCTTTGCCATCACCGCAGATGGCACCGCTGACTTCGATCATCACGGATTTCGGGAATTCAACTCCCGCCATAGAAACAAACTCGGTAGCGGTTTCACCCGCAGGAATAGGTGTATCCCATTCAAGTTTCAACGGGTCGCCCAATGCATCCTCTATAGGTGCTTGGGTTGTGGAGTCGAAAAATGCGATGTAGATCGGGTCTCCCAGAGTACAAACCATGTCGTTATCAATGGTCACATAGATCTCACCGTCTGAAAATCGCTGTCTGTCCATCGGAAAACTCACATAGGATGTATCAGGAGGAAATCCAATAGAATCAACAGGTACCTGAACACCATCCGGTAAACTGGACATGTCAAAAATATCCTGTAATTCAATTGGATCCGAGAGAGCAAAATTGCGTGTTGCAAATTCGACAAATTCCATAGATTGATTGATCGAACTAGAAACCGCATCCACTTCCATTCCCATATCCAGATCAAAATTTGTGGTGAAAGTATCTCTCATCACGAACCAGTCAGCTTTTCCTGAAGGATCATCGGGGTAAGACTCCCGAAAATCATTCAGGGAGAGCTCATCGCCGAGAAAGGAAAGAAGCGTATCGAAATTGACGGTCATACTCGTTACATAGAACTCATAAGGCCCTAATTCCACCTTTGGAGGAATCACGGGACGGTTCACATCGGGAATTCTGAATTCAAAACACCCCGATAACCCTATGAGGACAAGCAGAAGGAGCACAACACTTTTTCTTCCTTTTGTCATAATGGGTCCTTAATGTTAATTTAAAATTTACAGTTCCTTAAATAATATTTAATTTGGTATATAATAGCAAGAATATTATAGCAATTTGTTGATGTTCTCCAACATCGCTTCCGCTGCTTCTCTTCCGGCCCGTATCAATTTAGGTGATCTGTCGAAATCATACCACATCAGACCTTTTGTATCAGGCCTGATGATCACGTCAGCATATTCTAAAGAAAGGTCGATCGACCGATTGACCGACATGGAATCAGCGATACTGTCAACATCCAATGCATTGATGATCTGAGATGGTTTATCCCTGAGCGAGATATCAACGGCGATCACGATATCTGCACCCATTTCACGCAGGGCGCGAGTAGGAACCACATCATGAGCAATGCCGTCAACATACAGATCTCCATCGATCTCAACCGGTTCCATCCACATGGGGAGACTCATACTGGCTTGAACCGCTTTCAGAAGATCGCCGCCCTTAAATGTCACACCTTTTTTCTGTGAAATATTGCCCGCGACAAGGGCAAGAGGAATTTTCAGGTCGGAAAAACGCATGTCACCAAAGATCGTTTTTAAAAACGCTTCTGTTTTTTCGGCTTGAAGAAAACCCATACTGCGATGTAAATAATAATTGGCGAATGAACCTTTTAAATATTTAAAGCGGGATTCTTTTCGGGCATTTCTGGCGATCCGCTCCAATTGAAGTTCTTTATATTCGGGATTCTCCTGTGCTTTAAAAAAGATCTGACTTATTTTCTTTACATCTTCATGATATGCATACATGGCAGCCACAATGGCTCCAATGGATGTTCCGGCTATCATATCGATGGGAATGGCATATTTTTCCAAAATGTAAAGAACACCCAGATGAGCTATGCCCCTGGCACCGCCCCCGCCTAAAGCTATTCCGACTTTTTTACGGGCAGCCATAATTATTCCTCTATAATGGTTACCTTCATAAAAATGGGTTCAAGGGGATTGTCATTTCCGTCACGCGGTACGTTCGCAATTTGTGCAATAATGGATTTCCCCTCGATGATCTCGCCAAAAACGGTGTATTGATTATCCAGGAAAGTTGGGGAGCCGTCGCATATAAAAAACTGTGAACCTGCAGAATTTGGATCGGGTGTCCTGGCCATTGAAACAATGCCTGTTACATGAGAAACGTCATTGAATTCCTGGTTAATGGTATAACCGGGACCGCCCATGCCATCTGTAGCACGGTTACCGTCCCGTGAGTTGATGTCACCACCCTGAATCATAAATCCCGGGATCACTCGATGGAATTTAACACCGTTATAGTAACCGCTGTTTGCCAATCTTTTGAAATTTGCGCAATGATTTGGGGCTTTTTCGGGCAGGAATTTCATTTTCATGGCACCAAAACGGGTTTCAATAATGGCATACTCATTCTTTTTAACGGGTTCTGCGGGTGTTGCTGCTACGGTAGCGAGAATGTCATCGATCTGGAAAGTATCCAGCGTTTCGGTTAATAATTCAAGTTCTTTCAAGCCGTCCAGTATGACCTTGTCATTGATATATTTACCTTCAGGATAAGTATTAGCGTAATCCGGAACGGCAAAAACGCTCTCTTTTGCGCGTTCAAATGTCAGTTTTTCCAGTTTTTCTTTTGTTTGTTCCACGTATTTGCCCTCCGGGTATTTGGCGAGATAACGAAAACAAGACGCTTCGTCATTCGCACGTTTGAAATAGATCTTTTCGAGTCGTTTTTCTGCACGTTTCGTATAATTGTTTTCTTCTGTTTCGTTTAAATAATGACTGATCTTTCTGGGGTTTTTCGATTTAATGACCTCTCGGTATTCTTTCCAGTCAGAACAAGAACTCATAATGATCAATGCCGTCAGTAATAACAAGATATTTTTCTTCAATTCCGATTCTCCTTTTTATTGAGGCAAATTTAGGAAAATAAAAGGCAAAAAACAAAAAGAAGTTATGGGTTATAAAGTGTAAGCTGTGAGTCGAAAGTTAGATCGGTTTCAATGTGGAGGCGACGCTAGAGTTGTCCATTGACTATCCATGATCCCGGATTTGATCTAAATCAATATATTATAATAGTGACGCTATTGCATTTTAACAGGTTCATGCTGTCTTGCAAATGAATAGGGAAGATCAATTCCCGCTTCTTGAAAGATTCTGTCGTAGGTAATTTTTACCTTTGCTTCGGAGTTGTTTTTTTCACTGAGATGGGCAAGCATGAGTTTCTTTAATTTACCGTTTTTGATGATCTCAACTGCAGCCTCAGCGGATTGAGTATTGGATAGATGTCCGTGGATCGATCGTATCCTTTGCTTAACATATTCGGGGTATTGGGTATTGGCTTTAAGCATCAACAGATCGTGATTGGATTCCAGAACAAGGCTTTCTACTTTGCGCAATTTTGTGCTGACAAGTTTATTCATTTTACCAAGGTCCGTAACAATCCCCAAGAGGTGTTTTCCATCATCAATAGTAAAACAAACCGGATCGGAGGTATCGTGGGAGACTCTTAAAGGATGAACCATAATATCCTGAAAATCAATAGAATGCCCAGTGTTAAATAAGTGAATATTTTTAATTTCTTTTAATTTATAACGCTCTAAAGCTGCGGTATAGCACCCCGAATTCATATATACCGGGATGTTCATCTTTTTTGCAAAAACACGAACGCCGCCAATGTGGTCAATATGTTCATGCGTCACGAAAATAGCTGAAATGCTATTCGGGTCAAGTTCTGCTGCCAATAGCCTTAGGGATAAACTTTTTGCGGATAAACCCGCATCGATAAGAACGGATGTCTTACCATTGCTGACATAGTATGAATTTCCTTTGGAACCGCTGGCGAGAGAGATGATTTTCATAATTTCAGTTTAGGGTTTAAGAAGTTTAGAGGTTAATTATAAATGATTCATTTTCGTATATGTACTCCCTGCTGAATAGGGCGACTCCAGAGTCGCCGGTACATTCCAAAAACAAATGAAATGTAGCAGAATATCTTTATTTGCATTCATGTAAAAAAGTACCAATTATCTTATCTCGTTGCGCTTTGGGCAATCTCTCCGGATGGAACTGCGTTCCCACTATCAATTGATCACCCTGCCATTCGATACATTCCACAGTGGAATCGGCAGACCAGGCTGTAACTTTAAAATGATC
>Ga0272443_10003871_pt1 | contig 17082 bp, 12 predicted proteins | sample SSMAcet12_FD_193581 | JGI IMG/M metagenome (GOLD analysis project Ga0272443, IMG submission 193581) | Marine sediment archaeal communities from Little Sippewissett salt marsh, Falmouth, MA, United States - SSM-Acet-12 | ecosystem: Environmental > Aquatic > Marine > Wetlands > Sediment ... | reverse complement strand
GGAGCACTCGGCCGATGCGGGTCAGGCGCGGGTCGGCGCCGGACTTCGGACTCGGCCCAAACGGATCGACGGCGCGTTTCATCGTCCGGAACTTGTAGAACGTGAAAGGCCGACCCCCCTGGCCGGCGCGTTCCTGGGCAAAGACAGCCGGTCCTCGACTGCTGAGCTTCACCGCCACCGCGATCGCCAGCAGCAGCGGCGACAACAGCAGCAACAAGGCGCACGTCAAGAGAAGATCGAACGCTCTTTTGAAGATAGCATACATCGACAATGGAACCCGTAGAGGTAGAGACCGGGCCCGGTCATACCGGCATGGCAATCACAGGCCAGCGTCAATCATGAGATACGGATTGTCCGGTCGGGTTACTGCAGAAATGTCAGGATCGTCTCAGCGACCATGTCTTGCATGGCATCGGTCAGCTCGGGATAAACCGGCAGCGCCATGATTTCCGCAGCCGCCTGCTCAGCAACCGGAAAATCGCCTTCCGTATGCCCCAGGGAGGCGAAGCATTCCTGGAGGTGGGCCGGCACAGGATAGTAGATCTCGCAACCGATGTTGTTGGCGTGCAGATGCGCGACGACCTCGTCGCGGCGCGGCACGCGAATGCAGTATTGATTGTAGATCGTCTCGCAATCGGGACTGATGTACGGCGTCTGCACCACCGTCCCGGCGAATTTCTGGTTGTAGTAAGCGGCGTTGTCGCGGCGCCCCTGCGACCAGGCGCCCAGATGGGGCAGCTTCACCAACAGCGCGACGGCCTGAATCGGATCGAGCCGGAAGTTGGCGCCGATGTACTTGTGGTAATACTTGGGTTCCATCCCGTGGTTTCGCATCATCACCAGGCGCTTATACAGTGTCTCGTCATTGGTGACGACCATGCCACCGTCCCCGATGCCGCCGAGGTTCTTGCTCGGGAAGAAACTGAAGCACCCGGCCGCGCCGACGCTGCCGGCCTCTTTACCCTTGTACGTGCTCGTGATCGACTGGGCGGCGTCTTCGATCACGGCCAGGCCGTGCTTGTTCGCCACCGCCATGATCGGATCCATATCCGCCATCTGACCGAACAGGTGGACGGGCATGATCGCCTTCGTCTTGGGAGTCACCGCCGCTTCGATCTGGCCCGGGTCGATGTTGTACGTTTTCGGATCGATGTCAACGAAGACGGGCTTGGCGCCGACCCGCGCAATGCACCCAACGGTGGCAAAAAACGTGAACGGCGTCGTGATCACTTCATCACCGGCGCCGATCTCGAGACTCATCAGACAATTCAGCAGTGCGTCGGTTCCGCTGGAAACACCGACACCGTATTTGCAGCCACTGACCTCGGCAACAGCCCTTTCCAGTTTCTCCACCTTGGGCCCGCCAATGCAGCGCTGCGATTCCAGCACCTCGGCCACGCCGGCTAGCACCTCGTCCTTGATCGTCGCGTACTGCGCTTTCAAATCCAATAGCGGTACTTGCATAAAACCTTCCCTGAACAGTGGTCACGTCGCTTTCGTCTTCTCATTCGGCTCGCTGAGGGAGATTACCGTGTTCGATGCCCTCGTTTGGAACCGTTGCGCCATTCGGCGGTCCGACATTATGGGCGATAACGCCGCTCCTGGCAACCCGAAGCTTCTCAAGTGTTCCCGGTCGCCTCCTTCAGCACACGTTCCAAGCGTCGCGCCAGCAGGGTGCGATCGAACTCTCGCTCGGCCAGCGCGCGGGCCTTGCGGCCCATCCGGGCACTCAAGGCGGGCTCACTCGCCAGTTCCACAAGCGCTTCGGCCAACGACTCCGGGCGATGCGGATCGAGCATCCGGCCACATTTGTTGCTCTCGATCGTCTGGCCCAGCCAGCCGCCGACATTGATCAGCACGGGCTTGCCGGCCGCCAAGGCGTCGAACATCTTGTTGGGCGACCACGTGTGCTCCTTGGCCGCCCGGTAGATCGTCATCGTCACATCACAGCCGGCCACGATGCGCGCGACCTCTTCCTTGTCGGGCACCAGGTCACTGAAGATCACATTGTTAAGGTTGTACCGTCGAGCCAGGGCTTCGAGTTCATCGCGTTTGCCCCCGCCCCCATGGAGGACGAGCGCGATCTGATCCTGCATCCCCTCCCGCAGAATCCGCGCCGCTTCGATCACGTAGTCGAGACCGTTGGCCAGCCCCATTGCGCCAAAATAGACCGCGGTGAAGCGGTCGCCCAGACCGAGGCGGGCCCGCGCCGCAGTGCCGTCGACATCAGGCCGAAACAGATCCAGATCGCTGGCGTTCGGAATCACCGTGACCTTCTCCGAGGCAATGCCCGTGCGCACAATGCCCGCCTTCATGCCGGGCGACAGCGCGACGATGTGATCGGCGTGGTGGTAGATCTTCCGGGCCATGCGCCCCAGCCACCAGATCGCCGCGGGGTTCTTCAGCGCCCCGACATTCACCAGGGCCTCAGGCCAGAGATCACGCACCTCGAAGACAAACGGAACACCAAAATGGCGACGCAGCGATAGACCCGCCAGACCCACCGTCAGCGGGGTGTGCGTTGCGAATACGACATCAGGCTTCTCCAGCGTCTTACCTACCTGCGCCGCCACGCGAGCGAATCGGTAGAACTGCTGCATGCGGCGGACGCCACCCATGCCCGTGCCGACGTGGGGATCGTTATAGCCAGCCCGAATCGCAACGACGCGAATTCCATCGATTTCGTAGGACCCGTATGGCTTGCCCTCCGGGGCAGGGAATTCCGCGTTGGCCAGCCCTGAGGTGATCATCGTTACGGCGTGGCCCTGCCCGACGAGATGCCGGCCAAACTCGTACGATCTCGTCCCGGTCCGGCCCTTGCGCGACGCGAAGTATTGATGAATGTAAAGTATGTGCATCTCAGACACCTACCAGTACAGCCCTTCGTAGCCCGGCTCATGCCGGTCGATCCCGTCGATCCCTACGCAATCGAGTACCACGGTGCCATCGGCCAGCCAGCGACGGACCTGATCCGCATCGACGTTCGGATGGTTCAGAACAATCAGGTCCATTCCTGAAATACCCTCGAGCGACCCAACCAACAGCTCCTCCAGATGACGCAGAGCGGCCTTGACATGTTCCTTGTTGCTGCCGATCAGCCGCTGCGGTCGAACCGTCGGATCGTAGATGTGAAGTTCGATGCCTTCGCCGATCAGCGCCTTGGCAATCTTGACATAGGGACTCTCGCGCATGTCGTCGGTATTGGGTTTGAACGCCAAGCCCACCATACCGACGCTGCCCGGTCGATGCACCATGATGCGCCGCACCAGATGCGCCATCTGAGCTTCATTGCTTTCCAGCACGCGTTCCAGCATGGCGACGCGCACCGATTTGAGCGAGGCCAGACGCAGGATCGCGCGCAGATCCTTGGGGAGGCACGATCCACCAAACGCCGCACCGGGCCGTAGATAGCGCGGGCTGATGTTCAGTTTGGTGTCGGCGCAAAAGACGTCTGCCACCTGGCGGGCATCCAGCCCGGCCGATTTCGCCACCGCCCCTACCTCGTTGGCAAACGTGATCTTCAACGCGTGAAAGAGATTATCACAGTACTTGACCATCTCCGCCTCACCGAGTCCCAGACGAAATACCGGCGCACCATAGTCCTTGTAGACCTCCAAGAGTGAATCCGCCGCCCCGGGCCCAGACTCGCCGACCACAATCTTGGGCGGCGCGAAGAAATCGTCGATCGCACAGCCCTCCCGCAGAAACTCCGGATGGAAGACCACCCGAAGGTCATCGCCCACGGTCAAACCGGATTCCTGCTCCAGCAGCGGGATAACCCGCTCGGCGGTCGTGCCGGGAAGGCAGGTGCTCCGCAGCACGATGAGAGGTCGATCGGGATGCGTGCGCAGGAACCGCCCGATATGCCCGATCACAGTCTCGACGGCGCGGAGATCGATCCCCCCATCGAAATCTGAGGGCGTCCCCACGCAGATCCAAGCCATGTCGCAACCAGGCAGAGCCTCGTCAGGATCCATCGTCGCTTTGAGTCTGCCCGCGGCCTGCCCGGTCGCCAGCAGATTCGCCACGCCCGGCTCCTGCACGGGTGAGCGTCCCTGCGACAGATCCGCCACCTTGGCAATTATCGGGTCGACGCCGATAATCTCATGGCCGTCGCGCAGCAAACACGCCCCACTGACCACGCCCACATAGCCCATACCGAAAATGCTGATCTTCATCACGACCCTCTAAGAAGCGTTCGACGAATCACTGCAATCCACCTGTTACATCTTGCCTATTTTGACGCCCCGTGGTATAATTTAGGTCTATATATCTTGAGATTCGGGCAAGCCTTGATTCAGGCTTTCGCCTGCCACAATGGGGGATGGTTCTCATATGAATCCTGGTTCCCGGCGCTGGGACAACTTGCCAAGGACGCGGCGTCTGACACTGCTGGTCTGCGCTCTGGCCGTGACCTGGCCGACGTGTGTCTGGTCACAGCGCCGGACGGCCCCGCAGAAGACGGCAACCCCCGGTCTATCCAAAGCCATCCTCGCTGAAAGCGCCTCGTTGTCAGGGCCCCTCGTCGAGGCGTTTGATCGAGACTATCTCGCTCGGGTCACGGCCGACGAGGGCCGCAGCCTCTCCGAGGGAATGGCCATCTACTACCTGCGTCGCGAACTCCAGTCCCTCATCGATATGTGGCGCGCCACGGGCGATCTCACGTATCTCGACAGCGCCAAGAGCCTGACGCTCCAGGCAATTGACGAAGCGACGGCCAATCCGCGTCCGCTCATCTGGCACGGCGAGGACCGGGGCGACCGGCCCTGCTTCTACCTCGACACGGTCGCAGCCGAAACGGGCGGCCACAGTCAGCTCTGCGACTTCCAGGGCAGTGTCGGGTTCCTCATGGTCGCGCGGGCCCTGCGGCAGATCGACGACCCGGCCGCCGATGAGATCGTCGCCTTCGTCGAAGCCGAGATCGTCGAGAAGTGGCTCTACTACAAGCCTGCGATCACGCCGTGGCACATGCAAAACGAGAATTCCTTCAAGAACGTGCTGGCCATTCTCAATACGGGTCGAGACACGCGGGAGCACTTCGCCTGTCTCTGCCTGGACCTGCACAAACTGGGGGCCCGCAAGTATACGTATCGGGTGTGGGCCAAGGGCCTGCTCGATATCTATCTGACGATTCGCTATGAAACGGACCGGGTGCCACCCAATGCCGAGGGCGTCGAGGACCTGATCCCGGACGACTGGGGACTACTGGCCCGGAAGGCCGACGAGGGCTACCTCTGGCTGATGATTCCCAACTACGATGCCGACAGTAATCTCCCCGCCAGCGACACCTCTCATGGCAACCGCACCGCCTGGCTGGCAGCCCGGGGCTACTCCGAAGGTCTCGTGGACGAGAAGGTCCTCAACGGACTGATCAACACACTCGAGTTTCGCATCTGGGCCCCGGAGAAAGGGCTATTCTATTTCAACAACTACTCCGACGGTACCGATCTCGCGCTGGGCGAACTGGCGCCGGGTCGCGCCGGCAACGTCTGGTTTGGCTGGCACCGCCTCGCCACCTACGACCAGACCCTGGAAACCCTCTTTTTGGCCCTCGCGTGCGATTTGATGGAGGGCGGGCCCAGTCTGCCGCAAAATGCCCAAAACGTGACAATGGCCAACGCCCCGCTGTGCCTGGAGGCCTGGGGCGCCCGGTTGCTGGCGCCAAAGGGCCAGCCGCACAGCTTTCCCTGATACAATCAGCGAAAGCCAGCCGTCACCCGTGAACCTCCCCGGCAGCCTCCTCCACTAACTGCTTTCACTGCCCTTCCAAAACGGTCTTATAGATGCCCACGAGCTTGGCGCTCTCCTGCTGCCAATTGTACGTCTCCTCGACGGCGCGACGCCCATTTTCCCCCATCTGACGCGCTTCTTCCGGATGTTCGATCAGATAGATCATCGCCTCGGCGATTCTGTCGGGTTTCTCCGGCGCGACGATCAGACCGCACCGATAAGGCTCTACCACCTCCCGGTAAAGCGGAAAGTCCGACGCAATCACGGGCAGGTCGACCAACATATAGTCGAACAGCTTGTTCGGCAGGCAGCTCGTGTTGTTCGCGTAGGGCAGGTACGTGATAATTCCCATCGCCGCCTGAGCCGAGAGCCTCTCTTTCTCTTCATAGGGCACCCAGGCAATGAACTTCACGTTTGCTTCGATGCCCCGCTCCTTCGCCAGCGCCCTGAGTTCATCCTCGAACGACGCCGGGCGACATGAGCCGACCAGAAGCAATTCCCAACTCGGATAGCGCTCGACCACGAGACTGAACGCCTCGACGACTTCGACGAGACCGCGCGTGCGCGACATACCACCCAGGTAGATGATCTTCTCCTGAGGCGTCTTCTCGAAGGTCTCGGACAACTCGATGATCGGATAGTTTTCGATCGGACCCGATCGGACCTTCAGCTTCTGGTAGCGCGCCCCGACGAAGGGCGTCGTGTAGATCACGTAGTCGAAGCATCGTACCACGGCCCGCTCGTACAGATCGAACGCCTTGCTGACGACGCGCCGCAACCCCTTCGATATCCAGAACTTATCCATGATGCAGTTCGGATAGTGCTCGTGGACGTCCCAAATGACTTTCTTGCCGTACAGCTTCAGAAGCAGCCCGACCGTGATCAGCTCCGGATCGTGGAAGTGGTACACATCCGCCTTCTCCCGCAGCGCCAGGCGAAGCAGTCGCCAGAGGACCATGGTCATGCGCTGGAGACGATTCTTCGGTTCGGCCAGGGGAACAATCCGCACACCATCGACCGTCTCGGCCTTGTCATGTCGGGCGATCAGGACAACCTCGTAGCCGGCACGCGCCAGGCTCTTGGCCTCCTTGTGGAAGACCCGGCCATCGAAAGGCATGTGCACCGACGTCAGTATGCACACCTTCACGCGATGCTGTTCGACAGAATCACTCATCCGTTGCTCGACTTCGTTCCACGGCCGGCCGACGCCAGCGACTTCAACGCATCAGCCAGAACCTTCGCATTGCGCACCGGGTCGAAGACATCGGCCGCGCGTTCATATCCGGCGCGCCCAGCGGCTTCTCTGAAAGCCTTGTCAACAATCATCCGTTCGATCGCATCCCCGAGCATTTCGACATTCCGCGCTTCGACCAGCAGCCCCGTTTTGCCATCCACCACCGCCTCAGGCACGCCACCCACCTTGGTCGCGACCACGGGCAATCCACAGTTCATCGCTTCGACCACGACCTGAGGCAACCCCTCGCTGTGCGACGGGAGTACGAGGAAATCCGCCGCCTGCAGAAAGCGTGGTACTTCCTCGGGGTCGACACGTCCGGCCAAGACGACCGCGTCCCGGCGTCCCGTCTTCTCGCTGAGGCGATACAGTTGTGCGCGGGCCGGACCGTCACCGACACAAACGAGTTGGAAGCGTTCGTGCTTCGCCAACAGCGGTTCACACGCCTGCGCCAAATCCACCATCCCCTTGCTCTCAAACAAGCCACCGACATAACTAGCAACGATATTATCGGCCTGACAGCCAAGCTGCCGCCGCACTGTGGCCTTATCCGATGCGGGCGAGAAGGCGGTCGCATCACGGCTCAGGTAAACGCAGAGAGGCTCGCGTCGGCAGGGTCCCGCCCCGGCTAGCCTCTGACAGATCGACCGGCTGACGCCAATCGGCAAATCAACCTGCGCCAAGGTATCAGCCAGCCGCTTCTTCAGGATGGGCAAACGATCGGGATACACCATCACGTCGCTGCCAACCGCCAGACTCGCGACAGGAAGCCCCAGACTCTCACCGACCCGCACGGCCGCCTCCGCGTCCGGTAACATCGACACTCCTAATATCAGGGAAAATGGATTCTCGCGATGCCACTGTCGTGCGGCTGGTGTCAGAGCAAGCGACAGAGACTTGCCATCGAACCGTCGAAAGCCCAGGCCGGGCGGTCGCAGATATTCCACGCGACGAGCCACCAACCCATCGGGCGGCACCAGCGGATTGCCCGGGCCATAGTCTTGCCAACGCCGCAGTTTGTGCAAAGGCCACGGAGCCCAAGGTCTTCCCACGAGGAAATCACAATCGATGCCATGGAGCTGGAGATATTGTGCCTCACGACACATAAAGATTCCGTGCCGGCGCGACCGCGCCGACGGGAACATGTGACTAATAGTCAGGACACGCAACTTCTTCATCCGATTCCTCGGCCAGCTCCTCCTCGTCTTCCGGCTCGGCTTGCCCCTGGCTGAGGCGCTCGGCCGCCAGGACAAAGGCGAGGAACACCCAGAAGTATTTGGCCGAGAGTTGTTTGATGTTGAGCCCCATCACCAGCAAGAATGTCAGCACGGCCCGGGCATAGAGTTTCTCCAACGTCAGGGGCATGCGGCGGACCGTCAGCATGAGCAGAGCCACGAAGACAGTGAACAGGATCGCCCCCGCGATACCATAGACACCGAGGGCAAAGAAGAAATCGTTGTGCGGCCAGATCTGGCTGCCCGTCCGCTCGAACCAACTGTAGTAGCCGGTACCGATGGGCCGTTCGGCTGCGGCGCTGACCGCCTTCTTGATCGGGTCCATACGAACAGCCAGCGCCTCCTTCGCGCGGTCCACATCGGTCAGACGAGAGGCGACCGCACTGTCGAGGCCACGCTGCTTGATCAGCAAACCGGCCGAAACTGAGGCCAGCAGAATCCCGACCAAGAGCAAAGCCGCCAGCGTGGGCCGGCGCAGGACTTGGCGAACAAACAGCAGAGGCGATAGCAAGGTGAACGCCAGGGCAACCAGGCCACCGCGCGAGCCGATCTTGAGCATCATCATGGGTAGAAACAGAATGGCCACGAGATAAACGACCCGCCAGATCAGACGCCGGTCGCGGGCGAACAGGTAGATGGCCGACAGGAAGGCCAGCGCCGTTAGCGCGGCCAGCATGTTGGCATCGATCGCATTTCCCAATGTCGCGGCGTAACGCGTGTCGCGCGTCTCGTGCATGGCCCGCATGGCCGCGCCCGTCTTGAAAGCCAGGACGGTCGTGCCCACCATGCCCACGACATAGGAACGCAGCCCCCAGAGAAACGTCCGATACTCATTGGTTTCCAGAACCCAATACACCACGAGGATGAGAACCACCAGTTGGAATTGCGTGAAGGCCCGGGTCAGCTCCATCTTCAGGTAGGGCTGGGGCAGAGAGGCGACGCCGATCCAGCCGCAGAGCAAAATGGCAATCCAGAGGGCCCTATGACGAATGCGTATCCCCGGACGCGTCAGCATAGCGTTAAGCAGGAAGCTTACCGCCAGAGCCAACCCCACACCCCGATCCAGACTGAACGCCTGGCGAAACCCAACGCCGGCTCCCGTCGGCAAGACCAGCATGAGAATACAGAGGGCAAAGGTGGGCTTGATCAGCATACCGAAGAAGGTCGGCACGGCGATGACGACCGCCCCGGCGATGGGATTCTTCGCCAGGAAAATGACTCCGAAACCTACGGCGCAGAACAGCAGCCAAGCCCCCACCAGCAGCGTATTCATAGCCGGCGGAAACTGGATGTCCGAGGTTTGCTCCTGGGATTCAGTGAGCAAACCGATATCGTCCAAATCGTTGGTGTAAGTCGCGTACATGTTGATGAAAGGTGATGCCCACCACCTCAGTCACCACGCCAAAGGTTCGATCGAACCGCCAGATCAGGCTGAGCCGATCTCCCCTCTGTTCTTTCGTTTCAAAAGGCGGGTGACCTGAAAAAGTCGACGGAGAATCGGCCGGTGGCCGGTGAGGGTGTAGCGGGCGATGTAGAACTTGATCATGTCCTTGTAGTCGGCGCGAATCGGCTTCAGTAGCGGCTGCCGATAGCGGGGCACGCGTTTGCCGGTCCAGCGGAACAGATTCATGCGGGCGCCGAGTTTGCGTTTCTTGAAGATGGCATGGCTCTGGGAGGCGGCCAGATCCTCGATATCCAGGTCTGATAACTGCACGTATTCTTCGGCCGCCGCGGCCTCCAGCAATTCCTCCCCGGCGGCCGTCCGGGTCAGCGCAAAGGAACTGCCGTTCTTATCCGACTGCATCACGCTGGGGATCCACGCGTCGCCGCACGAGACGTCGCTGAGTTCGCCCAGCATGTCGCTACAGAGCGTACAGCGCCGCAGGGAAAAGGGCCCGAGCTGTTTGTAGTAGTCTTTAGAGGGGATCGTGGTCTTGGTTCCGTCCTGCTGTCGAATCAACATGCTGCCAGGCCAGCCCCGACCGCGATATTCGAGCGTTTCCACCGACTCCGGCGCAATGCCCAGGTTGCGCAGCACGGCCCGCGTGCCCCAGAAAGAGTAGTCGATATTGCACGCGATACTGAGATGGTAGCGAATACGCTCCCTCAGCTTGGGCAGATGCTGTTCGGCCTTGCGAATCCCCTGAATATGGCAAGGCAAACCCACAACAGCAAACCGGCCTTCGGAGTTGAGGATCTTATCCAGCGTCGCGCCGGCAGCCACCGGACAGTACTTCGACCGTGCGGCCGAGATGATCTCCTCCCTGGTCCGGGCGATGAACGTCTTGGGCTCCAGGGGTTTGCCTGGTCGCATGCACGTCACGAGCGCGCCGTCGATGTGCCCGTGCTCGAGGGCGAAGATCAGCAGCGCCGTCACGAGCCCGCCGGAGGCGCCGTCGTACCGAATATCCTTGTCGAGCGCGTGGCCAATGTAACTGCCCAGGTATTTGCCCAGAGCGATATGCGAGGGGATGTTGCCCATCAGCGTGCTGCTAAGTCCTTCGAAATCGACGCTATGCCCCGGACAAACGTCCACGCACAGTCCGCATTTGGTGCACTTGCCCTTGTCGATCCGCGGGACATAGCATCCCTTCTTGTGGTGGATGACCATGGTCAGCGCCTCGTGAGGACACGTTCCCACACAGGTGCCGCAGCCCGTGCAGAGACCCCGCTTGACCACCCAACGAATCGTGGCGCGTTTGCGCTTCACGGGCCGGGAGGGCTCTGAGGCGTGTTCTGGACGAGGCGCGCGATCTCGCGCAGCCGCTTCGCCAGTTCCCGGTTCACCTCGCTCAGCGCTTCCCGGATGGAGGCGCGCGACTGGAGCAGTTCGAGGGCCCGGCGCGCGGCGGCTTGCTCGTTCGTGACGTCCATGTCCACAATCTGGCGTTCGCATCGGCACATCTCTCCGATAATGCCATGTGTTCTCGTGTCCCGGCGGTTGGTCAGTGCCATGAAAGGCGTTTCCACCGAGACGCTGCCGATCAGCGAGTGCGTTCGTTCTCCTATCACGAAATCACACTCCCGAATAATACCCTTGAGGAGGCGGGGTCCGCAATCTTCTTCGAGAATCATCGTGTCATTTGGCCCGGATCGCATTTGCTCGATGACGTGCTGAGCCGCGACAATGTCGCTACCGTCTCCCTCCACGGAGTGAGGCAGGAAGACCACAAACGCCTCGGTTTCGGCGACCAGGGTATCTAGAATCGCCCCGATATACCAGGCGTGGGCCAGAGACTTCTCCGAACCGCGCAGGTCGGGCCGGAACCCTGCGTACACCTGTCCCTTCTCCAGCACGGTCACGGCCACCACGGGCCGGCTGGCGTAGCGCGCCCGGCAATAGGATTCGTACTGTCCGAGTATCCCCGTCGCCTCGTCCGAGGAGACTGGCTCCATGGCGAAGGCCGGATCGGGCCCAACTACCAATTTCTCCCGTTGGCGGCACACTTGCGCCATGCTCTCGCAGGAGTAGTGCTCCCGGAAGATACAAAAGTCACTTTCTTCCAGGGCTTTACGATAGAGGCGCGCCTTATAGAATCGACCGGCTCCAATTCCCGCGCTGGCGCCGAGAATGCCCGTCCGTTTGCCCTGCTGTTTGGCCAGATGGATGATTCCACACGATTCCACACAGAACACGCCATCGTGGCCGACGAGCACGTACTCGGCGCGTTCGAAGAATTCTTGCAGCAACCGGCACGAAGCATCGCCGGCGCGGGTGAAATTCTTGAGCCTCCCGTACGCGCCCAGCCGCAACTGTGTAGCGATCGCCGTCTGCGTCAGGACGCGCCGAGCACCCGAGAGCCTCGTGTTGCCCTCGAAACGAAAGACCCAGTGTCTGGGGAAGATCTTGATGTTGCCCTGCTGGCTGACCTCCGTGACGTTGCCGAAGAGGCCAAGCGCCACCGGTCTGCCATCCGACAGCAAGTCTTCGATGCCACGTACAATGGCTTCTTCGCCCTTATTGGCAATCGGCACATAATCGGCCACCAGAATGTGAAGCGTATCTGTCATCCGGAAGGATCAGGCCAGAGGCTCCTCGTCGGCCTCCGTCTCAGGCGAGGCCGGTCCGCGTTTCAGAACGCGACGGAACCGGTCGCGCTCGATCGGCTGCAGGCTGAGAAACCACCCACAGAAGCATGTCACGGCGACTGCAGCGAGGAGAACCGCACACAGGTCGAGCCACGAGTCGGGCGGTGCCACTCGTTTCCATACGATCATCAGGATGACGGCCGGAAGAGCACCCGATAGGGCAGGCCACCAGACGTGGACTATGCTCTGGCGGGCGGTAATGCCCATCTTGTGGTTGGCATAGAACGGCAGCACGAGGCCGGAGATGACGCCCATCGTGATGGCGTTACACCAAGCGATGCCTTCCAGACCCCAGTCAGAATACTTCACCACGACGACCGAACTGCACACACACACCAATGCGGTCACGGCGGTCAGCAGGCCGAACACTTTGTGTTCGCCGCGGCCGACGAGGACAAGAAAATTGCTGTGCTGGGTCAGACGCAGGCAATGGCCAACCGTTAAGATCGCCAGGATCCCGGCCAGGGAAGCGACCACCGCCTGATCCGGGAATTTCGCACCGACCCAGACGGCCAGGAACTCCCGGCCCAGACCAATCAAGAATCCTCCGGCTGGAATAATGACCAGCAGGCTGTACTTGCGCGTCAGGAAGGCAATCTCCCGCACGCGCGATTGCTCGTCCCGCGCATCGAGATCGCTGACGGCCGGCTTGATGGCCGCTGTAAAAGCCTGCAAGAACTGGGACAACAGCAGCACCCCGGCGGCCGCTACGGCAAACCGGCTGACCTGGGCCGTGCCCAGAAAGATGCCAATAATCAGGTCGCTGGCCTTGTAGATCACCAAGGCGCCCGTGGCGTACATGAACGTGCTGACGCCATAAGACAGCATCTCCTTGAGCAGGCCCAGATCGACCCTGCGAAATGAGAATGTCAGGCCCGGTAGTAGCCGGCGGACGGAAGCACACAACACGACCCGCAGGCCAATCTCACTGAGACCGAAAACCAACCCCATCACCAACAGGCCGTGACCGCCCCGCACCAGGAGCACGATTGCTACGGTGCGAATCAGCAAGGCCCCCAGCACCGCTTTGGCCGTGAGATCGTAGCGCTGTAGGCCCGTCAGCACCGCGCTGGTCAGTTGAAGCGGGCTGGAGACCGCAAAGCACAGTCCCGTCACCAGGATGAGTCGAGCGGCCGTCTCGACGAGATCGGGCTCCAGCACAAACCAGTCGCCGACCTTGGCATAGAGAACGAGACTGGCCAGCACCACCAGGCCGGCCAGCACTGAATAGAACAGCAGTGCCGTGTGGACGACTCTCTCCACGCCTTCATGGTCGTCCCGGGCCAGACGGACGGGGATCTGCCGGTCGATGGCACTGTTGAGCCCCAGGCTCATGATGCCTCGATAGCGAAAGATCGAACCGATCAACACCCACACCCCGTATCGCGCCTCTCCCAGCCGGCCCAGGAAGAACCGGATCAGGAAGAAACCGACGACGGCGTTAGCCACCAACGCGGCTACGTTGAAGAACGTGTTGCGGATCAGCCGTCTCGACGTGGTGGCTGACTTTGTCATAGTCGTCCTGAACGGGCCTTTCCTGTCTCTGGCACGGTGCGGCGCTCTTCCGCGCCACAGCAAAGATGTTGGCCGATTCGAAGTGGCGCGCGTCCCACGCCGTCGCGGTGGCGAGGCCCGCATGAAGCGACCCCCTGCGCCCGGTGAGCCAATCGGCGATCTTGAGCAGCCGCGTGAAGAATCCGGTGCCGTCAAACGTTGTCGCTTCGAAGTCGCTTCCGTGCAACAGCTTGGCCAGCCTCCCGGCCGAGAAATGTTCATGCCAGCGCTTGGCCGCCGAGACATCGCCAATGAGATGGTCCGGGTTGGCGCCGTACCGTCTTTCGTAGGCCGCCGCCGAATGCGTCCGGCAATAGTACCACCGATGCAACCCGGGAAAGCGAAATTTCAAATTGCCCATGTCGAGCGCGGAGAAGCAATGGCGGCCCGGGACGGTGACGATCAGCGTCCCGTCGTCCCGCAAGACCCGATGCAACTCCTCCAACAACCCTCTCTCCTCGGCCACGTGCTCGAGCACGTCCAGAAGTGTGATGGATGAGAAGAGCTGGTCGGGAAACGGCAAGGGCGTCGTTTGCGCCAGGTGGAGGATTTCGAGCCCCCCGGACGCACGGTATGCCTGCCGGACGGCGTCGCGGCTGATGTCCACGCCTACCAGACATTTGATGCCCTTGGACGCCAGACTCTTCAAGAAGCGCCCGTCCCCACAGCCGAAGTCGAGATGGGCCGCGCCTCCGACAGGAATGTGCTGCCAGGCAAAGCCATAGCGGTTGCAGCCGTAGGGATTGCTCGTATCGAGTTTCGTATGCATTGCTCTCGCGTTTCAGCTCATGGGAGCAGCGCGCTCGATGACCCGCCAGAGCAGGCCGCTCTGCGCGAGATCGTAGCGGTCGATCACAAAAGGTGGACAGTAGCCGGGCCGGGGGGAAGTCACATAGACCGGGCGCGCACGGACAAGTTCTTCGAATGCGTCCTCACCGTAGCGCAACGCCCCCCTGCTGCGGACCAGCCCCGTGATGATCCATACATCCGGTCGTTGTCGCTGAACCTCCTGGGCATAGAGTAGCGGCGCGACCGTCGTCGTATCGGCGTAGATAACGGCATGGGCCGGTGCCGCCGCCAGCGCCTCCTGGGCGAAGCGCTCGGCCCCGCGATATCCCGTCTTCCAGGGCCGCAGGAAAAATGTGGCATCGTCTCGATACGGAACGTCGCCGCGCGTCGAGAGGGTCAAGTGCGTGCGCGTCGCCAGGCTGGGCGCCGCCACGTAGACCGCAACCGGAAGCAATGAAAATGCGGCGACAAGAACAAGCACGCCCTTCCGCCGGACCCGGCTCTGGACACGATGGGCCCCCAATCCCACAACCACGGCCCCTAACGTGTAGAATGGAATGAAGAAAGCATAGCGATCCGGCACGGTGTAACGGAAGGCAAAAACGAAGAACAGCACCACGAGCGCGCCGACCACGAAACGAAACGCGGGCACCGGCTTCATCTTGAACAGCGCGAATACTCCAATGAAGAATAGCAGCATGTTCGGCGTGGGAAAATTCAAAACGAAGAACGACGCATTCTCTCGGACGATCTGCCACGACAGATGGGCATTCAGGACGGCGCCCTGCCAGCGGTCGCCAAACGCTGCCGAGGCCAGCGTGCTCGCGATATCACCTGTCGCTATCATCTGCCTGACAATCAGGTATTCGTAGGGCAGCGCACCGACGATCCAGAGAACCAGCGTAAGAGCCAACACCTTGGCGCCGATCTTCCGCCTGGTGAGCAACACGACCAGCAGCACCGCATAGCTTACCCCCGGGATCACCGCCAGCATGTGCACCGCGACGGCCAGACCATTGAGCAGCCCCAGAACGCACAGATACCCGGTCCGTTTTGTCCTGGCATACACAAGCAACGCAATCAACTCGCCCAGGAACAGCGCGGTCCACAGCGTGTACGTCTCAGCGATACTGGCATGGCGCCAAAACGTATGGGAAACGGCCAGCGTCAGCGCCGCCATGACGGCCGGGAAGTTCCGGCCCAGCCACAGCCGCACCAATAAGTACACATTCGCCACGGCCACCGCCCCGGCCATCGCCGACACCAGATTCACCCGCTGACCGAATGTCCCCAGCGGCAGAAGCTTGGCGCCCATCGCCACGAGATAGTAGAGCGGGTGCGCGATCGCCAACCCGAGAAACCCCTGCACGTCGTTGTGCCAGACGCGATATTGGATCAGCCCGCTGTCCTGCCAGAGCGACCCGGGCGCGCAACTGATGCCGTACAGAGTACCGGCAACCACCAGCACGACCAGGTAGAGGAACCACGAACCAGACAGTATTTTCCGCATAAGGTAGGAAGGGTCGAGAGAACGGCTCTTCTAACTCACCGTGACAACCAGACCCTCGTCACTGATACTGTAATCGAAAAAGCGCCCGCGTTCGTTTGGGGGTCTGGCTTCCAGCAGCCGCCGCAGCGCGCCGGCGTCAGCCGGGGACTTGCAGATCATCAGGAGGAACCCGCCGCCACCGGCACCCAACAACTTGGCGCCGTACAGATGGGACCGGACGCGCGCCAGCAGGGCTTCAATCTCGTCATTGCTGCTATTGGGATCGAGTCGCTTGTTCAACTCCCACGCCGTGTCGACCAGCGCCCCCAGTTGGGCGATGTCCTTGCGAATGAAGCTGTCCATCACTTCGTGGGCCACCTGGCCGATGCGCATCAGCGTCGCCACGGTGTCCCGATCTCGACTCAGGTACCGCCCCACCACTTGGTGCAGAATATTCTTGGCCAGGCGCGTGATCCCCGTGTAGTACAACAGCGTCTGACCCCCATTGAATTGCGGGTCTAGTATATCCTCAGGTACGTAGTGGATATGGGCATTGGGAACCATGCCCGCCTCGGCCATGATCATCTTGACTCCATCGACAACGCCGCCAATCTGATCCTGCCACCCCCCGCCCGTTGTCAGTGCCTGCTCCAGTCGGAGCACCTGGTGGAACAGTTCGCGGTGTGACAACTCGCGACCGACGACGCGGGCCAAGGCCGCAACGATGACCGCCCCCATAATACTTGACGTCCCCAGTCCACTTCCCTTGGGAATCGCCGCCAGCGTCGTCAGTTCGACGCCCCCGCCGAAATCCTCCAACACCCGCTTCAGCGTCGGCCGGCGCCGCGCACCACGGCCTTCCGGCGACACACCGGCCAGAACCAGCGCGGCCTTGGCCAGGCCAAAACCACTTCCGGGCTGGCGATAGTCCAGCAGATCCTCGAACGTGGTAATCTCCATGC
>Ga0272443_10003870_pt1 | contig 17084 bp, 2 predicted proteins | sample SSMAcet12_FD_193581 | JGI IMG/M metagenome (GOLD analysis project Ga0272443, IMG submission 193581) | Marine sediment archaeal communities from Little Sippewissett salt marsh, Falmouth, MA, United States - SSM-Acet-12 | ecosystem: Environmental > Aquatic > Marine > Wetlands > Sediment ... | reverse complement strand
TATTTAAGATTAGGAGTAATTAATCTGGCGATCGATAATTTCCTTTCAGCCATCAAATATAAGGGCGACCCAAATGCCTATTTATATGCCGGGTATGCCTATATGGTCAGTAAGGAATATGAAAAAGCCCATGAAATGCTGATAAATGCCCTGGAGTCGGATTGTTTCGTTTTTAATACACTATATTTATTGGGATTTTTGGATAAAATGCGTGGTAGAAATGAAAGTTCGGATAACTACTTTAAAAAGACAATTGATGTCTCTGAAGAATTATTGAGTAAAGATAAAAATAATCCCAATATATTAGTATATCAGTCGCTGGCCTTTGCCTCGATCGGTAATAAAGATAAGGCATATACTATACTACAAAAGCTCGAAGACTCGATCACCGACGATGGCGAAATTATCTACAATATTGCCCGGGGATATAAAATACTCGGTGATATTCCGAAATCGGAAATTCTGCTTAAAAAGGCCATTGAGGCACGAGATGGTCCAACCTTGCAGCAGATCAAACTCGACCCACACTTTTCTGATTCCTCGTTATCCCTATAAATTTATCCTATAAACTATTGGAATCACATGGCGCTTCGCCATCCAAATAGAGGTAAGATATTAGGCCAGTAATGTCGAAAATATTTACCACCAAATCGCAATTGACATCGGCCGCGTGTTCGGGCCAAGGAGCAGTGCCATTCAAATACAAATAAGATATAATAAACGTTATATCAAAGATATTTAAGGTCTTATCCCTGTTGGCGTCGCCATTTATATAATGCCAGTTTTCTTCGACTTCATAGACATAACTATCAGTACTATCCTGCGGTGGGGTGCTCTGATCAACAACCTCAACAACTTCATCAGTACCATCCAGCCGAACACCGACAGAATAATAAGTACTCGGAAGCGCATCCGGCTCACCTACGACTTCTACGGTATAGGTGCCCAGTAAAGGGTTTGTAATATAAACGGAATCATTGCATTCGGTTGTTTCAGTATAGTCAGCGTTGGGAATTTCATCGTAAAAGATATTGGCGGTATCGTATCCTATCGAATTACCGTTGGGATCGATAACTCGTAGATTAATGTTGGACGGACACCCGGATTTGGATCCGGCGTACGAATACCCGACAATAATTAATGGTCCGGGAATCAGCACAAAATTTTCGCAAAACTCTGATGTATTTCCAAACGTGTCGGTGGCCGTTGCAGTAATAATAGAAAGCTGGCTAATGGTATTCGCTATTTTATATTGAAAATCACCATTTTCATCACAAGTATCGGACCCGATATAAGAATAAGCCTCACCGTGGCCGGAAGTATCGGCAGGAATTGAACTATTCCCGGCTGGGTGGGCAACGAAAAACTCTATTATGGCACTATCAGCGGCGGTTCCGTAAACATTGAATGAACTATCCGGATTCATTAAAACCGAATCTATTTCCGGATAATTGAGCAGATCGTTTGGGCCATCGTCACTATCGCCGGGATCATTCGTGGTTACGCCATCATCGCCAAGATTGATACCCAGCAATCCGTTGCCGTAAATTAGATTATTGGTGAGAGTATTGCCGGTCGATGAAACTCCCGCAACCTCAATTCCATTATCCGAAAAACCGGTAATTGTCAAACCTTCTATATAGTTATTAGAACTCTGTATGGTCAGGCCACTACCACTTACGGCCTTAGAAGAACCATCGAAAACGACAGAGTATTCTCCACCCGGGGCAGTTGAACCAATAATACGAGTATTATCGTCAGTAAAAGCCGGAAGTTCTGAATCAAATTCAATAGTCCCAGATACGGCAAACACAATATCATTGGGCTGAGGGTCGGTATTGGCCGAATCTATCGCCCAGCGAAGACTGCCCGGGCCCAAATCATCAGTATTAGTTACCTGAATTTCACCTTGATTCATAAAGATACAAATGTTACCCGACGCAGCCAAAACGATATCAAGATCACCATCATTGTCCAAATCAGCCGCAAAATGCGGTTGTGGTGATAAGGTATCGGTACTAAATGTGATATTAGGGGCAAACGTCCCATCTCCACAATTTAGCAGGATAGATAAATTTCGGCTAAAAAGATCTATGGTCGAAAGATCCATAAAACCATCGCAATTTAAATCTCCGGAAATAATATAATTGGGACGATTTCCCACACCATAAATTGAATTAACTGTAAAATTCTCACCCCCATCATTTAACAGTATGTAAACACTATCAGAAGTTCCATTAGCTATTGCAAGATCTATAAAGCCATTGTTATTTAAATCCGCACCCACAATACCAACAGGTAATAGGCCCGTTGATAGACCAAAACCTATAATGAACGTTCCGTCTCCATTATTTAGAAGAACTGTACCCGTGTCCCCTGCATGTTCAACCGTGGCAATATCCATATCATAATCGTTATCATAGTCACACACCGCAACTGCTAGAGGGCCCTCCCCATTTACGGGATAACTGCTATATGGTAAAAATGTCCCCAAGCCATCATTTATCATTACGGAAATAGAATCTGTAGTATGACTTGGCGTTATTATATCAAAATAACCGTCTCCATTTATGTCGGCACTGGATGAATACTGAGGATCTGGTATTACCGCATAATAGTCATATGAATTAAAGTTACCTGTACCATCATTATAAATTATCATTATACTGTCTTCTGTTTGCTTAGATGTGGCAACGTCAAGATATCCGTCACTATTATAATCGGCGACACATACTCCATAAGTGGTTGTATCATACTCGCCAAAGCGAATAAAATTCGGGGCAGCAAAATCGCCATTACCAAGATTATGCATGATATACATTCCGGTATCATGCGTAGTCATTACGATGATATCAAGATAGTCATCTCCGTCGAAGTCTGCTGCCAAAGCCTGATTTAATTCACCGCCTATTTGATAAATAGAATCAAGTACATAATGACCGGTACCACCTAATGCTTCTACAGTAAATTGCCAGGCATAGGCGACTGATAATGTTATGTCTTGATCTGATTTAATATTTCCCGTCAACGTGACCGTTACAACTTCTCCAACGGCTAAATCATCATTAGGATCGAATGTCGCGGTGCGGGATGGAGCATCATACGAAATCGTTCCGCTGTGGTATCCGGTCATATTGGCGTAGCAAATAAAAGTCGTGTCATTAATGGTTGCGGGATTCATGTCTGTATCAAACGTGACGGAAATATTCGTATTGGCCGGTACGTTTAAGGCATTTTGGGAGGGGAATAAAGAATCGATGGAAGGACCCAAATATATTTTCGTCATAAATGCGTCCCAAACAGCCGGAGCACCTTGATTAATCTGATATGCTCCGTCTGTTGTCATGAAGTCGGAAGAATTAGTGTAGCCAACAATATATATATAACCGGAATCATCTACAGAAATATCAGAACTCGCTTCATTGTCGCTTCCCGCCAGGTAAGTGCTGTAAACAATGTCGTTACCGGAACTATTCAATTTTGTCACAAAAGCATCATAGCCACCCTGAAAGGTTTGGCATCCAGACTTGGTGGGAAAATCGGAAGAATAAGTCCGGCCGGAAATATATGCATTACCTAAATCGTCTACTGAAATACCTGCTCCATGATCGGCATTACTTCCCCCAAGGTAGGTGCTGTAGACCAAATCATTGCCGAAACTATTTATTTTTGTTACAAAAGCATCGATTGTATCCTGATCCGTCTGATACGCTCCTTCAATCGGAAAATCGGGAGATTCTGTATAACCTGTAATATAAGCATTGTCTAATCCATCAATAGAGATGCTACTACCGACATCGAGATTACTTCCGCCCAGGTAAGTGCTATATATTATATTATCTCCAGTGCTATTTAGTTTTGTCACAAAGATATCATCGCCGCCCTGATCGGATTGGATTGAATCCTTAGTAGGAAAATTAATTGAACTAGTATAACCTGTAACATAGGCATTGCCGGAATTATCGACGGAGATGCCATAGCCCCGATCATCATCATCACCTCCGAGGCAAGTGATGTAAAAAACGTCGCTACCCGTACTGTTTAGTTTGGCCACAAAGGCATCGAAATCGCCCTGGAAAGATTGGCATGCTCCTGGTGTGGATAGGTCGTTAGAGCTGGTATGCCCGGCGACATAAGCATAGCCCGAACCATCAACATAGATGTCGTGTCCCCAGTCGTTGTTATTGTTCCCTCCCAGATAAGTGCTGAAAACAAGGTCGTTACCGGAACTATTCAATTTTGTCACAAAAGCGTCCCTACCACCTTGATCTATCTGATAAGCGCTGTCTGTCGTGGGGAAGTCAGGAGATTCGGTATCGCCTGTAATATAAGCATTGCCCGAATTGTCTGCGTCGATACCATCGCCGAAATCATCACCGTTACCACCCACATAAGTGCTATAGACTACGTCACCGTAACTACTAAATTTTGTTACAAAGACATCTGTTCCGCCCGTATCAATCTGGCACGGATTTTCTGTGGGAAAATCAGTTGCCTCAGTATTACCGGTGATATAAGAATTGCTGGAATCATCAACTGAAATGCTAAAACCGAAATCGTTGCCACTTCCCCCCAAATATGTGCTATAACTCATCACAGGATCAATAACCAGCGCATATTCCGTGTTATAGCCATTTTCGAATTCAAACCCGAAAGTATTGTTATCGCGAAGCGTATAAGCGCCATCTAATGGTATAAACTCGTCGTCAAGTATTTGGTAAACGCGTGGTTTATGCTCAATCACCGTTCCCCAGTCCGTCGCAACCTCAAGTTCGCCGTTATCATTCACCAAAACCGAGTTGCCGCCGTCGTAGCGGACACAAATTTGAGATGGATCAGCGCCCGGTGAAACGATAAAATCATATTCCATCTGTTGACCGGTACCGTAATATTTCAGGTCAATACCGGGATAAATTCCTTGAAATATAATGGCCTCATAATTTGGTACATCGGACCGCCAATTATCGGGATTATTACCTATAAAATAATTGCACTTGTAACCCATCATATCTTCGCCGGAAATAATGGGATTGGGATTCGCACCAACTAAACTCGCTTTTATCATCATTGTTTCAACGCTATCCGGCTCGTTAAAAGCGGGATCGTAATCTAAAGGATTAAGTACGTCTTCCACATGTTTATTTTCTATTCTCCGCGTAAACTGATAATAGGCGCCCTCACAGGTAAACCACATTGTGGCCCGACCCGCATCGGCCCGGAAAAATACACTCTCGTCCCACTGACCTTGATTTTCAGTAAAAGCCATAGGCATAGAAGTATAATTTCTCATAACTTTGACATTTTGCCTCTGGCTATTAACCATATTATCATAGGCGCTTAATGATACTGCCGAAATGATAATAAAAAGACATACTGGAATGATTATTACAATTACGCGATTGCCATTAACAATTCTCATGTTTCCCTCCAGCGAAGAAGATAATGACTTGTAAATAATTCTATATTATTCAGGTTTTTATTGTGAACCCGTATAAATATAGCGATTTATTCTATTTTGTCAACGGGAGTACGCCAATAGTATGATTCGTCATGGACTCAGGTTTGCCCGATATTCTTCGCGTTGATTGCCATTCGACATAATTTTGGCACAAAAGCTCTCTGGGGCCGCGTTAAGCCCTTGCATTTCTGGAACTTAAAGACAAATAGCTTCGAACACCTTACTCGGACATGTCTAAACATTTTGGTAAATAATTATAAAAAAGCCCGGCGATATACTTTATCACCGGGCTTTTCTATTGTCCGAATTACTATCGCTTTACCACTTCCTTTTATTTAAGTAATATCATCTTTTTTGTATCCGTAAATAAACCTGCCTTAAGTCTCGTGAAGTAGATCCCACTTGAATATCCTGATGCATCCCAACTATATGAGTGGAAACCTGCATCAAGGTGACTTACTACCAGTGTTTTGACCTTTTGCCCCATAATATTGAAGATTTCTAAACTGACGTCACATGGTTCCGGCAAACCAAATCTGATTTCGGTAATAGGATTAAACGGATTCGGTCTATTTTGCTCAAGGCAATATTCATTCGGTAATACTGACTCATCTGGTAAGAAATCATTTTTGACAATCACGCCGTGGTTGAGTTCAAGATTATACGGTTGGCCTTTTTCATCAACGACTTCGGCGCTTGCGAATTCAACACAAGTTGCGGATTCAAAATTATCTCCAACTTTAAACTTCAGCATAACTATCGGTGTATTGACCGATGATGAAACAATGCGGTTATTATCTTCCCATACAATATGAATTGACTCGTCATTACTTCCAAGCGTTATCTCACCGGGCAATTCGGACTGAACACCCATGAAATTCAATTGATCGGAATCGTATTTCAAATGCATTTCAATGCCAGCCAAATTGATATCGTCACTAATCATAATCGCCATGGCGACGATTTCTCCGGGAGAAGACAGCATGTCTTCAATTTCCAGCTTTTTCGATATAGCATTGGATGGTTTCGCAGTTAAAGTCGGACTCCAGGTATCATTAACATCGCCAATTCTGATTCCAAAAAAGTCAGCATCATTTATATTTTGCCCCGAAATCGAAACAAAAATGGATTCAGGAAATGGACAGTAGTCATCGAAGTCGGTACAATATTCGTCACATTCCATAATATAATCGGCATCAATGAAACGCCAATTACCACATTCAATATCCTCGATATGAGCCAAATATCTACGCAACTTTATAACATCAGCTACAGAGATCCGACAGTCACAATTCACATCGGCGGCAATACATTTATAAATATTGTCAAACGGTTCAATGTGGGCCAGGAGTCTTCGTATCTTGATGATATCGGAAACCGAAACACCCGGATCGTCGCTGATTCTGGATGGAATAGTCGTATAATCACCGGGATCGAGGCACTCAAAATAATAGTCTCCGTATGTATCGGTCGAATCCAAACCGGACTGATTTCCGAACAAGTCAACATTCACATCAGGAATAGCTGTTACCGAATCGTAATAGACGATATTCCCGGAGATATCATTACATGGCGGAACATAGACGAATCCGTCACAACAGGAAATATCAGGTATCGGTTCCCCGTCGGAATCAACAAACTCGATATTATCCTGGCAATAAATCCAACCGGTATCATCGATTCCACCAATACAAGTAAACCATAAAACCATAAGTGTATCAGAATCAGACAAATCTACGGGATTTATGAAATCATCCCAAATGAAGTGAAGTGCTTCGGTCTCGCAATTCGGCGTCGGATCATCGAATATATCCGATACTATGGAATCGCATAGTATAACCGATGCATCATAATCTGCATGGAACTCAACTCCTGCGACACCTGATATTTCGCATTTTGCCAGAACAGGTACGCCAGCAGGCATACCAGTCGCCCCCGCAACTTCAGCAACATCGATACAGCAATCCAACGGATAAATAGTGATATCCAAAACTGTATCTCGTGTAATATCACCTTCGGTGTATTCGGCGAAGATTTGGCACGAAACGGTATCCGAAATGTCAAACGTGGTGAACTCACCACAATTATCGATTTCACCATAAGATAAACAATCATCCGACCATATCACTTCACAAGAATTGATTGTTCGATCGCTATTGTCTGTGTAATAGGCATGACATTGGTATTGGACAGTCGTCGATTCAGGGATTACATTCATGCCCTCTATGACAATATAATCGAGATCGGCACCACAGGAAGAATCGACCGGAAGGGCACCTATTAAACCGCCACAAGGATTTAACGGATTATCGGCCGCGCATGGTGAATTTACCGAAAGATGCAGGTTTTCCAGCCCACAAGATTCTTCGCAGAACATAGGATTCTCAGTAATATTGCCGTCGGGGATTGTCTCTATTCCGCAGTAAAGGGGAATATTACAGGAATCTGGCGAAATAACCGAAAATACATCATTACAATCCCAGACAATGCTTCCACAATCCAACAAGCAAACATTACCAGCGTCCGCCGCCTGATCGGGTTCAAAAACGCAGTTGTAGGCGACTACGTTTTGAACGCCGTTTATATCTACCATTACAGCATTAATTCCTGTACCGGAATATGCGGCAATATTGTTAGTTATGGTATTGTTAATAATATTATATGATGTTCCTGTATATGCTGTATCAAACAAATAAATACCGCCACCATCATTGGAAGAGATATTATTGCAGATTACATTAAATTCAATATCTCCGCCTGTCGCTCCAGTGGAGGCCATAATTCCGCCACCGAAACTGCCAAAATTATCATGAATATAATTATGTTTAATACTACCATAAGAACCGGCCTTGAAATATATTCCACCTCCCGCAGAATACGCGGCCGAGTTGTTATAAATCTCGCAGTTTTCCACTGATAGGTAGCTATTGTAGGCAAAGATACCTCCTCCTCCGTCGTATGCGGTATAAGCGGTATCATCGATATTATCATGAATTATACAATTGTCGATTTTCAGATTCGTATTGTAGGTTAAGATGCCAGCACCCCAATCACCGAGGGTATCGCCCAGTGAAGCGCCGCCGCTGATATCGAAACCAACAATACTTACCGTATCTGGACAATCGGAGATGGTAATTACTCTTCTGTCGGCAACAGCGGTAAAAAATGTTGAATCCGGCCCAGACGTAGAGATTATGGCAGGAGATTTACCTAAAATCATGAAACGTTCATTATAAATACCGGGCATAACATAAATGGTGTCACAATTATTGGCAGCGTTAATACCATCCTGGACGGTTTGAAACGGATATGTAAAACTCCCATTCCATGGTCCGGTCACATTATTCGCATCCACATACCAAATCAAACAGCCACAGTTGCAGCCGATTCCAAGAGCACCAATTTGTGTATCGCAATCATTATTCTGCGGAGCACAGGGTGAACAGTTACTAATACTTAAATCATTGTCCAAAGTATCACAGAAAAGCGGATTGTCCGAATAGACATTATCTGTATCAAGGGTGCCATAAAGTCCGCTATATGCTCCACTATCGTTTCCATAAATATCGCAACAACTTATTGTAATATTTGGCTCGTAAGGCAAACTATCACGGTTGTATACTCCTGAACCTTCATTGTATGCGATTATTGTATTTGATACTGAGAGCGGAGAATTAATATTTCCAAACATTAAAATACCGCCACCTTCGTTTCTTGTAATTGTGCTGTTGAATATATTCCTTACCATTCCGCCTTCTATTTGAATCGGGGATCTGTTCAAATCATAAATACAGCGATTAAGTGTAAACGTCCCCAGCGGTCCCCCCCAGGCTCTTAAACTATCATTGCCGAGAAATTCGCTGTTGCTATATTCAATCCAGGCATAATCATATCCGGCAAAACCCTGAATATTGCCGTAATTATTTAGGAATGAGCAACTATCAAAAACAAAATAGGAAAAATGGTTAAATACGTAATCTGTATTGCCTTCGAATGTCGAGTTAATAACCGAATCCGATGATGGTCCGCCATAATAGCCTATAAGCGAATATGAATTATTACTAAAAGAACTGTTATAAATATTTGAGTTGCCGCAAATCGCCGTATCATTGTTTTGAAAGACACAGTTATTTATATAATGGCGACCCCCGGGAGGTGAAAATCCAGCCGGTCCGTTTATTGCCAGCGTATGATAATTTAGAATGGAGTTATTAATAAATAAATATCCCCCTCCGTTGTGGATAATTCCCAACGTTGTTCGTGAGTCACCATATATAGCCGAGCTGTCAATAGTCGCCAAAGCAGGCGCTTCGGAATCGTAGAATTCGCAGTCAATAAAGATCCCGGTATCACAATAAGTGGTGCAGGCTACAATATTGACTTCCATTTCCGGGCCATTAAGACTATGTATATGTATTCCCGTCAACGGATTTTGAATAATCAGATGTCTTAATTTAGGATATGCCCCATCTATATATACCCCGCCGCTGCCGTTTATTATCTTAAAACCCTCGATTACAGTATTCGAGCCCTCACCGGATTCATTAAAATAGAAGCCATAAATTCCAGTTGGTTCCGCGCCAAGTCCAATAATCGTCGAATCCGGCCCTCCACGAGATGTTACCCTTATTGCTTTCCCATTAGTCGCAATGTTTTCATCATTATAATTTCCAGGAAGCACCATGATTGTATCGTCGTCTTGAGAGACATCAACTCCTTCTTGAATGCCTTGATATGGGTGAGATTGCGTACCGTCCCAAGGTCCACTGGTATTTTTGTCGTCGACCCAGATAGTCATAGGCATTCTTAGAATAACCGGTCCTGGTGTCTCAATCGCACCATCTCCTGAAGCGGTATCATTATTTACATCAATGGCCTCAAAACGATAAGCATATGTACCGTTTGGCGTTAAGCCTAGGTCGGCAGAATCGAGTTCGCGGGCGTATACTCGACCTGACTCGATTGGGTTCGCATCCAACGCTGGTAGCTCGAACGGACTGCCGGGAAGCGGCACGCCACCAACCTTTAAGTGAAGGCGCGGAAAACCAGATGCCGGTTCATCACCATCAGCGTCGGCATACATGACTCGATATTCAAAGACTGAATTGCTGTATCCTGTATCCGGGCTTACACCGTCTGATTCATAACCGATTTCACCTGTCCAAGATATTGTGGGTGGAGAGTTTATGGGTGTAACTATAGGGCCTGCCATTTCTATAATAGCCTCGCCTTCCGCTGTCATTCCATAGCTATCCTGAGCCTCAAATCTATAATTGTAATTACCAACATCCAATCCGGATAAAGTTCGAATATAAGTTCTACCAGTGGTAAATGGTTCGGAATCTTCTTCGATCATTGCGAATGGACTTCCTTCAATATCACTGCCATCTATAAGAATATGCACGCACGGATAATCAGTGAAGGGAGCATCATTATCAGAGTCGATGTATTTCACTCTAAAAACAAAATCAGTATTTGGATAACCCGATTCTGGTTCCAATCCATCACTTGTATATCCGGAACTGCCCTGCCATGTCATATTTGGTGGGCTATTGGAGGATTTAATAAATGACCAAGACCATTCGCCTTCTCTTCCATCATAATTTCCGTTTATATCTTCAGCCGTAAAGTATATTGTATTTGATCCGGAAGGTAAGGATTGCCATAAATCCATTGGTATTACCCACCCATCTCCAATCCATAAATTATATTCGTAATTATTGAATAATTCTATCCAACCATCACTGGAATAATTATTTAGCTGATATGATGCCATTAATACTGATGTATTGTCCATAAATCTGAATGTGGTGAATGTAGGTGGTAGAGCATACTCCTGATTCTCAGCTTCTACGATCTCTTCCATTATAGGAGGATCATCATCAACAATTGTAACTTCTATTGGATCGGACCAGTCAGATTCAAAAAGAGGATTAGTGAAACTTCTTGCCTTGACGCGAATTTCATATGATCCTGGAACCAAGTACGGAATATTACGTGTAACTGAATTAGATTGAGCATCAGTTCCACCTTCAGGTTCCCAATTGTATGTTCGATCATCGTCGGCATTGAATTTATATTGAACAGGATGGCCTTGATCAGATATTGCATTTGAGGCTGTGAAATAGATTGGATCACCTGTATTATAGTTATCCGAAAGAGGATCAACGCTTAAATCAGGAACTGAAACATTTTCAGAATAAATTATTGTAATCTCAGATTGAGGTGAAAATGCTGTTTCTTGACTTGGAGCTTGTTCGCTTCTTGCCTTCACTCGGACACTTTTAATCCCTGAGGTTGTCCAAGTATAATTAATTATTCTTTCACCCCATCCCATTTCTAAACCATCAATTTCAAAATTATATTCTACATTAAATCCATAATTATCATATGCCTTTGTTGCCATAATTATAACGCTTTCATTCATAGAAGCAGAATTTGCCATAATTACAGATGCCGGAGGCTCCAATATATGAGGTGTCGTATTAACCAGTATGGTTCCCAACCATTTCATATTTCTCCAGTCGCCAATTTCTCCGGCTAGGTACCAAGGCGCAGTATTTGTTTGAAGAGCTGAATATGCATCATTATATTCATCCGTCCAGAACTCAATAGCTTCTTCAGTCGAAGAAAAATGAACCCAATATCCAAGAGTTATCATCCAACTATCCAAATATTCTAAAACATATTGACTGGTTTGTAGCCAGAAGGTTTCTCTTAATCGCTCTAATACATTTATATAGATGGTCCTATCAGATTCATTGAATGTTGTATAAAGATTATTATGGTTACTCTTGATCTGAATATCAATTAGATAGAATATTGTTGTTGAAGCAATACAATTATCCATATCTTGGTAACTGCCTGATAGTTCATCATATGCTATTAATGGACTCAATAGAAATGACCAGGGTCCCGCTGCGACACCGGCAGCGAAAAACGCCCAGTCTTGACAAACATCCAATGCGCCACTATTAGTAAAATCTATTGTCATATCTGCCAGATCCGTAAGGATTCCTCCAGTAATTTCATTCTCCTCAATACCTAAGTAACCGTTTAAGCGATTTTCAACTTCAGTAATCGCCTCAAATAGAACGGGATCAAATGAACCGTATTCTTGTTCAAGAAATGTTTTTAAGGCTTTAAATTTCCCCAGTGCATCCAAATTGGCGTGTAGATGAATTAGTCTACTGACTTTAATTGCATCACTTGCAGTATTCCATGTTGATATTGTACTCTGTAAAGCACCTAAAGTAACTCCTGCATGCTTTGAAATCTTATGTAATTTTGAACTGACTTTGGTTACCTGCTCCGCAAATGAAAATCCTGGATCGCTGAAAATATTGAAAGCTGCTTGATATTCATCCAAGTATGTTGAAAAATGCTGCTGAAATTGAGATTCACTAACAGTATAAATTGCGCTATTTATTGATTTAACGTAATAGTCTTTACGAGCAATGGGATTATCCATTCCCACATTTAGCCAAGGCATACCTATCTCATAAATATTTCTTAATTTCCATTGATCTGTGGTGGAAAATTCGATTGGTGAATATATATTATATTCATCATTACCATAAATGATATCATTTTCCCATGTATAAGGATATGTACTCACATTTAAAGGCAACCAAAATAAACTACCTTTATCGAGTACTACTTTATTTGAAATATTAGCCAAATATTTGATAGCTTCATCAAGATCATCTACGATAACGGGATCATTCGGTGCATTTTGTGAGTAAACTCTAACTGCGTCTATTTGCGATTCATAAACATCTTCACGAAGAATTTCTTCAAAGGCATTTGGTAAGCTAGGTTCAATTGATACTATTCGTCTAGTTATTTCTTCATAAATGTCAGCCCAATAAGAAAATCCGTTATTGCTTATAACTTCCTGATTAGCCCACCAACCCTGTTGAGCATCGATAACATCATAGTCACCGCTTCCCGGAGTCATTTTATCGCCAATAGATGCATGGTAATTTATCAACAAAGGTCCGGTAGTCGTTTCCAATGGCTGAAGGGTAAGAGTCATTGTCTTTTCAGAATTAAATGTCAGACCTCGATCAAACCCGTCTATTAATTTATACTGTTGCGGAACCTCATAATAGCATTCACCTAACTGATCAGGAACGTGATATATCGTGGTTGGTTCGGTGACCACGAAATCAGAACTGGTCCATGTCACCAACTCTACATTGTCATCAGGAAATGATACGCTTATATATATTGGAGCATATATTGTCGAATAATTAGTGTTCCTTAAGCTAAAAGTAACATCAAATGATTCACCTGGCACATATGAATTGGGAAACCCATCATCAACCAGCGTTAACTCCGGAGTTGCTTTGCAAACCAGCTGGAAATCAATATCATCAACGTTGCTCGTGGAAACAACAACCGTTTGCTGTTGAGAAGGTGTGTAGTTCCAATCATTTATATTAAACAAATCAAATGTTGTTGTTGGTTCTACCGTATAAGTCCCTGCCGGCAATGGACCTATTTCATAATAACCTGAACCATCAGTGACATCAGAATAAGTCTCAGAGCCATTATTGGCCTCAATAGTAATATCGCGCAAGCAACCACCCGGTAACGTTCCATATGTTAGTCGGCCACTAATGTAATGGTTTGCTTGATTTATAACCTCTTGATTAGCCCACCAACCCTGTTGAGCATCGATAACATCATAGTCACCGCTTCCCGGAGTCATTTTATCGCCAATAGATGCATGGTAATTTATCAACAAAGGTCCGGTAGTCGTTTCCAATGGCTGAAGGGTAAGAGTCATTGTCTTTTCAGAATTAAATGTCAGACCTCGATCAAACCCGTCTATTAATTTATACTGTTGCGGAACCTCATAATAGCATTCACCTAACTGATCAGGAACGTGATATATCGTGGTTGGTTCGGTGACCACGAAATCAGAACTGGTCCATGTCACCAACTCTACATTGTCATCAGGAAATGATACGCTTATATATATTGGAGCATATATTGTCGAATAATTAGTGTTCCTTAAGCTAAAAGTAACATCAAATGATTCACCTGGCACATATGAATTGGGAAACCCATCATCAACCAGCGTTAACTCCGGAGTTGCTTTGCAAACCAGCTGGAAATCAATATCATCAACGTTGCTCGTGGAAACAACAACCGTTTGCTGTTGAGAAGGTGTGTAGTTCCAATCATTTATATTAAACAAATCAAATGTTGTTGTTGGTTCTACCGTATAAGTCCCTGCCGGCAATGGACCTATTTCATAATAACCTGAACCATCAGTGACATCAGAATAAGTCTCAGAGCCATTATTGGCCTCAATAGTAATATCGCGCAAGCAACCACCCGGTAACGTTCCATATGTTAGTCGGCCTGATATATAAACCTGAGGAATGAAAACTGTCAGATAATCGGTTAAATTTCTATAGGTATCCTGATACATACAAGAGATATCACTCGGTATTTCATTATGTAATGCCCTGGCCAAGTCATAAGTTCCTGGCGCTGTTCCTGTGGGTATTGTGAAAAGCCTTGTTCGTGTATATGTTCCTGAGTTAAGCGTATATGCGACATCATGAGCCTCGTCATTTATATCGCCTTCCATTGTGGCTCCCAAACCAAAAGCATGAGAACGACCAAGATTGTTATAAATCACATAAGTTAGTGTTATAGTTTCACCGGGTACAACTGTAGTTTTACTTGCATAAAAGTCTGTTATCACTGGTTGCCGAACCCAGTAGCTGACATATTCACAATTATTGGATTCATTGGATTCGTCCACATCGCCGTCACCACTACCTTGACATGGACGACCTCTATCGGCATGTGCGGCAATATAATAATATCCGGTATCGATATAACAGGGTATTCGAAAAGACATAGATTCTGTTTGTGAGCTACCAGGAGATAAAGAAGGAACTTGATCATCATCAACCCAATCGCTACAATTAACGGTACAATTACCTCTGTCTAAATAGACCAAATATGACGACCCGGCAGTGGCACCGCCAATATTTCTTACCGTTGCAGATACATCAACATTATCATACGGAAAATAGTAACTGAAGTCCGTCGATAAAGATGTTACATCTAGATCCGGTTCAGGAACTTCATACCAGATAGTAATCCCCCACCAGTCAATACGACCTTCATCTACGCCATACATATCAGCGACTGCTAAAATCCAATTCTGATTAACGTCTTGCTGACGCATCAATGATGAGGTATAAGGACCATAGTATGATTCATAAGTAGAATCATATCCATCACTTGGATCATTACCTGTAGCAGAAGGATGATAAAAACAAAATACTCCATCTTCTATTGCGTTACTCCAATTAGCAGTACCGAACCAGCCTCTTAAATCCATTGGATAATCATGATCTATATTGTACGCTAATTCTACTTCATAAGCTTTCATTCCAGAAGGAGCGCAACTAATATTTATAACGCTATATGAAGTATCATAGTCGTATATTGGAACGTCTGTTTGTGAATATCCGTTACAAAGTTCAATACCTTTTATTTCTTCAGAGGCTGTATCATTTATATAATTTGGTTTTGAAGGCAGATTGGATTGAAATGGCTTTTCAGATATCTGAATGACCTGTATTCCTTCTGAAATCGTCTTAAAGAATAATCCAGAATTTAATAATCCTGTATATTCCAATTCATTGATAATTATTTTATAATTACCGGTCGAATCAAAAAACGGACGAACAACATTGGCTTTATTTATATCATCTTGGTTTCGCAATTCCAATAATACTTTGTAAACCTTATTTTGCGTTTCGAAAGAAAACCCGACACTCGAGAATACTGCAAGAATCAGGAAGAAACAAATGATAATTAGCCTGAAAATGAATTTGCCTGACACCACAACTAATACCTCCTATTGTTATCACTAATACATTTATAATCGCCTTTAAATATTTAAGAAATAGATTTTATATTAAAATTCCCTATTGAATAATTGCTCACATAGATGTTCAACTTAATTAAGATAAATACCAATAACAAGTAATAGCATTTATCCAATCAGACATACTCCGGTGTGCTCTTCGAATTATTATTAAATATAGGGGTTTTTATTACTCACAGTCAAGCGTAAATTACAAAAACTCCAAAATATTATTCCTGAGTGTAATTGACATTGCCGTAAATTCGGTAAAATAGTGTACATTTCAAAGTTGTTATATTAAATTCCTAATTAATTGTACAGAAGAATTCCTACTGGCGTTGTGCTGATGAAAGTAATGTGAAATTTAATTATATTAATTATATATTGTAGAATTGTTGCGATTATCATATTTGATAATACAACTCATTAGGAAATATTGGCATTTTTGTGTCAAATAGATGCCAATCCATCATAAAAAGAGGGCAAAACTGATTAAAAATCATCAAACAATATAAAAAAATATTTCTTATGTGCTACAAGGGCTTAACTCTGTAAGTTGTCTGGGGGCATGGCGTTACAAGACCGCACCGGGACGTCTCCCTGTCTCCCAGCTTTTTTTATTGATATCAAAGATTTTATCCAACGTCAGCGTAACATTGAGGTGATAGGCAAACTAGATAATGCCAGCGAAAAGTAAAAATGAAGAGTCAGATTACTCAACCA
>Ga0272443_10003869_pt1 | contig 17094 bp, 14 predicted proteins | sample SSMAcet12_FD_193581 | JGI IMG/M metagenome (GOLD analysis project Ga0272443, IMG submission 193581) | Marine sediment archaeal communities from Little Sippewissett salt marsh, Falmouth, MA, United States - SSM-Acet-12 | ecosystem: Environmental > Aquatic > Marine > Wetlands > Sediment ... | reverse complement strand
GCTGTACCTTTACCGATGATTCGGTGCTCACGATTGCCGTGGCCTTGGCCGTTCTTACGGGAAAGCCCTACCGGGCTACGATACTGGAGATCGGCAGGCGCTATCCCCATGCCGGATACGGCGGTTCTTTCATCCGCTGGCTCATGTCCGACAATCCCCGTCCGTACAACAGCTGGGGAAACGGGGCGGCTATGCGGGTCAGCCCGGTCGGCTTTGCCTTCGATACGGTTGAAGAGGTCCTGGAGCAAGCCAGGCTGACCGCTGTCATCTCCCACGACCATCCCGAGGGGATCAAAGGCGCTCAAGCCACGGCTCTGGCCGTGTTTCTGGCTCGGAAGGGCCATGATAAAGAAGAGATCCGGGGGCAACTCAGCGAGCGTTTCGGCTACGATCTGAGGCGAAGCGTGGATGAGATCCGTCCCGCTTACAGCTTCCGGATTTCCTGCCAGGAAACCGTGCCTGAGGCGATCGTAGCTTTTCTGGATTCCGCCTCCTATGAAGACGCCGTGCGTAACGCCATCTCCCTGGGAGGGGACAGCGATACCCTGGCCTGCATCACCGGCGGTGTTGCCGAGGCCTATTACGGCCCGGTACCGGAGAGGATCCGTTCGAAAGTCCGGGAGTGCCTGCCCTCACCTCTGTGGAAGATCGCCGAGGCGTTCTGCAGGGTATACCGCCGACCCGGGATGGAATCGGAATGAGAAACGTATCTGAGGAGCCGAACGCGCCTATTTAAAAACCAGTGAATAGTCCAGAGGTTCGTCCAGCAGAAGGACCCGGATCAGGGGGACGGTGAAGGTCACGCCGCCCGGGGTGATCGTTCCGCCGGACTGGGAAATCAGGGTTCCCCGCACGTTTACCTTGGTCTCGATATAGGCGTTTCGCACGCTGTCCGCGCCTCCCTCTCCAAGGGCCAGTTCCATCAGCTCGTAGTACTCCTCCTCGGTGGTGTCGTCGTTCTCCTGCGGTCCCAGCCCTTCGAACAGAGGGTTCTGGAGGGCCGGGATAAAGGTCATCACCGCGGGGAAGTTCTGGCGATCCAGGTGGAAGCGAACCGAGTATCCCTGGCTGACTTTGTCAAAGCGAATAATGCCGGACTCCTGCAGTTGCTGCTCGCTGGAGAAAACCTCCTCGATGCTCCTGTACTCGAGCTTCATGTCCAGGGAATCCGGGGTCGGTGTATCCACAGACAGCAGAGTCACGTCCTCCCGCTCGGCAAATCCCTTCTCGATATCCTCCACGTTGAAGATACCGTTTTCCAGGGATTCCCCGGTAAGGGCGGACAGATCCTCGATGTACTGCACGAAAACAGGCTCCAGGCGAATCTGCATGGAAACAGTTCCGGAAGCGTCGGCGGCCAGTTCAACCTGTTGTTTGATCGTACAGCCGAGAAAGGTAGTGACGGCGAGCAGAGCAAGCACTGCTATCGACGATAGCGAGATTGTTTTTGTAGATATATTGCGCCGTTTCATGCCCTGAAAGATAGACCCTTCTCGGTCAGAAGTCAACGAAAGCCCTGTGTTCGGCCGGGGGTTTGCTCCGATTAGTCTGATTGACCTGACCGATTGGCCGCAATGCCTTGCCGGGGGGGTGCTTTTCTCCTATAATCCCACACCATGCAACAGGTGACAGTCTATCCGGGCGGAATGATCATTCATGTGGAGAAGGGTACGGCGATCCGGGACCTCCTGATACGAGAGGGTTTGCTGGTTGATTTTCCCTGCGGCGGCAGAGGTCTGTGCAACCAGTGCAAGGTGACGATCGACCCGCCAACCGAGAGCGGTAAAGCGGGGAAGAAACGGCTGCCCGACGCCGAGATAGAAAAAGGGGTGCGCCTGGCTTGTCAGGCGGTGGTGGAGGGGGACTGTTCGATATTCATTCCCGAAGAGAAAGAGGTGGAGATCCTCTGGCGAGACCCGGCAAAGGCCGAGGGCACGCAACTGCTGTACGGGGATCCGATTATCCTGCGCAGGCAGCTGCGGCTGTCCGAACCCGATCTGGAGGATCAGCGGGCCGATTGGGAGAGGCTGCACGAAGCTCTGGACCGCGGCAGCACTACCATGCCGGAGGTTACCCCGCAGGCAGCCGAAGGATTTTCCCGGGCGCTGCGGGAGAACAACTGGGAAGTCGATGCCTTCCTGGAAGATTCCCATCTGATCTGCATCACCGGCAGATCGGATGAGCCGGTATTCGGATTCGCCGTGGACCTGGGCACGACAACCGTGGATGTTTCACTGCACAACCTCGAGACCGGGCGGCGTATCGGGCGCAAGACCATGTTGAACCGGCAGTCCGCCTTCGGTGCCGATGTCATCTCCCGCACCCAGGCATTTCAAGACGATCCGGCGGCTGTACGCAACGCCGCCCTGGAGACGATAGCCGACTGTGCCGAGCTGCTGTTGAAGGAAACCGGCGTGGACAGGCGGCGGGTGGTGCGCAGCACGGTGGTGGGCAACTCGATTATGATCCACATCCTTCACGGAATCGATCCCCGCCAGCTGACCCTGGCTCCCTACATCCCACTGGTAGCGGGCCTGGTGCGGCGTCGGCCCGAGGAGTTCGGCTGGAGCTTCCAGAGCTGCGGCCACGTAGAGACCCTCCCCCTGATATCCGCATTCGTCGGGGCCGATACCATGGGCGTCATTCTGGCCCTGGACCTTGAACACGAGCAGGAGGTTTCGCTGTCCATCGATATCGGCACCAACGGCGAGATCGTCTTGGCCAAGGCCGGAGAGTTGATCACCACATCCACCGCTGCGGGACCGGCCTTTGAAGGCGCTCAGATCGCCTGCGGAATGAGGGCCCTGGATGGAGCTATAACCGGGGTCTCGATCGCGGAGAACGGCCGGATCGATCTCGATGTGGTCGGCGGCGGGAAAGCGAAGGGGATCTGCGGCAGCGGTTTGATCGCCGCGGTGGCCGAGCTTCTGGAAGCGGGCCTGCTCGAGTCCAGCGGAAAACTGGCGGATCCCGATGAGGTGAAAAATCCGCAGCTCAGGGAGCGTTTCTTCCGGCTGGACAAGATCCTGTCCTTCCGATTGACCTCGAAGGGCGCAGAGGAAGTGTACATCTCTCAGAAGGACATCCGGGAGCTTCAGCTGGCCAAAGGGGCCATCCGCACGGGCATCGACATGCTGCTGGAGGAGACCGGCGTGGAGGTTGGGTCGCTGAAGAAGATCCGCCTGGCCGGGAACTTCGGTTCCGGCGTGGATATCGGCAAGACCATCCGCATCGGATTGATCCCGGAAGTGGATATCGAGAAGGTGGACGTGGTAGGCAACGCCGCCCTGCGGGGGGCATCCCTGGTACTGGTTTCCCGGGAGTACAGACAGAGAGCCGTTTCAATCTACAGGGGATGCCGTTTTCTGGAGCTGGCGGCCAAGCCGGAGTTTCAGATGCACTTCGCCTCGTCTATGTTCTTCTAAACGTCGCGGGGGACAGCCCGGAAACCGGGGCTGTGAGCGACGGGATTTACCGCCAAACCGGCAATAATGACTCATAATCTTGACAGCATCCTCTCTGAGGCAAAGACAGCTGCACAGCTTTGGCCGGATGTTATCGCAAAGAGTTTCCTTCCACCGAAATATACAGCAGCCTACCGGGATATCGTTCAGGGCCGTTACAAACGCTTGTTCGAATAAAAGCGCTTCAGGGGGTTCAGCTACCCCTTGAGCGCAGATAGGATTCCCGAGCGAGGGGGAAAGTGATGCCACTTCCCGGTTGCTCGCACCGCCTTGCGGTTCATCGTATCGAAGATGAAATCGGCCAGCTCTTCGATCTTCGTCGAGTGGGACTCGAATCCGTGTACGAATACGTTCTGCTCTCCGATACCGGCGAATATCGCTTCCGCGGTAGCCCGGAAGCTGCCCCGCAGCGCGCTCTCAAGCGGCGGCGGCACAGCCGTTGCCGCCTGAAGCACATGATTGATCAATGCCAGAGATCCCTCCTGTTTCCGTCCGTACAGGAGTAGAACGGTCTTCATCAGGAACAGGGATCCCTTGATCCAGGCGTCCACGGCCCTGTCTATCGTTTCGGTAGCGGTCTCCTGAAGAAGCTTCTGTTCCAGCTTCGGCGTCAACAGGAGGAGAGTCTCGTCGATTCTGTCGAAACGGTTCAGGGTGGTGAGCACAACATTCTTGGCAGAAATCGGTGAGCTCCTGTTCCATTCGACTACCAGGAGATCTTCCCCCTCGGACACCAGAGGGGTGTCGATGCCGGCCCCGCCGGAGCAGGTAGCGGCCACACCGTATCCTTCACTTAGATATTTTCGTACCAGTTGATCTCCCAGGGGAGTCGCCGCATCTGTGATCAGAGCTACCCGCTTCATGGCATCAGCATCTTAGCAAGGCAGGAAAGCGGTGGTCAACGGTAGCGGAGCCGGATCGTGCAGAGGCAAAAAGGCGGCGTTCTATTCCGGTGGTCAAAGGGAGCGCAATCGCGTAGGATAAGCCGTGAAAAAAGCAGATGCCCTCAAGCTGATCCTGGTGGCCTTTCTCTGGGGCGGCCAGTTCGTTGCCGCCCGGATCGTCGCTACAGAAGCACCACCGTTTGCCGCCTCTTTCCTCCGCTTCGCTTTCGCCACCGCTGCGCTGCTGATCCTTCACATGATCCGGGAGAGACGATTTATCCGTCTGACCATTCGCCAGTGGGCCTGGCTCACGTTTCTGGGCTTGTCCGGAGTGTTTCTCTACAATCTGTTTTTTTTCTCCGCCCTGGCCATCGCTCCGGCGGGGCGAAGCTCCGTGGTTGTAGCCATGACTCCAACCGTTGTATCGGTGGCATCGATTGTTCTTTTCAGGGACCGCTTCTCCCTCCTTCGCATTATCGGGTTGATGGTAGCCCTTTTCGGTGTATCCTGGGCGATCAGCGGGGGAAATCCGGCCAGTCTATTGCGAGGGCAGATCGGTAGAGGGGATCTGTACATCTTTGCAGCCATGCTGAGCTGGGCTACCTTTTCGGTGGTCGGAAAGATCATCCTCAGGGAGCTGGCGCCCCGTCTGGCCATCACCTACGCCTGTCTGATCGGAACTGTCGCCCTGGCCGTGCCGGCTGTTCTGGAGGGTGGGTTGGCCGCTGTCCCCGGCTACTCTCTGGAAATGTGGTTGAGCCTGGCCTATCTGGGATTGATGGGAACCGTGCTGGCCTTTATTCTCTACTATCAGGGAATTAAAGCGATCGGCCCTGCGAAAACGACTATTTTCATTAACCTGGTTCCGATTTGGACCATGATTCTCAGTACGTTCGTTCTGGGGGAGAGAATCACCCTGCCCCTCGTGTTGGGGGCGTCCATGGTCATCGGGGGTGTTTTCTTGACCAGTCGATCTTGAGGGTCAAGAAGGGAGATTCCATGAGCACGACGGCAAAAATCCTCACCTTCGGCTATACAGATGCGGAGTGCAAGCGTATAGACCAGCGCCTGGCCGAGATCGGTGTACCCGCGCCTACCCGACTGGAAAAACGGCACGGATCCGTTGTGATCGGCGATATACTGCGGCAAGGCACGCCCGGCACCGAGGAGTTCGACTGCCAGGAGCGCCTGGTGCTGTTCTACAATATTTCGGAGGCCGGCGTGAGGTCCTTGATGCAGGTTCTCAAGTCTCTAGAAATTCCGAAACCGATATTCGCCATGGTCACCGAAACCTCGATCACCTGGACCCTGGAGCAGCTGATGGAGCACCTGATCGAGGAAAAACGGGCTCATGAAGGTTCGACGTAGGTATTTGAGAGAAACCACTTGCCGACTTTGGCCAGAGCCCAGGGAGTGTAGAGGCCCAGGGTGATGATCGATAACAGAAGCTGTCCCCAGAGCAAGCCAAAACCTCTGCCGGTTTGACCTTTAAAACCGAGCCGGCTCTCCTGTTTCTGCTCAACGAAAACCCCAGTGTGCTCGACCAGGTAGCGATAGACCTTGATATAGGCCGCCGGCAGGTAGATACCCAGGGTGAGAACACTCAATAACATCTGGATCCAGATCAGCGATACGGAGGGCCAAAACTCTGTATTCCAGGACAGGGATTTGTCTCGATAGCGGAGATTGGTGAAGAACCAACGGTAGACCAGGTAGATATAAGCGGCAATAAAACTCCAGAAGATCAGCTGTGCCAGGAGCTGCAGCATGAAGGCCTGGAAAGGATTCACGGTCGATAGAGAACCGAAGACCGTCGGGTCCAGGCGGACTTGAACCAGGATAAGCGGAATCATGGGAACGGCAATGGTGCACAGGACGATGAGCAGCAGCCTGCCGCCCCTGCCGCTGAACTCCAGCGGTTGCTGTTTGTAGGAGATTTCTCCGACCAGGTAGCGGGTGATGCGGGTGAGGTACCACGGTCCGTAGATGCCCAGGGTAATTACTGTAAGGAAGATGCCCAGCAGGTTCATACCGAAGAACTTTCCGATCGAGCCTTGCAGGGCAAATGCTTGGTTTTCGAAGCAGAGCGCCGCGAGGAGTTTGCGCAGTATTGGAATATAGAGTATGACGGTGAGGAGAATCAGTGCCGCAACCAGCAGCAGCAAGGTGAAGACGCTTGAAGGGGCAGCGGTGCCGGCCTCGACTCTGCCGCTTTGGATCGCGATGAGTACCTCGAGAATCAGCCAGGGTATGAAGAAACCAAGAAACAGGGGCAGAAGCCTCTTCGCCTCCAGTTGAAAGTCAAACTCTCGTTTCATTTTTCACCTCTCAGATCTTTGTAGATCGAAAGAACTTGTTCTTTGACCTCTTGCGGAGCTTCGACGTGACCCCAGCCCTGCTGCTGTTGCCACAGACCGTCGTATGCCCGGTCGTGGTAGGTACGCATCAGATGGGGGATCTGCTGTTCCGTCAGGACTGCATCCAGGAGCCGTGCCTCCACCTCGTTGTTCAGCACCAGGATCTTTTGGAATTTAGCCACGGATCTCTCCTCATGTACGGGGTATTGTCCTGTAGCTTAGCAATATAGCGGAATCTCTACCTATTTGCTATCCTTGAGAGCAAGCGGAGGCTCAAGCGTGAAGATAGCAATCGGCCAGATCAATCCGAAAATCGGGGACTTCGCAGGAAATGCGAACAGGATCATCGGCTACATCAAACGGGCCCACCAGGAGGGTGCCGATCTTGTCGTGTTTCCAGAGATGTGCGTCTGCGGGTACCCGCCAATGGATCTTCTGGATCACGTTTCATTTGTGGAAGCGAACCTGAAGGCCCTACGCTCCATACAGCAGCGCGCTCCGGCCGGTATCGGAATTGTGCTGGGCTACGTCGATAAGAACAGAGCTTCCTCGGGCAAACCGCTGGTGAATGCGGTTTCATTGATCCAAAACGGGGAGGTATTGTTCACCCAGACCAAATCCCTTCTACCCACCTATGATGTATTCGATGAGGCGCGATATTTCGAACCGGCGGATCAACGCCGTATCGTGGCTTTTGCAGGCGAACAGATCGGAATCGCCATCTGTGAGGATATCTGGTGGGAGTCGGATCGGCAGGGCGTTCTGCATTACCCGGTGGATCCGGTGAAAGAGCTTCTGGACCGGGGCGCTACGGTGATCATCGCGCCATCAGCCTCTCCCTTTTACTCCGGAAAGCTCCAGATCCGCTACAGACTTCTTGCCGGCATCGGCAAGTCTTCCGGGGTTCCGACTGTGTACGTGAACCTGGTCGGAGGCAACGACAGCCTGGTCTTTGACGGCCGTTCCCTGGTCACCTCTGCCGATGGGGCTCTGAGTTTCATCGGTGCAGGTTTTCAGGAACAGCTGGCCTTCGTGGACACGGGGAATCTCATCGCCATCCCGGAGTTCCATGTGGATAAATACGAGGAAATCGAGCAGGCCCTGGTGTTGGGAATTCGCGACTATCTGGACAAGTGCGGTTTCAAGCAGGTGCACGTGGGCCTGTCCGGGGGTATAGACTCCAGCGTGGTGGCCGTGCTTGCCGCGAAAGCTGCGGGACCTGAAAACCTCAGGTTGTTCGCATTGCCCTCACGCTTTTCCTCTCAGGGAAGTTGGGAGGATGCTCAGCAGCTGGCCGAGAATCTCGGTGTGGAGATTCACAGTTTATCGATCGAAGCGATGTTTCAGGCCGGTTCCCAGACTCTTGCCCCGGTGTTCCAGGATAAACCCGCCGACACCACCGAAGAAAATTTACAGGCCAGAATTCGGGGACTGCTGCTCATGGCCTACTCCAACAAATTTCATTCTCTTCTGCTCACCACTGGAAACAAATCCGAGTTGGCTACCGGCTATTGCACCCTCTACGGCGATATGTGCGGTGTGCTGGCGGTCATCGGGGATCTGTTCAAAACCGAAGTCTACGCCCTGGCCCGCAGCCTGAATCGAGAGAAAACGGTGATCCCCGAATCCGTGCTCACCAAAGCACCGAGCGCCGAGCTGAGACCGGATCAAACCGATCAGGATAGTCTGCCGCCCTATGATCTTCTCGATCAGATCCTCCAGCTGTACCTGTTGCAGAGCAAGACCCTGGAGCAGATAACCGCCGCGGGATTCGAGGAGGAGGTGGTGAAAAGCGTGCTGACCATGGTGGGCAGGGCGGAGTTCAAGCGGCGCCAGGCTCCCCCAGTGTTGAAGGTCAGCCCCCGGGCCTTTGGAACGGGCCGGCGCATCCCCATAGCCCGGACCATCCACGAAGCCTGATTTTTACCTTTTCTCATTATGCGGGAGGGGTTTTGTCGGCGAATTTTGTTGACCATATTAATAATATATAACTACCTTTCCATATATACCGACAGCAACAAAGCTCGTGTTTATGCCACGATTTGTCGCTGGAAGAGGACATTATGAATCTTCTGCCTCCGTTGCGAGGCGAAGATTGCGATACATGCAGATACGAGGAGAGGAGAACACAGACAGATGAACAAGCGATTTGTTTTGTTGGTTGCCGTGTTGGTGCTTTTGCTGATTACTCCGCAGCTGTTCGCCCAGTACAACCGTGAGGCGGTTGTCTCGGTCATGCGCGACAGCTACAGGCTGATCGGAGAGATCAATACGTCAGCCGCCGCGAGCGATTATTACAGTACCGCAGTGAAGCTGATGGAGCTTGCAGAGGCGTTCAAGACCCTGGAGCAGACCCCCCCGCCCCGGGGTTCTCGGGCCGAGTGGGACAGAATCCACAACGAGTTGATCGAGGCTGCTTTCCGGGGAATCGGTGCTTGCGGTGCACGTGACAGCAAGGCTCTTCAGGCGGAACTCTCAAAAATTATGGCTTTCAATCAGGAAGGCCACAGCAAGTTCAAGTAGAATCGGATCGATTAACTGTTTCGATCTGGAAAAAGCCCGGAGAATGGGCGGGGCGCGCAAGCCTCCTACCTTTTCCCGGGTTTTTTTTGTTTTCCCGACAGGGCTTTCTGGATTGCCGCGGTGAAATTATGCAGCTCAAAGGGTTTGGTAATAACCCCGGCAGCTCCCTCTTCCAGAAAATCCTCGATTGAACCATTGGCGGTGAATCCGGTCATCAACAGGATCCTTGCGCGGGAATCGATCTCTTTTATCCTGTAAAAACAATCCCGCCCCCCAACATGGGGCATGAGCATATCCAGAATCACCAGATCGATGCTCTCACCCTTTTTCTCGTAGATGGCGATTGCATCGGAGCCGTCTTTGGTGGCGATCACGCTGTAGCCTGATTCTTCCAGGGCTCGAACAACCATCCCCAGCACCTGCGGATTATCTTCGGCTACCAGGATCGTACCTTTGCCCACTGCTAGATCCGGGGTGTAGCTGTGATCCGGCTTTTCGACCTGATCGGCCTCGATTACCGGCAGATAGATGTTGAATACGCTTCCAGAGCCTTCCTCGCTGTGTACGTCGATGAATCCGTCGTGATTCTGGACGATCCCGTACACCACCGCCAGCCCCAATCCGGTACCTGATTTTTCTCCCTTGGTCGTGAAAAACGGTTCGAACAGGTGATCCAGATTTTTCTGTGGAATCCCTCCTCCCGAATCACGAATACTCAGACATACGTATCGCCCGGGCTGGGCGTGAAGGAAGCGAGCGGCTGACCGCCAATCCAGCTCCATGTTGTACGATTTGATAGTGAGCTCGCCGTGTTTTTCACCATTGTTCTCCGTTTTTTCAAGGCTGCTCATGATCGCATCCCGGGCGTTTACGCAGAGGTTCATCAGCATCTGGCTCATCTGGGAAGCGTTTGCATTGATGCCGGAAAGTTCGGTATCCAGATTCAGCGTAATCTTTATTTCAGGGGGAAAGGTGCGCCGCAGCAGCTTGTGAGTCTCCTCCACGAGGCTGTTGAGGCTCAACGGTTCGCGTTTGCTCGAGCTCTGGCGCGTAAACATCCGAAGTTCCTGGGTCAGCTCCCTGCCCCGATCCGTCGCGGTTTTTATCTGCGCAAAGTCCTGGTAGGTCTTGCTGTCTTCGGGAAGCTCCAGAAGTGCCAGCTGGCTGTATCCGCTGATGGCTGTCAGGAGGTTGTTGAAATCATGTACGATGCCGCCTGCCAGCTGACCCAGAGCCTCCATCTTTTGAGCCTGGCGAAACTGGGCTTCCAGATGTTTTCGTTCGCTGATGTCGTAGAAAAACGAGATAATCCCGATCGGTGTGTCTTTTGCATCCCGGATGACCGAGGCGGAAACCGCCACCTCCAGCGCGAATTGAGCATCCCTGAGTATGGAGATCTCTCCCTGCCAGCCGCCTGTTTCCCGAAGCACGCCGAAAACATGGGTACCCTGGTCGCCCCAGTAGGCGAAGCAGGGTTTGCCCAGTAACTCCGCGGGAGCGGACAGCTCCAACATGCCTAGTATCGCAGGGTTGGCGTAGGTGATGGTTCCCTCAAGATCGCAAAGGATGATTCCGCTGATCGATGTGTGGATGGCGTGATTTTTAATGTACAACTCCCGCCGCTGTTGCTCCAAGGCGGTGGAAAGTGCCAGACGCATCTGTTCCTGATCATTGAGGATCTGCGCTTCCCGTTCCTCGATGTATCCGGCCAGAACAGCACTGTAGTGAGTGTCAATATATTGGAGCGCAGCAGGTAAAAGGTGATTGGTGTCTTGAAGCAGGATATCCGTATAATTTTCCCTTAATATTGTGCAAATCGAAACGACAACCCCGTTGCTCAGTCCCTCCTCGGCTCTTTTTTTTCCCAATTCCGTTGACACGGCCCGATCCTGTGATCCTAAGAATTGGATAAAGCTCCTCAGATCTTCCTCTCCGAGTTCTCTGAGCCGACGCGGATGCAGCGTGTATCGGTTTTCGAAAATGCGGTTCGCGTACTCCCGGTTGAGTACCTCTTTCAACTCATTCTCGTGCTCTTTGGTAATTCTGATCAGTTTGCGAATTTGCTGTTTAGAGACGCCCATTTTCTTTTGACTCGCCGTATCCTGTTTCTGTCGATCACCATAGTCAATTGTACTTCAAGAGACTTCGGATTTCTTGAACTTTAGGATCTGTTGGCTGAGGGTACAGGATCTATTTTCTCAGGATCGCTCCGACCAGTTGGCTGCCGACGATCTTCTTGCGGGGAGAGTCGAGCAGTTTTGGGTCGATATCGATCCATTCGTTCAATGGGAGAAATCCAGGATCTTCTATTTTCCACCTGCCGAGAATCTTTTTCAGCTGGCTGAATGAGCGGGTATAGACCGGTTGTCCCACGTTTTTGTAGAACTCGAGCACGTTTTCCGTGCTACTGGTGATCCGTTCCGTGTCACCGTCACTGATGAACAGCATCGATCCTTCCGTAGCCCAGTCGTATAAAACCTCAAAGGCGTGAGCCAGGTTTTCGTCCGGCAGAAACCAGGCGATTCCATTCATCCCGATTGCCAGTTTGCGCTGACTGCCGAGGATTTGATTGATCACCTCTGATTCCAGTAGTGACTCCGGTTTTCCAGCGTCGCACTGGACGAAGGCCACACCGTCGAGGTTGCTGATTATCTCTTTGCCGTATTCGACGGTAACCGGATCGATATCCGAGTAAACAACCTTCGTGCCTTTTGGGGCAATTTGGTGAATATGATCGATAGTGGGCAGGCCCGAAGCGAAATCGAGAAAGTGGGTGAATCCCTGGTCCACGAGCCTTCTCACTGCTTCCCAGAGAAACCAGCGGATCATGCGCAGCAACAGAGGAACCTCGGGAACGATCTGCAGGAGTTGCTGGGCAGCCTGCCTGTCGATCTCGAAGTTGTGATTACCACCCAGCAGAAAATCATAAATGCGTCCGGCATTCGGACGACTGGCATCAGCGATACTGGACACATCATCATTCGAACTCATCAATTCCTCCTAAGTATGCACGAGAAGCCTCAATCATAGGTGTACTCAGACAATGAATCAAGCACATGGCAAAGCCGCACTTTTTTTAAGATTATCGGTTGGAATTTCAATTGGCTGTAGAAAGCCTGTAAGAGATGCCATGGGCGTCTACCCGAATACGTATTTGGGAAATTCCTCCAAGATGCGTCTCATATAGTACAGCTCTCTGGTCCAGATATCGGAGCTCAGTACGCCGAAGCGATCGTCTTGCTTCTGATCCGGGTCAAAGTAGGAAGTTCCAAACGGTTTCTGCAGGGTGAAACTGACAAGCTGGCCGATGAGGAGATTCAACTCCTTCTGCCTCGAGGACTTGTTCATACGGGCGCTGAGGATCAACAAGGCGTGGGAGAGCTCGAATCCCCGGAAAAGCAGAGTCGGATCCCCGAGAGCACGGTTGATTCCTCCTACAGGATTGAACCGGGAGTCGAAATCGGGGCGGTTCAGGTAGATCCTGGAAACAAGCGCATCGAAGTAGCAGCTGAGTGCTTTCACCGGGTATCCCGAAGCGTCGAGGGACACCGCCGCCCGGGCCTCAGCGAGTAGCGACTCCAATTCTCCCGCTCCGTCCTCCAGACCTAGTAAGAGCAGCAGCTGTGGTTCCCGAGAGTAAAAACTGGATCTGAGGGCTCGCACGGCTTTCCTGTATCGATCCTTTCCCGTGATTCTATGCAGCTGCAGAAACAACTCGACCAGCGGAGGTGTACCGGCAGCCGGCCCTGCTGACAGAAGGGAATCGGGATGAAGCAGGTCGGACAGTTCTGCCAGATCCTGGTGTGTCTGCAGAAGCGAATCTGCCATATGGGAAGCCGCGTGCAGATAGACTGAGGCGGGTAGGTTTTTGGATTCCAGGATCACGGCAATTCGGAGGAGCATCAGCGCGATCTCAGTCGATTGGCGCAGGGGAACAGAAATTGTGGAATCCGAAGGGATCCAGGATTGCCGTTCTCTCCAGTAGTACGGGTAAAATTGGCCCCGGGGATGCTGGCCTTTCAGGGAAAAATCCGCCAATCGCATCGACAGCTCGACAGCATCCCTGTCCTCCGGCAGACTCTGCAGCTGTATCAACGCCAGGGTACAGCCGGCCAAAGAAGAGAACCTGTTAGAGTTCTCTGTCTCCAGCAAACCGCACAGGGGCCCGCGGTCCAGGAGAAACATATTCAAACATTTTTCAATTTGATCGCTCAGCGTATCATGAATGCTCTGCGAGGATAGTTCCTGGGGGTGATGCAACGTGGCCTGGTTGCGTTCCAGGACAGCGCTGATGCCGTGGCGGTGGATCTGATCCGGGGAAGCGGTAACAATATTGACTCGCAGATTGTACTCGAACTGTCCGTCGCTTTGGAAGAATTCCCTCTCTCCCCTTCCTCTTTTCGCTGCTTTCTTCGCTACTTCCCCGGCGGCGGGGATTCGGAGCTCGATCCGCGCACACTCTCTTTCCTCGTCGTGGTGCAAACGCTGCAATTCAACGCTTCCCCCTTCCTTGGGGGAAGCGGCGGGATCAGTGAAGATGAGCGCGGATTCCGGTTTTCCGATCAGAAACAGCCCGTTTGCATAGCAGGTTCGTTCACCGGGGGATCGCCGGATTGATTGGGGGATGGGCTGCCCGATGTTCACGCCGGGAAGCAGGTAGGCCACCTCGGAGTCGACGGGTATCTCCAAACAGACACTCAGCCCGAAGTTTCCTTCCGGAACGATGTTCCAGTGTCTCTCTATATAGAATCCATGGGCAGTCTCGGCGATGAAGTCCCGTATGGTGGAGGTGAGGAAGTAGGCGACAGCCGTATCACCCCGACAGGCGATGCTCTCGGGATAGCGCATTTCACCATCCTGGTACAGGCTGTAGCGCAGCCGGAATGAGATGGACAGTTTGTCTATTTGAATTGTACGGAAATCCGCCTGTTTAATGCGCATAATTCTGGAGGCAGCGCGGAGGCTGTCTGTACGGATAATAGCACGGCCGTGGACTGCAAGTCACCACGGCTTCCTCAGGGGCCAATCCACAGCTGCTTGCGTTCAAGTCGTGTTTCTTTTATACTTATATAATTGAATGAACGTTCATTCAATAAACGAATCGAAGTCGAAGTGAGGAGAGGCAACCAATGGCTCGGCCCAAAGACGAAAGCATGCGCGAGGGGATTCTCACGGCGGCGTTTCAGATGTTCGGGGAGCGGGGCTTCGGCGCTACCACTATCAAGGAGCTTGCCCGTAGTCTGGATATCTCTCCCGGATCCATCTACACCTACTTCACCGGCAAGGAGGATCTGTTTCGCTGCACCGTTGAGCAGGGATGGCAGCGCTTTCTGGTTGAAATCCGAAAGATCGTGGCCGCACCCAAACAGTTGAAGGCGCGCTTCGACAGTATTCTTGACTACTGCTTCGAATCGTTGAAGCAAGCCCTGCCCCTGCTACGGGGTATGCTGTTCGACTCCAGACAGAGGCAGTTGCTGCAGCAGAACCTGGAGCAGTTGTGTGAGTTGTTGGAGAGTTTGATTCGGGAGGGACAGCGACAGGAATTGATACGGGTTGTTTTAGCGGAGGAGCACGTTCGAACTCAGGTTCGGATCAACGTCTTCGGTGTCCTCTCCTCCATAGCCCTCGCTCCTGATGAGTGCCTGGAACGGGAAATCGCGTCTGTGAAATCCGCGGTAAAGCACCTGCTGTATCAACGGCTGAAACTGGAGGACCAGTCGTGAAGAAACGCTGGTGGATCATCATCGTCGGGATTGGGGTCGCAGCTGTAGTGGCCTGGATCGCTGTCCGGTGGATCACCGCCAAGGATGACAGAGATGGTGAGCCGCAGCAGCGGGTCACCGTCAGGGTTGAGCGTCCTCGTATCGGCGCCATCGAGCGGGTATTGAGCACCTCGGGGACTCTGACCGCGGGCAGCACAATCAACGTTACATCGAAAGTCTCGGGACGGATCGAGACGATTGCCGTCCAGGAGGGGCAAGGGGTGGCCGAGGGTCAATTGCTCATACAGATCGAGGAGCAGACTCCCCGGCTTCAGCGCGATCAGGCCTACGCCGCCTGGCAGGCCGCCCAGGCGCAGTACGAAGGAGCCCTGAGAGGGCCTCGCCCGGAGGAGTTGGAGAACGCCCGCGCCCTGCAGGCGAAGGCGGACAAGGATCTGGCTGCGGCGGAGGAGAGCTTCACCAGGTCGAAGCAGCTGTATGAAAGCGGTGCCATCCCGAAGGCTCAATTCGAGCAGGCGGAGTCCATGCTCCGCGCGGCGCGAACGGAATTGGAAAACGCCGGTCGTAGCCTGCGGATGCTGGAACAGGGGGCGGGGGCCGAGGAGCAGCGAATGGCTCTTGCCCAGGCGAATGCGGCCAAGGCAAGCTACGAACTTGCCCGTCTGCAGTTGGAGAACACGCGGATACGCGCCCCCGGCACGGCGATTGTCGCCAAGGTACTCCAGGATGAGGGAAATATCGTGGGAACCTCTACACCGATTTTGGTGTTGGTACAGGATGAGCGAATCCAAGTGGAGATCGAATTGGCGGAAAAGTACTATGGAGAAATACTTGATAGCGGCGAGTCCCTGGAGGTGCGGATCTTCCCGCAGGCTTATCCCGAAAAGGCCGCCTTCAGCGGGCGTCTGTTCACGGTAGCCCCTACCGTCAATCCCGGCAGCCGCACCTTCACCGTGACTGTGGAAATCGCCGATCCGCAGGATCTGCTGAGACCGGGCATGTACGCCGAAGTCGAGCTGGTTCTGCAGCGCGAATCCGAGGCCCTGCTGATACCGGCCTCCTCTGTGCTGGAGCGCTCCGGCGAGCGGCTCGTGTTCGTGGTCGAGGGATTCGGTGAGGAAGCAGTCGCCAGGGCCCGGACCGTGGTGACGGGTCTGTCGAACGCCGCCGAAGTGCAGATCGCCTCCGGCATCGAAGCGGAAGACCGCGTGATTGTTGAAGGCAATTCCTTCCTGGAGGAGGGGCAGCCCATCGGGATCCTGGAAGGGCAATGAAGCTACCCGAGCTGTCGGTAAAACACCCGGTTACCACCTCCATGGTGTTCCTGGCCCTGCTGATCTTAGGGTTGGTATCCGTGTTCCAGCTTGGTCTGGAGCTGCTGCCGGATATCTCCCTTCCCACGGCCGTGGTATTCACTCCCTACCCGGGTGTAGGACCGGAGGAGATCGAGTCGGGCCTCACCGAACCCATCGAGGATGCGGTATCCACCCTCAACGGGGTGGAGAGAATTACCTCCGTGTCCAGCGAAGGGGTGTCTATGGTGGTCGTCAATTTCACCTGGCAGACGAACATGGATACGATCGTTTCCGAGATCAGGGAGAAGGTGACCGCCATCGAGGATGATCTTCCCGATGCTGCCGAGCGACCCTCCATCGTGCGTTTCAATCCGGAGTTTCTGCCCTCCATCGTGCTCAACGTTTCCTCACCGACCGCGGGTTTGGACCTGCGTCGGTTGGCAGAGCGGGAGATCGTACCGCAGCTGGAGAAGATCGAGGGGGTAGCCACCGCCGAGCTGTTCGGCGGCAAGATCGCCGCTGTTACCTGCACCCTGGATCTGAACAGCATCCGCAAGTTGGATATTCCCATTTTGAACATCCTGCGGGTATTCGAAGGGGAGAATGTGAATCTTCCGGCCGGTTCGATCAGCGTCGGGGATCGCTACATAGTGCTCCGTGCCCTCGGGGAGTTCAATTCGCTGCGGGACATCGAAGAAGTGCTTGTCGGCTACAGGGAAGGGATCCCGGTTTACCTGGGAGATGTGGCCGAGGTCAAGCTGGGCCATCTGCCACGGGAGCAGCTGTTCCGAACCGAAAGCGGTGACGGGGTCCAGCTGGCTGTGCGCAAGCAACCGGGGCACAATACC
>Ga0272443_10003868_pt1 | contig 17101 bp, 6 predicted proteins | sample SSMAcet12_FD_193581 | JGI IMG/M metagenome (GOLD analysis project Ga0272443, IMG submission 193581) | Marine sediment archaeal communities from Little Sippewissett salt marsh, Falmouth, MA, United States - SSM-Acet-12 | ecosystem: Environmental > Aquatic > Marine > Wetlands > Sediment ... | reverse complement strand
GCGCGACTACGGTCTCGATGTCCGGCGCGCCCTCTTCGCTCCAGCCGAGATGAGCGATCGCCAGCTCCACCGGGAATTCGAATCGCGCTGTCACGTCGGGAACGAGAGATCGCAATCGCTCTGCCGCGACGGCGGCACCGTTCGGTGGCGTCTCGGGGAGCATGGAGGCGAAACGATGGTCGCTCACTCGGTAGAGCACGTCGACGTTGCGTAGATTCCCGACCAAGAACCCGGCCGTCCGAATCAGGGCCCGATCCCGCTCTTCGTCCGAGCAAGCTTCGAGGCCGCGAACGCCGATCAGCAGGAGCGACGTCGGGTGCTTGTAGCGCCTCGTCTTGTTGAGTTCGCGATCGAGTTCCGATCGCAAGTGGTCGAGAGTGTACGCGCCGGTCAGCTCGTCGAGAACGACCAGCTTCAGGAGCTCCTGCTCGTGGGAATGGATGACCCGGGTCATCAGATTGAACCCGTCAACCAGCTGACTGACTTCGTCCCGCTGCCGAGTGCCCGGGATCCTGCGGAATTTGACCGGAACCTCCACGTCGTACTGCCGCCGCGCGACGGATCCCATCGCGTCCGCCAACTGCTCGACCGGACGCGTGACCAACACGCGGAGCACCAGGTACAGAAACGCGCCGAGGAGGATCGACCCCACGATGGTGGCCAGACCGAACTGCCAGGAGAGCCGTGCGATGAACCACGCCTGCTCATCGAGCGACATGTCCGTCACCACCACTCCAATCAGGTCCGGACCGTCGAGAATCGGGTGGTACGCTCTCAAGTATGACGCCGGGCCGATGCGGACCGGCGCAGTCTCTACGCCTCTCAGCGTCTGGAAGAACTCCTCTTCACCCTCGCCAACCAGCGCACCGACCGTCGTCGGATCCGAACTCGCAACGACCAGGAATCCGCGCGCGCTGACGCCGATCGCCGTGATCCCGACGACGGCTTCATATCGCTCGAGGAGACGGTCGATGTCCGCATTCAGTTCATCGGAGTAGTACAGGATGTAGTCCTTCTCCTGAATCGACTTCGAGATCACCGATGCCACGCTGCGCGCCCGCTGCTCGTAGATCGCCGTGATCGATGAGCGGAGGGAGACGAAGGCGAACCAGTAGAGCGCCCCGACAACGAGAATCACGATGGCCAGAACAAGCACGACGAGTCTCGTCCGTAGGCTCGTCCCGTATCGAATCCACGAGCGAAGGCGCAGCGGCCAGGAAGGGCCGCGCTCGCGCGTCGCCTCAGCGTCTCTCGCATTCATGAAGTCTCCTTCCGCTACGGCTCGATCCGTCCATCGTCTTCCAGGAACTCCCTCGCGACGGCTTCCGGTTCCCGATCGAGGAGGCGAACGCGACTGTAGAGACCATGGAGAGCCTCGGTCGTCAGCCGAGGCGCGAGCGCAGAGAGGATGGCCGCGATCTCTGGATCCCGCGCGACGAGGTCGTCCCGAGCGAAAACCGAAATCGTCGCCGCATCGAGAACTCCGCGATCGTCGGCGAGCGCCGAAAAGCCAGAGAGGGTGAGCGTCTCCTCGAGGTTGCTCGCGATGACGAGATCGACTGCGCCCAGTTTCACCATCGTTTCCGCTTCGCCGAGGGTTTCTGTCCACGTGATCCCCGCCACGGACATCTCCAATCCGTACGCCGCAATCAGGGACGAAAGACGCGCCTCGCCGAAGGCGTCCGTCACCGCGAATCGAATCGTCTCACCGGCGCCGCGGATAAGCGCGGCGAGGGAAGAGAGGGTCGGCTCCGGCAGACGATCGAGGAGCGCGTTTGAGGCAATCGCCGTCCAGCCGACCTGCGCCGGGATCGGCAACACGTGCGAGGTCTCTTGGTCGAGAACCGAGCCCGCTCCCCACCAGATGATGTCGACGTCCTTCGTCCGAAACGCCTCCGCGGCGCGTCCCTCGTTTCCGATCCCGATGAGATCGATCACCCTGTAGCCGGCCGCTTCCAACGCGAACTGCAGGATACGTCCCAGGATCACTTCGGCGCCCGCGACGTCCGTGCCAACGACGACCGTTCCCTTCCACGCCGACTCCTCCGGATGCACTCCTCCGATCGTGACGGCGAGGTCCGCGGTCTGCGAGCCGTCGCCCCACCAGTTGCCGGCGACGGAGAGCGGCGTGTCGGTCCGATTCGCGATGTCGGCCTCTTCGCTGAAGGCGAACGTGTTGTTCGCAATCACCGGGGGCACGCCGGCCGAGTCGACCGGGGCGATGTCGAGCCGGGCCACGCTCTCCCAGACGGTCTCGCTCGCTTCGGTGTACTCGAGGCCGATCCGATTTCTCTCGATCAGATTCCCTTCGATCCGGACTTCCGCGCCGGGACGGACCAACAGGAGCCCGATGTCGTTGCCGATGAGGCGACTACCCAGAACGTTCGCTCGACTCGCACCGGCGACCAAAAGCCCGAATCCGCTCTCGAAAACGACGTTCTCGGAAACGGCGGCCGCTTGAACCGCCCCGAGAAGGGCAAGCCCCCCGGACGACTGACGTTCGATCCGATTCCGGAGAACGACGTTTCCCATTCCCTCGGCGAGCACGATCCCGAACGCCCCGTCAGACACCTCGTTGTCGAGGAGTCGGTTCTCTCGACCGTCTGACAGGAAAACGCCGACCAGCTCGCACCCTTCGATCGTGTTGCGAAGGATCCGGTTGTTGTCCGATCGATCGGTCGAGATACCAACGAAGGTCGCCTCGAACCGGTTCGCCATCACGAGATTCCGATCACTCGAATCGAGCCGGATCCCACCTTCGGCGCAGCCGACGATCACGTTGTGTGAGATCGCATTCTCCGCGCTCTGCAGCAGGAGAACACCGATCCCTTCCGAGTCGGCGATTTCGCACGACAACAGCTCGTTCTGCGCCGACTGTCGGAGAACGACGCCGGCCGAGATGGCTCCCTCGATGGTGCAGTTTGAGACGGTGTTCCCGGTCACCGCTTCGAGAGCAATGCCCATCGCGGAGTCGGCGACAACGCCCCCCTCGATCCGGTTGTCGTTCGAGGCGCGAATCTTGATTCCGGCGCTCGCGCAGTCGGCGATCTCCGCCTCCCGTACGAGGTTCCCCGACGATCCTTGCTCGATCGAGATGCCTGTAGGCGCTCCGATCACGGAGAGCCGATCGAGTCTGTTCTCCATCGACAGGAGGAGTTTCACCCCGATCTCGGACACCCCCTCGACGTGCACGTCGACCAGCGCATTTCCGTTCGAGGACGCGAGCTCCACGCCAACTCGGCCCTTCTGAACGTCGATCGAGCGAAGGACGGATCGACGAGTATTCGAGAGCTGGATGCCAATCGGCGCGGATACGATCGTCAGGTTCTCCAGACGACAGTCCGCGGCCTCGAGGCGCAACCCGATGCTCTCCGCGGTGACGGTGAATCCCTCGACGGCGACGCCATCTGCTCGGATCGTAATCGCCGGCTCGCTCCCCGATCCGGCGATCGTCACGCCGGAGCTTGCACCGATCAGCGTCAGGTCTTGGACGTCGAGGAGGATCGGACCTGCGTACGATTCAGGATGACGTTGCAGAACGATCGTCCCGCCCGGCGACACCCGTCCGAGCGCCTCGCTGAGGGTGGAGACATCGCGCGGCACGACGATCGCGCCGGCCGGCCACGGCGAGGGTCCGATCACGTTGAAAGCGAAGAGAAGGACCATCAGGACGGCCGTCACTCCAAGAACCGCCGCAACGACCCCGCGAGAACCCCGTTTCATTTGCTCACTCTAGCACACTCGTTCGCGCTCCGTCCAGGCGAGAATCAGACTGGATGGACCGACTGGACCGGACGGCGATCCACGCGGAGGACGAACCGAACCAAGCGGGGACGCGTCGCGCTCCTGCAAACCCGAGCGCGAGTGACTCAGGCCGCAATCCCTGCGAGGACATCGTTGAGCGGCTTCGGCCTCCCGATGTGGAAGCCTTGCGCGCAGTCGACGCCGATCGAGCGGAGCATCTCGAGTGTCTCTGCGTCCTCGACGAACTCGGCGATCGTCCGCTTCCCGAGGCTCCCGGCAAGGTGAACCATCGCCATGACGAGGTGCTTGTCAACCGGGTCCTTGGAGAGATTCCGAACGAAGCTGCCGTCGATCTTCAGGTAGTCGACATCGAGGTTCTTCAACTGATAGAACGACGAAAACCCCATCCCGAAGTCATCGAGGGCGAACTCGCAGCCTTGAGACCGCACCGTCCGCAGGAAGTCCTTCGCCACGTGGATGTTGTAGATCGCGGCCGTCTCGGTGATCTCCATCACAAGGCGGACCGGCCCAATGACGCTGAGCGCCGGCATGTCGGAGACCATCTGGAGGAACTCCTGGTCGGTCATCGTGCGAGGAGACAGGTTGATGGCGAACGAGACCCCCTTCTCGACAATCGATTCCTGAGCCAGGATCTCGGTCGTCTTTCGCAGCACCCAGCGGTCGATGTCCCCGCTGAGGCCGAACTGATCCGCGATGTCGAGGAATGCGCCCGGCGGGATGATCCCTCCGTCTCGATCGAGCAGGCGGATGAGGATCTCGTATCGGACGATCTCGTTCGTCGTCAGATCGAGGATCGGCTGGGCGTAGAGAACGAATCCGTCGTTCTCCAGCGCCTCACGGAGGATCCTGAGCCAATCGATCCGCTGCTCCGGGGCCTCCATCGGCCCCTCTTCCGGCGAGTAGACACAGAAGCGATTGCGCCCTTGGTCCTTCGCCCGGTACATCGCCATATCGGCCTGCATCAGGAGCTCGGTCGCCTGCATCCCGTGCTCGGGGAAGAGGACGATCCCCATGCTCGCCGTCGTCCGGATCTGCTGACCCTGAATGACGGCCGTGTGCTGCCTGATCGCGTCGAGGAGCCTCGTGGCCGCGATCTGAGCTTGCGTCGAATCGACGTTCGGGTAGAGAATCGCGAATTCGTCCCCGCCCAGTCGGGCGAGAACGTCCGACTCCCGAACCGTCGATTTCATTCGGTGCGCGAGGCTCGCGAGGAGCTCGTCGCCAACCTTGTGACCGAGGCCGTCGTTGATCTGCTTGAACCCGTCAAGGTCCATCCACAGAAGCGCGCCGTACCCCGAGTACCGCTTGATGCGCGCGAGGTGGCGCTCGAGGATTGCGTTGAATTCGCGGCGGTTGTGAAGACCGGTCAGCGGATCGTGCGTCGCTAGGTGAAGAAGCTGCTCCTCTTGCCTCTTGAGATGAGAGATGTCGGTCAGAATCCCCTCGTGGTATACGAGATCCCCCGTTTTGTCACGGACGGCACGCGCGTTCAAGATCGCCTCGACGAGAGGACCTTCTTTCCCCTTGAGGGTCAGCTCGAGGCCGTCAATCCGCTCCTCATCACGAAGGCGACGATCGACGACGATCGCGTCCTTGGCCGACGCATAGTGTTCGGTGATGTTGGTGCGGCACACGTCGCCCTCGCACTCATACCCGAGCATTTTCGCGAGCGCGGGATTGGCGGAGAGGAACTCGCCGTCATCCGTGCATTGGTAGATTCCGTTGTTCGCGTGCCAAATCAGGTCCGCCAGGCGCCCGCGCGCGCCGGCATCCTCAACCGGACGTCCCCCGTTCCCGCCGCGAACGGAACCCTGGTTCTTGTTCTTCTCCTCCAAACTACTACCTCCTAAGATCCTGCCCTCAGTATCCGAAAGACACACACGTCGCGCAGGACGACCGTCCCATGCGCGTCAACCATCCGATCCCCGCCGCGATCGTCGCCGACCGCCAGGGTCGGACTACAGGTCCGCCAGCAGCTCGACGCCGATCGCCGCCAGCCATGCGAGGAAGCTACGTTCGATCGCCACATCGTAGAAGTGGAGTGCCCGAGGACCGTGCGCCGTCGTGAAACGGCCGATGTAGGCCAAGATCTCGGTCCAATCCTCCGCCGGCATCCCGTCGCGGATCTCCTTCCCCTTATCGACCTGTAGCTTCGCCAACACCTCGTCGACCGTGTAGTCCTTCAGCTCGACGACCTGATCGAAGGTGATATCCCGTCCCTCATCGATGAAACCCAACACTCCCTGGATGAACTTCCGAACCGAGCTTCGATACATACCGCACCTCTCCTAGGATCCTGAGTTCGGGTGGATCGCCAGCACGCTTCTGTGTACCAAGAGCAGGCCTGCCGTCATAGCCCATCTGGCGCCATGTGGTGTGAACTCCGTCTTGCGAAGTCGCGGGGTAGCGCAACAGACTGCCGCAACTGAGGATGGCAAGGTGGCGTGGATCGATGAAGTCGGGTAGCCGGGAGAAGCATCAAGAGAACTGAATTTCTGTTCATGGCATGATACAATAGCTCATCGATCACCTAGATCAGAGGGCAACCGCCGTCTAGAACTGCTGATGATCAGGTACAATCTCGATCGTCCCGCCGAATCGGCGAGGCAAGATCGATACCGAAGGCTGTGAAGGGCAAACCGCTTGCGAGAGCGGGACGCAAAGCCACAGACCTCCGCGAGTCTCGAAAGCACTCGACAGAGTGCCAAGCAGACCGCGAAGAAGGCCGCTGGGCTGCCAACCTCAAGGGAACTTAGGAGGAGACATGTTCAGGGGTCGACGGAGACGAACAGGCACACACAATCCACCAAACCGACCGCCCATGTGCTCGGCAGTGATCCGGACGAGGAGATTCCCGCCCCACATCGCGGCGGCTCTCTTGCTTGGTATCCTCGTGCTGACGTCTCTTGCGGGCGCGGCGCAGTCGTGGCCGCGGTGTATCACCGGCTGCACCGCCAACGACGTCGAGCTAATCGAGGTGACGGCTGAGATCGTCGGGTCTTGCACACCCGGCGGAGACGTCGAGGCAGTGCTCTGGGCGTCACTCCACTTCAACCGGAACAGGTCGTACTGCGTCCGGTTTGTGACTGACGTCTACATCGACGGCGCGTTGGCAGTCGAAGACCTCGTCAGTGAGCCGTTCAATGTCCTTTCGAAGGGGCCGTATCCGAACATCTACATCGGCACGGTCTCGTTGCCCTGCGGGAGCGCCCTGAGCCTCGAGAACATCAAGGTCATGTGGTCCGTCAACAGGAAGCTCAATCCGGTATCCAAGTGCCAGAGCGGCGTCTGCTCCGACTACGGCCCGGGCTCGAAGTGCACGGGGGACCAATTCACGAGTTACGCGGTGACGTTGCCGCTCAATGCTCTCGATGACGAGGACACAACCGATGAGGAAACGCCTGTCACCACGGCCGTCTTGTCCAACGATCTCCTCGGGCTCGCACCAACGTCGATCATCAGCGTCACGGACGGAGCGCACGGGTCGACGACGCTGAACGGCGATGGAACCGTGACGTATCTTCCGGATGCGGACTTCGACGGGACTGACACGTACGTCTACACCATCCAGGACAGCACCGGCGGCATCGACACGGCAACCGTGGCCATCCTCGTGCTGCCGATCAACGACGCTCCGATGGCGAACGACGATACAGCGACTACTGATGAGAATGACTCCGTCAACATCGACGTTACCGCCAACGACGTGGATCCGGACGGAGCGATCGATCCGGCGACCGTGACGATTGTCTCCGGTCCGGCCACGGGATCGATCGACGTCGATCCGGCGACCGGCATCGTCACGTACACACCGGATCCCGACACGTGTGGAAGTGACGGATTCACCTACGAGGTCTACGATTTCGATGACGCGGTGTCCGACGAGGCCACGGTCACGATCGACATCGTCTGCAACGAACCCCCGATGGCAGATGACGACATCGCCAACACCGACGAGAACACGTCGGTCGGCATCAACGTGATCTCCAACGACCTCGATCTCGACGGGACGATCGACCCCTCGTCCGTCACGATCACGTCAGAGCCGGCCGACGGAGAGCTGAGCGTTCACCCGACGACCGGTACCGTCACCTACACGCCGGACCCCGGCACGTGCGGCCTGGATGGTTTCCGATACACGGTCAACGACGATGACGGCGCCACGTCGAATGAGGCGACCGTCACGATCGACGTGATCTGCGACGATCCGCCGATTGCCATCGACGATCTGTACACGGTCGCTGAGGGAGCGTACCTCGAGGTCGACGCCCCCGGGATTCTTGCGAACGACGTGACGAGCCCGTGGGAGCCGCTCTCGGCGGTTCTCGTTTCGAACGTCTCCCACGGAACGCTGTCCCTCAACTCCGACGGCTCGTTCGTCTACACACACGATGGGAGCGAGACGACAAGCGACTCGTTCACGTACTACGCGTTCGACGGAAGCGAGGACTCCAACATCGCGACGGTCAACATCGTGGTAAGCCCGACAAACGACGGACCGACCGCTGACGACGATTCGGACACGGCCGACGAAGACACGCCGGTGACGATCGATGTCTTGGCGAACGACACCGATCCCGACGGCGATCCGCTCTCCGTCGACTGGGTCGGCTCCCCGTCGAACGGCAGCGTGGTCAACAACGGATCCGATGTGACCTATGTCCCGGATCCCGACTTCCACGGCGTCGACACGTTCACGTACGGGGTGACCGATGGGCACGGCGGCTCGTCGACGGCGACCGTCACCGTCACCGTCGACGCAGTGAACGATCCGCCAATCGCGCAGGACGACAGCGAACAGACCGATGAGGATACGCCGGTCGACATCCAGGTCCTCGACAACGACTCCGATCCGGATGGCGATTCGCTCAACATCCAATCCGTCACCCAGCCGGCCAACGGCTCCTCCTCGGATGAGGGAGGCTACGTCACGTACACGCCGGACCCCGAGTTCCACGGCGTCGACACCTTCACCTACACGGTGAGTGATGGGCGAGGAGGGACGTCGACGGCGACGGTCACAGTGACCGTCGCCTCGGTGAACGATCCACCGATCGCCCGAGATGACGAAGCCGACACCGACGAAGACACGCCGATATCGATCGACGTCCTCGTCAATGACTCCGACCCCGACGGCGACGCTCTCGTCGTCCAGTCAGTAACCCAGCCGGCCAAAGGCACCGTCGTCAACAACGGAACCGACGTCACGTACACACCCGATCCCGATTTCCACGGCGTCGACACCTTCCAGTACAACGCGTGCGACGGAAACGGCTGCACAACATTCGCCACGGTCACCGTGACGGTGAACCCTGTGAACGACCCACCGGTCGCACAGGACGACACGGAGACGACCGATGAGGACGTTCCGGTGGCGATCGACGTCCTCGACAACGACTCCGATCCCGATGGCGACGGCCTCGTCATCCAGTCTGTTACCCAGCCGGCAAACGGTTCGGTCGTCAACAACGGGACCGACGTCGTCTACACGCCCGATCCGAACTTCCACGGCTCCGACACGTTCACCTACACCGCCTCCGACGGGAATGGCGGGACAGACACCGCCACGGTGACGGTCATCGTCGATCCGGTCAACGATCCGCCGGTCGCACAGGACGACACGGAGACGACCGACGAAGACACGCCGGTCACGATCGGCGTCCTCGATAACGACTCCGACCCCGACGGCGACAGTCTCGTCGTCCAGTCGGTCACGCAACCGACCAACGGCTCCACAGTCAACAACGGGACCGACGTCGTCTACACGCCCGATCCGGACTTCCACGGCTCGGACACGTTCACCTACACCGTCTCCGACGGGAACGGCGGAACCGATACCGCCACGGTGATCGTCACGGTCGATCCGGTCAACGACCCCCCGGTCGCGCAAGACGATACGGACACGACCGACGAGGACACGCCGGTCACGATCGACGTCCTCGACAACGATTCCGACTCGGACGGCGACAGTCTCATCGTCCAATCCGTCACCCAACCGGCGAACGGCTCGGTCGCCAACAACGGGTCGAACGTGGTCTACACCCCTGATCCGGGCTTCAACGGCTCCGATACGTTCACCTACACGATCTCCGATGGAAACGGCGGGACCGACTCCGCCACGGTGACGGTCTCGATCGGCGCGGTCAACGATCCGCCAGTCGCCCAGGACGACAGCGACACGACCGACGAGGACACGCCGGTCACGATCGGCGTCCTCGACAACGATTCCGACCCCGATGGCGACAGTCTCGTCGTCCAGTCAGTCACTCAGCCGGCGAACGGCATCGTGGTCAACAACGGATCGGACATTGCCTACACACCCGATCCGGACTTTCACGGCTCCGACATGTTCACCTACACGATCTCCGACGGGAACGGCGGAGCCGACACCGCCACCGTCACGGTCACCGTCGACCCAGTCAACGACCCACCGGTCGCCCAGGATGACAGCGACACGACCGACGAGGATGTCCCGGTCACGATCGCCGTCCTCGGCAACGACTCCGATCCCGACGGCGACGCGCTCGTCGTCCAGTCGGTCACGCAACCGACCAACGGCTCCGTCGTCAACCACGGAACCGACGTCGTCTACACCCCCGATCCGGGCTTCAACGGATCCGACACGTTCACCTACACGATCTCCGACGGAAACGGCGGAACCGATACCGCCACGGTGACCATCACGATCGGCGCGGTCAACGATTCGCCGGGCGCACAGGATGACAGCGACGCCACCGACGAGGACACGCCGGTGACGATCGACGTTCTCGGCAACGACTCCGATCCCGATGGTGACGCTCTCGTCATCCAATCGGTCACGCAGCCGGCGAACGGCTCCGTGACGAATAACGGATCCGACGTCGTCTACACGCCCAACCCAGGGTTCAACGGCCCCGACACGTTCACCTACACGATCTCCGACGGAAACGGCGGAATCGACACCGCTACCGCCACCGTCTCGATCGGCGCGGTCAACGATCCGCCGGCAGCACAGGACGACAGCGACGCCACCGACGAAGACACGCCGGTGACGATCGACGTCCTCGACAACGACTCCGATCCCGACAGCGACGCTCTCGTCATCCAATCGGTCACGCAGCCCGGGAACGGCTCCGTGACGAACAACGGATCGGACGTCGTCTACACCCCCAATCCTGGGTTCAACGGCACCGACACCTTCACCTACACGATCTCCGACGGAAACGGCGGGACCGACACCGCCACCGTGATGATCGCCGTGGCCCCGGTGAACGATCTTCCGATCGCAGTCGATGACACGGCGAGGACCTTCGAAGACACGCCCGTCACAATCCGTGTCCTCCCGAACGACAGCGATCCGGATGGCGACGGCCTCAGCGTCCAATCCGCGGCCCAGCCGAGCCACGGGACCGCCGTCCCAAGCGGGGCGAGCGTCATCTACACACCTAATCCGGGGTTCAACGGCGCCGACACCTTCACCTACACGATCTCCGACGGAAACGGCGGGACCGACACCGCCACCGTGACCATCACGGTCGATCCGGTCAACGATCCACCAATCGCGCAGAATGACAGTCAAACGACGCCCGAGGACGCTCCGATCACGGTATGGGTTCTCGGAAACGACAGCGATCCGGAAGGCGATGACCTCGTCGTTCAGTCCGTCGCCCAGCCGGCGAACGGCTCGGTGAAAAACGGCGGCGGGTCCGTCACGTACACACCGAACCCGGGGTTCAGCGGGGTGGACTCGTTCACCTACACGATTTCCGACGGACGGGGCGGAAGCGATACGGCCACCGTTACAGTCACGATCAGCGCCGTGAACGATCCGCCAATTGCCCAGGACGACAGCGCGTCGACCGAGCAGGAGGCGCTGGTCAGCATCCTGATCCTCGAGAACGACACCGATCCGGATGGCGACTTCCTCGTGGTCGAGAGCTTCGCTCAGCCGCAGAACGGAACCGTCCTCAATACGCGAACCGGGGTTTCCTACATCCCGGACGACGGATTTCAAGGTGTCGACACGTTCGTGTACACCGTCTCGGACGGGAACGGAGGCACCGACACCGCGACCGTTTCCGTCTCCGTCGCCGCGGTCAACGCCCCGCCCACCGCACAAGACGACGCCGACAATACGGACGAAGGAACGCCCATCACAATCGCCGTCCTTCTCAACGATTCGGATCCGAACGGAGATGCTCTCACCGTGGAGTCGGTGGGGAGAGCCGAGAACGGAACGGTGACCAACCTCGGTGGTGAGATCCAGTACGACCCGGATCCTGACTTCAACGGCGTCGACCAGTTCACATACACGATCTCCGACGGCCAAGGCAGAACGGATACCGCGACGGTGTTCATCGCCGTCGCCGGAGTCAACGACGCGCCGATCGCTCAGGATGACAGCAGCACGACCGAGCAGGGCAGACCGATCGCCATCCTCGTGCTGGCGAACGACACGGATCCCGACGGTGACCAGCTCTACATCGATACGACCTCCGCGCCAACTGGCGGCTCGGTGACCATCGACGGAGGGACCATCATCTACACGCCCGTCGAAGGCTACACCGGGACCGACACGTTCACCTATACGATCTCGGATCGGCGCGGAGAAACTGACAGCGCTACCGTCACCGTCGGTGTGCTCTCGGGCGGTGCCGGCGGCGCTGCAGGCGACGCGTCGTGCGAAGGCCATGTGATCATTAGCGAGATCGCGTGGGCCGGCACGTCGACCGATCCTCGAGATGAGTGGATCGAGCTGCGGAATCTGGGCACGACGCCGGTCGACCTGACAGGATGGATCCTTCGCTGGCGCCGAACCCACCCGACAACGGAGGCCGAGCAAGGCTGGAAGACGATCGAGCTCTCAGGCGTCCTCGAGGGCGCCTCGATCGCCGCCTGCGACAAGCTCGCATCCGCTGCCGCACCCGGGGTCCGGTTCTACCAAGAATCCCCTGGCAGTGTCGCGTGGATCGTCTCCGGCGAAAAGAGCCGTAGAGAGGACGGATACTACACGATCGAACGACGGTCCGACGCGACGATCTCGAACCTCGGCGCGGATCTGGTCTACGACACAACCGCGGCCCTCACCCTCGAGCTGTCAGATTACGGGGACATCGTGATGCTGATCGACGCGACAGGGGAGGTCGCCGACACCGCGAACGCCTCGAACCTGGGGCGCGACGGGTGGGCCGCCGGCAGCAAGGCGACGTTCGGCACGATGGAACGGATAGATCCTCTCGGACCCGATACTTCGAAGAACTGGCAGACGAACATGGGGATCGTCATCGGCGGACAGGACGCCAAAGGGCGTCCGCTGAGGGCCACTCCGGGCGCCGTGAACTCGCCGGTCCTGGAGCGTCTCGAGGCATACGCCGGAATCGTGCCCAGCTCACTGCGCATCGGGCAGACGCCCCGAGTGAGCTTCGCGCTGACAAGACAGGCCAGGAAGACCACAGGTTGGCCCTGGATCAGCGTCAGTCGCCCCGGATTCGCCGGGCAGGGAGGATCGATCGACCTCTCTCGCTACTCGTTCGCCGGACGACACGAGAGCGGGAACCAGTACGTCCTCGACATCGGGACCGACAACCTGGCGCCGGGATCCTACGTCTTCTGGATCATCTACGGAGAGGGCGAGGCGCTTCTCGTCCCGATCATCGTAACGCCGTAAAGACCAGCGCGAAGAGCAAGACCAGCGCGGCGATCCTCTTCTCAGGATCGCCGCGCTCCAATCCGTTGTGCGTCCGGTGGACGGAGTGCTCTAGGAGACGTCGAACGCTGCCCTGAGCGTTCTCTCCACGGGCGCCTGCCCCTCATCTCCCGACGTCTCGCCGAACAGACCGACGCGGATCGAGATCGTCTGACCGTTCCCCCACGGCCACCAGGCGCAGTAGACGAGCAGCTTCGCGTCTGGGTCCGAGAGCAGCAGTAGCTGGCGCGCCATCAGCCCGCCGAGATGCTCCTGGATCTTCTTCACGATCTCCGGCGCATCTTCAATCGAGGCAGTGTTCCATCGACTGACCAGGTATCGATCCAGAACCCCAAGCACCGACGCCTTCCTGCTTAGCGGGAATTCGGCCACAACGGTTCCGAAACGGCCGTCCCACTTCCATTCGAGAACCTCTCGAAGCGCGGCAGCCAGCTCACGCAGCATGGGTTCCGCCATCCTGCCTTCCTCTCCTTCCATCGCGACCTCCTGCAGATCTGCGCGTGAGATTCGTCCTCGATCCGATTCTTCCTATCACCAGAGGAGCGCAGACCCCCGAGTCGGGGTAACTCCCATTACACCGCGAGCGTAGCGCTCTGTGCTAGTATCGAGTCACTCGAGACATCCCCAGAGAGGGAAGGAGAACTCATGCGCGACCGGCAGATTGGACGCCTTCTGCGATGCATTTCTCGAGCGAGTCTCTGCATCCTAATTGCTCTGCTCGTCTTCCATCTCATTCCGCTCGCTGCCAAGGCGTCCCTCGACCTGACAGTCAAGGATGAAGGCGGAGGCGCGGACGACGTTGCTCACGTCATCCTCTACTACCCCGGCGGCGGGCAGGAGGATCTCGGCTACACGCCCCAAGGAAACACGTCGGGGCGCACGTGGAATCTCTTGACCGAGAGCCAAATCCTCTCAAGGGGTGAGGGGATCTACACGATCCGGATCATCCACGACGCGGACACCAACGCCACCTGCGGAAACGTCGGCGACGAGGTCAGAGGAACCTACACGATCACGTTCGGCGGCGGGATCGTCGTGTCGGGCGTCGACGATGGCCGTTCGGTAACGGGAGGCGGATCGACGACGATCGACGTCCTCGCGAACGACCTCCTCGTGAATGCGCTCGCGTTCAGTTTCGGGACGATCCCGTGTCCACTGACGACGCCGGCCGATGGCTGCGCGTGCCGAGCCTACGACTCAGCCGGACCTCCGTGGGACGCGAACCCTCCGGACACGCCGTGTCCGAGCGGCCTGACCGCGATCCTCAACTACCTCGAGGGCCAGTTCACCGTCACCGTCGGGGATCCTTCGCTGTCGATCCTCTTCGCGAGCGATCCGCCGAATGGGACCGCCGTGATCTCCGGGGACGAGATCCTCTACACGCCGGACGTCGGTTTCTGCGGAATCGACACGTTCACGTACACGGCGGAGCGAAGCGGTTCCCAAGACGCAGCAACCGTGACAGTCAACGTTTCCGCCGCGCCACCAACAACCCAGGATGATGCTGCTTCAACGCCGGAGGAGTCTCCTGTGACGATCGACGTGTTGGCGAACGATGGGGCGGGGATTTCGATCCTCTCAGTCTCTCCTCCGGCACACGGCCACGCCATGATCGTGGCCGGGAAGATCCAGTACACGCCGCAGCCGAGATTCGAGGGAATCGATCGATTTGCCTACACCGTGGAGAACGCGTGCGGCGCCACGTCGACGGCCGTGGTCAGCGTCGACGTGCTTCGGCTGAATCACCCGCCCATCGCCAACGCCGGCGGCTTCTACCAGGGAATCGTCGGGGCGCCGGTCGAGCTCGATGCCGGATTCAGCAGCGATCCTGATCTCGGCGATCGCCTCGAGTATCGGTGGGATCTGGACGACGACGGGCGATTCGACACCGACTGGCTCCGGGACGCAATGTTCGTGACGGTCTACGACAAGCCGTACGTCGGCCGCGTGATCGTCGAGGTGCGTGACCTGTATCGCGGACAACCTACGGGAGAGACAGGAACCGCATCCGCGCTGGTTCGGATCGATGCCCAACAGACGCTCCAGGTTCATGTCTTCGAAGATCTCGACGGGGACGGCGTCTGGTCTGCCGGGGAGCCGAGTCTCCCGGGACTGGACGTCGTGATCGCCGGCGATACGCTGACCACCGCGCCCGACGGTCGGGTTTCGGTTGAACTCGACGCGGGTGCGTGGGATGTTGCGCTAACCGCGGCGTCTGTGCTGGCGCTCGAAAGCCGAGGCTTCTTCGCGCTCGTCACGGAACTGACCGTCGACCTGGGCCGTGGAGAGAGTGCGCTTGCCGAGCTCGCCGTCATCAAGATCTCTACGAGACTGAAAGGCGTTGTCTATGGCGACGTCAATGAGAACGGCGAGTACGACGACGAAGACCGCGTTGCCGCCGGACTCATTGTCATCCTCGACGGCGATAGAGAGAACGCCGTGGTCACAGATGAGACAGGCCAGTTCTCGTTCCGCGACGTGCCGTTCGGCGACCACACACTGCTGATCCAAGAGGTGACCGAAGAGGGTGCGGGCGACCCGCTGAACCTTCTCGTCCCCTTCTCACTCACGCGCGCGAAGAAGCCCGAAGTCTTCATCGTCTGGCCCTACGACCTTGGGCCGGAGAAAGGCTTCCTCCAAGTTGATGTCGAGAAGGGCGAAGGAGGTAGCCCGTGAGGCCGTCGGCGGCGCGCCGAAGACGATTCCATGCCTACTGGCTCGGAGTCCTTCTGCTTGCCGTCGGCCTGGGCCTCCGTGCCCAGACGATCGTCGGTCCGGACCAGATGGACTACTGCGACACGGCTACCTTCACGACGACGATCACCAACCAGAGCGTCACGCTGAGCGCGTGCTTGCTCGAGATCACCCGCAGCTACACCGAGTCCGGCGTCGACTACGTCCCCGGCTCGACAGTCATCACGCTTCACGACTCGACGATCCTGAACGATGACCCGACAGCCAGCGCGTGGGACATTGATACGCTTCTCGGGGAGCCCTACACCCTCCCGCCCACCAAGTCGATCACGATCGCCTATGACTTGGTCTCCAGCTGCGCTGCCGTCTCCGGCACGGAACAGGTGATCGTCAACTACGAGGATTGCGCCGATCCAGGCGCGCCGCTCCAGAACGTCAGCTCAGTATCCATCGAGATTCTCCCCGGCGCCATCGTCGTCTCCAAGACACCGACGTTGCAGGACGCTCGCGTCGGTGACCTGGTCACTTGGACGATCACCGTCGAGAACACGGGCCTCGGGCGCGTCGACAACGTGACGATCACAGACGTTCTTGGGCCGGGGCTTGCCTACGGCTCATCGACCGGCGGAGGATCGAATGCCGGTCAGACAACCACCTGGGACATCAGCTCGATTCCACTTGGAGAATCTGAGAGTGTCGATCTGACGGCTGAAGTTATCGCCTGCAAGGGCCTGTACAACGACGTAGACGCCGCCTTTGGCTGTGGACTGTCCGACATCTGCTTCGACACCGCGATCGACGAGGGAACGGCAACGGCATCTCTGAACTTGATTGTTGATAATCCAGCCCTCTCATTCACGCCGCCGAACGTCACAGTCGGCTACTGCACCGACGAGACCGCCGGCCTGATCCAGATCACCAACAGCGGCGCGGGAACGGCCCGCAATGTCAAACTCT
>Ga0272443_10003867_pt1 | contig 17102 bp, 9 predicted proteins | sample SSMAcet12_FD_193581 | JGI IMG/M metagenome (GOLD analysis project Ga0272443, IMG submission 193581) | Marine sediment archaeal communities from Little Sippewissett salt marsh, Falmouth, MA, United States - SSM-Acet-12 | ecosystem: Environmental > Aquatic > Marine > Wetlands > Sediment ... | reverse complement strand
ACAGCATGAAAAATGTCCGCGCGAAGTTTATCGACGGAGAGGTGTCCGAGCTGGCCGAAGGAGCACGCCTGGAAAGTGTGTAGGGGTTAACGCCCCTCCAGGGTTCGAATCCCTGCCTCTCCGCTTAATTTTTTAGTCTCGCCGTAATTTTATACTTGACATATACTTATAATTACCGATATTACTATTAGATAGTCCGTGTGACCATATTGTGACCACTCTTTGCAGGTTGATTTAATATGGGTAATATCTATAAAAGAGGAAAAATCTGGTATATCGACATCCGGGTCAAAGGCCGGAGAGTCCGTAGAAGGATCGGTTCATCCAAACGTATCGCCGAACTGGCCCTGAAGGATGCCGAGGTAAAAGCCGCCAAAGAAGAATTTGGCTTTGCCCAGAATGATATCACCATCGATAAATATATGGCGCAGTTTCTGGATTACTCCCGGGCCAACCATCGAGAATCGACTACCAATCGATACAGAGCTGTTATAGATCATTTCAAAGAGTTCCTGGAGGCCAAGCAGGATATTACCTTCATGTCCGAGATAACAACCGAGATTGTCGACCAGTACAAAGTTTTTCGTAAGAACTCGCTTGTTAATCCCAATGGCCACCCGGTTGAGTCTGATGAAGACATCGAAGAATACACCCGAAAGGGTGCCCGGGCGCATACTATCAATTTTGAGATTGCGGCTTTAAAGACCATATTCAATGTGGCTATCAAATGGGGTTATCTGAAAGAGAATCCGACTAAGGGAATCAAGAAGCTCAAGGTGACAGATTCCAAGGCGCTGAAGTTCTTGTCGATTGAGGAATGCCAGAAGCTTCTCAATGCCTGTCCGCCTGACCTGCATCCGATATATTTCACATTCCTCAATACCGGTATGCGTAAAGCCGAACTTGAGAACCTTGAATGGGATGATATTGATTTCAAGCGTAGGAAGATTAAAATCCGCCGTAAAGAATTCTGGCAGCCCAAAACGAGCGAAAGAGAAATCCCGATTAATCATCAGCTCTTTGATCTTCTGGAAAAGCTAAAATCCAAAAACGAAGATGGCCTTGACAGCAGGTTTGTTTTTCCTGATAAAAATGGAAATCAAATCAAGACCAAATTAAGAAGGCGGTTGATCAAAATCGCCAAAGACGCCGGTATCGACGGTCTCACCAAACTCCACACCCTTCGCCACACATTTGCCAGCCATCTTGTCATGAACGGTGTCGACCTGCCTACGGTCAAGAAACTCATGGGCCATTCCGACATCCAGACCACCATGATCTACGCCCATCTGGCGCCTGATCATCTGGAGAAGGCGGTGGATAGACTCGATTACAGCCAATGAAAAGGGCCGGTAACCCGGCCCCTTTAGATGTTACATTCAGATAATTTATGGACAATCCGGTTCTGGACCGCCTTTGTACAGGTAGTTTATAAGGAAGGTTACGTCAAGAATATTTAGCCCTCCGTCGTTATTTACATCTGCGGCTTCCGGTGGATCTGGAGGTGGGCCGCCTTTGTAGAGGTAGTTTATAAGGAAGGTTACGTCAAGAATATTTACTCCCTCATCACCACTGGCATCACCGCAGACAAATGACTCTATCAAACTAAAATCAATTTGATGTGTGATTCCCATTATTATGATGGTTACTTCTTCTTCAATTGCCGCATAACCTGTAGGTGGCATAATGTTCAACATATATTTACTAATATCTAAACTATCAAACTTATAGTATCCATTTATATCAGTGAATACCGAATCCAAAATAATACCGATTGAATCTTTTAAGTAAATCATTACATTTGAAACAGAATCAAACCCATAATAGACTATTCCTTCAATAGCCCCAAATTCAAGTATTTCTGTTACTGATAATGTATCTTCAAAAATACCATCACCGTCAAAATCATATGACAGTTCGCTTAATAATCCGCCCTCACTTACAGCTATTTCTCCATAAGATCCTGAATCAACAGGAATATTATAAAGAACCTTTTGATAAATAGTATCATCATATGATCCATAATTTAAATACAAAGAGAATGTACCTTCTCCCAATCCATGAATTATAATTTGGGTACTAATTGAATCTGGAATTGAAAAGGCTTCATTTTCGGAATACCGTTGAAAATAAGAATTTGGTATGCCAGCTATAGAAAGCTCATAATCGAAGTCATAATAACATTTGTTACCTAATGTATCTATAAATTCGAGAGTAATCGGACTTGCCATATAGCCATAAATTCTGGTTGAATTGGAAGGAGTGTTACGAGGGTCTGAATAGAATATATGGGAAATGTTATTTACATCACTATCAATTAAAATAGCCTTTATTAGTTTAATAACTGGTACATCATTTGGAAGTAGACTATGTCCTCTTGCCCTATAAAAAATACTATTCTCATCTATTCCTGATAATCCATCACGAGCACTGAACAGAGGAACTCTACCATCTCCATAATATGTGATCTTAGGGGAATATACTGGATCAGGATCGGGAGAGTTTATAACACTATACGATATCTTTTTTAGGTTAACAGGCGTACCAACACCAAATCCCGCAATGACATATGGATCTATAATACTTGATAGGCTATTTGTTAATGTGCTTTTATATACATTTACCGGACTTTCGAACTGGCTTCTATCGATGCTTTCCAAACTTAACAACTCTGATACACTTGTATAAACATTGGGACCATCTACGGAAACAAGTTGATATCCGTTTAGGAAAGAATACTTATATAATGCATTAAATTCTTGATAAAAATCTCCGAAAAAGGTGGGATCAGGAAGCAATTCAAATGCAGGAATATAATTTATTGCAAGTTCTCGTGATTTTTTAGGACTTACCATTGTGGTTCCCTTTGCACCTAAAATAATCTCCAAAATATCTAATGAACCATGATGTGGTGTTGCAATAAAAATAGCCTTATCAACCTTATCGGGATGAGAGTTTGCGTATAATCTTGTAACTAATCCACCCATACTGTGTGCAATAATATCAACTTTTTCGCCCGGAGAAACTCTTTCATCAACAAATGAAGCCAAACTTTCAGCTGTCTCTATATTGTCAAAACGCCAATCATATGGAAAGATGAAAAAGTTATCCCCAATTTCATATTCCGGCATATTGTTAATGCTATCAATTAAATCGCCATATACATTTTTGTCCGATTCTTCAGGATCGAATCCAAGATATTCGGGTATCTCATCCCAAAATGGTTCATCGTCATTGGGTGCCTGACCAAATATAAGTCCATAAGGACCCATTCCGAAATTATCGTGTTCAGGATATTGGCCATTTTCATCAAATTTTAAATTGTCCAAGTAAAATTCAGTGATATAAGGACCAATAACATCATCAAGCGATAGCCAGCATTCACAAGCGTAATCTACTTCGCAAGGTATACTGCCATGAAATCCATCCTCCTGGTACAAGTGTGTACCCATCACACCAGGAATTAGAATTAATATATTTTGAGTCGACAAAACACTGTTTTCGACATAAACCGTATGATCAGGATTGTCCGCATTGGGACAGGTGATTTGTATTTCGGTATTGTATGTTCCTGGCGTTAAATTTGAATTATCAATTGAAACTGTAAAAACAGTCTCGTTGTCTTCTCCTACCAATGGACTTACTGTTATCCAATCCTCAACTGGTGGTGTAACCGAAAACTGCAAGGTTCCATCTCCAATATTCGTTAATGTAAATGTTTGATCTTCAGGGTTCGCTCCGCCATAAACCGATTCAAATGACAGATTTGTTGGGGTAACTAATGCGTGAGGAATGATTCCCATTACTTGTATATTATCAAAAGATATATCACAAGTCCCGTGGTAGCCCGTCCAACATGCCATTCCGACTCCCCCAGTAAGAAATGGATTATTAGAATCTGTATATTCAAGGATCAATTGACCGTTTACAAAAACTGAAAAATTATCTCCTTCGCAATCAATCCTTACCGGATACCAGATTCCATTACCAGATGGAAAATCAACGGTATAAACATCCGCCAGGTATATGCCATTTTCCATTTTATCAAAAGCTATCTGATCTATGCCGGGTGAGGGATAGTCCGAACGTAAATTTACGGCATAATAATTATTTGCGTCTTGTATTCTAAAAACAAGGACCTTATCTACACCAGAGTTGCCTTTTACTTTGGCTTCCAAAATATAATTATCCCAACTCTGGTCGCCAACGTATTGAATACACCATTGCTCCGATCCAGAATTCGCAGTCGAAAGCACACCTCCTGACTCCAACCAGGCACAGGATCCGGTCAAAGCTTGCCAGATAGTTATTACCCCATCATCAAAATCATCGCAAAAAAGTCCTTCAAAATCCTGGCAATAATTACTTGTTGGTTCAAAACCTAAAGTTATTCGGCTATATTGCATGCCCATATATGTAATCATGCCGTCCGCTTCATAGAGTGCTTTGTCTGCATTACCATTAGTTTCAGGATAAGGATTCACTCCTAATTCATATGATGCCACGTTGGTTGCCCAAATTGTCTCGCCCGAGTAATTCAGGGAAATTGCGTCCACATTATTGCCTGCCGAGCTCTTCGTATAGTCAAAATAGCATTCTATAGTTAAATAATCTCCATTCTCGTCAAGGTTGCCATTAATGTCGCTGACATAGATATCATAATATTCTTCTGGAGTACCCTTGAAATCGCAACCCAGAGTGGGTGGATTCTGATCGATGTCGGCCGTGAGCCTTGAATCGGATTTATCAAAATTATGCGTAAACATTGATCCTGTTTGTTCATATATTGTGATTGATTGTAAGTTTGGATTGTCCAGTAAACCGATAAAATCATCATCCCGGACACAACGAATAGAAAATCCGTAAGGTTTATCGGGGTAGATGCGATAGACTTCCGAACGATCATAATGCAGGCCTCGATACCACGCATCTTCACTATCGAACTCAGTGGAAGACCAGAAGAAGGCACCGTAACCTATGTAATAAAAGTAACCGGCATTGACACTACGGTAACCTCCTGAAAGCGCAGTAAAACCACTTTCGTTGGTTGCACCAGTATTAGGACTGTTCCAATGCGTTGTTCCAGCTTCCTTTAACTTGCCGCCTTCAGCTGTACCTCGCCAGTCAACTCCATCGGCCTCTTCCTGACTCATGCCAATAAACATTTCAAATTGTTTCCATTCGGCATCGGACGGCACATGCCAACCCGCCGGGGCAATATTTCTGCTGTCATCTACTGCATACCAGTTATATAAATTGCCATAAGTAGCACCATTAGTCGGATCATTTTCATATTCACAATAGGCGCCAGTGCTTAACCCTGCCCATTCACTATTGTCGGAAATATTCTGAATAGGATCGCCATTTCGATAATGTGTTACTTTTAGATTTTCTGCCATCCACCATTGGTTGCCGATCTTGACTGTTTGATATATATTGCCGTCAATGTCTGTGACTGTTCCGGTCTCAAAGGAAGTAGTCGTGAATGAATAGATGTTGCCATAACCTGTCCCGATACTGTTGGTTGCATATGCTCTTATATAGTATGTCGTGTTGGGTGAGAGGCAGTAGATTGAACTGATATAACTTCCAATATCAGTGCCATCAAATGTTGTGTCATCAGCTATTGTTGGAATAGGGCTGGTACTCCAACAGACTCCACGCGCAATCACCGGTGAGCCACCATCTGAAACAACATTTCCCCCGCATTGAGACGTGGTTGGCGTTATATCACTGACCGCATCTGTTGAAACTTCAGGTGCGGAGATATCATCCCGGACACAACGAATCTCATACCCGCGATGCTTATTGGTGTAGTTGCGGTCGACCTGCGACCTAGTGTAATACAGGCGCCGGGACCATGCGTAAAGATTACCAACCTCGGTGGACAGCCAAAAGTCGGCGTAGCCCCCCCTACTGCTGAAGTGACCATCACTGTCACGGTAACCGCTGGGAAGCGCAGTAAAACCACTTTCATTCGTGGCTCCTGTATTCGGACTTATCCAATGCGTTGTCCCTGCTTCTTTTAACTTTCCCCCTTCATCGGTTCCCCGCCAGCCGATTGCATCCGCCTCACTTTGGCTCATGCCAAGATACATCTCCAATTGTTTCCACTCCGCATCTGTCGGCACGTGCCAGCCTGACGGGGCTATATCGCGGCTGTCACCCACCGCATACCAGTTATATAGCCTACCATAGGTGGCCACGTTGCCCGGATCGTTGTCGTATTCACAATAGGCGGCAGAAGTTAAACCCGACCAGGTGACACCGTCGGTAACATTGGGAATCGGATCACCATTGCGATAATGGGTCACCTTCAGGTTTTCCATCATCCACACCTGCGTCCCAATCGTCACCGTCTGATAAACATTGCCATCGATATCGGTTACTGTCCCGGTGATTTTATCACCGCCATAAGCATATGCAACTGACAAAAACAAAATTGATAATGCTAACGCAAAGTAGTAAAGAGCAATTCTCCTCATAATATCATATCTCTGTAAGTGGTTTGTTTGATTCCTGCACCTTATTGCGCATATTCCATCATATAGTAATGAGTTAACATTTTAAAATAGTCAACTTCCCAATATTATGCATCACCACAAAATACCTGGAATTTATCGGCCTTTATTGCGCATTGAAAGAATAAAAAGACAAATATGAATATTGAGAAAATTCCAAATTGCATTTTCCAGATATCAAATCATGATGTGTCTGCCTATAGTCCCCTGGTCCCTTTGATGTGCTCTATTGAATTATTTAGAAACCAGATAGGTGATTCTCTAATTATAATTAAATATAAACTGTCGATTGGTTTTGTCAATAAGGAACCATAAGTATATATCTATAATATATCATATCAATCGAATATCAACCTTTCTTGTCCTCTTTCCATTTGATGCCTTCCTCTCCACCCACTTCTCCACATCCTTGGCTCTAAACCTGACAAATTTTCCCAGCTTTACATGCGGTATATACCCCTGATGTGTCCACTGGTAGATGGTCGAGGGCTGGACGCCCAGGACTTCAGCAATCTCTTGTGGTGTCAGGAGTTTTTCCATAGGTCAGACTATTTCTTTCCGCGTTTCCTTTTTTCCTTACGATCCCACTCAAGAATACTCTGCATACCTCGATATACCGCTCCTATTTTTTTCTCCAGCTGGGCACGTTTCTTCAAGGATCGAGTCCGCATTAATTCATCCTCCCATTCAGGCAATTTGTTCAAGGCAGTGAACAATGCCCACCATCGCGATTTGCCTTCCTGCTGGCTTTCATAGGTCAGGTTGTGGCAGATTCGACAGGAGAAATAGATTTCGTCCGATGGCAAGTAAAGAACCCGGCAACGTCGGCCACAATCAGGACATCTAAACCACCACCGTTGCCCGCCATAATTGCAGTCAGTCGATTCAATATGAACATTGTATCTATACTCTCTTGGTTCATCATTGTCTTTGGTCACGGTGTAATACAGCCTGATCCGGCCCGGCGGGCAGATATCCAGCCCTATCGAGGTCCGCGTGCCCCGGCTGCTTTTCCAGGACACTGTAGTCTGATAGTCCAGATCCAGATTGTATTCCTTGGCCAGATAAGTCATATCCAACCGACAACAGGATTCGGTTGTTCGCTTCTTGAACCATGCACCACGTCCCACCGTCATATTTCAACCTCCAGACTTTTCGAAATCAATAGAGTTTTATGCAGTCTTGTGAAGTTGAGTATTTCACCTAAGTGGTTGATAAATAATATGTTTAAAAAGGAATTGGTAATTTCAGGGCTGTCCACCTGTGTTAAGAGATTATCTTGGCGAAAATGGCGGTATTTGAGCCCCACTATATGGTTCAGAATGGTCCAAAAAAGGCAATCCAAATGCCTCAAATACGATTTGTCTTTAAACTGATTTCTACGCCGTATTTTCATGTTTTTAATCCTCCTCCCATATCAAACCATTGTGCTATATAGGTTCCTTCATATATGCCCCTTTATGAGCCCCTGAACTGATTTCTACGCCGTGTTTTTGACCTTTAAATCTTGACCGCTGACCCGCATTGGCCAATCTCAAACGATCTGTGTTTTTCAGTCTTCGTCGGCGTCTCGGTTTGGCATATTCGGCGATGATACCGAACTGCTCCTGATCGAATATGAAAATGGCTTCGCCGTCATCGCTCCAGTTGTGAACCTCGATCTCGGGATGCTCTTTGTGCAGGCGTCCCCGGATTTTTTCCCCGGTGCAGTGAAAGCCCAGTTTCACATCCGAGACAGGGTAGATGTCGCCGTATTTGCACAGGATTTTGAAATACCAGGGATTCTTCTTGCTTTCGTCTTCACAAAAGGCAGCCTCATCGAGGCCGATTTTGAATCTGTCCCCGTATTTGGCTTTTAAATTGATTGGAATCGGTGCCGTTGAATCTTCATTCATCTGTTTAATCCCCTCTGTTTATATATCTATTGGATACTCTTATTATGTGGGGAAAAAAGTTAATTTCACGTGGCGTCATTTTTCCCCTTTCTCCAGTTTTGTCATTAATTCAAGTGAAGGTTTCGGAATTGGAAGGATTCGCCTGATTTCGGATGCTTTCTTCCTCCAAATGTGCTGTAATCCCGGTCTATAATCGATCAGACCAATCGAGTGAAGCTCTTCAAGCCCCTTTTTTATTATGCGTCTGCTCAAACCGGCAAGTTTGGCAATCTGACGATGGCTGGAATAAATCCTTCCACCAGGACCGACTCGTTTTAGTCGTTCCAATTCGACCAGGGCAAGGAAGTAAATATCCTTGGCAGAATTACTCAGGATTTCGGGCCATCGATACCTGAAAAATATTCTGTTATTATAGGTCTTTCGTTGCGATAAGACGTGATTGAAGAATGGGCAATTTTCCCGACCTATACAGGTATTTTCAAAATGATGATTATAGCAGCCATAATTATATCTGTCACTGAAGGCGCTTTTAACGGCTTTCCGATATTCGGATAATCTCAAAGGCGGACGATTTCTCTGGTTCCATTCCTGGATTCTGTATTCAACCTCAGATTCATTAAGGCCTATTCGTTTTAGTTCACAAGCGATAATCAAGGCGGCAGTATTTCGGTCGGGAGTATCACCACGACAATATGAATTTTCAAGCATAGCGGCGATACAGGGCTTTATATCCTGTCCCGGATGGTTTAACTCTCCAGCCAGATCGGATGAGGCGATCAATCCATCTTCTATTTTTGCCGCATTGATTGTCATAACCTCAAACCATGTTCCTTTTTTTATATGTGGCCACTTAAGACGCCTTCTGGCCTATTATTTCAGAATCAAGGGGGCAACAGTCGTTACCCCCATCCCCTGTCAGCCAATAATCGACCAGCAGATCAGCCAGCCAGTTTTCGATATCGAAATCTACTTCAAATTGTCGTTTAGACTTAATTACTTGGAATGATGTATTTTTTCCCTGTCCGTTCATATGGCCAAGATAAACTGGACATTTATGGCAGCCAAAGAAACGGCTTGTAAATTGGATGGAAAATTGATGGAAAATTAGTGGAAATTAAATGGATGAGTTGAAAAAAAGACCTTGTTCTACTCGAGGTTTAACCGAAAAAGATCCTTCACTTCTGGGTATCTTTCAAAAATGGCATCGAATTCCTTTCTTCGGCTTTTGAAAAGCGAAATGAAAGATGTTTGGGAGTATCTTGAAGTGCCTTTTGTGTTTCCCCTTTCGCATAATTCATCTGCCTTTTCAAGGGCATCTTGCTCTAATAAGTATTCATTCCCAGAGTTGTAATTATCAAAGTAGACCTTAATTACTGGAGCTTGAAATGGAGTAAATTTAAATTCTCCCTTTTTGCATCTTACAATAAGACCGTTACCGATTAATTCAGGTTCATCTATCAGCTTTGAGTCTTTATCTTTTTTGTACTCATCCAATTTAGTGCGTGATTTTGATATGCACTCTTCTCTAAAGATCAAGAATTCTTCTAAATCTCTGAATAAAAAGAAAGCAACCTCACATAAGTCTATGCCCTCTTTTACATACTTAAGGGGATTATCCTCACTACTACTTACAGGGAGTTGAATTTTATCATAAGCCTTAAATAATTCTTGTGGGATTTCAACCAAGGGCTCACCTGGCGGAAAACCTGGAATAACTTCGGGCTGAAAAAAGCAAAAGTAATATCTATCCCCTTTTGCTCGTGGATAAAATCTCCAGATTACGGGATCATACTTACACCATCTGAGCGGAAACAATTCAATTAATCGGCAGAATGAATCAACCAAATTGATACCATGGTTATAATTACCATATTCGGTTTGCGTCAAAGATTTATGCATGGCAATCTTGGTTAACTCATCAATGCAGGCCCTTTTGATATTCTGAGCCGAATACATAATCTGCTCAATTAATTCAATGGCATCCGATGGAATGACAATACCAAGCTGATTGGATAATGGTGTAACTTTAATCCCCTTAGATCCGCTTGCTGGATCATTCTTGTTTGTACTTAATTCCTGTTTTAAGAACTCCAGTCTTTTTATAAATATTGCACATATTTTACTTAAATAGACAATATATTCGGGCTGATTTGAGATGGCCACATGATCCAAATCCAACAAATCACTAAATAGGCAATACAGCTGATCAGGTATTCTATGCTTGTATTCATATCGATTATCAGTTGACCAAAACTCAAAATAGTAGACCTGACTACTTTTTTCCGGTAAGACAGCATTGTATTTAATTCTGCTTACTCCTGCCCATCGATATGGCAATAATTCACTGAATTTTATAAAAGTTTGGCCCCCTTGAATACATTCTTCTATATTAACGCCATTTTTCTGGCCTTGATTATTATCGGTGGTAAAAGAGTCACACTTTGACTTTAGCTCTTTTGCTTTGATCGAGACATCTTCAATTAGCTCAAATGCATTTTCAGGAATTATAATTTCAGAATCGCCCTTTGGTGGTTCTACACTACTTTCATAATTCGAGTCTTCTTTCGCACTGATTTCACCATTGGTAATTATGGTTTTTTCTTCGATTATGGAAGTCCTTACAATTTTAAGCGTGTTTTCTGTATGAACGCATAACTCAAGTACTTCTTCAACGAATGATTCATGAAAGGAGTTTTCTTCCGGAATTTTGGGTAACTTAGCATTCAGAAATATGAAAAGCCCATAGGGTATATTAACTGTTTCCTGTTTCTCTTTTGTCTCAAAGCATAAAAAGCAAGCACCAAGATAGGACTGCAAAAATACATTCCATTTCTTATAATCAAAACCGGCCCATATAAAAGGAAACATTTTGAAATGGTTTATTAGAAGCTTGGATCTGTGGTAGCAATCCTCAATACAATTTCCGGAGGCGGATGCAAAACCATCAAGACACTTGCCACAAACTTCCCCTGTAGACTTAGCCTCTTTCAGAGTTTTGTCAATTAGCTCAATGGCATTTTCTGGTATCTTTATGTCCGACATACTATAAAAATAACACTAACAACTGAAATGTCAATTCCAAAACAATACAAAACAACAATTATCCTCTTTCCACTCCACTCTTGACGAGATCGGCCAATCCATTATACTAAAGCCAGCATTTAGATTGAGAACTCTACGCGTCTATAATGCAGTTATCCGGCAAGATATCGCGTTACGATAAAGTCGCTTTTAAGCCCATTGACAACCAATTAGAAAGTTGACATCGCAGCCGCATAAGGGTATATTTTGTCTGAAAATAGTTACTTTATGGCCGCTAATCTAACATTGACTTCTGCCCGTCAAGATCAATTTGAAGCGGCCGAAGGTATAAAAAATATAAACATCAATTTCACTGAGGCATATGAACGAGTGGGAATTCACCGGAGACGTTAATAGCTGGATCAACGAGATTCTTGCCAAAACACCAATCTCGCCATTTGACCGCTCAAAGATTGAGCAGACTGGAACAGGGAGCCTCAAACGCCGGGATCTGACACTCCTCGATAAGAGCAAGCGGGTTCTCATTACAGGTGAGATAAAACTACCATACCAGGCTGAAGGTAATAGCCCTTACATTTATAAAGTTGTTAAGGATGCCCGAAAGAAAGCCCGCCGCGCCAAAGCTCGATTTTTCTTTACTTGGAATATTAACGAGTGCGTTCTGTGGGATACGGAGCCAGTCAATCAATCAAAACTTGAACAAGATTATAAGACTTGGCAAGTGACCCATATACACAATGAAACTCAACTTCAGCATCGAGCGACAGAAGAGGAAATAAGGGATTGGCTGATCAAGTTCCTGCACACAGTGGCTCAGCTGCTCGAAGGAACCGCCAAGTTAGGCCGTAAGCCACCTGACGAGAAATTCGTCGATGCTGTTGAATCATCACTAAAAATGCCAATCCAATTTACTTTTGATGAGCTTGACCAACTTTATCGGAAGAAACGTGAACGGCCGCATTTTGAAAAATGGATGCGAGAGGATCAGGGCTGGACTATTTATGATGATCTCGATGGTATAAGAGAGAATCTCGAAAGAGCTTCAAGGTTTGCATGTTATAATCTGGTCAATAAGCTGGTGTTTCATGAGGCGTTGCTAAAAAGATACGGTCGCAGACTGGACAAACTCCAAGTTCCTGACCATATCGATACAGGCGATCTACTCTGGACGCATCTCGAGGCATACTTTAAGGACGCGATTAAAGTTACAGGCGACTATGAAACCGTATTTGGAGAAGATCATAGGTCAGTCGGTAATCGCATACCGTTTTACTCCGTCGAAGCTGTGCCGCATTGGCGCGCTCTCATTGGTCAAATCCATGAATTCGATTTTTCCAAACTTGACCATGAAGTAATAGGGACTCTTTTTGAGCGCCTGCTTTCGCCCGAAGAACGGCACAAGTATGGTCAATATTATACTCGCGTAGAAATTGTCGATCTAATCAACAGTTTCTGCATTCGCAGGGGTGACGAAAAAGTGATGGATCCTGCGTGCGGTGGAGGAACTTTTCTCGTGCGTGCCTATGCACGGATGAAAGTTCTTAAGCCGGAGCAAGCACATGGGGATATTCTCAAAAACTTGTTCGGTGTTGACATAATGAATTTTGCGACACACCTAACAACAATCAATCTTGCAATTCGTGATCTTATTGATGACGAGAATTATCCTCAAATCGTGCGCAGCGATTTTTTTGGCATTCACACCGATAAGGTCTTTGCTACGTTGCCAAGACGAGTCAAGACAGGTGGTTTAGGTAAAACACAACAGCGCGATGTTGAAGTGCCATCACTCGATGCCATTGTCGGCAATCCACCGTACATTCGTCAAGAAGAAATACCGAAAGCAAAAAAGCCACGATATCAGGAACTGGTAAAGAAAGAAGCGGGCGCGGTGTTGTCTGGACGCAGTGATATTCACTGCTATTTTTGGCCACACGCTCACACCTTTCTAAAGCAAGATGGATTTCTCTGTCTATTGACATCAAGTCAATGGCTCGATGTTGAGTATGGCTTCAAGCTTCAAGAATGGATTCTAAGTAATTTTGAAATTCACGCTATATTCGAGAGTATAGATGAACCATGGTTCGTTGGTGCACGCGTCGCAACGACAGTCACGATCCTCAGACGGCAGTCCGATGAAAAAAAACGAATGGAGAATACTGTTCGATTTATCCAATTGCGGCGACCCATAAGTGAAATTCTATCAAATGATGGTACTACAGTTGGCGCAATGCAAGCTACAGATGATTTCCGCAATGAAATCACATCCTTAAAGGAAAGTACTACTAATAATCGCTTTAGAGCGCGACTTGTTAGTCAAAAGCAGCTTTGGGATACTGGTGTCGATCTCGGTGTTGCAATGGGAAAAACAGACGGTAGTTATTTGGGGAGTAAATGGGGAGTTCATTTGCGTGCCCCGGATTTATGGTTTGATTTGTCGGATATAGATACCGAAACATGGTTGCCGCTTGGTAGGATTGCCATGATACACCGTGGTATAACATCAGGTAAAGATAGTTTCTTTTTTCCACGAGATTGCAGTAATGAATTGCTTTCCAAGTATCCCGACTCAAGCTCATTCCGGATAGAATTTGACATCACGAGAAGTAAAATCTCATCTGGAAGGATAAAGCTTGTGAGTTGTGGCGAAGGCTATTCGCAAATCCGACCTATAGAAGCAAAATATCTTGAACCGGAAATTCATAGCCTAATGGAAGTTGATGGATTTATTGCTCGTCCTGAAAATTGTGCGCGCATGATTCTTTTGATTGGCGATAAAAAGTCACAAATTAAAGATAAGTACGCAAGAGCTTATGTAAAATGGGGTGAATCAGAAGGAGTGCATAAAGGCTCCACGTGTGCATCTCGTCAGTCCGAGTCACGTGAGTGGTATGATTTGACAGGTCATGAAAGAGGTGCCATCTTTTGGCCAATGGCACAGCAATATAAACATGCTATACCTGAGAACCGCTTCAATTTAATCTGTAACCACAATCTTTTCGATATTTCCGCAAAGGATGCTGACAATAAAGTGCTCGCAGGTATATTAAATTCGACTCTGGTAGTGCTTTCCAAGTTTCAATTTGGCCGCCCAGTAGGGGTTGAAGGTAATTTGAAGACAGAAGTCGTGGACGTTAATATGATGCTTGTACCGAATCCTCAAAAAGCTTCCAAGAAAACATTGAACCGTGTGGCGTATGCATTTGAGAAAATATCTGCAAGAAAGGCACTTCAGTTCCTTTCTGAAAGACGGCTTAGACGAATGGCATATACACAAGCTGGCCGCGAAGATGAACTTGCTTCTCTGTCTGACTCATGTGAACTCGATATGGATGATAGGCGTGAGCTTGATGACGCTGTGCTGGAAATGATGGGCATAAATCCCAAGAAGCGCCGGACAGAGTTAATAAATCTGCTGTATGATTATCTTAGAGATTTTTTCGAGAATACACGACTTAAAGAAGAAAAAGCCATTGTAAATAAAAACCTTTCCAAGCGACGTGGTCGGTTTAAACCTGCTGATGTTGCATCACAAATATACGATGAGATTCAAGCGGCAGAGACATGGCTTCTGCAGCAATACGATACTGATTTCCTTGACAAAAACAAGCCATTCGATTCCTATGATGTACCCGATGAAGGCATGCCGTTACAATCATCGGATATGTTCGCTGGTAGCGGACTCGCATTCAGCAAGGGAAAGAAGCACAATACTGGCCATGTAGCGACTAAGCACAAAGAGCAGGATAATTTGATTATACTACTTATCCATGAGGGTTATCGCGGTTTACTTCGCGTACCGCACACGCCTGGCGATTGTGCAAACGTGTTAGAGAATTATTCTGAATTCATTGCCCGCCGAGATAAGAAGTTGCATGAACTCGTCGCCGAGCGCACATCAGATGAGGATCTGCAGGAGAAAGTCTTAGCTGCCCTAAAATTACTTGTAAGAAAATGAGGAAATGATTACCCCGATAAAAGATCGGTGAACGCATGCCTAAAGCAAAGAAAAAGGACAGCAAAAGTGGATAGTTGATGATGGGATACAGGGAAGGTATTCCCCGTCAAATATTTTATAGGTATCTAATGCAGCTTGTTTCGGGTGTTAATTCGCAGGAAAATATTAATATATAATTAAAAGCTGCAACAGATCCGGGAAAAAATACTTTTATAAAAATCTATGGGCTTTCTGCTATAATTTATCTAATGGGGTATTAAGTTCGATATCAATAGTTGATTATAGTCAATTTTTAAGGTGGGTAATATGTTCAAAGAAAAAGAGCTTTCCAGGACACATGCTTTGGCCGCAGAATTGATTTATGCGGCCTTTGAAGTCCTTAGAGACAATAATGGCAGTCTTCCAAGCAAACAAGTAGTCCAAGAGGTTGAAAAACGGGTTGAATTAGATGAATGGGCAAAGGGAACACTGAAAAAAACCGGTTATATTCGATGGCAAAGCCTCCTTCAATTCTTCAGCATTGACTGCACAAAGGCAGGTTTTTTAATCAAAAGGAAAGGGGTATGGTATTTAACTCCAGAGGGCGAGAAAGCAATTAAACTCGGTAAAGTGAAATTGCTCATGACAGCCATCAATTTGTACAGAGAGTGGAAAGCAAGAAAGGAAATAGAAAAAGCTGAAGATATAACTGATGAGACGGAAGGGGATATTAAACCCGATCCCGGTACAATAGTGGAACAGGCAATACAAACGGCTTCGGATACCATAAAAAACCACATATCCAAAATGAATGCTTATGAGTTTCAGGATATTGTTGCGGCATTGCTTAGGGGCATGGGGTATTATACACCTTTTGTGGCGCCAAGGGGTAAGGATGGGGGAATCGATATTCTGGCTTACAGGGACGCCTTTGGAATAGAATCCCCGAGAATCAAAGTCCAGGTGAAACACAGGGAAACAACAGCTTCAGTTAAAGAAATTCGGGAGCTTATTGGAACACTCCAAAAAGAAGGTGACGTTGGGATATTTGTATCAACTGGTGGCTTTACTTCCGATGCCAAAGGTGCCGCAATTAATGCCCATCTTCATGTTGAATTGATTGATCTTGATCAGTTCATAAACCTGTGGCAGGAATTTTATAAAAAGTTGCCGGACGAGGACAAAAATCTAATGCCCCTCGTCCCAATATATTTTCTATCACCAACAGAATAGTAAGTTCAAAAATGGTTCTTTTTTTATAGGTGACACCTTATGACGCCTTTTGACCCTATACAGCCCTTTTTTATATGAGTTGACCGAAGATGCCCGACAGGCCAAAATTCCCTTTTTTTATAGACACGATACGAAGTGCCAGATAACGCCTATTTTGACGAACCCATCCATCTATACCCCGCAGTCAATTTAAGGTCCGTCACGATGCCATAACTGATTTAAGGAATCGTAAGTCGTTGTCTGACAATAACCGGATTTTCGCCTATTTTCGGTCACTGCTTTTCCTTTTTATGGAAAACCTGCAAAAGTTGACAGACGGCTTATATTAATCAGATCAAGGGGGGGTATCAGTCGTTACCCCCATCCCCCCTGACTATAGTTATGCAACTTAGATTAATTAAAGGACTTATTTGGTCATATTTGCCTTATCAATGTAAGCTTCGTATGTGTATATACTAAAAGTTATAATTTCCC
>Ga0272443_10003866_pt1 | contig 17112 bp, 7 predicted proteins | sample SSMAcet12_FD_193581 | JGI IMG/M metagenome (GOLD analysis project Ga0272443, IMG submission 193581) | Marine sediment archaeal communities from Little Sippewissett salt marsh, Falmouth, MA, United States - SSM-Acet-12 | ecosystem: Environmental > Aquatic > Marine > Wetlands > Sediment ... | reverse complement strand
TTTTGCCTTTCCGGACTGTGGACCTTGGACTGTGAACCTCGTCTTTCAGAACACTATGAACCGAACGAACTCCATGAACGCTATGAACTCGTTCTGGTTTCGATCTTGTGGACTGCGGACCATGGACCATGGACTCCGCATCCCCGCTCGCGGCATATATGAAAATCTATGAAACCCTGTCCTTGTCTGCACAATCATCGAGGGGTACACTCGATCGGAGATGATCCAATGACATCCGTGAAAGGACCGCATAGGTGGGTATGAGGGCATTGCAGGATGGCCCTGCGCGCATTGAAGCAACTCCTCACGAAACAAGCCTGCCCTGTGAGTGTCATTCTCTGGCCACGATGACTCATGGTTGCAGGCCAGGTCTGCTGACACTTTTCGCTGACCTTGTCCCTGTACTATCTCTGATGAGGCGCGAGGAGCCGTGCTTGGTCCACGATGTGAAGGTCGTGAACGGATGTTCGTCTCCGAGCCGTTTGCAGGGCGTTGTCGACCATCGCTGATGAAAGGAATCGACTGAATGAGCCATCTGATTCCCGGAACGCAGGTTCTTGCACGAGGTCTTCGGTGGGAAGTCGTAGATGTCGAAGCTGCCGGAGAACAACACCGGTTCCGTTTGCGTTGCCTGCAAGGCGATCTGCGCGGGATGGAATTCGACTTCCTGAGTCCACTAGAGACAATCACGCCGATCTCCACGGAACTCGACCCAACGCGGGCGGGGCGTTTGAAGCAGTGGATTCTCTACCACGAAGCATTCCTCCTCGAACAGGCTCTCGGCCCGAGAGCACTGCTGGCAGTGCAGCCTGGGCGTCTTGATATCGCTCCCTACCAGCTTGTCCCTGTCATGCGGGCGCTCCGCATGAGTCGAGCACGTCTTCTGCTTGCAGATGGCGTCGGACTCGGCAAGACCATCGAGGCGGGCTTGGTGATGGCCGAATTGATCGCGCGCCGACGAGCACATCGGATCTTGATCGTCTCGCCGGCTGGCCCCTTGCTCAATCAGTGGCAGCGAGAGATGCGAGAGCGTTTCGGACTTCGTTTCTCAACGATCAAGCACGCGGGCGAGCTGCAAGAGGCTCGACGTCAACTCATTCTTGGCTCCAATCCGTTCGACCACGTATCGCTTTGTCTGACATCCATCGATTTCGCCAAGCAAGAGAAGGTCCTTCAGGATCTGGAGAGAACACAGTGGGACCTTGTGATCATTGACGAGGCGCACCATTGTGTTCGCATGGGACGTGATGGCAGCTCGGAGGATTCGCGCCGCAGGCGGCTTGCTGAGTTGCTCGCACGTCAGTCGGATGGGCTGCTGCTCCTGACCGCAACGCCACACGACGGGTTTGATCAACACTTCGCGTCGGTCGTTGAGCTGCTGGATCCCCGGCTGATCGACGGACGTGGGAACCTGCGTGGCGACGGATACAGGCGTCATGTAATAAGGAGATTGAAAGACCACATCAAGAACCCGGAAACAGGCGAGCCCCTGTTCAAGAAGCGAGAAGTGACGCCACGGGCTGTTCTTCTCGATCGCGATACCCAGCCGAGCTTCTCTTCATTCCAGCAGCAGTTGCTTGAGTTGGTCTCTCCACGGCTGCGTCGTGCTGTCCGTCAGCGGCGCTACGGAGAGGTCCTTGCCTTTGTGTCACTCTTGAAGCGCTCGGTTTCATCCGCCGTGGCTTGCCGAAACACTGTAGAACGGATTCTCACTCGGTACACAGAGATCCTCGAACGCGGTGAGGAAGAGCATGAAGTGCGGCGCCAGCGCCTACGATCCCTCAGAGAGTACCGGCGTCGTTTGGAGCGATTCGGCACGTTATCAGTTGAGGAGGAGGAGGATCAGGCCGAGCTCGAGGCAGAGGACATGGCGGCTGAGCTGCTTGAGTCTGGGGATGATGACTTGGGGGAACAGATTGACGACCTCGGGCGCGAGCAGCAGAGAGAACGACGTAGGACGAGGCAGATCGAAGAGACGCAGTCGAAGCTGCAGGCCCTACTGGAGCTCGCCGAAGAGTCGATCCCGGAGGATCCCAAGCTCGATGCTGTTGTGCGCGAGATCCAACGGATTCGAGCGGACGAGCCGACTGCGAACGTCCTCGTCTACACGGAATTCACCGACAGCCAAGACGCAGTCGTCGAACAGCTGAAGAAGGCCATTGAAGACGAAACGCTTTCTGGCAGCATCCTTGCAACGAGCGGTCGTGCCGAACACAAGAGGGACCGTGCGGACATCACAGACATTTTCAGTCGGCAGGACAACCTAGTTCTCGTCAGTACGGACTCCACGGCAGAGGGTCTCAATCTACAGGCGCGGTGCCATCACCTGATTCATCTTGAATTGCCGTACAACCCGAATCGGCTCGAGCAGCGGAATGGCCGTATCGATCGGTACGGACAGACAAAGACACCCCATGTCACCTATCTCTATCTCGCTGGGACCTTCGAGGAGCGGCTGTTGATGCGGCTTGTTGCGAAGTACGAGAAGCAACGTGCGCGTCTCACCTTCGTTCCCAACACGCTCGGAGGCGTCACGGCAACTGACAGCATGACGGTGCGCCTCCTCGAAGGACTTGCTGATGAGCCTCAGACCCTGTTCCGACGACCGGCGCTGGAAATCACTCGAATCGAAGACGAGAAGGACAATACGGGTAGCCCCGCGTATCGCGAACTTCTGGCCGAGGTTGAACGGGCGATGTCAGGATACGAGTCAACCGCCAAGACGCACGCGTGGCTCAGTGAGATGGGACTCAATGCGGAGAAGCGATTTGTGACCGAAGCGTCCGAAGCTCGGAGTACTGGCGAAACCCTGAGTAGCGTCGACGTGTTCGATTTCGTCTGCCGGGCTGTGGAAGAGGCATCCACCGCGGACGACCCCGTCGTCAGGCTCAACGATGGAACCATCGATCTCCTGCTTCCCAGCACATGGACCCAAGGGCTCGACGATCTGCCAGGTTTCGAGAACGACAAACGTCGCTTGCGACTCTCAGCAGACAAGGACCAGACTGTTGACGATGAGGGAGATGCCGTCGGTTACCTCGGCAGGGCACATCCACTGGTTCGCCGTGCACTTGATAGGGTGCGGAACATCCAATACGGCGACGCAGCAGACTTCCTTGACCGGCGCATCAGTGCGGTCGCGTGGGAGGGCGAAGAGCAGGCGATTCTCTACACGTTCCTTGGAGCCGTGGAGAGCGGGAACGGTCGAGAATACGAGCGGGTGTTCGCTGTCCTAGTCACTGCCAGTGGCGAAGTCAGGCTCCTGGCGGATCCGGGTGATTGGTTCGCGCTCGCAAACACGGAACGCCAGCTCGCCACCAAGGGGCTTTGGGAGAAGCGATTCTCTGGATGGGATGACAGCAACGTTGAGCGTGCTGCCGATCGTGCCAAGGAACACTTCGAGGCAGAAGCTCAGGGCTTCCTGAAAGACCATGCCGCAGCTGTCGCTGAGGAACGCCGCGAGTTGGAGCAGTGGCTTCATGATCGAACCGAGACCCTCTGCGGGAAGCCCACAGTGATCCAGACCGGGCTCTTTGGGGGCGAAGACACCGAAGAGGAACTGGCCCCATGGCGAACGGGCGACGACCCCACCGAGCGGCTTGCCTCGTATTCCACGGACTCCGAGAACCCCGCGCCCAGGCGGCAAGAGGCAAAGGGCATTCTCGCGCTCCACGAGAAGCGTTCAAGGGAGTTGGAGCGCAGAGCAGAGGCGGCAGTACTTGAGCCGACCATCCTTGGCCTGCTGATGCTGGTCCCCGATTCTAAAGGGGGGCGATAGCGTGGCCCTTGATCTGCGTGATTGCAGCTTCTTCGGACCGGCTCTTCCCGAGCCCTTTGTGAAGTACCAACTTGAGAAGCACCTGAAGAAGCGCGAGCTTCTCCAGAAGAGCACCGGCGATGAGGGAAAGGCCCTGCGCGAGTCGTGGGACGTCTATCGCAGGAAGCTTCGGATGCTGGGAGAGCAGGGCGGAGAGCGGCGTGTCGCCAATCATGTGCTTGAGCCCCTGGTTCAGAGACTGGGCTACGAGCGTATGGAGAGACAGAAGACGGATTCCGTACTCACACGCGAGGGCGCTGAGGACGGGGGCTATCTCATGACATCGGCCGAGGATGGCAAACTGCGTTGCTGGTCGGTTGCCGTTGGAACGGATCTGGACGCCCCGAATCGACGTGGCCGAGCCTATCGATTCAGTCCCAGTCGGATTGCGCAGCGTGTCCTGCTCGCACAAGGAGAACGCGTCGGGCTGCTAAGCAATGGCGAAGAGCTCCGCCTCCTCATCTGCGATCCAGCCCGTCCAGACAGCCACATCGCTGTGGCGCTGGATAGGTCAGGCGGCTGGCGCGGAGCCTTTCGCCCTCCGGACTCCTATCGCCTCCTGTTGGCGCTGGCGACACCCGCCGGAGCGAACGCCGTTCCGGAACTGACGGATGAAGCACGCCTCGCGCAAAGCACCGTAACCGACAAGCTGCGTGTCCAGGCACGCCGCGCCGTCGAGGGGTTCGTTCAAGCGCTGCTCGATCACTCTCGGAATGCCGATGCGATCGAGGATTGGGAGGACATCGAGGCACAAGCCAAGCAGCTGTGGCGGGAGGGTCTGATCCTCGTCTATCGGCTGCTATTTGTCTTCAAGCTTGAATCCTCAGCCGATCCAGCACGGGCCTTTAGCTTCGCAACTACCGCTCTTTGGCGTGACACATACTCTCCAAACGTGGCCCTGGCAGGCCTGGTACGCCGACTCATCGACGAGGGTGCGCAGACGGGTGTCATGCTGGAAGAGGGTCTCCGAACACTTTTTCGGATGTTCGCCGAGGGGATGCAATCGAGTGAACTGAACATCCGTCCGTTGGGCGGGATGCTCTTCGGACAGGATGCGATTCCCTTGATCGATGCACTCCATTGGGGAGAGGAAGCTGTGGCACGGCTTCTCGATCATCTGCTGTGGACTCCTGGAGACAAGAAGACGGAGCGGGAACGTGTGCACTACGGCACGCTCGACGTGGAGGACATGGGGCGTGTCTATGAAGCCCTCCTGGAGCTTGAGCCAGGGATCTCAACCGAGTCCATGTGCCGGCTGAAGCGAGCCAAGCTGGAGGTCGTCGTTCCTGTCGCCCAAGGCGAACCGTATCGCGCGAAGGAAGGTGCCAAGAAGTCTGGCAAGACCAAGGTCGAGTGGATTGAGGAGATTCCGTCCGGTTGCTTCTATCTCCGCGTAGGGCTCGGAAGGAAGGCGAGCGGATCCTACTACACACCGCACCCGTTTGTGCGGTTCCTTGTCCAGGAGACGCTGGGCCCACAGGTCGAGGAGCGCAGCCCAAGAACCGATCCTCAACCGGGGAAGCTCCTAGAGCTGACCGTGCTCGATCCAGCAATGGGAAGCGGGCATTTCCTGGTCGAGGCTTGCCGGTACCTTGGCGATGCGCTGTACGAAGCGTGTCGCCTTTGCGATGAACTCGCTGTCCAAGCAGAGGAGGAGTCGGAGTCCACAGAAGAGCCTCAGCGCGCCGAGCTGCTCGCACGTGCGCAGGAACTTTGGAGACGGGTGGAGGATCTTCCTGATCCGGAGGACGAGCTCCTTGCCTATCTGCCTAGCCGCGTGGCCGAGGGAGAGGAGAGAGGGCTCTCTCAGCAGAAGGCCGAAGCGATGTGTCGTCGTCTTGTTGCCGTTCACTGCCTCTATGGTGTGGACAAGAACCCGATGGCGGTTGAACTCGCTAAGCTTTCACTGTGGCTGGAGTCCTTCGCTGAAGGACTTCCGCTGACGTTCCTCGACCACCGTTTGATCTGCGGCGACTCGCTTACAGGTCCGTTCTTCGAGCACTTGCTGACCTATCCGGGTAGCGGAGAGAAACTTGATGACCTATTCAGCCAGGGGCTTTCCCAGCGACTCACCGAGACGCTCAAACAGGCAATGAGCTACGTCAAAGATCTCGAGGCAAGCGTTGGGAAAGACGTCGCTGATCTGGAGCAGAAGAGAATCGCGAAGCAGAAGCTGGATGATGCGCTCGAGCCGTTCAAGGTCCTTGCCGCCGCGTGGAGTGGCGGAGTGATGCTTGGGGATGAGTGCGATGACGATGCGTACCTCCGTCTCGCGCGAGAGATTGGACAAGGGGAGGGCGGAATCGAGGCGGCTGATCTGGACGACTCGATCGCAAGAATGCTTGACGCGGGCTCGACAGCTGTTTCATTCCAGTTGGCGTTCCCCGAGGTCTTCTCCACTCCGAGAGAAGCGGCAGGTGGGTTCGATACGGTCGTAGGGAATCCCCCGTGGGACGCCGTTCAGTTCAAGAGTACGGAATTCCTGGCAGGATTCGACCTGTCCGTGTTGGACTCCCCAACGAAGATGGAGCGAGCTGAAGCGGAAGAGAGACTTCTGGCGGATGGAGAGATTGCGAGAATGCACTCCGTGAGGGTCGAGGAATTCGAGCAGAAGAAGCGAACGAATGACGCGCTCTTCTCTTATCAGAAGGTGGTCATCGGTGGCGACCTAGCCGGTCGTCAGCTCGATGAGTTCAGGCTGTTCATGGAACGGAATGCCCAGCTTCTCGGCGATGGCGGGTACACAGGTGTCGTCGTTCCGTCCGCCTTCCACGCAAACGCCGGCGCCACGGGTGTTCGGCAGCAGTATCTTGACGAGATGAAGCTGGAGTGCTGTTTCTCCTACGAGAACAGAAGGAAGCTCTTCGATATTGATTCGCGCTTCAAGTTTGCGACTGTCGTTGCGCGACGTGATGTGCAAGGAACAGATGACTTCGAATGTGCGTTCTATCTGCACGACATGGCGTGGATCCTGTCAGATGACCGCAGGAAGGAGGCACTGAAGTACTCGAGGGCCTTCGTTCGTGCAGCTGGCGGCGAATACCTAGTATTCCCTGAGCTCCGGGATCATGAATCGATCGAACTGGCGCGCGTGATGGCCGATGGTGCCATCGGTTTCAAGGGGGTATCACAAGCACTCGGGCTCAGGTTGCAGAAGCAGCCTCTGACTTTCGACATGGCCAAAGAAGCCTCGTGTTTCATCCCGATGGAGTCGATAGATACATCGCGGGAGGATCCGCGTCTCTGGGCAGCGCGAATCGATCTTATCAACGCTCATCGCGTGGCATATCTGACCGAAGGGAAGTCCTTCTGGCACTTCACGGATCTGTGGTCAGAGGCTCCCACCTACTGCGTCGCGCTTGCCGAGATTGCCAAAAAGCCCTTGCGAAGAGATAACATGCGATTCTACCGCCTGGCAATGCGAGCAGTGGCAAGCTCCACCAATGAACGCACAGCCACGTTCTGTCTTGTATGCCCAGGCACCGTGGCAGGGCATAGCGCTGCTCTCGAACGGGCACCGGAGAATGCTCCACGCGTAAACGCGCTCTATGTGGCGGGTATGGGAAACACCTTTAGTTTCGATTGGCTAGTGCGGCAGATGATGGGTGCCAATATCGGCCTGTTCGTCTTGGGCTTGATTCCGGTTCCAGACTGCCAGTCCGCAGAGGCATTTCTGGTGCATCAATCGCTCCGCCTGAATGCCAATCATGATGGCTATTCTCAGCTGTGGTCTGAGGAGATGAGACAAGAGTGGCGGGAGCCGGGATCGAGGCCCAAATCATGGCCAGTCCTCGGAACTGAAGACGAACGCTGGGAAGTCCGCGCTGCGATTGATGCCGTGGTTGCAGACGCCTACGGGCTCGACCGAGCTCAGTACGAGCACATCCTGTCGACGTTCAGCCACAAGAGCTATCCGAAGGCTCCTGAGCAGTGTCTGGCGGCCTTTGACGAACTGAGCGAAATCGGCCTTGAGGCATTCACTAAGAAACACGACCCGTACTGGGACATCCCGCTGAATGAGGAGCTTCCAAAGCCGGTCATCGATCTGCCGATCCCGAGCGACTCAATGGATCAAGTTCGAGAGGGTACGCTGCCGCTTTATGGCGCATCGGAACCTGAGGAGGAGGATGAATGACGCTGCATCCGATCACGGTCGTCGATCAGGTTCTTGATGAGTATCGCTCCTATCTCTCCACCGAGTTTCGCGCCCGAGATGAGGCTCTTCGTGCAGCTCTCGAGCAGGCACTCGACAAACCGGGATTCCTGGCCCAAGAACCCTTCTTCCAGGCGCGACGCCCGTTCAAGCACGGCAAACGATGGGCGGATCTGGGACTCGATCCTGCTCTTGCCGCTGCGATGGAGGAGCGAAGCGGCTCCGAGTCCGCCTACCTTCACCAGAGCGAAGCGATCCGTCACCTGCTTTCCGACAATGCAGGACCCGTTGTCGTGACAACGGGAACCGGCTCAGGGAAGACGGAGTGCTTCCTGCTCCCTGTCATTCAGAATGCCATTGATGATGCGATCCGCTTCAAACACGACGGCTTGACGGCAATCCTTGTCTACCCGATGAATGCACTTGCCAATGATCAAGAGGAGCGGATTCACGACTACCTTGAGGCTACCGGTCATACTCACGTTGAGGTGGCTCGCTACGATCGATCGACCAAGGAAGTCGATCGCCAACGGCTGCGTAAGAATCCACCTCGTATCCTGCTGACGAATTACATGATGCTGGAGTACCTCCTCGTGCGCCCAGCTGATCGGGATGATCTGTTTGCCAACCATCGCTGCCGCTTCGTCGTCCTCGATGAAGTACATACGTATCGAGGTAGCCTGGGAGCCAACATCGCACTCCTCTACCGCCGCTTGATTACTCACCTGAGGCACGCACGGCAGGACTGGAGCGCCGACGATCGGGCCGACCTCCAGCGCTTCCCCGAGCCATTGACGATCGCAACATCAGCCACCATCAAGAGCGTCGATGAAGCAGGTAAGACGAAAGATGAGGTACGAAATCTGCGTGACGAAGCAGTTCAAGGCTTTCTCTCCAAGTTGACCGGGATCGATGGCAAGCGCTTCAAGGTCCTGGGAGAAGAAATCCAAGCATTGGAGATTCCTGAAGAGGCTGCGTGGCCAACTGAACCGGTTGACGTCGACCCACCGCAGTGGAACGATGCAGAAGCATTGCTCAAGACGATGGCTGCTCTTTCGGGCTGTGCCATAGACGAAGGGCTCGATGTATTGGCCCGGAAGGCAGGCATTCTCTGGAAGCTTCATGACCTGCTTGCTCGCTTGCCGATGTCCATGACCCAGATCGTTGAGCGTATTCAAGAAGAAATTCCAGAACGTCGTGACGCTGAGCCTGTAGGACTACGGAAAGAAGTGACAGCCGCTTTGATAGCTGGGGCTGCCTTGCCGGACAACGTCCCTGGTGCACTGAGACTTCGAACCCATCGCTTCATTCGAGGCGGGTGGAGATTCACACGTTGCATTGATCCCCAATGCGGACGTCTCTATCCGATGGGTGAAGGGCGATGCGAATGCGGAAGCTTCACGGCTCCTCTCTATCTGTGCCGCAGTTGCGGAGCAGACACCCTGCGATTCAAGTCCGAGCAATCGGATGAAGACCTTGAAAGACTGATTCCCAACTACGAACGCACCCATGAGGGGGAGTGGTTCATTTACGACCAACAGCGCTTCGAGGCTGGCGAAGACGACAGCCTTGTCGGAGTCGAGAAGCAAATGCGCAAGCGCCAAGTTCAGCAGGGGAGCTTCGATCCAGATTCGGGATCGTTCTCAGCAGATGAGCAGCGCTACTCGATGAGGGTTGTGCTTGCCCCTGCCGCGAATCGATGTCTCGTCTGTGGAGGAACGACTGGAGCGCGAGATATCATCACACCTGTGGCCCTGGGGACATCCGCAGCTGTCCGCGTGATTGCCGAAGGGTTGACGGAAGGGCTGGCGCTGCAGCATGCCGTTGACCCTGATCACGATGACAAGGAGCGCCTCCTGATCTTCTCGGATAGTCGACAGGATGCGGCGCACCAAGCACGGTTCATCACCTATGCCGGACGCTATGATCGAATGCGACGCCGCGTCATCCGCGCGCTCGATGGCGCGCCAGAGAAACGGCTCGGCGTAGGCGATCTTGTGAAGGAACTCGTGGTTTTAGGCGTCGAGCGCAAGGACAATCTCCATACAAGAACGTTCGAGGATGAAGCATTCCTGAATGAGACCGTCAGAAAGCGTGCACAAGCCTGGGAAGAGGCGCCACTGCTCGACGATCTTGCCGTGACCGCCCGATACCGTGCATCGCTGTTCAATCTCGGACTCGTTGGCGTTCGCTATGACCATCTAGCGGCTCACGTCCAGAAGAACGGTGCGACAATCTGTAACGAGTTTGGCATTGGCGAGTTACAGCTTGAGTACCTGTGCCGGTGCGTGCTCGATGAGATTCGCCAGAGGGGCGCACTTTCCAGACCCATGCTTCTTTACCACCCAGCCAATCCTGGATGCCCGGAGGAATTCTGGCGAGCCGACTGGGAAAGACGTTTTGCGTACCCTCATGGGTTCGTCTGTGAGGAGGATGGAACACCACGCCCCTACCTCGATCGAGCGGAGCTCCCAGCCGGCATCTCCGGACACAACGCGTGGCGACGCCCGAAAGCAGGGGGGAGAGGGCCAAGCCTTGAACGAATCCTGCGCGACCTTCTGAAGGGGTTCGGAGGCATCGTCCCCACCGAAGACAGCATGGTGCTGTTGCTCGACTTCCTAAGGCAGGGCCCACAGCTGCTCGTGCCCACTCGCCTCTACGGGTACAGAAAGGCGATCACCTTGCTTCAAGTGAATGCTGACGCGATATCTCTGGAGCAACTGGCGCCAGACGATCGGTTCCATTGCTCAATCTGCAATACAGCAATGCCTTGGGTCGAAACAGGGCTCCCTTGCCCGAGATGTCACGGATCGATGCAGCCATGGGATCCGCAGCAAATTGAGCGCGACCGGTACGTGCAGCGCATTCGCAAGGAGGACCTCCTCCCTCTCGTGGCGGGAGAGCATACCGCTCAAGTCACCGGAGACGATCGGATTACCCTGGAAGAAGATTTCAAGGGATCTATTAAGCGATCACCGATCAATGTGCTGGCCTGTTCTCCAACCCTTGAAATGGGGATTGACGTAGGAGGCCTTGACGCTGTGGTGATGCGAAATGTACCACCACGCCCCGACAACTACGCACAGCGTGGAGGGAGAGCCGGTCGACGGTCCCGAGTGGGCATTGTCTTGGGCTATGCCCGAAGCACACCCCATGATGCCTATTTCTTCGACAAGCCAACGGAGATGATCGCAGGGGAGGTCCCTGCACCAGCAATCGGGCTGGGAAATCGGGACGTTGTTCTGCGGCACCTCGCAGCAATGGTGCTCGGCAAGACAGATCCAGGCTTGGCGGGACGAATGGCTGAGTACATCAATATCAAAGGCGAACTCAACAGTGAAGCTGTTGAGCTGCTCATACGGGGTCTGGAAGAGCAGTTCAGAGTAGGCGTCGAGATGGCTCGTGAATCGTGGGGGGCGGAGATCCTTGAACCCGCAGGATTGGCATCCGAGGATGCGTTGCTCAAGGCGCTGGACACGCTCCCAGACCGAATCCGCAATCTGATGGATCGTGTCCGTCTTCAAATCCTCAAGCTTCAAGAAACGATCGATCGATGGGTTGATATTGGCAAAGGGGACCGCTCAGCGACCCATGCGATGGATTTGAAGCGAAAACTCCTCGGAATCCGAGATGATCGGTATGATCGCGATGCTGATGACCGTTCCGGCGGGCACCCGATGCGTCGCTTTGCCGAGTTTGGAATCCTTCCGGGGTACGAATTTCCGAGTGAGCCAGCAACACTTCGCCTTTACGGAGATCAGAATGAGGATGCCTCTATTGCTGTGGGGCGGCGCTTTGGGATTACTCAGTACCAGCCCGATGCCAAGGTGCACGCACGCGGGCATCGGTGGAAGGTCGTCGGTCTCGATCTGGCTTCCCCCTGGAATCCCAAGTCTGCTGAGCCGGACTGGATATACATTCGATGTAAGAACTGTGGTTTAGCAAGAGACGCCCAAACTCCTCGCTGTCCACGTTGTGGCTCTGACGAAACTAGGGGTCGGAATCTGCCGGGGCACGACTTCGGTGGATTCCTTGCGGTCCGAGACGACACTCCCGTTCTCCAGGAGGAAGATCGATTCGCAATGGCATCGAGAGTTCGATGCCACCCTCAGCGGAACGGACGGGTTGTCAGACGCTATCAATTGCCTACTGCCTGGTTCGCAACACTGAACGCAGAGGAGTCGATTCGTTGGGTCAATGAATCCGGTCCGCTCAGCATACAAGATATCCGGGAGGATCGCCCGAAACTCCATGATGGTGCAAAGGGGTTCTATCTGTGTCCAAGCTGTGGACGAACTCTTACCGTGCCAGAAGCAGAGAAGAAGACAGCAAGCGGGCGACGCAAAGCTCGCAAAGGCTCGGGAGCCGATCCCTACGGGCACGCGCACAATTGTGATCGTTCAGGACAACCACCTGTTCCGTGCGCAATCACCACGTCTACCCCTGCCACAACACTTCGCATTGAGGTGTACTTGCCCGAGGATCTCTCAGAGGAGGATTACCTTCGCTGGGGATATTCACTTGGCTACTCACTTCGCACAGGTATGCGCGGTCTGTACATGCTAGACGGTCCTGAGATTGAGTTCGAGCTTGAATCCGAATGGGAAGAGAACGGATCCAGCGGCAAGCTGAGAAAGGGAGCGATGACATTCATCGATTCTACAGTTGGAGGAAACGGCTTCCTCGACCGCGCTGCTGAAGAACTCAACTTGGTCGCCGCTAGAGCCATCGATCACCTCGATCATGGAGACTCATCTTGTGACACAGCCTGCTACCGCTGCCTGAAGTCGTACAGGAATCAACGTCATCACGAGTACCTGAATTGGCCGCTCATCATGCCTGACCTCGAACAGCTCGCTTCTCAGGCACCACAGACGCTGACTGGCGAGCTTGGAGATCGCGATGATCCGCAACCGTGGCTTGAGGCGTATGACGCGGGGGTTGGATCACCGCTGGAGCTCAGGTTCCTTCGGTTATTTGAGAAACACGGACTTGAAGTCGAAACGCAGGTTGCAGTGTCCGAAGCCCCAGGCAAGCCGCCGATTAGTACAGCCGACTTCGTTGTCGTAGGAACGAAGTCGGCGATCTATGTCGACGGAGCTGTTTTCCACTGCGGACACAACCTCCGACGTGATCGACACATCCGCAGCCGCCTTCGTGAGGAAGGATGGGAGGTCGTTGAGCTACGCGCGACCGATCTTGGCAGGGGAGCGGAGCTCGTAGAAGAAATCCGAAGTGTGATGAGAATGGAGGACAACAGCCAATGAAGATCGCAATCATCGGTTGGGGGTCGCTCATCTGGGATCCTAAGAATCTCAAGACGATCTCAGACGACTGGTATGAGGATGGCCCAATGCTCCCAGTTGAGTTCGCCCGAATCTCCAACGACGGTCGATTGACGCTTGTCATCATTCCGAGGTGTGAGAAACAGCGAACGCTGTGGACAGTTAGTGCCTTGACGGCAATCGAAGAGGCACGGGAGAACCTGCGGCTTAGAGAAGGGCGAACCAAGAGCCAACACATCCACTCGCGAATCCGCGGAGGCGCAGCCAAACCCGATAGCATTCCCCGAGAGGTCCTCGCCGAGATCGATGGTTGGCTGGAGGAGCACCTCGACATTGATGCTGTCGTCTGGACAGGACTTCCCTCGAATTGGGAGGAGAAGCGCGGCTGTTCATGGTCGCCTATTGAGGCCAAGGCATACCTGAACAGCCTTGTTGGGGACGTGTACAAGAAGGCGGAGGAGTACATAGACAAGGCGCCGTCACAGATCAGAACGGAATTCCGCAAACGCTTGAGATGAGGCGTGGCTAGCCACGAGGGCACACGATCTGTGGAGGAAACATGCCTGACACTCAAGCTACGCAAATGCAGTACACACTTGGGGCTTGGTGAGCGAGAAGCAAGTGACATGACCCAAGCTCCTAGATGTTCGGGGTGCTGCGAACCGGCACTGTGTTGCGAGGAGGTCAAATGAGAATCTCAACAATTCTTGATCATATCGATAGCGGATTTATCGCGCTTCCGAAGTTTCAGCGTGGGTACGTATGGAACCGCGATCAGGTGAGGGCGCTGATGGATTCGCTCTATCGGAAGCATCCGGTGGGGAGTCTGTTGGTTTGGGTGACGGAATCGAAGAGCGCGGATCACAAGGGATTCAGCGACCTACCGCCGGGAGTGGTGAAGCTTCTGCTTGATGGGCAGCAGCGCATCACATCTTTGTACGGGATCATCCGCGGGTGTCCACCGGAGTACTTCGACGGCAAAGAGGAAGTGCTCAAGGGACTGTTCTTCCATCTTGACACCGAGGAGTTCTCGTACTACATGCCGATTCGGATGAAGGATGATCCGTTCTGGATCGACGTATCGAAGCTTCTCCAGGAGGGGATCGGCCCGTTCATCACCATGCTTTCCAAGGAAGAGGCATGGGATGGCAACAGCACGGTGTACATCAATCGTCTCAACGAGATCGTGCAGATCAAGGAAGTGGAGCTGTTCGTTGAAGAAGTGACGGGAGCGGACAAGACGATCGACGTCGTTGTTGACATCTTCAACCGCGTGAACAGCGGTGGCACGAAGCTCTCAAAAGGAGATCTTGCGCTTGCGAAGGTGTGTGCGGATTGGCCTGAAGCCCGCGACCGCATGAAGGACATCCTGGTGCGATGGGAAGATGCGGGGTTCCGCTTTGACCTCGATTGGTTCCTGAGGAATGTGAACACGGTGCTTACCGGGGAGGCCCGGTTCTCCGCGCTTCATGGCGTGACGAGGGACCGATTTGAGGATGGTTTACAGCGTGGCGAGCGGGCATGCGAATACGCGCTCAATCTGATCTCGAGCCGCCTTGGGCTCGATCACGATCGCGTTCTGTTCGGCCGCTATGCCATCCCAATCCTCGCCCACTACATCGATCAGCAAGGTGGGCGGATTCAGGATGCTGAGGAACAGGACAAGCTTCTCTACTGGTATCTGAACAGCGCGATCTGGGGGCGTTTCTCGGGATCCACGGAATCGATTCTGAACCGAGATCTGGAAATCTTGGGCGAGCGGCAAGCAGGTGCCGACGGGCTTATTGACGAGCTGAGGGTATGGCGTGGTGATCTGATGGTGCAGCCGGAGCACTTTAGTGGGTGGAGCCTGGGTGCTCGTTTCTATCCCATGCTCTATCTGCTCAGTCGGGTCTGCGGTGCCCGTGACTTGTGTTCGGGAATCGAGATCCGGAAAGGTCTGCTGGGGAAGATGTCCCAGCTGGAAGTGCACCACATCTTCCCGAAGGCTTTCCTGTACAAGCACAACTACAACAAGGCTCAGGTAAACGCCGTCGCCAACTTCTGCCTGCTTACCAAGGACTGCAACCTCGAGATCTCGGACAGGGAGCCCGAGGAGTACCTCCCGCATTATGAGCGACATCATCCTGGAGTGTTGGCTTCGCAATGGATTCCGACAGATCCACGGCTGTGGATGCCCGAAAACTACCTGGAGTTTCTCGACGAGCGGCGGCAGCTCCTTGCTGCTGCTGCGAACGGGTTCATGAGCGAGCTTCTGCGCGGGACCGCTGCCTTGCTTGAGACAGCGGAACAAGTGGGTGCGAAGATGACTCGACCTGCTGTGCGAGTGGGTGTCCCCGGAAGCATTGAAAGCGAAGAGGAGCGGGATCTGCTTCGCGGCTGCAATCAATGGATCACCGAGCGCGAGCTTCCGGAAGGCGAGTTCGAATACGAGCTGGTGGATCCGCGGACAGGAACACCGCTGGCGATCCTTGATCTAGCCTGGCCTCGTGGATTGCAGCCGGGGTTGAGCGAGCCGGTCGCTGTGCTTCTGGATGAAGGCTCCGACACTCTCGCGATCGCGAACAACGCCGGATTCAGGTACTTCACGAGCATCGAAGCGTTCCAGCACTACGTGGAAACGGAGATCCTCGCCACAGTCGAAACACGCGAGAGGTGGTGAGGAGGCATTTACTGAGGCACAGGTGGATTGTCAGGTGTGATTGGGGTACGTGCAGACGCTGAGCACCTCAGGAATCAACGTCGGATTCCAGCCACCGCAGCCGAGGATTGAGTGTTCTGGATGAGACCCAAACGCTCGCCCCATCCGTTGAGACACGAACTGTCCCGCTCGAACTAGTCCAGAGGAAGGGGATACCAAGCAGAGAGAGCCCTCTAGCTGTCTCCGGAACGCAGTCTGCAGTGCTCACGACGACGAGAGCAGGAGAGAGGATCTCAGCTAGGTCAAGAGTTGCGGAGTTCTCTCTGCCATGATGTGGGGCCTTGAGTACAAGCGTATCTGATGGGACATGCCAATTGGTGATGTTGTCGTGTGTCACTTCAAGGAGGTCGCCAGCAAAGAGGAAGCTGACATCATCGAACCTGAGCCCGAGAACCAGCGAGTTCGCATTGTCATTGTCGTCCTCGGGTTGTGTCTTCAGAACACTTGGTGCGAGGATCATCCAATCCAGGTCATCTGGAAGCGGAGTCAATGGGGTATCACCGGCCCCGAGATCCTCTACCTCAAATTGGGCGCTAGTGAAAGCATTCGTGAACGCAGACCAGCACTCGCCTTCTGTGTCAGCATTCCGATCTTCGCTCCTCCAGAAAGCGGCGATCGTCAGCTCGTAATCCCCTATGAGATCAGCAAAACCTCCGTAGTGGTCCCAGTGGTTGTGAGAGAGGATCGCGAGCTCGATTGTGCCATCCGTGACAGTGCTCTCCAGGATACTGTCGAGTTCAGTATCTGAGGAGTTCGTCCCCTTGCCGGCATCAATCAAACACTCCCAATTCTCGTAGTCGATCAAGATGGCATCACCATGACCGACGTCCAGGAAGTAGACATCCAGCGTTTCTTCCCCCCACACCCCGATTGTGAGAAGTCCGATCACAGCCAACACAACAACAAGACGTTTCATGAGGATCACCGAGTGAAACGTAGTGCTCGAAGTGGGGGTGTGTCTACGGGAAAGCCCTTCAGAAGGGGATTAGATGCATCTCAGTGTGTTGAAACGTAATGAGTGAGATGCAGCGAGTGGCTTGGGGCTGGCGGGACCCCTGTTCGTAGAGTTCATGGAGTTCATAGGGTTCGTTGAGAGTCTGAAAGACGGCGTTCGCAGTCCATAGTCCGTAGTCCATAAACCGCAAACTGGAAGTTG
>Ga0272443_10003865_pt1 | contig 17117 bp, 12 predicted proteins | sample SSMAcet12_FD_193581 | JGI IMG/M metagenome (GOLD analysis project Ga0272443, IMG submission 193581) | Marine sediment archaeal communities from Little Sippewissett salt marsh, Falmouth, MA, United States - SSM-Acet-12 | ecosystem: Environmental > Aquatic > Marine > Wetlands > Sediment ... | reverse complement strand
AAATCATAAAACCAGCCCTGTTGGAGTTCGGAAAGTCATCCGCGATCGTGTACAGCATCCCGTCCTCCACAGTCAGCGCGATAATCCGCCTGTCAGCCGCAGTAGTGAATACCACCTGAGCGAGTTCCGGATTTCGCGCATCGATTATCTTCAATCCGCCATACCCGTCGGCGACATAAATCACACCATCGACAATCTGCGCGGCCCGTGTCTCCTCGAAACCGGTAAACGTCGTTATGTACCGCGGGTTCGACAGATCGGTGATGTCGAGAAGAACCACGCCGTAATTCTCCGTAATATCATCCCGGCTATCATCTTCACCGAGAATGCATGCAAGGTTGCCACCGGTTGCCACACCGGATGGCATGTAGGTTAACATCAGGGGAGTGATATCGTTGAGCGTCGACGGGATGTCGTCGCCGATTACTATCCCGCCCGCGTTACATGATGAAAGAATTAAACTGATGGAAAAAATGGACGCAATCAGTGCGGAGCGAAAAGAGACCCTCATTTCAAGCCCCTCCTAATTTGTTTTTTATACCTGCCAGATCAGATGCAGACAATTCACAAGACAGAGGGGATACTTAAAAAGTTCATTAATTCGTCAATAGCCGTGAGAATGACCCGAATATCCGCCGATACCACCTGTGTACAGGTCCGGTTCGTTTTCGGGTTTCACGTCGGTATGAACCGGATGCTCCACGTTCGCCTGGAAAGTCATCAGGAACGCGACCACATCCGCGATCGTCGCGACCTCGTCGCCACGCCACGGCGGCATGCGCGACACCTCGGGCCTTACATTGCGGGGATTGTCGATGAAAATCGCGAGACGTTCGCGCGAGAATCTAAGGCCAACGTCGTCGAGTGGTAATCCCCATTCATCGCCTTCGCCGGCAAGAGTGTGACACTTGAGACATCTCCCGCGAGTCTCACCGTAGAAATATTCGCGACCGATATCGGGGTTTCCGGCATCGAGGTTCGCGGTTGGATCGCGTGGACCGATCTCCTCCGTCGCACCCGCCGACACCTGCCCGTCATCCGCTACAAGCTCAGGCGGATCACCAGCGCTCTCGGGCGATGTACATCCAGCGAGAACGATCAGGAGAATTAAAAGCGAAAGCATAACTGGAAATACGGTTATGTTTTTCATCACAATAATCTTACCAGACTATAGAACCGGGTAAAACAGATACCGGGTTGTCAATCCGCGAGGTCCGATCGATCGTAAGTCGTGTAGCCGTCCTCGTCGTAGATCGACAGGTACGGTTCGAACGGACCTGTAAGCCCTGCATCTATGCCGATTCTCTCAAATCCCCACTCGTCATCCATGTAGAGCGCAAACCGCGGACGGTCGTCACCGAGAAGAAGCAGTTCCGCACGTCTATGACCTTCGTTATTGCAGATAGTGAATCCCGGACCCCAACCGCGCACGGTTCCGAATTCGCACGTGATATCGCCCTCGGTACCGTATGTTCTGATACCGCCGCCCCATCCTGCAGAGTTCGCGTCGAGCACAACCGCCTCGCTACCCATACTCCCGTACAGCCTGACCTTCGGACCGTCGATCTCATCGGTCGTAAGCTCGATAAGCGTCTCGTTGTTGTCGCCGACAACCCTCAGGCTGTGACATTCAACTATCGAGAATACAACGTCATCGCCATCCGACTGCGCGCTGACCGCCCTCAGTCCAACCGATGCGCTCAGGATGAGTAGAAGGCATGCGGTCAGGATAAATCCCGCACGAAACTTCGCTCCCTGCCTTTCGAGATGAACGATCCGATCCTCCAGTTTCTTAATTACAGGATCGTTTTGCATGATAAGGCCTCCATTGAATCTGATGTGTGTAAGTTATTAAGAAATGGGCAGGCTGCATTACTAAAGTACCGTGTCCCAGGTCCGTACTGAATAAAATTCATTGCCCTTATCAGGATCGTAAATCCTGGTTATGCCATCATCGGTAATCCCGAATGTTCTGAGTCCCCCGTCCAGAGCCCTTTCATCCGGATACGCAATAATTGTGAATGTGTTAGGCGAATTCCACGGAAAACCTTCAGCAGTAACAATCGACAGGTTCCGGAAATCCCAGTCCAGAGAATACAATTCCAATACAGATTCCTGAGTCACTGATTCGTCGTTGCGAATCGGCAACAGCTCTTCATCCATAAGCTCATCGAACGTCCCGTATACTCCGTGCTCTGCCTGATATGCTATCTGAGCGGATGCAAACTGCCTGAGCCTGACCTTTGTAATGGAATCAAAAGGTCTGGATCTGAAGTAATAACTTAAATCTATATTTCCACCCCAGATGAGCATGAGTCCGGCAAGAATTACGTATGAAATAATGTTTGCTCTGAGGATTCCATTCCATGTTGTGTCTTTTCTTATGAAAGCTTTACCGAAAAGCGACTCTATCAGAACCGACAGGGCGAACGCGAGAAGCATTGGGAAAGCGTAGAGGAATAATTTTACCCAGAATGGTTCATCCACTGAAAGCTCCATAGAACTTGCCGCACCGGTGTAAAAACCGACAAATGCAAGAAGCAGGCAGATAAGGATCAGTGGCCAGGGGATTGTTTTAATATTAAGAATTGAAAGTACAAGAATTACAACGAGGAGTATCAGCGCGCTTGTACCGGCACTGTATGCTCCAGCCTGCGAGACAAACATTCCGACAAATAGTCCAGCCAAAGTGGAGATTATGTTCAGCCCGATCGATGCGAGTACCGCGTGGAACCATCGCAGGTTGAAAAAATATTTTAATACAAGCGCTTCGGATAAAAGAATCAGGAAAGCCCCGATACCATAAGGGAAGTGAACAGCAGGGATGGATCCTACAATAATCCAGCCAAGTGCGTAATCAGCATTTGCGGGAACCGTAAGCGCGAACAGCATCGGAACGCTGAGGATTATTACGGTTGCTGCTCTTATTGCAGGTTTTGGTTTTATGTCTCTCATCCTACTCGAGCCAGTCTTCACTCTGATCGATTATCGCGAATACCGCATCAGGATCATAATAAGAAACCTTGCTCAACTCTCCGTCGGTGATATCTGCCCAGCCGAATCCCATCATCTGGTAGCCATCTTCATCCCACCAGTATTTCATAAGATCGGCATAACCCTGCTGCCAGTCCTCGGGTAATCCCCCACGCTGCACCATATATATGAAGGATTCGTCAACGTTGTCCATTCCCTCTATCCTGAGAACGAACGCGGCACCCATTATACTGTCCGCGAAGTTCTCGTGAGGTATGGCTTCGATCAGCGTGATTTCAGTACCCGGCTCAAGCATACCCTCATTGAAGATAAGCTCGGTGCCCTCGTAACTGACAACCGTGTCTCCTTCGCCGGGAACGGTCGAAACAAGCGCGACATCGCCGATCGTGAAAAGCTGGAAGGGAATGGGATCATCGGGCTTGACCACCATGTCCTCGATCGAGGCGCTCACGGGAAGACATACAAGGATTAATACACCCGTTGTAACAACGAAAAGGAACTTTTTCATGGCGGCACGTCTCCTATACGTGTTCAACGATAGCCGAATTATATCACGAATGGTAATATATACTGCCATTATAGAATACAGAGGAGGGAGATCACCCAGGATGAAAATAAAGCCAGTCTGTCCTTTATGTGTTTTGTTCATTTTACTGTTGCCGATGACCGTGTCCGGCCAGGATACGATCAGTGCGGAGTACCCGGTCTATGGTGGTGACTATTTTATCGACTGGGTCCGGACATGGGACGATCCCGGTATCCTGTCTGTCAGAAATCTGGCGGTAAGCGATGTCGGTTCCATTTTCCTTAACGGCTCATTCAATTCATCGGTTGATGACCCACTGGTATCGCAGTACGTCGATTTCGATCCCGGTCCGGGAATATACGAAATGAATGGTTACGGTGACTTCTTCCTGAAATTCACCCAGGCGGGAGATTTCACCGACATGGGAATAGGCGGAAACGGAATTTTCGGTATCGATGATGGTCCCGGCGACGAGTTGTATTCGTGCAGTATAACCGCGGGTGACGGTTCACCGCGGCTTATGATCTCTCGAACCCGAAATCTCTCGACTCCCACCCAGAATATCTGTCTGGATGTCAGCGACATCATGTACGACACGTCCGCGACTCTCGCGGTTGATGAGGCGGGGAATATTTTCGTCGCGGGTGAATTTTCAGGCACGACCGATTTCGATCCGGGATCGGGATACGCGAAGGAGGTCGCGTATCACTCGGATGTGTTCCTCTGTAAATTCGATCAACGCGGCGATTTTCTATGGGTAAGGACATGGGGCGCTGAGGAACCCGACTGGACATTCGGCGACACAGCGACAGGTATCGCGACCGATTCCGACGGTTGCGTCTATGTGATCGGGAAAGTCGCGGAACCGGTTGATACAAACCCGCTCGGGAGTAATTTCATATCGAAGCTGTATATCAGAAAGTACTCCCCCGATGGCGACTTACTCTGGGAGAGAGGCTGGACGGGGGAGAATCCCGCTATGATGCATGTACGGGACATAGCTGTAACCGGTGCGGGCGATGTTTACTTCATGGGATACAGCCATCACGGTCTTTATCCGGCGACCGATGGGGCGATAACGGATATCGAGCACACCGGAAACAGCGATAACAGGAATTTCTTTCTTGTGAAATTCGATCAGTCCGGCACGCAGGAATGGCTTCGGACATGGTTCGAGGAAGCCCCCGGCGAGGGGATGTTAGATCTCATCAGACTGGTTGCCGACTCTGAGAATAACGTCTATATCGCAGGGAACTTCGCTGGATATTTCAGCATGAAACCGGGGTTCTCGTCTCATCTCGTGATTTCAAAGCATGAGTTTTCAGACGGACTTGTCTTCAGCTACGATCCCGATGGTGCGTTCAGGAACGCGTACCAGTTAAATAACGATGGTGATGATACGATCACCGACATGGCAATCGATTCCGATAACCGCGTCATTCTCTGCGGCACGACAGGAGTCCCGTCAGATGACAGATTCAACTGGACCGATTACCCGGAACAGGCGTTCCTTCTGAGATTGAAGGATTTTTCCTGAAAATTTAACAGGCTGGATAAGAGATGCAGTGGCCCATAAAAATTCTTCTGATATCAGGTCTGATCATTTCGGCTTTACCGACCGGAGCATTAGCGCTTGAAATGACGTCCGGATCGGCAGAATGGATGATAACCATAGATGGCGGGATGTACGGATCATGTTACGGGCTTGCGCTCGACGGGAACGGTTATTTATACGCATGCGGTGACCTCGATCTCGGATCGGCGGATTTCGATCCCGGAGACGGGGAGGAAATTGTTGATGGCGGGGCTTACCTTGTGAAATACACAACCGATGGCGATTTTGAGTGGGCCACGTCATGGCCGGGATCGGCGAACGATGTCGCGGTTGACTCAGGCGGTTCGGTTTACGTTGTCGGATCACGCACGCTTGATCCAGAATACATCTCTATCGAAAACCACGGCATGAACACCGAGGAGATATACATCATGAAGTTCGATTCGGATGGAAACGCACTGTGGGAACTTACATGGGAGAGTATATATCCCGAAACCGCTTACCATGTTATCACCGACACGAACGACGATATTCTGGTTGCGGGAAAATATATCAACGACTGGGACATGGACCCGTCGGAAGGTCGGGACGATCATGAGTGGATGGGCGGCTATGACTGTTATGTAATGAAGATAGATTCCGATAGTAATTATCTTTGGGGAACGACATGGGGAGGGGATGAATTTGACGAGGTCGGCGGGCTCTTTGTTGACACCGGGAACAATATCCATGCGGTCGGGATATGTTCTAACGAGGTCAGCATATCGGGATCGGATGAAGTTATTCGTTGCGATGAGTCTGGATCGATGTATCTTCTTGAGCTTACCGAAGACGGGGTACTCGATGGATTCAGGGTGTTCAGTGAAAATTCATTATCGGATGGCGATGTAATGCCATCGGCGGTCGTTGTGGATATGAATGGCAATACAGTGATAGCCGGAGACTATTTCGGAGCGGTCGATCTCGATCCCGGAACGTCATCGTCATGGACAGAATCAACAAGCAGCTATCGCGATTCCTTCGTGCTTTGCCTCGACGGTGAGGGAAACCATGCATGGGACGAGTCCTTCTTCACAGACTCCTGCTACATAACATCCGCAGGGTTTATATCCGGCATGATATGTCTTGTGGGGCATTACAAGTACTCAGAAAATGTCGGCAATGAAATATCCATACCTGTCGGGGAGAGTTCGGGGCCTGGTCCGGACTGCCTTCTGATGACGGTATCGATGGATGGCACAATAGAAGATGTTTTCACGTGGGGGAGTGGTGGCTGGGATTACGCGTGGGATATGGTTGTGGATGGAAATGGGGCTGTTTATGTCGCGGGTGATTCGCACGGTGAAAATGAGGGGAACCGGACAGATCAAATTTACATACTCAAAATTCATGTGACGGAGTAATGGAGGAAACTGCATGACGGACGAGAAGAAGGAAACGCCGGATGTATACATCCCGTTCATCTACGTGATCTGTAACGATATCGACGAGATGAGGAAATTCTGTAAGGATGGACTCGGGATGGAGGAAGTATCGTACATGAACACCGATACTTTCGGGTGGCTCTGTTACCAGTGCAGGGGATTCCAGCTCATGTTTTTCAGGGCGGAGAAAGCGCTTCCCGTGCACGACAAATTCACGATGCAGCCCGGATGGGAAGGCGGGGAGATCGAGACGATATCGTGGTCGGTGGGAATTCCGGAGGTGAATTTCGCTGAAACGGTGAAGCGACTTAAGGAGATGGGTTACCGGACGTTTTCGGATGAGCCGCACTGGTACCAGGATTCGTACTGGGGATTTCCGGTACTTGATCCGATGGGGAACACAATCGAGGTTTTCACACAGCCCGCGGAAAAACCGTCAAAGCCTGAGTGGACCTGGGAGTAATCCGGTTTATCAGACAGTCTGAACTAACTTGAATAAGCCTGTAGTAATTGCGGGCCTGGCAGGTTCTATTCCCATGCAAAGCCGGGCGGGAATTTCATAAGGAACGCGTCACCTGCACCGTTCGAAAACAGGTGTTCGATTTCCCCTTCGCGGGGATCGAAGTCGGCGTAGGATGTGAACCGTCCGCAGGCGTATGTGAAGCCGAACGGGGTGACATATATATCGAGCACATCGCCTCCCCATGCAACACCGTTTATGAAATCGCCGTACTCATCAAGCCTGACGAGAATCCTTTTCTCCATAGTGGCATCGACCAGATATTCATCATCCGGGTTGGGATCAATATCTACAACGTTATCGGTATAGCCGGCGATGTAAATCTCACCATCTGCGTAATCAATTGCGATTCCACCATCAACCGTACTGCCGCCGATTCTCTTTACCCACTCGAAGTCGCCGTCGGGGGAGTATTTCACGGTGCAGATGTCCATTGTGTCGTTAACGGAAGGGTAGTAGAAGATGTCCGGTCCCGGATCGAAATCGACGGTTTCGGTGAATGCACCAACTACATAAATATTTCCGTCATTATCACTGGTCGCGCCGCTGGCGAAATCTTCCTCTTCACCACCCCATGATCTTGCCCACCTGAAGTCGCCACTGGTCGTCCAGATGGTCACGTAGGCGTCGGTATATCCATTCGATGCAAGGTAGCTGAATTCCTGGTCGTTTCCGAAGTTAACGCTATCCTGGAACGAACCGGTAATGTAGAGGTTTCCCCGGTCATCCATATCGATGTCGTAAGTTGCGTCATTTCTCTCACCACCCCAGGTCCTTACCCAGACGAGGTTTCCAAGGAAATCGAGTGCAAGAAGGAAGCAGTCGGAATTTCCCCTGGATTCGACTTCATATACGTCCGGGCCGGGATCGAAATCCACTTCTCCCATGAAATCTCCAACAATGTAGACAAAGGTCGGATCCGCCACGACATCCGTGGCCCTTGCTTTCTGCATGTAGTCGCCAAACGAGACAGCCCAGTTGTATTCGCCGTCAAGCGTGTAGGAAGCAAGGAAAGCGTCAATCTGGCCATGCGGGTGAACTTCTTCAACGATTACGCCCGGGTCGACGTCAAGGCCGGTTTCAATTTCACCGACTATGTAGACATTATTTCTCCCGACCGCTATGCCATTTGCAATGTTGTTAAAAGTGGCATCTGAAAGTTTCTCAAGCGTGATAGCCCATTCATAGGTGCCATCAGCGCTGAACCTGTTGAGGAAGATATCCATACCGAGTTTTGTGCCTCGAATGTCCTCTCCATCACCGGTATCGAAATCGGTTTCCCTAAGGAACCCACCGCACGTGTACGCTGCACCGGTTCCATCTACAGCAACACTGGTTGCCTTGTCGATATTTGTTGTGTAGTGCGATCCCCAGGTCAGGACGAACTGGTTCGGATTGACGTCACGGATTTCCATTTGTGCGGTCCTGAGCACAGGACCGGCATTATCTGAAGTTACGCTTACGCTTATTGTAATCTCCTCGTTATCCTGCACTTCACCGGGGATAAATATTGTCGAGTTCTCATCCGGATTTTCGAAAAATCCACTGTGCTCCGGATCGACTCCCCATTGATAGCTGATTCCGGTATCGCCCGAAGCAGTCACGCTGAAAAACCCCTTCTGACCCTCGGCCAGCGTCGCGGGACCCTCGATCTCCGAAACATTTATGTCCACCTGAACATCGCCGACCTCCAGTATGGTCAGGTCCCATTCGCGAATCACCGGACCGTCATTTTCAGAGACAACCAGCACACGGATTGTCAGCTCTGTATCTGCCGATACCTCCGCGGCCGTGAATTCTACGGTTGATCCATACTGCGGCTCGAATATCCCCGCGCCGGCGATAGATGTTCCCCAGACGTATTCTATTCCCGTATCACCATGCGCCTCGACGCTGAATGTCGCGATGCTTCCCTCGTCCATGACCTCGGGTCCCGAGATACTCGCGACGATCAGAAGATTCCCGCTCCCCGAGCATCCGATAATGGCAAGAACCGCGATAAAGAGATAATGCTGAATTTTAATATTCATTTTCTTCTCCACCTACCGATCAGTATCCGGAACCATCTGTCGGGATTTTTAAAAGAAACGCATCGTCAGCGCCCTCGGGTTCGACAAGGTAAATACCCGGACCGGGGTCCATGTCGACCAACATCGTAATGTATCCAGTCACAAATCGGTTCGCCATGCTGTCAAGTTCCATACCGTTTGTCACCACACCGACTCCGCTGGCTGATTCACCGAAATCGCCGTATTTAGCCAGGTCGACAAGGTCACCGTTCGGGTTGTAAACAGCGATATACCGTGCGGAACCATGATCGGGGCTGATGTTGAACTCGCCGGGGCCCGGATCGAAATCGGTTGGACCGCTTACTGTTCCCTGTGCATGTATATTTCCGGTGTAGTCTGTCTTGATTAAGCCAGAGGAAGTTGTGTTATCGCCCCATTCGATAACCCACATGAGTTCAAAACCGGGAGTCAGCCGCATAAGGTAGGTTCCCTTGTTCGATCCAATCCTTGTTCTTATCTCCTCTCCTTCACCCGGATCGAAATCCGTATTGCCGTAGAACGTGCCTCCCACATAGATTGAATTATCATCGGCGATTTGTATCGCATTTCCCCAGACCGAAATATCGCTTGGCCAGGTGGTCCATTTGATGAAATTCCCGTCCGGATCGTACACCCCTACAAATGCGGAGTGATCGGATAAAGTTTCCTTGGTATCGACATCAACGTAGCCGCCGGTTGTTTCGAATTCAGTCGGATCGAGATCAAGCGAACCGGTAAGGTATATATTTCCGTTTTCATCGATAGTCGATGCAGTATAAGATGGGTAGATTTCATTTCCCGAATCCCATGTTCTGACCCACTCAAAATCGCCCGAATTATTCAGTTTCATCACAAACCAGTGATAGGTATCGGTGTCGCGAATCTCGGTCGCTGGACCCGGATCCAGATCAAGCAGTCCAATGAAAGAGCCAATGATGTAGATGTTTCCCGACGAGTCCAGCAATAATTCAGTGAAATTGAGGTTTGAACCGTTTGTGTACCATTGATCTGCCCAGATGAGGTTCGCATCGGGATCAGTTTTTATAAGGTAACAGGAAGACCATTTATCGGAGCCGAATACAGACTCCCCTGGACCCGGGTCAAGGTCGACGTCCCCGTAGAATCCGCCCGATATGTACAGATTGCCGCCGCCATCTATAGTCAGCAGGGATGCATAATCAGTATCCTCGCCTCCCCAGTCCCACGCCTCGATAAACTCGCCATCGGTTGTGTATGAAACAAGGTATGAACTGGAACTTTGATTGCCGTGGCCGATCAGCCATTCGTCCGGCCCCGGATCGGCATCAATTATCTGGTCGCAGGTTCCGACCATAAAAAGGGTGTTATCCCGTAAAGTTATATCCCTAGAATTTGCGTAAGCCGGTTCCAGCGCGTAATGGGATCCCCACGTGACAACCCACCAGTCCTGCTCCTCCTGACTCTCGACGTTCAGAATCGTCACATCTTTCGACCGCACGACCGGCTCGTAACCGCTGACCGTCACCCTTACCTTGATTGTTACAGTGACGGGTTCTGTCACCGAAGGGGCGAAATAATCTGTCGACCGGCTGTCGGGAGCGTCGAACTGTCCCACAGTATACGGAATTACCTCCCAGAGGTAAGTAACGGAAAGGTCAGTATTGACCTCGACCGAGAACTCGGCGGACTCAAGCTCGTTCATCACAATCGGTCCTGATATGTTTCCGACGAGGGGAAGATTCTCCGGAACAACAAGCACGGTCTTCTTCCGAATCTCGGATGTGCCGTAATCGGGGATTACAATAACCGTGAGGGTTACCTGTGACTGCTCGTTAATGTCACCCGCGCCGAACCGTACGGTCGACGAATCCTGATCGAGAAGTTCACCCGCATCGGGATTGTCTGAGACCCACTGGTAGGTAACGGAGCCCTCGTATTCCACATCGATAGAGAACTCGACAATTGTATTTTCGTGGATCGTGGATGGCCCGGAGATTTCGAGCACTACAAGAGTGTCGCCACCACCGCTGCATGCCTGCAGAAAACATAGCATCAACAGCGATATAGCTGTCAGTAAATTCGGCTTACTCATTTTTCACCCGCAGTTACACCGTATAACTAAGTACTGCTTGCTTCCTCAGTTCCAGAATCCGCCCGCTGGTATCTTGAGAAGATACGCGTCGTAGTTGTATTCACTCGCCGCGACTTCATAAATCGCAGGGCCCGGGTCAAAGCCGAGTGTTCCGTTAAAGTATCCCGAGGTCCATATCGTACCGAAGCCGTCGATTTCAGAATCCTTAAGGATATGGCTGCCGTCACTTAAGCCCCAGCAGTTCGCCCACACAAATTCACCATCACTGGTAAGTTTCATGTAATGGTATGTCCCGCACGATCCATCAAGTATGTACGTGCCCGGACCGGGATCGAGATCGACCGCGTTATCCATAAAGATACTAAGAACGATCCCTGTTTCGAAATCGACCTGTATCATGTTTGACGACATCTGCGATCCGTCCCCCCACGAGTGGCACCATATGTATTCCCTTTCGGATGACAGCTTGAGAACAAACGCGTCGGTATCCGCGTCGGTTGTTCTTGAATCTATTCCATCCCCCGGATCGAAATCCGCGGTTCCCTTGAAATACCCGACAAGATAAATATTTCCTCCATTGTCGATATCAAGGTCGGGGATCCATACCTTCTCGTCTCCCGGCCATGTTATGACATCGATGAAATCGCCATCGGATGTGTAGCCAACAAGAAAACCATCCCGTATCCCCTGCATTTCAACCTCTACAGGATCGCCTTCCGTCCCGAACTTTGTTAACGACTTCTTTAATTCGCCACACATCCAGATGTTACCGTCCGGATCGATCGCCATAGCGTCAAGCGAATCATCGCCAGAGCTTCTCATCGTGCGGACCCATCTCAGATTCCCAGCGCTGTCGAGTGACATCAAAAACGCGTCATAACCGTATGGCTGGGGGCCGAGAAAATACTCGCCCGGACCCGGATCGAAATCGGCCGTCTGGCTGAACGCTCCAAGCAGGTAAATGTTTCCCATCGGGCCGACACGAATATCGCGCATGCTGAAGCTTGAGGGTTTCCACTGCACCATCCACAGAAGATTCAAATCGGGATCGAGTACCTCAAGGAAATCCCCGCCTTCCTCAACAATATGCTGCGTCGGACCCGGATCGAAATCCATTCCCTGCGTTGTCCTTCCGTAAAATACAAAGTTACCGGAATTATCATTCGTGACCAGTGTGTTGTAATCGTGCCCTGCCCCGCCCCAGGCGACACAGTCCAGGAACTCCCCGTCCCGGCTGAACTCGCTCGCGAAGAAATCCGGATAACCCTCCGTTATCGGTGAAACCAGATACTCACCTGGACCGGGATCCATGTCCGATGCCTGGAAAATATTTCCGAACACCATGACGGTATCATCGATCGTGAAGGTAATATCCTCCGCTCTCACAGTTCCCGTTTCTGACATCTTCGAAGTAGCCGATCCCCAAGTCCGTACCCAGCCGTCGCGAAGTTCAGCATGTTCAACGGTCACGTTTAACTGTCGAAGGACGGGATCGTAGTCGGGCGCGGAGACGTTCACGAGGATAATCGCTTCCGTCGAATCATCGACCGGTGACGGTATGAACGTAGTGGACGGGGCAGACGGGTTGCTGAAAGTGCCGGCCGTCCCGGGCCAGACACTCCACGCGTAGGTGGTTCCGTCCACTTCTTCGACGCTGATACTGTACGGTGCCTCAACGTTCGCGGTCAGAATTGTCGGACCCTGTATGTTACCGACTGCGAGGCTGCCGATGGGGATAACCGTAATGTGTCTGTCGGATGTAACCGGATTGCCGTACTCGGAGATCGCGACAACACGAATCGTCGCGAATATCTCCTCATCGGTGTCGGATGCGGTGAAGTTTACCGTGTAATCGACCTGGTCGGATAATTTACCCGCATCGTCCGGGATGACGATCCACTGGAGTTCAGCCGATGTAACGTTATTTGTTACAACGGTAAATTCTGCGGTTTCTCCGGCCCTTATGTAATCCGGACCGCTGATATTCTGAATAACCAAAGCGATGCTTCCGGAGTTACATGAAGAGATAACCAGGGCTGAAAATAATGTTATAAGTAAGGGGATTCTGTACATGTTAATTCCCGGCATGTAGTATGATTATTAGTAATTGAAGGGGATTAGTCGGGGACACCCACATTTCATTCACGGAGAGGCCTGGATGGGTTATCCGCATGAAACGGGGTGCCCCCTTTTGATGTAAGTATCCCCTTATTGCCTTTAAGTCTTGGTACCTCCAGTACCCTGACACAAACTTATATGCTTGTATTTTTTCAAAGCTGCCCGTCCGAATTGAGTTTCATAAGGTATAGATCCTGCCCGCCAAACTGCATAGGATAATAACTCGTCAGTCCCGGATCGAAATCCGTACTCCCGCTGAATGTCCCGGCTATGTAAATATCGCCGGCCTCATCCGTCAGAATCCCGTCCGGTCCGCACAGGTTCACACTCTGGGTGTTCGCTCCATAATGTCCCGCGAATATAAACTCGCCCCCGGAATCAAGTTTCAGTATGTACTGGTCGGCACCATCTGCGGGAAGATAATATTCAGCCGGACCCGGATCGAAATCTATCGTCACCGAGTAAACCCCTCCCATGAGGACATTACCCGAATCATCCACATTGATGGCGTACGGGGCTACATAGCCATCGCCTTCTATTATTGCGTCGCTGACATACTCGAGTTCGCTGTCCAGCCTGATAATTGCAATGGCCGGATCATCGGGAGCGCTCCTGATAATCTCGCCCGGTCCCGGGTCAACATCGGTATCTCCGCTAAAATATTCCGCGATGTAAACAGAGCCGTCGGCGCAGGTTTCAAACGCCGACACCGACTCGGACGCGTCGTTACCGATACCGAGTGCATTAATGAAATTCCCGTTCAAGTCATACTTTCCAAGGTAGACATCCATTGCTCCCTGGTTATCGAGACTGAATCCGCCCGCACCTTCCAGGTACAGATGCGCGCTTCCGGACCAGCCTGCGACAAGGAGATGATTATCGCTCGTTACCGAAATATCGCAGATGCCATCGGAGTAGTTCCCGCCTATCGTTCTCACCCACCGGAAATTTCCCGATGGAGTGTACGAGACGATATACACATCATCGTTTCCTTCAGGAGTCCTCTCGGTTACCCCGGACGATGAATCGAAGTCCGTTGTGCGATCGAATGTCCCGACAGCGTATATATTTCCGTCCGGCCCGCACAGGATTGTGTACGCATACGTTATCCCGTTGTCCGGACCACCCCATGACACGACCCACTCGTATTCACCCTCCGGGTTCAGTTTCACTATATATGCGTCGCGATATCCCTTCGCGGTCCTGGAGTGATCTTCCGGACCGGGATCGAAATCCGCCTGATCCTCGAAATAACCAGCAGCGTAAATGTTTCCGGATGAGTCGGTGATTACATCCAGACCGTAGTCGACAGATTCGCCACCATAGACAACTGTCCAGTTATAGCTGCCGTCCCGGTTGAAGCTCGATACAAACGAATCGTAACTGCCGTTTCCGCGAATAAATTCGTCAGGTTCATCGGAATTGAAATACCCGACTTCAAGGAAATATCCCGCCACGAGGATGGTGCCATCGGGGCTGAAACACATATCCCCGGCATGTTCATAGCCATCCTCGTTGATCGAGTAGTGCGAGCCCCACGTTTTCACCCAGCCGTCAGTCGTCTGACTCACATTAAGCACAGTAACATCGAGCATGCGTGTTTCGGTCGGGCATCCGCAGCCGGACACCTCAACACCTATAAGGATTTCGGTCGGCTCGGAGACGTTGTAGGGTGTGAAGCCGGTCGAGTCCGAATCGGGATCGCTGAAAAATCCGGCCGATGGCGGATCGACCGTCCATGCGTAATCAATGACGTGACATCCCGATGCCTCGACCGAGTAGGTTACCGTCTCATGTTCGTCAACTGTAAGGGGGCCGCTGATATTTGATACGAGGAGTGTCCCGTCACCCGCGACAGTGTCAAGGATTGTGATCTCGATCGAGCGGATAATCGGTCCCTCGTTGTCCGAGTTGACCATAACCATGATCGTAATTGCCTGGTCGCCGCTGATCGGGACAGACCTGAAATTGATCGATTCGGTTGTCTGTGAATCGAATTCGCCAGCGTTTGGAGGGTCGACGGTCCAGTCATAGGTGATGCCCTCATCGCCGTTTGCGTCGACGGAAAATGTCGCCCACGCGACCTCGTCGATAGTGTCGGGGCCTGAGATAGGGCCGACAATGAGCTTATTCCCGCCACTGCAGCCCACTATCATCAAACCGAGCATGAGCACGGTCAGTAACAGGTGCTGGGATCTCATCTACGTCCTCCAGTTTTATGGACTCCAGTTGGGAAACGACACTAGTTTGTAGATTTTTCCGCACTCTCCATTTACGGAAAAATCGGTTTTAAAGAGGTTATGTGACTACGCGGTTCCTGCTTGTGGATATCATGGGATTGCCTCCCGGAGTCCTCCGGGATTTACTGTTATAAACATACCACCAAATGTAAACACGTCAAGACCCATTTATAATTTTTGTATATAAGTTAACACAGGTTAAATTATGGGTTTAATAAGGATAAACAGGGAATTGGGGTGATGAAAGGATTTTTTTTTTCAAGTACCGGAGGGTGCCAGCCACCAGGGGAGTGATGGCTTCGAGCCATCATCGTCGATGTTACGGGATACGTTGCGAGGGTCAGGAGACCCTCACTCCGGTGGTGGCCGGAGGCCACCACTCCTGTAAGTTACATCACTCCTGTAAGTTACACCACTCCAGTAAGTTACATCACTCCTGTAAGTTACATCACTCCAGTAAGTTTTGATGGCGACTACTTCGGGATTTAAGGTTTAGAATTTTAAATCTGATGAAAAAAATCGCGGGAGGATGTCCCGCGATGAGTTTTTCAATGATTAGGTGTCGACGATTGGCTTATGCGCCCGGACCGATCTCCGGCTTTTTCGGCTGGTTGAACGCCTCCATGAACGGTTTTATAAGATCGATCGGGAGCGGGAATATTGTCGTCGAGTTCTTCTCCGCCGATACCTCGACGAGTGTCTGAAGGTATCTCAGCTGCAGAGTGATCGAGTTGGTGCTCATGACGTCGGCAGCTTCGGCAAGGCGCTTGGAGGCCTGGAACTCACCCTCGGCGGCGATGATCTTCGCGCGCCTTTCACGCTCGGCCTCGGCCTGTTTCGCCATCGCGCGTTTCATGGTTTCCGGAAGCTCGACGTCCTTGGTCTCGACCATGGTGACCTTGATTCCCCACGGGTCGGTCTGCGCGTCGATGATCGACTGAAGCGTCTGGTTGATCTTCTCACGGTTGGCGAGGAGATCGTCGAGCTCGTGCTCGCCAAGCACACTTCGAAGCGTTGTCTGGGCGATCTGGCTGGTTGCAAGGTTGTAGTTCCTGACGTTGTTTACAGCCTTGTTAGCGTCCATGACCTGGTAATAAATAACCGCGTTGACCCTGACGGTGACGTTATCGCGGGTGATAACCTCCTGCGAAGGCACGTCCAGGGTGATGATACGGATATCCACCTTGCGGACAGTCTGGAAAAGTGGGACAACGAAGACGATTCCCGGTCCCCTTATACCCTGGTATTTTCCAAGCGTGTACAAAACGATTCTCTCGAACTGGTACGCAAGTTTGATGAACCAGCTTATGACGAAAAATACCGCCAAAATAATAATTACAATGGTTAGCAGTGATTCCATTGGATTGTCTCCTTGGTTAGTCCCTCATGTTTAAAATTTTATTTTTACCATTGAGTGAATGCTTTATTATGCCGGGGGAACATTCCCCACAATCAAATCTGCCTTGTTAACAACAAGAAACTTCTCGCGCACTTCGACAATGCGGATATCGTCGTTTATTTGGAGCGTTCCGAACTGGCTTACGGCGTCCCAGTACGCACCTGCGACGTAAACCTTGCCCTTCTGATGGGGCGAGCACTCCTTTTTCACGGTGCCAAGCTG
>Ga0272443_10003864_pt1 | contig 17118 bp, 16 predicted proteins | sample SSMAcet12_FD_193581 | JGI IMG/M metagenome (GOLD analysis project Ga0272443, IMG submission 193581) | Marine sediment archaeal communities from Little Sippewissett salt marsh, Falmouth, MA, United States - SSM-Acet-12 | ecosystem: Environmental > Aquatic > Marine > Wetlands > Sediment ... | reverse complement strand
TTTAAACCTTCAGGGGTCCTGAGAAGTAAGCTCAACGGGGACGGGTAAAGGGCGCAGATGTAACCGACGAAAAGTCATGCATACATTATCGATCCTGAAGCACCGGCGCACTAAAGCTTAATGCAAGTATTGTTGATTCCAGCCAACTCTGCAAAACGCAAGCTTGGTTAGGGCAATGTTAATTCTTACAACTTTCAAGAATAATATCGGTATTATTCATTTTAATCTAACCGGGTTTAATTCCCCGCCCCTTGGGGCGTTCGATGGTTTTATAGATACCCCGCTGCTTGCAGCGGGGTAGTTCATTTTTTCAAAAGCATAAAATGTTAAAATACTGTTAAGCACAGGTCTTTTGGGTAACAATAGTAAATTTGAATTTGAGGCAAATGTGAGCTTTTGTTATAGATAAATAGGCTTTCCTTTAAATTTAATACATTGCCCTCCCTCCAGAAATATCAAATATGGCACCTGTACTGAAAGACACATCGTCAGAAGCTATCCAATGCACCATTGCGGCAACCTCTTCAGGTTTTCCCACCCGGCCCAGTGGTGTCCGTTCTACAAAAGGCCCTAGGTCTAAATTCCCGATCATCGATGTCTTGATTAATGCAGGACTAACTGCATTTACCAAAATGTTGTAAGGTGCCAGTTCTTTAGCAAGCGCCTTGGTCAGGCCCACGACCCCCCCCTTCGCGGCGCAATATGGAACCATATTTGGCTGACCCTCTTTTGCCCCAATACTAGTCAAATTGATGATTTTGCCTTTTCCCACTTTTTTCATATGTGGAACTGTAGCACGGCAAAAATAAAAAATTCCCGCTAAATCCACAGCTATCGTCTTTTCCCATTCTCTGTCGGTTTGTTCTTCGATTGGTGCTACCAAAGGGAAAATGGCTGCATTATTTACTAGAATATCAATTCCATGAAATTTATGAATTACTTTCTCTATTAGTCGATTTATAGATTCTGGATTTGATACATCACATTCCATGCCTATAACGTTGTTACCTTCAGACAGCAATTCATCCGCGACCTCCTTGACCTCTTTATATTTTATATCCGCAAGCACTACCGATGCATTCGCCATTGCAAGTCTCTTTGATATTGCCATTCCAATACCTTGGGCTGCGCCAGTAACAATTGCTACTCGTTTTGTTAGATCAAGAAATTTCATTCATCATTCCTTATCAGTCAAAATGTCACTCATTTTGAGCTATGAAAGAGCTGATCTTATCCACCTGCGAGCCAGCCGCCATCGACTGGTAAAACTTGTCCTGTCACAAATGAGGCGCCGTCTGAACACAACCAAGCAACAGCATTTGCGACTTCATCGGGTGTTCCCATCCGATTAAAAGCCGATTTTTCGTTAAGAAATTTCTCATTCTTTGGGTTTTCAGCAATACGATTAATAGACATGGGTGTTCTTATGACCCCAGGTGCAACCGCATTAATCCGGATATTTGAATCGGCATAATCCAACGCTGCGACCTTAGTCAGTCCAATTATGGCATGTTTGCTGGCAGCGTATGCAGGCACTTGACGTACACCAATCATGCCAACAACGGATGCAGTGTTAACGATAGAGCCTTTTCCATGTCTGAGCATTTCCAATATTTCATATTTCATGCAGAGCCAAACACCTTTTAAATTAATTTTAATAACACGATCCCAATCCTCTTCAGTACATTCTGCTAGAGGAGCCTTTTTTTCGGATATCCCCGCATTGTTAAAACCTATGTCTAAACGTCCATAATAATCAACAGTCTTCTGAATCATGGCTTTAACTTCAAGCGCATTTGAAACATCAGCCTTAATAAAAATGCCCTCACCTGATACATTATGAATCAGTTCAACCGTTTGTTCGCCTTTCTCGACATCTAAATCGCAAACAACGACTTTGGCTAAATTTTTTGAGAATTTTATCGCCGCAGCTCTTCCAATGCCTGAACCGCCTCCGGTAACCAACATAACTTTTCCCTGAAAAATGCCAGTCATTGCCTCAAAGCCTTCGTTATTTTATACGTTATGTTGAATGATAGACAATAATATAAATAATATAGTAAAATTAATTTATGATGAAAGTTTTTCGATCTTTTACTTTAAAGGTAACAACAAATTTGGCAAATACATTGTAATTCCTGGAATAAACACGATCATCAACAAAACTAATAATAATGCTAATAAAAAAGGCCACGATTCTTTAGTAAAATCCTCAATGTTACATTTTGCTAAAGTACTTGTCACGTACATGCAAATTCCTACCGGCGGAGTCATCAAACCGATCATTAAGTTTAAAATCATAATTATCCCAAAATGTATTGGATCGATACCTATGTTTGTTATAACTGGGACAAGGATAGGCGTCAAGAGAATTAGTAGCGCCATAGTTTCGATAAAGCATCCCAAAATTAAAAAAAGAACATTGAGCATCAATAAAACAATAATAGGATTTTCCGAAATTGATAGAAAGAAACTGCACATAGCGTCACCGACTTTAATTGCATTTAACATCCACCCAAAAACACTTGCTGCGGCGACGATAAACATAACCGCCCCAATGATGTAAACGCTTTCCCGAACAGCCGTGATAAAACCCTTTATTGAAAGCCTCATACCTCCCAAATGTACTGAGGCGGCAACCAGAAGGTAAAGAAGAGCTACTGCACCAGACTCTGTTGCTGTAAAGACTCCACCAAGAATTCCACCTATGATTATGCCAGGTAGCAGCAATGGCCAAATTGCTCCTACTGCAGCTATATATAAATTTTTAAACCTTAAACCATCTGTTACAACACCATATCCTCTTTTCCTCGCGATTATATAAGTGGTAATAATAAGATATACTCCCATTATTCCGCCAGGAATGGCTCCTGCTAAAAACAATCTTCCCACTGATACATTTCCAATTGCCGCATAAACTACCATAATGACGCTTGGCGGTATTATTGGCCCTATAGTCGACGAAGAGGCAGTAACGACCGCTGAGAATGCCCTTGAGTACCCATCCTTAATCATAGGGGGAATAATAATTGATCCTAAAGCAGCGGTATCAGCAGTCGCAGAACCCTGAATTCCTGCCATTAGCATACTGGCCACAATATTTATGTGAGCCAATCCGCCCCGTATATGTCCCACCATGGCTCTAGCTAATGCGATAAATCGTTCCGTTACTCCTGTGTGCTCCATTAACTGTCCAAGTAAAAGAAAAAAAGGAACAGCTAACAAAGGAAATGAATCGAGACCGTTTTCCATCATTTGTGGAATGACAACGAGATCAATCGGTTCTATCCATATAAGATATATTATTGTACTAATAAGCATAGAAATTGCGATAGGAATAGAAAATATAACCATTAGCAAAAAGCTAAACATTATCAATATCATTTTATAACCTTTTTGATTGGAACAATTAATAAAACCTAAGATATTACTAATATAAATATATATTTAAAATATTTGCTACATTTAGATGTCATAGTACGTCAAGTGTATTTTGCTGAATGAGTGCAGAATAAGACAAGTGAAGCAACCTGCAAACGCACTGAAAGCAGTCCACGAATAGACCGGTCCAACAACTAACTAACGCATTATCGGGCGGGGAGGTATATATTTTTTCGTGGAATCTGTAGAATATAGATCTCATCCCGCAATTCTTGCTCCGACTTTTCAGCGCTCTTCGTAACAGCCGTAAAGGCATTCGTGGAAAGTTTCCTTAGGTAATTACTTCGCTTCTTTTTCGAGGATACATCCCGCCACCTAACATATTTCGATACTGTCCAGAAAGATAACAAATACAGGTGCTATCGAAATGCCCACCAATCACATGGCTTCCTCAATTTCGGTAAAGCAATTCTCTCAGGCAATGTCCTAGCGTTTGGTCCTAGTATGTCGCCGCATACTACTCAAACTCGTTTTGTTGTTACTCCACATGAAATGGACTACTAGCGAGCACATAGCCACATAATTTCAAAACTATTTTGTTCAGGATTTATTTAAACCCGCCTTGAGAAGTCTGGCGCCCGTAAACTGCACCTAGATTTCAACCATGAAAAAGATCTGCGAACCTTTGCTCGGCTTCCGCTAGGTATATTTGGCTCGGAATGGATTGAGTTGAATTCTTGTATTTCAAACGTCATTTCATTTTGTTTTTTTTGAATATATATATTTTATTTCTGCGGTTGTATAATAGAAAAAAAATAAAAATATTAAACAACAACAGATAGGAATCGATGCAAAAATCCAACTCATAGGAATACCAAGTGCAGGTGATTGCTGGCCATTCATGATTATTGTAATTTCAATACCTTTAGCAATAGCGATCACCATCACAATGCAACTGAGGACATTTACAGCAATGTGAACAAAAGGCATTGTTTCATCAGAAAACCATTTTTTAGTAAAAAAATCCACAGCATAGTGCTGATTTTTTTTTGCCACTGCTGCCATAGACAAAAAAGCTCCCCACACAAGCAGATATCTTGCTACTTCTTCAGGCCAAGGTAAACCCATTTGCATTACAAATCGATCGAAAACCGAAATAATCACGCATATACACATCACACAGAGACAAGTGCCAGCAAAGATCTCTATAATATTTTTAAAAATTAAATTCCTCATTATATTTTATCTCGAGACTTTCTATAATATTATTTTAAAAGGAAGAGATTTCAAATCATGGTGAAGCATTGAAATCTCTTCCTACCAGGTTTTTAACTTTTATTTATATCTTTTCCCCACATTGATGACCCAGTCAATATTTTCTTTACCTGCTCTTTCGTAAAAATTCGGCCATATCTTTTTCCCAATATCCCTAAATTTTTCTATATCTTCTGGCTCGTATATTTCCGTACCGTATTTTTCCCACCTTTTTCTAGCCCTCATATTAGAGTCAGTCATAAACTCTCTACAAACCTTTTCTGATTCCATTCCAGCCTGTAATATGGCCATTTTCACATCATCAGGTTGGTTTTTAAACCATTTTTCCGAAACTGTTGGAACAATAAATATAAATATATGGTTCAATTCCGTTACATATTTTGTCACTTCTTGAATTTTTGCCATCCAGCAACCTGCATATTCACAATCAACACCATCAACAACGCCTTGTTGAAGGGCTGCATAGACTTCAGGGAAAGCCATCGGGACGGGAACGGCGCCATATGCCTTATATAAGGCGAGTGGTTCCGGGGACTCCATACAACGAATCTTAACACCTGAAAAGTCAGCCATATTCTTTATTGGAACATTGGTGAACGCACATTTCGCTCCCATGCCCCACCATCCAATGATTCTGAAACCTTTCTGCAATGCTTTTTCTTTAAGCGTATCCCCGAATGGTCCATCAAGAACGCTGAATGCATGTTCCCAACTTTTAAATACTAATGGAAGATTTAATAAACCCATTTCTTTGATAAACATTCCTAGAGTTGCGGGAGTAACAATTCCTGCCTGAACAGTTCCTAATTGAACACCTTCCGTGATTTGTCTTTCAGGACCCAATGTTCCTTCATGAATTTCTACTTTGACTTTATCGGTCAATTCCTCAATTCGATTTCCTAAAAATTGTATCCCTATGCTCATGACGTAATCATCATGATGAGGATTCATCTGCCCCATTCTCATGAGAATCTCTTTTTCTGCGGCCAATGCATTTTTAGGTATGTTATTCATAGCAAAACTTATCACGATAAAACAAACAGCGGACAAACAAACTAAAGTTCTTTTCATCACTTTCCTCCTTTATTGACCGATAATATTCAAGGCCAGGTTAAAAAATTAAATTAAACAGAGATCTTTCATTTATAATCCCAGTTGGGCCACTCTATAATTGATTCATGAAAAATTTGATTAATGGTATCCTTTTTAGAATTTAACTTTGATGAAAAAAAATTAATAAAAATCAAAATATGTTTCTAGAAATCATGCACATAAAACGCCATCTTTATCGCGTTCCTTGCTAACTTTACCACTATTTTTAGCCCAAGGTTTATATATAATATCACTATTTTTAAAATTTGGTTTTCTACCTTCAGCCATTGCATTCATTGCTTCTTGCGTATCTTCAGCAAGCATAAGCATAGGAATTAATGTGTTGCTAAATTCACCAGTTGCATAAATTCCCATATCCCTTGTTATTCGAATGGTATTCTTAAGGAATCGCATGCCAATAGGGTTTTTTGATGCTATAAGATTCGCTTTTTCCATAGTGAATTTCATCAGCTTTCCTTTTGGAGCAATGTAATTTATTAAACCGAATCTTTCAGCGTCTTTGGCTGACCAAAATTCTCCTGTCATAACCAGTTGAAGCGCTTTTTTATGCCCAATCATTCGCCTTATTTTTTGAAAACTTTTCATACAGGGAATGCCCGCATCAACAGCATTTGCTGCAATTATCGCATCTTCTTCCATGATAGTAATATCACAATTATATGCGATATGCGCCCCAGAAGCCTGTGCCATGCCATTAACAGCAGCAATAGTAGGCTTTGGGTAGTCCATCATTTTAGTACGCCAAATTTCGACCTCCTGATAGACGTCCATTAATTCAAAAGGCGTCACATCATCGAATCTCTGGTATGATGCGCCGTGACAGAAGTCTTTCCCTGAACCAGTAATTATGACGGTCCTAATTTCATTATCTTCATTGAATGTTTCCATTGCTGCTAACATCTCTTCATGCATCTGTACAGTTTCCCGATTACCATCATCCGGGCGGTTCATTGTCAAAATTCCGACATGCTGCTTTTTCTCTAATAAAATTGTTTCATATTTCATATTCCCTCCATAATGTTACTCATTTATGTCCTGCATAATTGTTTAATATGTAGATAATATTTTTATATCTATTTTTTAAAATCTGATATCATTCACTTTCTTTAATTTATAACATTCTGTTATTTTGGTATATATTAACTAAATGCAATAAATTTTAACAAATTATAAATCACCTCCTTTCCAATTGATTTTGTCAAACATATCTAACCTCATACATATGACCATGAAAACCAGTCATTTTTTATTCAGACAATCTAATAATATTTAGGACGCCTCCTTCATTTCTCGAAAAAGCTTCTCTTTTAGAAACAATAAGTTTTGGTTTAAATGGGCTTTCATAAGAGAAATTGCTTGGTTATATTCACCTCTATGTATTTGATCGTAAATTATTTTATGATCTTTATTGGATTTTGCTGCCTTTTTCGGTAAATGGAGAGACATGAACTGGTATCGTGCGAGATGAGAAGATATTGAGCTATAAAAATTTTCTATTTTTGGATTACCGGCTGACTCTACGAGTCTTCGGTGAAATGCCGAGCAAACCCTTTGATAATTTACGATTTGTTCACTGCCATCTTCGGGTTTGACAGGCTGGAGGTTACTCAAATCCAATGCTTTTTCCACCTCTGGTATCTCTTTGATTCCTTTATCACACAATAATTCAATACAGTGAATTTCAAGCATGATCCTTGCGTCATAGACTTCCTCAAGATCACTCAGACTCAGTTTACTAACAAATGAACCTCTTCTTGGTACATTTACGACTAAAGCTTCTTTCTCAAGAATTCGCAAGACCTCTCGAAGTGTTGCTCTGCTTATATCCAAAAATGTTGAGAGTTTGTTTTCGTTGAGTTTTTGTCCTGAGTGTAATTCACCAATAATAATTTTGGTTCTTAAATGATCACAAATGCTTTCGGATAAACTTGGTACTTTCATTCCTTCCTTCCTTTTATGAAATATGCACTCGCCTAATTTACTTTTCGAATAAATTCAAAAACCTCTGAAAGGCTGTTAATCATCCTAATTTCAAAACCTTGAAATTCACTCAAATCAGCTCACGCATGACGACATCCATTGACGACAAGAATTAGTTCAGCGCCTTCATTAGGTGAAACAAAAACGGCTTTACCATAAAGTTCTTTTTTTATATCCTTTACAGCAGCGATTCGGTCAAACTCTGGATTGCATCCGCCGCAGTACTTGATGCCAATTTTAAGATGCTTTCTATCCGATTCTTTGTTCAATACCAGCCAACCTCCGAGCGGCCTTCTTCTTTTCTTCCATATTTATGGTCCGTGTGATCATGATCCGCTGCGCTTGTGGCGACCCCGCTCCATGCAGCGATTCTGTTAGATAACCAACAGCTGCACTCCCCATGGTCAGATTTTCAATCAAACGCAAGATGCGCATGCGGTGTTCAGTTGGCACTTCGCTGTGCCCTTTTAAATATTTTTTTATCCATCTACCGGTTTCAGGTGCCCTCAGGTCTTGCTCTGAAGGCAAAGTCACCATTAATCCACCCGCAATATCCTGAGCTAATCTAGCTATCTCATAAGGGAACCGTGTAACGTTTTGCTTGTGCACATTTGCAAGGAGTGTGTTCACATGGAATGTCCCGCTTGGTTCTTTCTTTCCTTCCGAGGCACAGGCAATGCATCCGCAATAGAGTGTCTCGTTGAGATGGTTCATTTCCACAATTTTGTCCCGAATATGGGCCGCCTTCTCAACCCCGTTCATCTCTGCAACAATCTGAGAAGCGCCTACCAGGACGTCCCCTACCCCCACCTTGCACGCATAACTTTGGCGATGGTATGCGGCGAATTTTTCCACCAATGAACCAGCAAATTCATACTCACCGCACATAAAGACCCTCTCCCATGGCACTAGTACATCATCAAATATAACGAGAGCTTCATGGCCGCAATAATGGATATTACCACGGTCAAATGTTTCTCCCTCCAGTCTTCGTGTATCGCAAGATTGTCTTCCAATAATATATAAGAGTCCATCAGCGTCGCTCGGTAGCGCAAAGGATAGGGCATAGTCTTTATCCCCCTCCCGCATAGAAATAGTCGGCATGACAATGATTTCGTGAGAATTGACAGCCCCGGTTTGATGGGCCTTCGCTCCTCGAACCACGATGCCCTCTTTTCTTTCATCAATGACATGAAGAAATTGATCCGGATCGGATTGTTTGTGAGGTGAAAGGCCTCTATCCCCTTTTGGATCGGTCATGGCGCCATCACATATGAGATCGTTTTCTTGTACATATAATAAATATTTTAAAAATCGTGCGTTGTATGAAGTCCCATATTTCTGATCTATATCGTAAGTCACAATGGACAGGGCATTAAGAGCATCCACTCCAACGCATCTTTGAAAACAACAGCCCGTTCCGCGACCTAGAAGCCTTCCCATTTTGCTCTTCTTTATAAGATCCTCTATACTTTGGTGAATATGAGTAAAGCGGTTGATTTTTTTCCCTGACAAATGGGATGTTGCGGTCATAAGGTCTTCGAATTCTGGATGATGGGCTAGTTCATACGTCAAAGCAACTGCCATCATGGATGGTCGGATAATGGGATCATCCACCGGATTCTGTATGCGCTTCCCAAACATGTAGACATTTAAATTCAACTTTCGAAGGCTTTCTTCGTATTCCTCACCTGTCAACATCGCCATATTCATAACCTTTCTTCAAAAAAGGCAACCTTCATCTCCCATGCCCTGTGTTTTGGTTGAATACTGCATTCGAAAAATGGGGGAATGCTTGAAAACTACCTATAAAATCAGTCCACCGAACCAATGCGCGCCTTTTTCAGTTTTGATAAAATCAACCCTGTCACCTATATTTAATGATGCATCCTTTTGGGCGACCAATCTTGCTGGCATACGGATACCTTCATCCGACTCAACGACGATCACGTCATAGGGAACCTGATCTTCGAAACCAAGAGGCGGCACTCTGATCGTAGTTTTTGTTAGAATTCTTCCTGTCCCTTTCAGGATTAATCTTTCGAATTCGTCTCCATCGCATTCCCGGCACATATATACAGGAAGATTATACAGCGCTCCACATTCCTTGCATTTGCCAATTATCAAGTTATTTTTATTATTTAACATATTATCTTCTCTTTAATATTTGGACGCAACAAATAGCTCCTGTGCCTCCTGCATTATGAGTTAAACCAAATCTAGCATTTTTAATTTGATTTTCATGCGCTCCTCTCAACTGTTTTATAATTTCATAAGTCTGCCCCAACCCAGTCGCTCCTACGGGATGTCCCTTTGAAAGCAGACCTCCACTCGGGTTAATTGGAATATCTCCATCAATCTGGGTTACACCCTCTTGTAATGCAATACCTCCGTGTCCTTTTTCAAAAAAACCGAGATCCTCCGAATCGATTATTTCTGCAGATGTAAAGCAATCGTGAAGTTCCACCACATCGATATCCTGGGGTGTCAATCCAGCCATCTTAAAGGCCATCTTGGCCGCTGAAATTGTGCTTGGGAGGCAAGCCGTTTTCGTCTGCTCGTAGAGTGTGGAGTGACCGGTAGTCTGGGCAATTCCCACAATATCAATGGGTTTTTTTTGGTAGTCTTCGGCCATGTCTGCAGCGCAAAGGACGGCAGCAGCAGCACCGTCTGCAACCGGACAGCAATCATAGAGTCTAAGAGGGTCAGAAATAAGCCGAGAATTCGTTACCTTTTCAATAGTGACAGGATCTCTGAAGCGGGCTCGTGGGTTTTTCACTGCATTGCTGCGGTTCTTAACTGAAACCAATCCTAATTGCTCCGTAGTACTTCCGAATTCATACATATGCCTCTGCCACATCATGGCCCAGTACCCAGGAAAGGTCAGTCCAGTGAGGCCTTCTGTCTCCATATCAATTGAGGAAGCAAGGGACTGTGTAATTTTTTCTATGGAGGCTGTAGTCATTTTTTCGACGCCTGCCACCAGAACGAAATCACAGATTCCTGCGGCCACCATAAGATATCCCTGTTTCATGGCAATAGATGCCGAAGAACAGGCGCCTTCCACCTTTGTGCAGGAAATCTCCTGGTTCAAGCCAATGCTGTTTGCAATCAATGGTGCAAGGGTCTCCTGTCCCAATACCATTCCGGAAATATAGTTCCCAACATAAAATGCCTGGATTTGTTTCTTATCAATTCCAGCATCCTTTATTGCTTCCCGGCACGCAGACGTTGCCATGGATTTCAGAGTCTGACCTTCCAACAAGCCAAAGGCTGTGGATCCGATACCTATGACTGAGACGTCTCTCATTATTTTATATTCCTTTCTGATCCAGGGTAGCTTCCTTTCAACTGAAATTTTTATCTCTTTAACTCATAACCATTTTTCTCTCGATCCCAAGTATTGACATTGACGCCTGCTTCCCTGATTTGATTCTTTTTTACCTTTTCATTGGGAGTCTTCGGAAGAGCTTCAGCGAATTCGATATATCTTGGAACAGCAAAATAAGGCATACGCTGTTCACAGTAATGGAAAAGTTCTTCGGGCTTGAGAGCTTTTCCATCTTTCAAGACCACCACAACTTTTACTTCATCTTCGCCTTCCTCTGATTTAACGCCAACTGCTGCAGATTCCAATACACTTGCATGAAAATTAATCACCCTTTCGACTTCAAATGACGATATATTTTCTCCCCTTCTCCGGATATAGTCCTTCATCCGATCGACGAAGAATAAATATCCATCTTCATCCAAAAATCCAGCATCTCCGGTATGGAAGTAGAAATTCCTGAACGCCTCGACCGTTTTCTCCGGCATGTTATAATATCCTTGGCTCATGGCATAGGGTTCAAGGGATTGAACTGCAATTTCACCAACTGCTTTTGGTGGCAAATTATTATCATATTTATCCAATATTCTTATTTTAAAAGTAGAAGTCTCTTTTCCACATGAGCCAATTTTAGACTTTTCGTATGGATTATAAGTGATCATTCCAGTTTCTGTCAGGCCATATCCTTCAATAATTTTGACATTGAATCGGCTTGCAAAGCTCTCGTGGATGTCCACTGGCATAGGGGCTGCCATGCAAATTCTTACAGGGTTATTTCCATCATCATTTTTCTCCGGCTGGTTATGGAGAAAGGTTGCCATGGCTCCAAGTGAGTTAAAAATTGTCCCCCCAGCCCTCTTGATCTGGTCCCAGAACCGAGTTGCGCTTAGTCTCTCCCTAATGACCACTTTAGTCTCTGCTAGCATAGCCGGAAGCACACACATGAGTCTGGCATTGGCATGAAAAAGGGGGAGGCAGGTGAAAAAAACATCGCTGGATTCCGCACGAGTTGCTTCACAAAATTCTCTTGCTTCCAGGTATTGCTGGGCATTTGGAAGCATTACACCTTTTGAAGGACCCGTAGTACCAGATGTATATATGATGGTTTGTATATCCACCGGTTCAATTTTTGTTGGAGGTCTTTCAGTGGACGACTCAAGCAACAAGTTATAATCAAAGAGTTGGAACCTCAGATTAGGAAAATCTTGATTTGAAGACGCATCCCGAGACCAAAGGACGACTTTTTTTAAATTGGGAACATCATCCTGAATGTCCAAGAGTCTATCCATCAAGTCGCGATCCATGACAATCGTTTGGCTGTTTGAATCATTGATAACATGGGACAAAAAGAAACCTTTATTTGCCAAATTAATGGGTACGTCTATTGCGCCCAATTTTGAACAGGCATACCATAGGTAGACCATTTCCAATGAATTTGGCAGAAAAAGGGCAACCTTGTCACCCTTACCGATGCCTAGATTCGAAAGGCCGTTTGCAATTCGGTTGGTAATTTTGTCCAACTCTTGATAGCTAACTTCTTCACCGTCTTCATATTTAAGATAAATCTTTTCACCACATATATTTGCTTTATCAGTAATTATAGATCCTATAACTTGATTATTGAAAGAATAATAATGCATAGTTCATGCTTCCTTTAATCAGACAACTTTCTCCTGTCCGTATTGCACCAGGCTACCCTGAATTACTTCGCAGTGTCTAGCCCCCTCCGCCCGTTTGTTATTCGTGCGATGAGGCGTTACCGGCTATTGATACCGGCATGAAGTGGAGCATGCGATAGCCCCGCAACTGGCATTCTATACCAATCACTCTTTTATCTCAGGGATAGCAGGGGACTCCTCGACTTCAGGATCTTTTTTGCCTTCACGAAACCAGGTGATCGGCCGAAAAGCCCGAGGCACTGGGCCTTCTTGTTTAAATTCCTGGTATCCCAGCACGATAGCGGTAACGATCTTAAAGGGCTCTTCGATTTTCAGTCTCTCCAACCAGCGAGGGTTATCATTTAGAACAATAGCGAATCCTACGTAACTCGCTTTTAGCCCCAGGGAATTGGCTACGAGATTCATATTTTGACCGCAGATACCCACTTGAAGATCAGGGCCGCCGATAGCGCGAGCATCGGCGGCAAGGAAAATGACTGCTGGAGCACCTAGAAACATTGGCGAGCGCTTAAAGATTAGGCTTTTTCCGATTCCGCCAAAAATCAAGCGGGGGTCATATAAGCCGGGAAGTGGATTATCAATAAACTGAATGGCTAACTCCTTCCACCCCTCTTCATCCATGTAAGAATCAAATATATTCTCATATGCCTCCAATGCGTCCTTATTCATCTCATTTATGAGTGCTTTTTCGGTAACAACAACAAACTGCACTGGCTGGCTGTTCCCTGCTGTAGGTGCATGTCGCCCGGCCTCGAGCACCCTTCTGATAAGCGACTCTGGAACCGGTTTATCGGAGTAATTCCTAACCGTGCGTCGAGTAAATAGAATTTTTTCGACCTCGTTCCATGTATCGTCCTTCCCCTCAGCATCTTGTGGCTGAAGAGGCATTACTGCAGGCAAACTGTGATTCGGTTTTGTTTCCCAAAAGCCACCCGTCACATGGTAGGGCTCGGCAATTGATATTGCGCCTTCAGGGCACGCAACCATACAATTGTAGCAGCTAAAGCACGGCCAACCCTCTTTAAATACGGGGACATTGTCTTCACCCATATCCCACGTTAAAAATAGGCAATTTTGGATACACAATCCACAACCGATGCACTTTTCAGAATCAACTTTCATCTTCCCCATATGAATATGGTTTGGATCTGGTCTGAATATTTGTTCTAGCTCTTTCCATGTTATGGCCATAACGTCCTCCTTATATCCAAGAAAGCTGGGAATAGCATGCAAAAGTACAAATGGGTATATCGATGTGATGAAAATCTATCATAAAATCGATTATTAAATACGATATAGAAGTTTAATTTTGTTTGCACTTTTGAAAGTTCAGCATTTCAGATCAATAAATGATATTTCCAATTTACAAATAAAACTGAATCTGACGTTTGATAGTTCATTTATTAATCCTTGTTATAATGCCTTCATAGTCTCTTTAATTTATACTTAAGCCTACTTAACAAACTCTCTGTCGGGATTTTTCGGATCAAAAGCCGGTGAATAAACTGAGAGGATGACACATGGAAACTTGATTGCATGAGGCACCGCTTTTTCAACGAAAAAAACATCCCCTTTTTTAACCATCAAGCTCTCTTCCCCTACAACAATTTCGCCCTCACCTTCCAAAATTTGGATAATTTCATCATGTTCCCTATGGATATGGGAGGGAATTCCCATTCGATCTTCCAAAGAAACCGCATTTAGCGTGCAGTGCCCTCCATGATGGAGAAAAGTATAGGCAATTTTGTTGTTAGGATCGCGTCCCGCTTCACCCTTTCGAGCTCTTTCAGGTATATCCGATGCTTTCCAGTAGACGTCTGCCATAAAAAAACCTCTCTTTCGATTTTGATCGGAAACCATTTTTTCTAACATTTTAAAAAACGATTGTAAGATTGTCTGACAGATAACATTTAACAAGTGACATTGTCAAGTATATTTTTTTCCTTCAGCCAATAGTCGCTTCTGCCCGTTTACGCGTTTACAGAATTGATATAACTACTTGTTATTATTAAATACTTTGTTCATTGAAGGTGTTGTCGATTTGAAATTGGCTTGGCTCTGCGCTACACATCCAAAACAAATATTCGAGATAGGAGCTGCCATGCTATGAAAACTGGAAACCGGCTTTGGATTGGGGCGTATGGTTTTTGTGGGATGACCAGGGCATCCTCAACGAGTGGAATCTGGATTCTCTTCCGAAAAGCTGGGTTTTATAGTATGTGCCCTTGACAAGGAAAGTGTGCTTGAACTTTTTTTCACAGAAACCTCGACAGCATCACGTGGAGAGGCCGACGCCATCCACATTCGACGACTTGGTCAAGGACAATTCGATCGAGTACAAGTCGAACGGCAAGACCAAGGGATGGCCCCATTGCATGTTACCATCTTAGAATGATGCAGTTGACAGCAGCGCCGACTGCTGTGTCAGTCAAAGGACGAGCTACAAAATGAGAGAATCACTTTGAATTCCGAGTAGCCAATCGGGACCCTCAGACGCTTCCAAAAAAAGAAATGACTTTGCCCAGCTAACGAGTGGATGCAATCGGAACGGCAATTCCCGAGAATTCGCCTCCTTAATGATAGGTCCGATATCCTTCAGATTTCACACCCCTTATCAGTTCATGAATACGATAAGCTAATACTTAGCTCCCAACGAGTTAAGGATTATTATCCTTGTCATGAGTATGATGTTCTTGAAAAACTTAACAATACCAGACATAGTGTGAAGCCCAGATCATCTCCTCTTGGATGCTTCCGGGTCCCGCGCCCGGACATGGATTCGCCCCCGCGAAAAAACCCGCCCCCCCCTTCCCCATGCATTACGCCGTGGCCGCTATTACAGGACGCACTTCCAACTCCTTACACGTTGACCCTCGGAGGATTTCCCCCAACACCATTTCCACATCGTTCATTACCAGGAGGCAGGCCTGCACCGCGCTCAGGTTTGCCTCTTTGGCATAATGGTTTATGTACCGAAAATGGTTGCCCAGGTGTTTGGATGTCTTGCCTACGATCCGGCAGAGCGCCGCGGCAGCCAGTTCCGCCACTACTTCTTTCCTCCAACTCTCAAGCCCGGCAAAATCCTTCGCGACCTTTTGATGGGCCGCGTGCGAAAGTTCGTGAAAGAAGACCGCTTCCTCCCTTGTTGCCACTACAATTTCCATCCGCGCCTGGCAGAAATAACCGTGGTACTGGTAATTCCCCGGGATGGCTTTCACTGATATGCCCCACTCCTGAGCTTTGTCCATTAGCGGCAGCTCTGGAAGCTCGATCTGCTGGTAATCCAACACTGCCCCGTTTGTATCCTCCACCCTGAACACAGGGCAGGCCGCAAAACCCATCAGGTATTCTTCCTGTTCCTCCCCTTCTTCTTCTGTTTCAACGATCCGCTTCACCATCCGAGGCGTGAGAATGTATATAGCCTTGGCTCCTTTCTTTACAAACCTTCCGACATTTTTCCACTGCCTGTACCCCCTCGCATCCAAAGTGCCCGCAAGGAACACCCGTACCCGGTTCAGAAGCGACCATTTCGATGATGGCAGCTCCGGCACCGGAAACGTGCAGTAAGCGATTGCTTCAGGTATTTCGCCTGTCTCGAACGCGTTTGTGATGCTACCCAGGACCTCTTTTATCTTTCCTCCCATTTTTCTCTATCACCTCCCGGAGATTTTCCCTTGGAGATCAGGGGAAATCGCAGGGGTGAGCGAAAAAAATCATTTCTGAAGTTAAATTTTGGGTTTTTCAGAGGGACTACTCAGTCAGAGATCAGGAGTTCAAAACTTTTCCGGATTAAAAAACGAATAACTGCTCCTTTTGAGCGATTACCCAGGTAGGGCGGAGGTGGAGAGAGGTCAACAAACCAACAAACCTAAAAGCCCCTGAGGCCCCGAGACACAAAATAGATCATTCAGAAAGGAGAACCATAGAGCATGATAGCGCCCATCGGTCATTCCAACTATGTCGAGACCAGCCGGGTCCTTGTCATCCTTAACCCCAGCGGGTCACAGGCAAGGAAGGTTCGCCAGGCAGCAACCGACTCAGGGCTGTTGATCAACGCCACCAGCGGTAACAAGGCTCGAAGCATTATCGTCATGGACACCAGCCATGTCGTGCTAAGCGCTCTTCAACCGCAAACTCTGAAACAGAGATTAGAAAACCGGAAAACCACTACCGGCGGCCCTGACGCGGGCTCTGGAAAAAACCTGCTGGGTAGAGACGATTTTTTTCTGAGAACAGGCGATTTTTAGCGATTAGCCGTTATCAAAGGAACTTCTTTTGAGAATCACTCAACCAGAAAGGAGGTTTAAGGCAATGAACGGTTTAATAGACCGTCACCACCCGCGCGTTAACAACCCGAAGCCT
>Ga0272443_10003863_pt1 | contig 17119 bp, 17 predicted proteins | sample SSMAcet12_FD_193581 | JGI IMG/M metagenome (GOLD analysis project Ga0272443, IMG submission 193581) | Marine sediment archaeal communities from Little Sippewissett salt marsh, Falmouth, MA, United States - SSM-Acet-12 | ecosystem: Environmental > Aquatic > Marine > Wetlands > Sediment ... | reverse complement strand
GATGGTTTTGGTGTCATTCTGAACGAAGTGAAGAATCTCTTGATGTGAGCAGGAAAAAGTTGAGCCTCTCTACCAATGGAATGCGAGCGTTTTGTACTCCTCTCGTCAATAGATCCTTCCGCCGTAAGCGTCAGGATGACACCATAGGACAACCGAATGGCTAACAAACTCATCCCACCTGCGCGACCCCCCTGAACAGGAACCATGCCGCGCCGACCAGGCAGAGCCCCGCCCAGAGAAAATCCATCGTCAACTGCTGCCGCATGTAGAACACGGCAAACGCAGCAAACACGCTCAGGCTGATGATCTCCTGAATCCCCTTGAGTTGAGCCAGGGAATAGGTCTGCTCACCGATCCGGTTTGCTGGAACCTGAAGCATGTACTCCAGCAACGCCACGCCCCAGCTCAGGATTATAACGAGCAGCAGAGGTTTGCCCCGAAGATCCTTCAGGTGCCCATACCAGGCGTATGTCATAAAGATGTTGGAGCCGATCAGCAGCAGGATCGGGGTGAATCGCATCATGCTCAAATCTCTGTAAGGTTTTTAAAACCAAGGAGAACGGAATTCAACTCCACAATTCGTCAGCGCCACGGGGGGTGAAAAGGACACGCCAGATAACGATTGCCACAACGACAATCACTCCGATAAAATGCAAAAAGGGTTTCATGACAAGACTCACGCGATAGGTGTTACGCGCCGTCGATTGCCACGCGGAGTCCAACGGTGGACGGTGTCCGGAGGTGGGTCGATCGCTCGCCGTAAATATAGATATAGACAAGAGAACGCCACAATAGCCTCTGTCTCCATGCTCCACTCGTTTCTTCTTGTCCGGGGAAAGAGAAACGGCAAGAACTGACAGATTATGCTTGCCCTTGAATGGTCAACCGGCCCTAATCAGAAGCATAAGAATTCGGGGGTTCACGAACAGGTCACACCCTTCTCGGCGATTACCCACCCTAAGTCACGAATTACCAATCCGCCCTCGGGAGCAATTTCGCGGTATTAAGCGTTCCTATCTGGTCGGCAGGCCAAATAATCTAACCGGTTCGTTCGTAAATTGAAAAGGATACCAATGCGGCCACAACCGCAGGAGGTCATCATGGCGTTTCGGACCTGTCCCTATTGCGAAACCGAGTGGCGGGATTACAACGATTTTCTCGCTGACAAGGATCTCGTCATTGAGGGGTACCACGCGAACATTCACAAGCCGGAGGATGGGGTTATTGTGCTCTCCCATCTCTGTGAATCTTGTGGCGGATCGATCGGTATTCGAGTGGGAAAACTAGCTGAGCTGTACGATTTGACACGGTTTGATGAGTTGAAATTTGGAACCGATGAGTGTGAGGGGCACTGCGAGACGTTCAGTGATATCGCCTCCTGTTCCCAGGACTGTTCCATGCGTTGGGTCCGCGATACCCTTCAAATGATGAAAAATCGCATTCCACCACCGGGACCAACCCCAGCAAACTATTAGAGGAAGGTGTGGCCAACCTTGTGCTGATTCTGGACCGGAAGGCTAGCCACAAGAGATAACTCCATGTCGTTCCGCAAATGCCTCATGTGTGGCAAGGTCTGGGAAACGTTCAACGAATTTCTCAGCGATCCCGATATAAAAGTGAATGGATATCAGGCATTTTTGCGAGAACCGGAAAAGGGACTGATCCTGTTTACCCATGATCGGGAGGATTGTGGGACGACTGTATCCTTTGAACCTGGCAGACTTATCAAGTATTATGACATTCCCCGGTATCCAGAATCGCAGTTCGGCACAGAGGCGTGCGAGGGGCATTGTCTCGTTCAAACCGACCTTGAGGCTTGTTCGCAAAATTGTTCCATGCGCTGGGTACGCGACCTGATTCAGCTACTCCGCAATAAACAGCTACCCGCCCTGCAATGATTTCTGTACCGATCACTTGAGGAGCGCTCCAATCCCTCGCCTCTTGCTCGAACAACTATCCTGATTAACTGCATGGATCACAGTAGGATCAGCTCTGTTTCACACCTATAAAAGAGAGTTCCACAGCCCGGGAGCCCATCGGGAACCGTTTCGCCTCTTCCCCTGAGGATTGAGAAATGCTATATTAGTCAATCTACACGATATTCGCTTAGCCGCATGAGTGTATGCGGTTTCGCGCATATGATAGCAACACGCGGGAGCGCGGGGACTCCACCGTGGGGGCGGACCTTCCGCCCGGAACGAAACTATCCCCGAAAATTGTGCGAAAGGCAAACATCCATGGCACGAATCATTTCCATCGCCAACCAGAAGGGTGGAGTTGGAAAAACCACCACTGCGGTGAACCTCTCCAGCGGTTTGGCGGTTGCGGAGAAGAAGACGCTGCTGATCGACCTCGATCCCCAGGCTAATGCGACCAGTGGTCTCGGATGCGAATTGAAAGAGGATCAACCCTCCGTATACGAAGTGATGATTGGGTCCAGCAGTGTGGAGGAGGCAGTCGTTCCCACAGCCGTACCCTATCTGGACGTTCTTCCGGCGGATATCAAGCTAGTTGGCGCCGAGATAGAACTTGTGGGCATGGAGACTCGCGAACGAATGCTGCGCGGCGCTATCCGTGACTGGGCTCTCGCAAACTACGAATACATTTTCATCGACAGTCCGCCGAGTCTGGGTTTGTTGACCCTGAACGGTTTGACCTGCGCGGACACCGTTCTGATTCCAATTCAGTGCGAATATTATGCACTCGAGGGGCTTAGCCAACTGCTGAATACCGTTCGCCTTGTTCAGAAGCACCTGAATACTGATTTGGGTATCGAGGGCGGACTGCTCACCATGTACGATCCCCGTCTCAACCTCTCGCGGCAGGTCGCGGAGGAGATCCGGACCTATTTCGAAGGACGCGTTTTTCAGACGATCATCCATCGCAACGTTCGCCTGTCCGAGGCGCCAAGCTTCGGCCAGCCGATCATGCTGTACGATATCACCTCCAAAGGCGCGGAGAACTACCTGGCACTCGCCGAGGAGGTAATGAATCATGACCGCTAAACCCAAAGGTGGCCTCGGTAAGGGGTTGAGCGCGTTAATACCGACTGGTACAGATGGCAATGGTGGCCCGGAAGTCCGTCCCACAGACATTGAGGTCGGAAGAATACACCCTCGTCCCGACCAGCCACGAAACCATTTTAATCCCGAGGCGCTGGGCGAGTTGGTTTCGTCGGTCCAGGCGCAGGGAGTGCTGGTTCCGCTGATTGTCACGCCTCGCGAGGATGGCCAGTTTACTCTCGTCGCAGGTGAACGCCGTCTGCGGGCAGCTCGAATCGCGGAGCTAACGCGGGTTCCCTGCCGTGTGATCGAGGGGCTGGATGAGCGGGCGATCCTCGAAATCAGCCTCGTCGAGAACCTCCAGCGTGAGGACCTGAATCCGATTGAGCTTGCTGAAGGGTACCGTAGGCTCTCGGAAGATCTCGGCTATACCCAGCAGGAGGTGGCGGTTCGTGTCGGCAAGGACCGCGCAACTGTCGCCAACACCATGCGTCTGCTGGCGCTCCCCGAACCTGTTCTTGCGATGGTGGTTGAAGGAAAACTCTCCGCAGGCCATGCACGCGCTCTGCTCGCCGTTGAGGGAGATGCCGACCGTGTCGCTCTCGCTCACCGTATCGTCAGCAAAGGTATGACCGTCCGCGACATCGAACGGATCGCCCGTGGACAACGTGTTGCAAACGGCGGCAATAAAACGACGAGCCAGGAACAGCGCCGGAACGAACTGGCGGCTAAAGAGGTTTCGAAGGAGCTTGAAGCAACGCTGAACCTGCCGGTGGAAGTCGCGCACAAAGGCCCCGGTGGACGGGTTGCCATCAGGTACCGCAACCTCGACGAGCTCGACCGCATCGTGGCGCTGCTCAAGGGCAGTGGACACTGACCATGCGGTCTGGCCCAAGGGTCATGGAGGGGTTGAGCTCCGGTTTGCAGCGAGCCCGCGAAGCGGATCGACGGTTGCTGAAACTCACCCGGAAACTGGGGGGTGTTCCGGGGGATGTTGTCATCCTCGCCAACGGCGGTTACGGCCGCTGCGATATTACTCCAGGTTCAGATCTGGATGTCCTCGTTCTACTCACCGGTGAAGATCGAGCGGAATTCGTCCGTTCCTTTGTTCAGGGATTGTGGGACCAGAACCTTCATCCCGGACACACCGTACTCCACCTCAATGACATTGATCAGGAGCTGATCGTTACACCGGATCGTGCAGCCGCGCTCCTCGAAGCGAGAGTTGTATGCGGGGATGAGCATGCCGTTGTGGCCATCGAAAAACGCGTCAATTCCCTGATGAACGGCCAGATATTCCGAAAGTATGTCCATGCGAAGGATCAGGAATATTACCAGCGCAGGGAGAAGTACGGCCTCGTAGCACGTATCGTCGAACCTCACCTGAAAAGCCAGGCCGGCGGATTGCGGGATATGCAATATGTCCTCTGGATCGACCGGGCTCGCACGGCGAAAAAGGGGAGCTGGGTCCTGCCCCGAACAGCTGTGGTCGGGGTTACCGGATTAATCGCCAGCCTCCGTCGTCGTCAACATCTGAACCGTAACGAAGCCCGCCAGCTCGTTGACGCCTATTCGATGCTCCTAACCCTCCGTGAACTTCTGAGAAATCGCACCGGCCGCGAGGAGGATATCCTCTCTGTGGCGCATCAGGTGCCCATCGGGCGTGAATTCGGGCATGCCGGTTCGGACCGTCAGGTGATGCATGCCTTGATGCACGACACTTACCTAGCGCTTGAGAAAATCGCTCGATTTGCAGATGAGTTTGGTCCGTTGCTGGCAGAAGAGGAGAGGCGCAAGAAACCGCGTCCCGTGCCGAAATGGCCGGGGCTATCTATACGCGGAAACCGACTCGAGCTGGAAGATGAAGTTATTCAACAGGCGAGCCTGTCACCGGAACACCTGCTGGCATTGATCGACAAAGCCGAACAGTTGGGAGTTGCTTTTGCAGGCCGCGACCGTCACCGGCTAAGACGCGCATTGGAACCTCTTCGGCAGGGTGTAAAACCGGATAACTCCTGGGTGCCGCCGCTGCTGAAATGGTTCGCGCTGAAGAACGGATTTGCGTCACGTCTCAGACGTCTTGATGAACTTGATGCGATCAGTATATGGCTTCCAGAATGGCGCGAGATCGTCGCCCTGACAACGGGGAGCTATTACCACTCCTACTCTGTGGACGAGCACACCCTCCGCGCACTCGAACGACTGGACGACCTGCCCGGAGACATGACCGAGGGGTTGCCTGCAACTCTCTGGGATTCCTGCGAACAACGGCCACTTGTCTATTTCTCCCTGCTGCTGCACGATATCGCAAAGGGTCGCGAAGGGGATCATTGGAGAATCGGCGAGGAGATGGCGCGGGATGCCCTGATACGGCTGGATCTCGAGAAATGAGCGGGAGAGGTTGCACGGCTGGTTCGGCTTCACCTGCGCATGGAACAGGTCGCCTTCAGGCGTGACAGCAAGGACCCTGCGGTGCTCGCTGAATTCGCAGAGGAGGTGGGTGACCAGCAGACCCTTGATGCGCTCTACCTGATAACTGTCTGCGATCTCTCGGCAGTGAGCGATAGGGTTTGGACGGAGTGGAAGGGCAGGTTGCTGGCGGAGCTGTACCTTGAGACACGGGAGTGGTTCACACGGGGCAAACGTGCGGTTCCCGCAACAGCCGAGGAGGAGGCCAGTCGCGTCGCTCCGCTTCTCGATGGTGATGAAAACCGTGCCTGGAGTTTCCTCGCGTCCATGCGTGATGAGTACCTGCGGGTTGTACCGGCGGAGGAGATAGCGCTCCATGTCCGTGCCGTGGAAGAACTTCGCGCTGGACAGCCCTACCGTTGGATCATTGAGAGACGGGATGGCTACATTCTACTGACCCTGATTACCTGGGACCGGGTGGGATTATTGGCGGACATCGCTGGCCTTCTGGTCACACAGGGAATCGGCATCCGGGAAGCGCGAATCTTCACGCGAGAGGACCGTGTCGTCATCGACCGTTTCCGTGCAGAAGACATACAGCCCGGTGGCATTCCACTGCAGGAGCGGTTGGACCGGATTCCGCAGCTCTGGGGCCAGTTGATTGAGAACAGCATCACTCTGGATGATCTTTTCAACCGGTTCCGCCGCTCGAGACGTCTGGACAAACCGCGTGTGGCGATGGTGGAATCTGAAATCAATATTACGCCGCGCCCGGATGGATTCATCGTTGATGTTTCTGGACCGGACAGCGTTGGTCTGCTCTACCGTTTGTGCCGGGTCTATGCGGATGCGGGCCTCGACGTGCGTGCGGCACGGGTGTCACGGCGGATTGACGGCATCGTGGATGCTTTTCTGCTGCACGACCCGAACGGAAGGATACAGGCGCAGATGGAGCGGCTCAAGTTGATCCAGTCGTTGCACGAGGTGCTCGAGACGAAGGAGTGATGGTTTGAACGGTGGGTGGCGAGGAAGATGGGTGGTGATGTTTCTGGCGGTGATGCTCTCTGTCAGCGGTTGCGCCGGACTCCGCCCGAATCCCACCTATCATGGCGACCGTGCCAAACCTGTCCGGAAGGATGACCGGAAGAAATCCAGCGCGAAAGAGACAAAGACCACAGCTCCGAAACGGAGCAAATCCTCCGGCAAGGCAGAGGTGACCAACGGGGGAGATGCCCTCGACCGACAGGTGAACCTCTGGTGGGCGACGCCATACCAGTGGGGCGGCAATAAGTTGCAGACTGGGGTCGATTGCAGCGGGTATGTCTGCTCGGTTTACAAGACAGTTTATGGCCTTCAATTGCCGCGGACGACCAGGTTGCAGTGGAAGATTGGCACTTCCATTCCTCGCGACCAGCTAAAACGAGGCGATCTTGTTTTCTTTAACACAGATGGCACAGGTGTTTCCCACGTCGGCATCTACCTCGGTAAAAACAAATTCACTCACTCCAGCAACTCGGATGGTGTGACGATCAACAAGCTCACCGACGCCTACTACAGCAAACGCTACTTGGGTGCTAGACGGATTAGATAATGTGTTATTGCGAGGAACCGCAAAGCGGTGACGAAGCAATCTCGTAGTATTTATGACTTGGCTGGGTGGCCCGACCGTTGCACGCACTTCGTGCATGCGAGCTTGCGCCTACGGCGCTACGGTTCAGGGTCGGGTTTCTGAATTGCTGGATTCCCCGGTCAAGCCGGGGAATGACAAATGAGGGCAGTACCAATGTGTCATTGCGAGGACGCCGAAGGCGGACGAAGCAATCTCGTAGTATGATTGATAGGATCACCACGCATGCTTCGCAAGCTGGTGATGGCAGTGTACATGGGAGTGAGGTAGGCTGGATTTTGCATGCACTCTCTTCATGCGAGCTTCGTTTCACTTCGGTTCCGAATCCGACAGTTTCTTTTGGTGCTGGAAAACTGGCAAAGCCGGGTTCAGAGAACCCGGCCTACTTATATTCTTGTCATCTTGATACCTGCAAAAGAAAACCGGACGAAGCATGGCAAACCGTGACCGCTACGAAGAGCTGAAGCAGGAAATCCAGTACCACAACCGCCTCTACTACGAGCAGGCGGTGCCGGAGATCTCCGACCAGGATTACGATGCGCTCTACCGCGAGCTGCTCGATATTGAATCCGAGCATCCCGACTGGGTTACACCGGACAGTCCCTCCCAGAAAATTGGCGGTACACCGGATTCGGAGAAATTCGCGACGGTCGAGCACGCGGTTCCGATGATGTCCCTCGCCAACACCTATTCGGCAGAGGATGTGCAGGAATTCCACGAGCGGATGGTGCGGGAGGTCGGAGACCCGAACAGGGTCCGTTACACCTGCGAACCGAAGATCGACGGCGTCGCGGTAACCCTGCGTTATGAGGCGGGTCAGCTCGTACTCGCCGCAACCCGAGGTGATGGCCGGACCGGCGAGAACATCACAGACAATCTCCTGACCCTGAAGGATGTACCCCGAACAATCAAGGCGCTGGAGTACGCCGACCGTGACTTCGAGGCACGCGGCGAGGTCTATATGACCCTCTCCGGTTTTCGCAAACTGGTGGAGGCGCGGGAAGAGGCGGGCGAGAAACCCTTTGCCAACCCTCGCAATGCCACCGCCGGATCGTTGAAACTGCTCGACCGCAGCGAAGTCGCCCGCCGTCCGTTACACATTTTCACCTACGAGCTGATTGCGGGGGATTGGGCGGGCGTGGCCCAGCAGGAGCGTCTTGAAACCTTGAGGGATATGGGTTTTCCGACCTTTGATCTTTGGGAGATCGCCTCAAACAGCGACGAAATACAATCCTACTGGGACAAGCTCTCGGAAAAACGGGATGAACTCGATTACGAGGTGGACGGCGTCGTTGTCAAAATCGATGACCTGAAGCTGCGCGGGGAGCTTGGAACGACAGCGAAAAGTCCGCGTTGGGCGATGGCGTACAAATTCAAAGCCCGCCGTGCCGAAACGATGTTGCTGAAAATCACCCACCAGGTGGGACGCACGGGAGCGGTCACCCCCGTTGCAGAACTGGAGCCTGTCTACCTGGGAGGATCAACCATCAAGCGTGCGACTCTCCATAATGCGGATGAAATCGCCCGTCTCGGGCTCGGAGAGAACATGCGGGTCATCCTCGAAAAGGCGGGGGATGTCATCCCCAAGGTGATCGTCCGTGCCGAGGGGGAGCCGCAGGGGAATTACGTACCTCCCGATATCTGCCCGGAATGTGGGGAGCATCTGGTTCAACCGGAGGGGGAGGTGGTTCGGCGCTGTATCAACGTCTCCTGCCCGGCCCTGCTCCGCGGCAGCCTGATTCACTTCGCCAGCCGTGGCGCAATGGACATCGAGGGGCTCGGTGAAAAGACGGTGGACCTGCTTATGGCGGAACATGCGGTCGCCGGACCGGGCGATATTTTCAGTCTTTCTCTCGAAAAATTAAAGAAACTGCCCGGTTTTGGGGAGATTTCAGCAAAAAATCTTCAGAATTCTATCGAAATGAGTAAAAATCGCACTTTGGATAGAGTTATCTTTGCCCTCGGTATCCGTATGGTAGGGGCCGGGGTCGCCCGGGTACTCGCCAAACGGTTCAGGACATTGGATGCCTTGATCGAGGCCAGCCATGATCCGGAAAAACTGACAGAAATCGATGAAATTGGCGAGAAAATCGCCGATTCGGTGCGCGAATTCTTTAAAAACGACCGAAATTTGCAGTTTATTGACAAATTGCGTGCGGCAGGAGTCGATTTTGGCGCAAAAAATGCCAGCGAAGAGTTTCCCCAGGTTCTGGAGGGGATGACTTTTGTCTTAACCGGAAGCCTTGAGGAGATGACCCGCGAGGAGGCGGGGGAGGAATTGCGGAAGCTGGGAGCGCAGGTTTCGGGAAGCGTTTCGAAGAAGACGACTATGGTAATCGCTGGGCCGGGGGCGGGCTCAAAACTCTCGAAAGCGCAGGAATTGGGAGTTCCTGTGATCGACGAGAAGGAATTCCTGGAGCGGCTTCAGAGGTGGCGCGTCGGGGAAATAGTGTAGCAGTGCATTACATGTAACTCCCTATCTCTTTGACTTTTCGATGGTAAGACGCGAGAAGTTCTCGCTTTTGGTGGTTGCACCCAAGCATCGGGCTCGCGTATCTTGTGCGCCTACGTTTTGAAGGTATCAAATCACTTTTTCAGTGCAGGAGAAACAGATCAATGGCCAGCACGGCTGATTTTCGCAACGGCATGGTTATTCGCTATAACGGCGAATTGGTCCAGATCATCGAGTTCCAGCATGTCAAGCCCGGCAAGGGCGGCGCGTTCGTTCGCACGAAGTTGAAGAACGTCGTTAACGGCCGCGTTATCGACAACACCTTCCGCAGTGGTGAGAAGGTTGAAGATGTTCGGCTCGAGGCACGCCAAATGCAGTACCTCTACCCTGAGGGCACCGGTTTTGTCTTCATGGACAACGAGACCTACGAGCAGATCAACATGGGTAAAGATATCCTCGGTGAATCAGTGAGCAAATACCTCAAGGATGGAACTGATTACAAGGTTCTTTTCAGCGAGGGGAATCCACTGCTCGTCGAAACTCCGTTCTTCCTCGAGCTGGAAGTCGTGGAAACGGAACCGGGTGATAAAGGGGATCGGGTCAGCGCGACCACAAAACCAGCGACACTTGAGACCGGCGCTGTCGTTCAGGTTCCGCTCTTCGTCAACATCGGTGAGATCATTAAGGTCGACACTCGTACGGACGAGTACCTCGAGCGGGTCCGCGGCTAGGCAACCAACAGGGATACCTGATGGCACGGAATTCAGAAGAGACGAACGGGAAATCCTCCGGCGCACGGAGGAAGGGAGATTCTATGAAATTTACTGAAGTGCGCAAACTTGTGAAGCTCGTTGAGAACAGCGGCATTCATGAGCTTGAATTGGAGAAGGACGGTGTTCGGATTCGCGTCCGCAAGGCGGAGCCGAATGTTATCCCCATTCAGCAGTATTCACTCCCCGCGGCAGCTCCGGATCAGGTAGCTGCTCCGGCCGCTTCGTCCCAACAGCCAGCCGCACCGACGGTTGAGGCTGTGTCCAAGAATTATCATGATGTCAAATCTCCGATGGTTGGCACCTTCTACCGCGCACCAGCGCCTGATGCGGAACCCTACGTTGAGGTTGGGGACCGTGTGACGGTTGGCCAGACGCTCTGCATCGTCGAGGCGATGAAATTGATGAACGAGATCGAGGCGGATGCGGCTGGTATCGTCAAGGAGATTGTCGTAGATAACGCCGAACCAGTTGAGTTTGGCCAGGTGATGTTACGAATAGACCCCCAGGGATAGCCAGTGTTCCAAAAAGTTCTCATTGCAAACCGGGGGGAAATAGCCTTGCGTGTGATCCGTGCATGCAAGGATATGGGTATTCAAACCGTAGCAGTCTATTCGCAGGCGGACGCGGAGGCTCTTCACGTTCGTTTTGCCGATCAGGCTGTCTGCATCGGTCCCCCCCCGAGTGCCCGAAGCTACCTCGACTACCGCAGGATCATCGCCGCAGCCGAAATCAGTGGTGCGGACGCGATCCATCCGGGGTATGGATTCCTCGCGGAAAACGCGGAGTTTGCCGAGGTATGCGCTGACAATGGATTCACCTTCATCGGCCCCAGCCCGGATGCCATCAGGCGGATGGGTGACAAAGCCCTCGCGAAGAAAACCATGCGTGAGGCGGGTGTTCCGGTTACGCCGGGAAGTGAAGGTGCGATTGCCGATCTGAACGAGGCTCGACGTTGGGCTGAGGAAATCGGTTATCCGATTATCCTCAAAGCGAGCGCGGGTGGTGGTGGACGCGGGATGCGGGTAGTGAAAGGACCCGAATCGCTCGAGTCCAACTATGAGCTTGCACGGGCGGAGGCGGAACAGGCCTTTAACAACCCCGAGCTCTACCTCGAAAAATTCATTCTGCAGCCCCGTCATATCGAGGTGCAGGTGATGGGTGACAGTTTCGGCAACGTCATCCATTTCGGCGAGCGTGATTGTTCAATCCAGCGTCGTCACCAGAAATTGATCGAAGAGGCCCCCAGCCCGGTTCTCACCGAGGAGCTTCGTCAGCAGTTTGGCGACGCGGCGGTGAAGGGCGCGATGGCTGTTGATTATGTCGGGGCGGCGACGATGGAGTTCCTGCTCTCGGCGGATGGCAGTTTCTTCTTCATGGAAATGAATACTCGAATCCAGGTTGAGCATCCGGTGACAGAGGAGGTTACCGGGACCGACCTCGTTCGCGAGCAGATTCGTGTTTGTGCAGGCGAGCCTCTCTCCTGGAAGCAGGAGGACATCAGGATCAAGGGGCATGCCATCGAATTCCGGATTAATGCCGAGGATCACACGCGTAATTTCCTGCCGATGCCCGGCACAATTACCGCGTTGCACAAACCCGGCGGAATCGGTGTCCGCGTAGATTCGCATATATACGATGGTTACAAAGTTCCTCCCCATTACGACAGTCTGATCGCCAAGCTCATCGTCCGTGGCGATGACCGTGCTATGGCCCTGGCCAGGGCAAAGAGAGCACTGGAGGAATTTGTCGTCGAAGGGATTCCTACGACTATACCTTTCCACTTGGAGATGCTTGAAGTGGAACAGTACCGGAAAGGGGATGTCTCAACCTCTTTCCTTGATGAGTGGATGGCCGCTAAAAACGGCATTTGATGGGGGTTTGATAAGATGGCGAATATCCCGGCAGATCTGAAGTACACCGAAGACCATGAGTGGGTGAAGGTTGACGGAGGCACGGCAACTTTCGGCATCACGGATTACGCCCAGGGCGAACTCGGTGACGTGGTATTTCTTGAACTTCCTGAAGTGGACGACGAAGTCAAGCAGGGTGAGACCTTTGGTTCCATCGAAGCGGTGAAAACCGTTGCTGACATCTACGCTCCACTCTCCGGCAAGGTGGTCGATGTCAACAGCATCCTTGAGGATAAGCCGGAAATACTGAACCAGGATTGCTATGGTGAGGGTTGGTTGGTTAAAATCGCCCTCTCGGATCCCAGCGAGGTCGATGGCCTGATGGATGCCGAGGCGTACGGGCAGCATATCTCCTGAGGACGAACAGCCATGGCCTACGTGCCCCACACCGAGGCGCAGGTGAGCGAGATGCTCCGCGCTATCGGTGTAGAAAAATTTGAGGAGTTGATTGCCGCGATTCCGCCCGAGGTTCGCCTGGAGAAGGGGCTGGATCTGGCGGATGGTCTTTCTGAGCTGGAAGTCCAGCAGAGGATGCACCAGATCGGCGAGAAAAACCGTCCCGCGGTGGACGCGATCAATTTCCTCGGTGGTGGTAGTTACGATCATTTCATCCCATCCGGCGTCGGCGCCATGCTAGGCCGCAGTGAATGGTACACCGCTTACACTCCCTATCAGCCTGAGGTTTCGCAAGGGACGCTGCAGGCGATCTACGAGTACCAGTCAGTCATCTGCGACATCACCGGCATGGACGTTTCGAATGCCAGCGTCTATGATGGGTCCACGGCGTCGTTGGAGGCGATCCTGCTCGCGCTGAGGAGCGGAAAGAAACGCGAAAAAGTCGTTATCAGCGCAGGCATGCACCCGCACACCCTGAAAGTGATCGACACCTACGCCACCACGAATGGGTTTGAAGTTGTTACGGTTCCGCTCGGACCTGATGGCAGGACCGATCCCTCGGTGCTCGCTGAGGTGCTGGACGACAACACTGCAGTGGTCAGTTTTGCGCAGCCCAATTTTCTTGGAGTGCTCGAGAATGCGGAAGGTTTGACCAACGCGGCGCATGATGCTGGAGCGCTGGCCCACGTCTCTGTCTATCCGGTCAGTCTCGGCATGGTCGCTCCTCCCGGACAGTATGGTGCGGACATCGCAACGGGTGAAGGGCAGTGCCTTGGCAACAGGATGGGCTTCGGCGGTCCCTACCTCGGCGTATTTACGGTCAACGAGAAGTTGATCCGCCAGATGCCGGGGCGCCTCTCCGGACAAACACTCGATCGGGATGGCAAGCGCGGTTTTGTACTGACCCTGCAAACCCGTGAACAGCATATCCGGCGTGGCAAGGCGACGAGCAACATCTGCACAAATCAGGGTTTGAACGCCCTCGCAGCGGTTGTCCATCTCGCTCTGATCGGCAAGGAGGGGTTCAAGCAGGTCGCCAGCCTTTGCTACAACAAGGCTCACTACCTGCATGACCGCATCGCCGCCGAAACCAAATTCAGGCCGGTGTTCGATTCGCCCTTCTTCAACGAGTTTGTCGTCGAGTGTCCGATTCCCGCTCAGCAGGTTGTTGACCAGTTGGCGGAAAAGGGAATTCTGGGCGGCATTCGACTCGGAAGGTTTTATCCCGAGGACGAAAAGCGAATGCTGATCGCGGTGACTGAAAAACGTACCCGCGCCGAACTTGACGCCTATCTGGATGCGCTCAAGGAGATCGGTTGAGAAACGGTTAGTTGAACTAAACGGGGACTGTGATGGTCCCCGTTTTTTGTATGTTGTATTCGCGGGCAGAGGGGGACGCCCGGTGACGTCGTATTCTTCTGACCAACTTTTAAACTGACGCGCGGATGACAGAGTGTCCGCAGAGAAACATAGCCCCCAAACCATTTGGGAGGAAGCATGTCCTTACCGACTTTAGCTGCTGGAATTATCCTGCTGCTGATTCTGATTTCAGCGATCAAGATTGTAAAAGAGTATGATCGGCTCGTGGTATTTCGTCTCGGTCGTCTCGCAGGCATGCGAGGACCCGGTATCGTCCTCATCATACCGATTATCGATCAGGTGATGCGGATCAGCACTCGTATTCAGGTCTTCGACGTTCAACCGCAGGACCTCCTGACGAAGGATAACGTTTCCGTTCAGGTGAACGCCGTTGTCTATTTCCGCGTCCTGGACCCTGCTCGCGCGGTTGTTCAGGCGGAGAACTTCTATCAGGCCACCGTGCAGATAGCCCAGACAACTCTCCGGGCTGTGGTGGGCGAGATCAGTTTGCAGCAGTTACTCGATGATCTCGCTGGAGTGAACACGCGACTTCAGGAAATCATTGACGAGCACACCGATGCCTGGGGCGTGAAGGTCTCCAACGTTGAGATCAAACATGTTGACCTGACTCAGGAACTAAAACGGGTGATGGCGTACGAGGCGGAGGCTGATCGTGTCCGTCGCGGTAAGATCGTTGCGGCTGAAGGCGAGTTCCAGGCGGCGCAGAAATTGACTGATGCAGCAGCGTTGATGGCGACTCAGCCGATGGCGCTTACGCTTCGTTACCTTCAGACTCTCGTCGAGGTTGCGGCGGAGAACAACAGCACAACCCTGTTCCCGGTTCCCATCGATCTCTTCGATGCTTTCAAGAAGGGGACGGTACCTAAGACTCCTGCGGCACCGAAAAAGAAGTAAGCCCGGTTCGCCAATTCTTGTTCGACTGTTGTGCCCCGTAGGTTCTCCTGCGGGGCATTCCATTTTGCCGCATTTGCGTTGAATGAGAAAAACCCGGCTGATGCTCTCAGTCGGGTTGGGATGTTCTGTCTAAGAAAAGAAGATCACTTCATCAACGTAATCCTGCGAACCTGCTGTTCGCCGAGCTGCGTTTCCGCACGGATGAAATAGGAGCCGCTGGGCAGTTCAGCACCGTCGAAGATGAACTGGTGATAACCACTTGTGATGTTGCCCTGATAAAGCGTCGACACCTGCCGTCCGAGAACGTCGAACACCCGCACAGTCATGCTTGAGTTGTCCTTCACCGCAACGCCGATCGTCGTCGTCGGGTTGAAAGGATTAGGCCAGTTCTGGGTCAACCAGAAAGTGCGGGGTGTCGCAGCGATGACATCCTCAGCTATCCCGCTCGGTGTCTCGAAAGTCCAGCCGTTGGAAAACAGACTGAGCGACTCGTCGCTCATGACCGCTTTGATCCAGTAGGTGTACCGGGTCTCCCAGGAGAGTCCCTCGATGGGATAGGAACCGGAATCGACATTGGCAATCATGGTGGCCGAGGTCGTATCGGTCCCCTCGTAAATATCGAATGATTCAACGTTCGCTTCATGCCCGAAGTAGTTCATGTAGAGGACGATGCTGGTGTCGTTTTCGTCTGCACACAGGTAAGGGCGAGCCGCTGTTCCGAAGAACGGAACCTTGTAGGCGCGGTAGACGCCTGGTTGACGTGCATTTGACGGCGTGTCGAACGTGAGCTGGAAGGCAATTTCACCCTCGGGTGTGACTTCCGTGATGTTGATATCGGTGTCACGGGTACCGCCCCAGCCAATGATCCGGTTTCCATTCGCCAGCGGATACACACCACCCTGGTTTTCCGAGTAGGATTGTGGATTCTGGGCGTAAGACCAGATCAGTGTCGCAGTCGGTGGGGTAGCGGTTGGATCAAGAATGTATTCTTTCGCAAACGATTTTGGCGTTGTGCGAGCGTCGCCGTTGTCGAACAGCATATAACGGTTCTCACCGACAACGCGAATGTCATGCTCATAGTAGAAAGCAGAATCTTGATCAGCCAGATCATCAATAAAATCGAACTGGTTGTGTTTTCCGCCGCCCCAACGCCACATAATCTCTTTTGTGTCGTAATTGATCTTGATCACTTCGTTGTAGTGGCGCACAGAGAGGAGCAGGTTGCCATCCGTATCAATATCAAATGCATTGATGTGCTGGTGGTCGATAATCGATGCTCTGGGATCGACCATTGTTGTGTCCATGTCGAGTACGGGCAGCTCTTCTATATGATCGAATGTGCTGTACTCCCACTGCATCACATGGTCGGAATTATAATGCTGGAACGTGAAGAAGGTGACTGTCGCCTCGGTGCTGCCACCGTCGATTTGAGTGCTCATATCAACGAGCTGCGGGTCTTTCAGCATTAGCCAGTATCCACCATCCGGAAGCAGGATAACGTCATGGCCGTCAATCGAATCAAAACCGTCCGGAGTCTGGAGTGTGTCCACAACCGTGAAGGTCGTGTCAAGAACCAGCAACGCATTTGCAGCCCTGTCCGTTACAACAAACTTCTCGATCTCCTCGAAGGGATACATGCCGGTCAATGAATTACCGTCCGGATAGGATTTGCGGAACCAGACCACATTGCCCTCGTCGTCGAGGATCATCGGCCAAATGCAGCCGGCTCCAGTACGTTTATTGTAGTTGTCCGCGCGGAAATAGATATACCCCTCAGCGGGATTGTCCGATTGGCACGTGTAGGTCGGGAAAGAGGAGGGCAGGCTGACTTCTCCTGCCATGACGAGGGGAGCCGCCAAGGCAAATGCGAGGAGAACTGCAACGAGTCTAAGATAATTATGCTCAAACATTTCTAACCTCCATAACACCTATGTTAGCTCTATATGTACTGCAAGTTGAAGGTAATCAATATATCATAATCAAACCTTCGGTGGGGAGATCACAGCGCACGGGTCGCTTACATAGGCCGGATTCTCCGAGTTCGGCTCTTTGGGAACATTGGCATATCGCCGGGTTCGGAGAACCCAACCTACACCCTCCCGCGTAAAACGTCTGTCGTGCCGGGAGAAGGTTCTGTATATACTGGGGGAATCAAGTGGATTCTACCCCTATTTTATCAGTGAACACATTCTGTGTTGCGGTAGTATAACGTAGTGGGGATTGCCATGCGTATCGCGCAACTGATCGCGCAAATAGGACTGACAAGCCGCAGGAAA
>Ga0272443_10003861_pt1 | contig 17124 bp, 13 predicted proteins | sample SSMAcet12_FD_193581 | JGI IMG/M metagenome (GOLD analysis project Ga0272443, IMG submission 193581) | Marine sediment archaeal communities from Little Sippewissett salt marsh, Falmouth, MA, United States - SSM-Acet-12 | ecosystem: Environmental > Aquatic > Marine > Wetlands > Sediment ... | reverse complement strand
TTCCATTGCTCGCGCACATCACCGTCACATGACAACGTAACTGTGAAGTTCTCAATATCCGCTACTACATCTGCGCAAAGCCGTTTCACCTCCACTGGTTTACTAACAATTAACGTTGCGTGTAGTCCCCAATCGGCGATAGTATCTGCAGCTTGGAATTTCCAACCAGGAAAATGGGACTGTACAATTTCAATCCCATGGGCAATCCAGTCAATTGACGCTAAAAGCTCAGCTGGGTCAGCGCTCACCGGAGGTGACGTTCCGAAGTGCACAACGATTTCAGGCTCAATCTTTGGTTCGGCAAATTGTCCGATATGACATCGGGCCATTGAACCGGGCAGTTGTAGTACAGTGGTATCATAGATGTAACCCCAAATCGGCTCGTGCACCTCATAAATTGACCACATTTCCGGGTTGGTGAATCCGATCTTTCGGCCAACCGGTACCGCCCCTTCTTTGATTCGCATCTCGTGTATCAGCTGAGCCACAGCATATGCTTCGTCATTGCTGAACTGACTCAAGCGTGAGGTTAACGGCACGATTAGCTTGCAGTGATCCTGTGCTGCCTTTATCTCGTCTGCGATGGTTTGGAGGTGAATCTCGTGAGTCATGTTTCCTCCTGTGACGGTCTACTATATTAGGTGGGAACTATGATACTCAATATCGTAAAATAAACTGTAACAAGATAGCACTGGATTGCTGCAACAATGTGTCATTATAATACAGAATAAAAATGACAATAACGGTTTTTACACCAAAGAATTAAGAGCCTCATTTGTTTGTTTAATATAGACTTCAGACCTACATTCCTGGAATATATTAATTGCGTTCAATATGCATTGCCTGGCTTGGTCGGTTCTCTTGCTCGCTTTGTATAGCAGACCCAGGCTCAGGTAAGTTTGACCAAGAAAGCCTTTCGCACCGATTTCTTGAAATAATTCAATCGCCTTGTTATAATGCTCTCCGGCTTTTTTGCCAGCAAATGGAACGTTTTTTACTAAAAAGCCGACGTTTTTTGCCATAATGGATAGGGACGGTTTCGGTCCTGTGGCTATTTGTGAATACACTTCTCCAAGAATATGCTCAGATAAGGCATACCACACTCTCCTCTGGTTTCTAATAAACGTCTCTTGTGCCTTTTCCAACAGCTCTGTCCCTTGTTTCATATCTCCTTTGGCAATCAAGATTGGAACCAGCCATGTCTGGCAGATTACAGACATTTGACCCAAACCATGTTTCTCACAGAAATTTATGGAGGATTGAAAAACATTTTCAGCTTGTTTAATCTGATCGTCAAGAAAATAAGCCATTCCTAATGATGATTTTGCAAATTGAGCATAGGCAGGATCCAATGCGACTTCGATTGCTTTTTTAAAACTTTTTTGGGATGATTTCATATCTCCGGCAGCTTGGTGACCAAATCCTTCCATCCAATGACCAAAAACCTTACTTCTATTGTTCGCATGTCTTTCACCGTATTCCAATAGACGTTCCGCATCCTTAAAAATCCTCTTCGTATCCCCCTTGCAAAAATTAATGTAGCAAAGACCGCCAAGGGATTTGAAAAATAGATATTGGTCGGAAGTAAACGACTCAGCTATCTTTTGGGCCCTCTCACCAAAGTTGATGCCTTCATCAAAGAGTCCCAACTCTGCACATGCCCATGTCAGCCAGGTGCATGCGTAGCCCACTATTTTTTGGTCATCGCTATTCTCACCAAGTTCCAAACCTTTGTACAGATATTCATAGGAATCCTTCGACTTTCCGGCCATAAAAAGAGCCACACCTAACCACACATAGAACATCCCGGCTCTGGTCTTATCGTCCAGAGACTCTGCCAGAGCCTTATGGGTACTGAAAATATCGACAAATTCCTTATTTTCACCAATGTAATAATAAGCGTAGCCCCAGCTGTTCAGAATGTCGATAAGGATAATTTTTTCTTCTTCAGATATCTCTTCTTTTGATACAATAATGTCATATGCCTTTTTAAAGTACTGATGAGCTTCTTCCACCGCATATCTTGCCAGACTCTTTTCTCCCGATTTTACAAGGTAATCGACCGCCTTGGTAACCGACTGTCCCCGGGCAAAATGAAAGGCCAGGGTCTCATAGAACTCCGCCAGCCTGTCCTTGAAGATTCGTTCCATAACTACTGCAATATGTTCATGGATTTCACGGCGCTGTTTTTTAAGCAAACCATTGTAAACGATCTCCTGGGTAAGAGCATGCTTGAACATATACTCTAGATCTGGCTGTAAGGAGCGGGCTCTGATTAGGTCAAGTCGCTCCAAATGGTTGAGTTCCCCATCGATATGGTATTTAACATCGCTTATTCTTTTTAAAATTTCATATAGAAAATCCCTGCCTATCACAGATGCCTCCTGCAAAATACGTTTGGTCTGATTTTCGAGGCGATCTAGCCTACCTGAGATCAGGCCATGCAGCGAGGAAGGGATATCCGATTCGGAAATGGATCGGGCGAGTTTCCAACTGCCGTCAACCTGGATCAATATATCGGATTCGATAAGGGAATTGACAAGTTCTTCAAGGTAAAAGGGATTTCCCTCCGCTTTACTGTTTACCCAGAGTTTCAGATCAGAAGGAATATTTTTGGTATTCAAGAGCGATGCCAGCATTTGCTGGGCAATAGAAAGAGATAGATTCTGTAACTGAATCTCATGATAATAATCCCCGATACTAGTTAGTTGGTGACCTGTGAAAAGATTGAAGGTCGGTCTGTACACACAAAGCAAAATGGCTGGTTGTCGGATTTCCAAACATGCCCGCCGTAGCAGCTCCACAAAGGAAGGATCCGCCCAGTGCAAATCCTCCAAAAGAAAGACGGTTGGAGATCTATTGGCAAGAGCAGATAAAATCATCATAACGGCCGCTTGGAGACGGGATTTCCAATGCTCGGGGCTGATATCTATTGCTTCAGGGTAACTTAGAGAGTAAAGATGATCCACATAAGGGATGACATCTTCTTTATTGGCTACGAGAGATCCAAGCCTGGACTCGATCTTTTCCCTGACTTTGCCAGGAGGATCCTTTTCATCGATCTGCAACAATCTGTTTAAAAGATCAACCACCGGGAAATAGGGTATATTTTGAGAATATGCATAGGCATGTCCCTCTATCCATTGAATCTGCTCAAGATCAAGACTGGCTTTGAGCTCCTCAATTAATCTGCTCTTACCCGTCCCAGCAGCACCGCAAATCGAAAAAATCCGGCCTTTGCCTTGACGCAAATTTTCAACCGCCTCGGACAGCTGGGCCATCTCCACGTCTCGGCCGATAAGATCCGCTCTTAGTCCGGATAGCCGATGGATGGTAAGCGGTTTATCTCGTTGAGACAATACCTGATGAACGAGCACTGGATCGGCTTTGCCTTTAACGGTAGTTGTTTCCCTGTATTCACATATGAAATGCCCCTCGACCTGACGGCAGGTATCAATATTCACTAGTATTTCACCAGGTTTGGCAAGGTTACTTAGGCGTGAGGCTAAATTGATGGTATCCCCGGCAATGCCATGTGTTCCTCTCTCCATGTCCACCTCACCGGTTACCACTAGGCCAGTATTAATGCCGGTGTGCATCGATATGGATTGCCCGATCTTTTTTTCGACCTCAGGGCTAATCGCTTCCACCAATTCATGGATTTTTCGTGCGACTTTAACAGCTCTAATCGGATCATCCTCATGGGCTTTGGGAACACCGAAAATGGCCATCACTGCATCACCTGCGTATTTTTCAATAAATCCATCGTAACTGGACACGATGTTGGAAATTTCACCGAAGATTCGGCTGGTAATCTCTTTGACTTCTTCCGGGTCCAGCTTTTCAGACATGGCCGTATATCCAGTAAGATCGGAGAAAAGGACTGTAACGTACTTTCGTTCACCTTCAGCTGCAATCTTAGTTGGTACGGCCTCTTCGAGTGGTGGTTCAGGAATTTGGGTTTCTTTTTCGTTATCTTTGAGAGGTTCGGTTTCTGGGGATACGCTTAATTCATGCCCACATTGACCGCAAAATTTTCTTCCAATAGGAATATTGGCTTTACAGGAAGGACATTTTAACTCAAATTTAGTGCCACATTCTTCACAAAACCTCACGCCTTCACGATTATCAAACTGGCATTTTGGGCATTTCATTTTGGATGCCCTCCATATCTAAAGAAAGGTCAATGTGAAAGAGAAAAAGATGGGTGTTTTGCCTTTAATATGTTGGAGTATAGGCGAGATGTGGCTTTCTGTCAAATTCAGGGCGATTTCCACATATTTTATGACTTTTCTGCGTCCTCAGAGTACGGTCTTCTTACCACAAACTTCAACGTAACCTATTGAATTCCCTTATAGCTTCGTTTTGTAACCTGCCGCAAAATGAAATTTAAGTTTTCCTAGTTTCTCTTGCCGCTATTTTACCTGTCAGTGGTGTCAGCTTTCATCTGCAAGTGTAGAATTTCTCGGCGTTTCAAGACCTTCCAATTCTAGATCAAGTCATTATGGTTCTGAGGCAAAGGGCTACTGATCGTAACATTAAATTTGAGTTATTCTGAAAACCTTTCCAATTGAATATAAAGTTATAAGCCCAAAGAGTTCAAAAAACTTTTGTATTGCAGATCAATTATTAAAAACGGTCTATCTATAAATGCTCATTTATTGCCCTTTTCAACCTGAAAATAATGTCTGTGTACAGGAAAAATACCAATTATGGGATGAACGTTATACTAGGGCATGACCATTATATCCACATTTCGATGCTTGGGCCTGTTTCCCTGCGTCTGCTTGATAGTTTTATCTCGATCCCGAGTATATAGGAGTCAAAGGCGAAATCACCAATACACATGCCCCAAAAAAAGGGAGCTCTTTCCTCAGGCTACCTCAAAGAACCTTGAAGATTTCTATTTGTTCACGCTTACCCCTTAAAGGGACCTTGCCCAGACTGGAAAGATTAAATTCTTTTCCTTTCGTTAAGTCCCTCGTATTCTGACTCAGGAGAATGTCGGTACCGAAAGTTTTATTCAAGTTTTGTATCCTGGATGCCGTGTTAACTGCATCGCCCACCATCGCATAGACAAGACGATTTGGGCTTCCAACACTCCCTGCTAAAACTTTGCCTGTATGAATTCCTATGCCGTGGCTTATAGACCTTTTTCCATGGGACGCTCTTTTTATATTAAGATTTTTAAGTCGCTTTCTCATTTCCAGGGATGCCCTAACAGCCATTTCAGGATGATCCGGTAGATCCAAAGGAGCGCCGAATACTGCTTCGATCTCATCCCCGATAAACTGCAGCAAAATTCCCTGATACTGTTTGATTGATTTTTCCATTTCTGAAAAGTATTCGTTTAGGAAATTAACGACCTCCCTCGGTTCTTTGCCTTCAACAAAAGTCGTGTAACCCCTCAAATCACAAAAAAGAATTGTTACGTCTTTTAATTCGCCTTCAAGTGGAATTTCCCCTTTCAGGATCTTATCGCTCACTTCTGGCGTGACAAACCTGCCAAAGCTAACCTGACAGAAGTCCCTTTCTCTTAATCCTTTAATCATTTCATTGGTCTTTGCCGCTATTAATCCAAATTCATCATTGGTAACGACCTGCACCTGAGTATTGTAGTTTCCATGACTTATATCTTCCATAACAGCCAATTGAATAGAAAGAAGTGTCTTAAGATTTTGAGAATACCTTCCAAGGATAAACAAACTCAAAAGAAGGAGAACCGCAAAGGCAAACAAGATCTCCTTAAAAAAGCCGAAGAAGAAGTCAATGGTAAATGAATCTTTATTGGCAAGTAGGTAGTTAATATCCATTAAGGCCATTAGCAATATTGCTATTATCATAAAGATCAGAACTGTTATCATAAAAAAAAGCATTTTGCTTGAAACAGAGAATACCCTTTTTGGACTGAAAGGCACATGTACCTTTAATGTTTTTAAAAATTCTATGATTCTTTTTTCAGTAGAAAGAAAACAGAGCATGCCACCGAACAGTCCAAAAGCAACGCATCCCAGAAACAGTTTCAGTCCAGTAAGTATTGGAGCACTAAAGTAGGCAATATAAATCGAACCAATGCATATGCCTATAAGGAGCCATACAATAAGATCTGATACAAATTCTCTCCAAGGAAGCGAATACAGGGCTGCGTTCTTTACTGATCCAAAGTCATGGATTTTTCGGGTGTGCTTTTTAAAAAGATATGCCCGCAGAGGCAGAAGTAAAAAAATAGGTGTAAAAATATTTATTGAGGTCCGGAAATACCCAAGACAGTCTAAATAGGGGCAAACCTCAGCTCCGTAAATAACAAGGATAAAGCCAAAAATAATATGACATAGTATAATAGCGGTCATAGATGAGATCTCATTTCAATGTCCATTTTTTTCTATGAAAGTATTGAGGTGAGCATCTGTTTGAATCACGCAGCAAGATAATGGAAGCATTTATGCACAATTACGGTGGGTGCCGATCTGTCGTCGATATCTGAAACCTTATTGAAAAGCTCAGCGGCCGGCGCAGTTTTGCCGGTCCGCTGTAGCGATAAGATAGGTTAGACATCATATTCCCTAAAAAATTAAGAAATCATAGCTCGCCAACCAGGTTCCTCCATCATGGGCTGAAAGAACATGATATATGGGCCACGAATTAAATGAGCCATTACACCTTCGTCATGAATTTTACGGATTCTATTATTAACTAACACCTTTGCAAAACCCAATTGCGCCAACTCAGCGGCATCCCACTCGGTATGGATGAGATATTCAGGTGGGCTTGGCATAGCTTCTGGGGTCTTAAACAAAGGCTTTGGGTTTTCTGGTGGGTTTGCTCCCAAGGTCATTAAGCTTTCCGCCATGGACTGAGGATCCATCATGAAGCTGCCTAGGGCGCATACTCCCATTTGTTTGAGGATCATATACCCTAAAAAGCCTGTTGAGTCAGAAAGCGCCTCCATGGTAGCAATTGCACCTTGCTCAAACGCTTTTTCTTTGCCAGGGAAAATAGTGTGTTCCGCCATGGCGACACAACGTCTCGGCGTGGCAAACCGAATAAATTCCCTTTTCTGCTGGATATCACCCGCCAGATCGACTATCTGGCCCATGCTCCTGATTGGAGCCATTTTTGCTTTAACAATTCTGTAGACTGGCTCCCAAGGTCCCTCGATAACCATGGACAGACAGCTTCCACACAACTCAAAAACTCTGTCAAATTGCTTCATGTGAAAGTCATCATGATCCTCCCACCGTTTCCACATGGTATATTGATAATTGCGTATGGGATTGAGTTCCTTTTCCATGTGAACCTTGCCGCCACCGTATCTGCCCCCAAGAGGAAGAATTCCTGTCTGGACATTGGCCTGGAATCCCACAAAGCCCGGATGAGTGGCTGTGGTGATACAAACTTTTGGCCCAACTTTTTTCATCAACCCGAAGCTCTCCTCATCGTTGGCGACTTTAGACATATTAAGGGCAAGATATATCGGGCTATCCGGTTCACTTTGTTGTTGGGCTAAGGCCGTTGGTAAGTTACCTGCAAAGGCTGTGCTGCCTGCTGTTAATGCAGCTAATTTTAGGAATTTTCGGCGATCAATTGCATTTACTTTCTCTGACATGGCTTGCCTCCCTTTCTAGAGTTAATAATAACAAATTCATTAAAATGGAAAAGTGGGACTACCCAATCAAATTGTTTTGTCGGAACGTTTGGAGAAAACTATTTTTATTATTTCGTTTACTGAAATTTTATAAATCTTTTAGCCTAACATTAATAATAAATAGTCGGCTCGTTTTCATCCAATATAGGCGTGTTATCAAGCGAGCTATGTAATAAGAACCCCATCTGGAACAAAAATTAGCCTGATAGTCAACCTCAAAATTTTGTACCACTTTTCAGACAGAATTCTCTAAATTATAGATAAATTGAGAGTAACCCATGGAAATGATGCTTGTCAAAACGTGAGTCAACTTGCCAAATGACCAATTATCAGTCGATTAAAGATATCCTATTTTCTATAGAAAATCAAAATAGCAAAATCTTCTAAAAGGATTTGATCTTGTCAGAAAGGCGATATCACTACAATTTCTATGCCCTGATACTTGCGAAAACAGACAGCAAAAGTATGAACGCTGCTAACCAGCCATAAGGCCTTTTGCGATCCGGTGCAAACTTTTATTATCCTTTTTTAATCTTAAATAGTATCGCCTTTGTGCGCCACTACTCTTTGGACGATCTTCAATTTGTTTCCAACCGAACTTTTTGTAAAGCCACACAGCTGTTTCCATTTTGTCCCAGGTATCAAGATATATTCCATCAAGTTTAGCTATTTTAGCGCGATTTATAGTCTCTGATAACAGCATATGACCGGCTCTAAGTCCACGATACTTGGAGTCAATATAGAATCCAGTAATTTTTCCATCGTTGGGTGAATGATGTTTTAGATTAATCGAACCAACAACTTTTGATCCTTTACAGGCAACGAGTTGGACGACAGCACCCATGTAGTTTTCACCAAACTGTCCAAGCTCGATATCTAAGCCACTAGGATCAGGGTCCATACCAATCCATAACAAAGGATCTCATGATCGAAAATGCGATTGTTCTGACAGCCTCTCCATCTAATAAAACACCATCTCGAATTTTGATGTCAATTCTTTCCATTACGATAATTGATAACTCAGGATAGCATATTGTATTAAAATAAAAAGTTTCTGAATGTTTACGTATTACATCAGCAAATACTGCTTTCTATATTTTGCCGTTTACAATTCTCGTAACCGTTTTTTGAGGGCTACGACTACTTGCATGATCCTTCAATTATCCTGAATCGCAATTCTTTCAATTATTGATTTGGCAGTCAAAACCTTTAGATTGCAGATAGTTCGTACATCTTGTCATACATGAAATAATCAGTGTTATCAAAATGTTGGGATAACCATTACATACATGCGGCGGGGATTATGATATCTAGATGAACCTGATTTTTTAGGCTACCCCTATATAATGGTTTCCCACATCTGACCAATCTTGCTCATCAGTCTAGAATGTCTACCAAAAAGATGCTCAAACATTCGGTTAAGGCCTTGCTATCTTACAAAATAAATGTTTGAATATTTTGTGTTTATATTTATCTGAAAGCAAAGCAACTATGTTTTGGACATTCACAGGAATGTTAATCGCCTTCAGATAAAGCCTACCTTCCAATCACTTATTCTTCCAGCTCTTTACGCGCGCTTGTCTTGGGAGGCTGCGGGGGTCACCTTCATAGCCAAGAGCCTTCCAATCAAGGCGTCCATCTTCTTTGGTATGGCAATCCTTACAATTGAGCGCCTGATCCGCTGGCACCACCATATGGTTCAGCCTCCAGTACATAATGGTCTCGGCAAACCCAACCTCGCCGCTGAATGGCAAACCGGCTTCTTTCATACCTTTCTCAGCAGCTTGCCACCAGTCCATTGTATCCCAGAACCCCCCTTTACCAAAGAGCTTGGGCGCAATAAAATAGAGGTGCTTCTCGTCATAAGGCTGCTTACCCCGAAAGGCTTTGAAAGGACTGATGCGGGCAGCGGGATTCTCCTTTCCGTCTACTGGCCAATTCAGAGCTGTAGGCTTACTGGGATCAATCCGATCGCCCATCTGGTACACACTGGCTCTTCCATCCACATACCACAGATAGGTTGGCAACAGATTTTTAGCCCAGCGAAACTCCCCCTTCCTGGGATCGTAAGCTGGCATACCGTATTGATCTTTGGTTGCTGGACGCTTTTGACCGGCTTTGGACCAGTCCCACCACACCTTGGTTGGATTCTTTTTGGCTACGTACGGGATATGGCAGGTCTGACAGGAAACAGAGAGCGCATGACGATCAAGCTGGCTGTCTTCGTGCTGATGCTCCTCATGGCAATCTGTACAAAAAAGGTGATTGGTGTGGCCAGGTGAGGCAACCATGGCTCCGCCTTTGATGCGGTGCCTCGTGGCGGTATGACATTCTTGGCAGGTCATATCGAGGGTATCTGTCCCCATGTGCACATCAAACCCACCTTTGGGATTTATTAGTGAGGTATCCAAATCACCGTGCTTTACACCATCACCACCACCACCAAAGAAGTGACATACGCCACAGTTCAGACGGTGCGGTTTGCCCACTCGCTGTGCTATTTTTACAAGATCAAGACCTTTCTCGGGGTTGCCTGCCCCGGCCGGTGATTTTTTATACTCACCAGTCTGGTCGTGGCACACCAGGCAGTCGATGCGTGTTGGGTCATTGAAGTCAAAATTTGAATCTCTCCAGCCATATCCGGCGTGGCAGGATGTGCAACGGGGCCAATTGGCGCTGGCCTGTATGCAAAAGCTATTGATTGCGCTCCGCTTGCCGAGCTTCACATGGCCAACGTCCGCAACTTCCTGCAAAGAGGTCCAAGTCCAGTGGCTGGTCCTCATAAAGTCCCTCGCTTCTTTCTCATGACAGCTCAGACAGACCCTGGTTACTGCCTGTCCGTCTTTAAGGGGAGGCTGGATCTGCTGGTGCTCCTTTTGCTCCGTCGCTTCAGCGATTAGTGCTTGAGATATAAATAGTGGAAGTATTATAATCATAGCCCATGTGATGAACCCTTTAATTTTCACTGTTGCCTCCCATTTATTGTGTAATATGGTTGGTCATTTCAAAAACCGCGCGCTTTTTGTTTGTTTTAGCATCTCAAATCATGTTTTTTCTGAAAAACTCCACCCTCAGCATTTGAATGGGGTGTTTTTGCTAGCAAATACTACCAAAAAGGCATTATGAATGTAAACCCAATGTCCCGCTTCGTGGTGTACCTAATAGGTTAAACATTTCCTTGCCAACATTTTCAGACAGTCGAAGGTGTGTTCATACAATCGCGGTTTTTTTCTAACTGATGATTATTTCTGAGGCGATACGCAAAATACTAATCTGAGACTTTATTTAATATGCCGCCGTATTGAGCCTCCCTGCCGTTGCGATATTTGTGGGATCTAAGGGCCATTAAGGAGACCTTAACCAATCATTGACCTGAATTGTATAGAATCATACTAAATTATGGAAGAGTTGCCTCGGACCAGAGTTAATAATATTCAGACCTTAAACCCATGGGCAATCCATTTCGTCAGTCAACACAACTTAAATTAATATCAGTGCAAAAAGCGGCATATTTGATTAGGATCATAAGCGTGATAAGCGGAAGAAATATAAAAACAAAACCATGAGAATACCCTTCATGTAAACAAGGGGAAAGGCTCCTGGCAGTATTATCCAATTTAATTGTACTTGAAGGGTAAAATAACCTCACTATTATGCAGTCTATTGTTGTTAACTTGAAATTTACGGATAAATGAAGGAGGTCAAGCAATGTTGCACCTGAGCCTTGTTTTATTTATGACATTGTCCATCTTGCTATATTCAGGCTGTTCCAATAATTCTGATACATCTCCCTCAGATCAATCTCAAGTTGTTGGAAATGTAAAGTTCTACACATTCTCCCCTGACCACAAATATTTATTGAGTTACGCACAGCCATTTATTTTGCCTCCCAACACCTCGATCAGCGATACAGTGGATAATCTTGGTCAATATCTGGCTGATAATTACTTTTGCAAAACATACACAAGCAAATTAACTCGTATTCATTTTGAGGTACTTAGGATAGATGAAATATACACGCCGTCCCGACCGCTTCGTATTGCTGTGGTCAATATGGTTGATACAGACAGTGTGGCAATGAGCTCTTTTTTTCAGGGCTCAACCGGAGGACAGACGACATTCTATATGCTTGCCGCAACATTTATGCAGCCCCATTTGAATCCGCCTTTGTTAGATGGCCTCGTTCTTCTTTATAACGGGGAAATGCTTTCAGAACTCGACCATATTAATCTATCAGGTATCCTCACTCCAAGAGCAATTAAACATGTTGTTAGGCGAGCAATCCAAAAAGGGGAAAGGGAGGCTTTTATCTTAGGAACGGAAAAAAATATATAAGCACAAATTATATGGAAATTGAATGAAAGGAAATATTCTCCATTAATATTACTTCAGAAGGTCATATTATTCCTGCTCAATTTTTTTAAGAAACTTTTGCGCTCCTGAATTGTTCGGGTCGATTTCTAGTACCTTATGAAGTTGTTCAGCGGCCTTGCGTATTTCACCTAACTCTCTATAGAGCAGACTCAGGTATAATCGAGCATCCACATGTTCTGGATCGATCTTGATTGCATTCAAGAACTCCTCTTCTGCTTGTTTATCGGCGATGCCCATTTGATAATAGGTCATGGCTAGCTCAAAATGAATATCCGCACTATAAGGGTCGATCTCCAGTGCCTTTTTGTAAGCACCAACAGACTTCTCTAATTCGTTCAAATCGGCATATGCCATACCTAAGTTATAGAAGATAAAATCATTTTTAAACCCGTAGGAAATGGCCTTTTCATAATATGACACTTCCTTCAGATGATCCCCCGTTTGGCCATAGGCATATCCCAAATGGTACAAAGCAAGCGCATTTTCTGGGTGATTCTCTAAAAACCGTTCATGAAGAGGAATAGCCATTTCATAATCCTGCCTTTTCATGGCTTCGTCTGCTTCATTGTCACAAACCCAGTTTTTCTCGGCATCTGGTTTTTCCCCAAAAAAAGCCTTTGAACATCCTGCCCCTACACATGCTACTGACAGGGCGAACGCGAAGCTGTACAAGAAAGTCCAATGTCCAAACGATTTCCTGTTTATCATCTATTTATCTCCCATAGATAATAGCATCCATAAACCTAACAGGATGAATAGAACCCCTGCTCCTACTTTAATATAGTTTGCGGGGATTAGCCTGCTCACGGTGGAACCAAACACAACAGCAAGCAGGGAGGTCAGTACCAGTGCACCTGCAGATCCAATAAATACAGCTAACCGTGTTTTACTTTCAGCAGCAAATGCAAAAGTCGCCAGTTGAGTCTTGTCGCCCAATTCAGCCAGAAATATCATCCCAAAAGTTGTGAGCATCACTTTGAGGTCCATCTCTTAGCCCTCCACATAAAACTGTAGGAATTTCAAACAGAATACCTTTCTTTTAAGACCCTGTAAAAAACTCCTGTTAAATTATCACCCTCTCAAAGTTTATGTAAACAGATTTTAGGAGATGTTTCTTCCCTATGGAATTAATAACAAAAAATGCTTGATAAAGGAAAGTGTAAGGATGTTGATGAAATTGTTGAGATATAGCACTGGGAAAGAACAAAACGGAAATCAACCGCTTAGTCATGATTTTAAAAGAAAGATGATTCACATGAAAATAAAGAAGGGGCTTTTTATGGCCCCTTTCAATTCATTTTGAGCTCAAAAACGGCTATAAAACACTAACCTTTGGTTTGACCCGACCCAAAACCTGTACCGTCTTCAGGGCCTTCACCTTTATTGCCTGTTCCGTCGCCAGGTCCATATCCTTCACCTGGCCCCGGTCCTTCACTCGCGTTTGGTCCTGGCCCTGCATTCGGTCCTGGCCCTGTAGCTGGTCCGGCTCCTGCACCCGGGCCTGGTCCGGCCCCAGGTCCAATACCCCCATCGCCTGATCCACCACCAGGTCCGCAGCCGCCACCGCCTCCTGAGCCACCACCTGGACCTCCGCCACCTGGACCTCCGCCACCTGGACCCCCGCGCGCGAGGAGCAAGAGGTGCGCATCAGTATTGTCTTGACAGCAAGTTGGCAGAACATGCACAGCGTTTGCCGAGACGATCCCCAGCAGCAGGAAAACCACCGAGATCGCTAAAATAATACTAGCTTTTTTCATATCAAACCTCCTTCATATTGTTGTTTATTACATATACGAGGGAGACATCTCATTGGTCACAGGTTAACGGCATTTTTTTAATGGCTTCCGCTTCCACTGCCGCCACCGGGACCTGATCCACCCGGACCTCCACCACTACCAGGTCCACCTGAGCCTCCGGGGCCTCCACCACCACTCCCTGATCCACCTGAGCCTCCGGGGCCTCCGTGCCCAGTGCCCCCTCCTTGGCCTTGGCCGGCGCTTGCACCGGCAGGGCCTGAAACCTGAGGCCCGAGTGACAAATCATTAGGATCAAGCCCAAGCCCAATGTGCGCTTCCATAACGCTTTTTTCCCCTTTGACCACCTCCATGACAGCAGCCTTTATCTTTGTATCGGGCAATTTGTGGCTTTTAGCAGAATTTACCATCAAAGGAAGATCCCAGGCGGTTCGGGAGAAAAAACCTTCTCGCAGCCCATAAAAGACCATTTTCTCTACAGTTTCCGATTGCATATGAGACTGCTTAAGAGCCGCCAAAAGTTCCACTGCATCAGCAATTTCTGATAGTGGTGCTTTAGGGGCCCGTGCAAGAAATCCTTTCAGTTCCTGTTCTGAAAATCCCATAGATAAAGTCTTACTCAGCCTTACCAGCTCTTCAGACTGCAGATTGTCCTTTGGCATGTCCCATCGACTCATCGTTTTCAGGACGATCTTTCGGGTAAAGCGATATTGGGAAAGTTCCTTTTTTAAGACCTGTTGAATTATTTGAGGCTGCACACGCTTGGCCAAGCCCTCTTCGATTTTGCTCACAAGCGGTGTGATTGGCAGATCTTCTTTCTTGGCCTCTTCAGACATGTGCACGAAATGCATCATTTCGACTTCATTTAGCTTGTATTTGTACCCAAAGGCCAGCATTCGGTTTAATAGATTTTCAGGAACACCCGCATCCCTGGCTTGCTCAACCGCGGTCATGACATCGGTTTCATTCCCCGCATGAGTGGTCGAAATGGAATATAAAAGGACAAAGCACCCTATCAATAAAATTAGGGAGATTCTCTTAGGTGGCAGTTTCATGGCCATTTTCCTTATGAATGGTTAAAATGGAATTCTTGTTGCCGAAACCGTCGTCCCGTTGTAGTAATCCCTTGGGATCGGCGATGACTATTTTTCCGTCAATCAGGAAAGCGTATTCGTAACGTCCACTGCCAAGTGGAACAGACAGTTTCCAAACGCCGCGTTGGTCATCCCAATACATGCGGTATCCTTCAGGTGTCCACTGATTAAAGGTCCCTATTAACGCTACATTTGATGCATGAGGCATATCCAGAGTAAACAAAACGATTTTTTCCGCGGAAGCTGTTCTGTTTAGGATAGAAGTTGTTTTATTTCTGTCTTGAATCTGATGTAGTAAAACAATTGCAACCAGCATTAAGGCTACGGTGCCCGCACTCAACTGCACTATTTTCATCGGCGTGATCGTTATCGGGATTTGAAGCTGACGCTTGAGCTTTTTCCACCAGGTTAATTTCTTGGGCTTAATCGCGGCCATGACCGACCCAACTAACGTGTCAGGCGGTTCTATATCGGGAATATCTTCGATCAAGCTCACAATACGGTGCAAATCTTCATCGGATTTTTTTGAATGATTGGATTTCATATGGCCTTCCGAGCAATCTCTCATTTAATGGTTATGTTTCCTGTGAGTTCTCTATACTGAGGAGTCGACGAAGCTTTATTAATCCTCGGTGAATCCTCATTTTTGCACCACTGACCGAAATGCCAATAGACAACGCTACCTCGCGGATGGACATGCCCTCGTGGAAGCGGAGAAAAATGGCCTCCCGGTATTCCAACGGAATGTCTTGGAGGACCGCATTTACGCGTTCCGCATCAATTTTTTCAGGTAATGATTTTGATGGGTTTGATCCCTCCGAAAGGTCCTTCTGCATTTCGTATAGTTCTGTTTTCTTGATTTCCCTTGTTTTAGTTTTGCGTAAAAAATCAAGGGCCAGGTTCATAGCGATGGTGTAAAGCCAAGGGAAAAAGCGGCCTGAAGGTTTAAATCGCTCCAACTTTTCATACGCTCGTACAAATGCTTCCTGTGTAAGATCAAAAGCATCTTCTTCACATGATGTAGTGCGTATCATGAGATTGAATATGGGCTTTTGATATCGTTTTACCAAAATCGCATAGGCCTCAACGTCTCCAGCCAAAATATCTGAGACGAGATTTTCATCAGTGTTACCCATAAACCATATTCGCTTTTTAATGCCTCGCTGCGAGGGCGCTCAAAATACCCCTATATATTTATTTACGATCCAAACAGCCGTTTGGTCACAAATTATTCGATGATCAGCACTGAATTTTTCATCCCAAATCCGTCATTTTCCTGTAGAAAACCGTTGGGGTCTGGCGTCCAGTGGGTCCCGTCCAAAAAGAACGCATATTTATATCGGCCTGGCGAAAGGAATACCTTGATTTTCCATATGTTTCCATTTCGCTCCAGACAGTGTGTGTTGGGAGACCAGTCATTGAAATCGCCGCTGAGGCAAACTGTCTGAAACTGGCCTTTATAGGTGAACAAAACCTGCACCTTATACGGTGCATTTTCTATTGTCCCAGTATTCCAGACGCATCCGATAATAAGGGCGGATAGACATATGACACTTAATGTGAAAACATATAAATTCCGCTTTATTACATAAAATTTCACTCGCTAAACACTCCCCTTAGCTCAGCGCCATATCCTCAGACCTGATAGCCCTGCCAAATTGTTAGTTATCAACCTGCTGCAGATATCCTATCTTATTAAAGTCACAAGGAAAAGTCTTCTTTTCCCAAAACTAATATTTTGTGGGTAACCAGGGGGACAGGCCCTTCGAAGTATTAAAGGAAATAAAGAGGGCGAAATCTATCAAAAGATTGTATCCGAGTTCAAAATGAAAAAGGCAGGGCCAAATAGCGCTGCCTTTTTCAATACAAGAATTGTGTTTGGATCTAATTACCACGTGTTTGAGTTGTGGCGCCTCCTCCAGCACTACCGGTTGAACCTTTTCCTTTACTTCCGCGATTTTTGTCACCGCCAGCATAAGCTAAAGATGAGAACATAAACATAAAGGCAGTGATAAGGACCAAAACTTTTTTCATGACAAATTTCCTTCCTTAAGTTTTGTTTATCCAATATACGAAGGAAAGGTTTATTTGGTCACAAATATGAACAAAAAAAATACATGACAGTCTAACTATTTGTTTTTCGGTCAGATTTTTGATGTCAATGAATTTCCCTTTTGAGAAATCCGGGTATAGTCAGATAGTTCTTTCTTCCTTTCTCTGCGAATCGGTACTGGAGTTAAAATGGCTTTCTCTAAAA
>Ga0272443_10003860_pt1 | contig 17130 bp, 17 predicted proteins | sample SSMAcet12_FD_193581 | JGI IMG/M metagenome (GOLD analysis project Ga0272443, IMG submission 193581) | Marine sediment archaeal communities from Little Sippewissett salt marsh, Falmouth, MA, United States - SSM-Acet-12 | ecosystem: Environmental > Aquatic > Marine > Wetlands > Sediment ... | reverse complement strand
CTAGCCGGCGGCTTCCGGTCCGCCGCCGGCGCCGGGAGCGCCTCCAGGGGCCGCCTTTCGTGCGGCAACCGGCTTCAGGGCTCGCCGCCGTCGTCGCCGGCAGGCGGCACGAACGGCTCCCACACCGCGAAGACGAAGCGCGGGCTATCCCCGCCCGCGCCCCACTCCCGCACGGGACAGACCGCCAGGCTCTCCGCGCCTTCCGGCCACGCGGCCGGCAGGGCAACGCCGTCGTCCCGGCGCAGGGCGACGCGCCGGGCGCCCGTCGGCGACGCCTCCAGCCAGGCGGCGTTGAAGACGTCGCGCAGGGTCACGGTCTGCACCTCGCTTCCCAGGGCCAGCGTCGGCGCCTCGGCGCCCAGCACGGCCAGGCAGGGCGTGCCGCCGGCCATGGGCGCCGTCAGGCGGTCGGCCGCGTCGCGCAGGGTGAAGGCCGGACGCGCCCAGTGGGGCGCCAGCACCAGCAGGGCCAGGACCGCCGCCGCGGGCGGCAGCGCCCGCCGGCAGCCTTCCAGGCCGGGGGCGCGGGGCAGCAGACCGCCGCGGGCCAGGGGCAGCCAGACCAGGGCCAGGGTGAGCAGGCCCCAGGGCACCGACCACCAGCCTCCCGATCCCGCCCACAGGGGGCCCGCGTCGTAGCCGCCGAAGCGCGCGAACAGCCCCGCCGCGATCATGAAGTCGAACTGCTCGAGGCAGACGAAGAGCCAGCCCGCCACCAGCGAGCCGCGCAGCATGGGGCCGGTGTGGCCGGGCCGCCGGCGCAGCCACAGCCAGGCGGCGACGAGGGTGGCCGCGAAGAGCGCCGCCGCCGCGGCGCGCAGGACGTCGTCCGGCACGGGATGGCCGGCGGCGTTCAGCGGGCGCGTTCCCCAGAGGACCAGCCGCCCCGGCAGGACGAAGGCCGCGGCCAGGGCCGCACCCAGGCGGGCCAGGGCGCCTGCGCCGCGCCCCTCGCGCCAGCGGCGCAGCTCGTCGGGGCGCCAGACGGCCTCGCCCTCTGCCAGGGCGCGCCAGCCCCGCGCCGCCAGGATCGCCAGGGCCGGCAGGAAGACCAGGAAGCGCCGGTCGGCGGGGTAGGCGAAGAGGCTCTGGGCCAGGCCGGCGACGAGCAGGAAGGCCAGGGCCTGCCTGGCGATCCCGCCACCGCGGACGTCCAGGCGCACCTGCCAGGCGCCCAGCCCCGCCAGGGCGATGAGCGGCGCCGCCTGCTTCAGGATCGGCGCCGGCCAGGGGAAGAAGGCCAGGTTGGCCAGCAGGTCGATCACCGAGCCGGGCAGGTTCTCGGCGCGGTGGAAGGCATCCACGGCGGCCAGCTCGGCGGGGAAGGCCAGGCCGACGGGCAGGCGCAGGAGCATCCAGGTCAGCACGGCCGCGAAGGCCAGGTGGACCGCGCGCCGCCAGCGCGCCAGCAGGGGCTGGCCGGAGCCGTCGTCCTCGCGGGCGATCCAGGCCAGGGCCGGCAGGGCGACGAGGGTGGAGAGCTTCGCCGACAGGGCGGCGCCCAGCAGGACGCCCGCCAGGATGGCGCGCCCCGTGCGCCCGCCCGCCGCCTCGGCCGGGAGGGCCAGGCCGCCGCCGCCCGGACCGCCGCCCCCGCCGGCGAGGCCCGAGGCCGCCAGGCCGCCGGCCGCTGGCGGCGCCCCGGCGGCGAGCCACCAGGACAGCGTCATCAGCGCCACCGATAGCATGTCGGGCAGGGCGACGCGCGCGTGCAGGGCGAAGGGCACGGCCGAGGCCAGCAGGGCCAGCGCGGGCCAGGCGGGCGCGCGCGCCCCGCGCAGCAGCAGACCCAGGGCGACGAGAGCCAGCAGGGCCGCCAGGGCCGCGGGCAGGCGCGCCGCCAGCAGGCTCACGCCCAGCAGGCGGAAGGAGAGCCACCAGGCCGCCGTGCCCAGCGGCGTGGCCAGCCCCTGGTTGTAGTCGTCCAGGATCCACTCGCCGAAGAGCGCCCTGTCGCGGGCCTCGCCCGTCCACCAGCCCTCGTCGGTGATGAAGTCGCGCGACAGCAGGCGGCTGGGATCCGCGTCCAGGTGGACCAGGAGGCCGGGCAGGCTCGCCAGCAGGAGCGCCAGGGCGATTGCGCGCGCCGCGGCCGTCACGCGCTCAGTCCCCGTCCGCGAGGAAGTCGCGGGCCAGGCGCACCAGCAGCTCGCAGCCGACGGGCAGGGCGTCCTCGTCCAGATCGAAGTCGGCGCTGTGGTGAGGCGCCGTCGTGCCCTTGGCGGCGTTGCCCGAGCCGACGAAGAAGAAGCAGCCGGGCACGCGCGACAGGTACTCGCTGACATCCTCGCCGCCCATGACGCGCATCTCGACGACGGCGCCCTCGCCCAGCAGCCCGGCCGCCGCTTCGCGCACGCGGGCGGTCATGGCGGGATCGTTGATCACGGCCCGGTGCAGGCGCTGGAAGTTCACGTCCACGGTGCAGCCGTGGACCTCGGCCGCGGCGCGGGCCACGCGCTCCACCTGGCCCGGCAGGGCCAGCCAGACCTTCTCGTCGAAGGCGCGGCAGGTGCCGCGCAGCACCGCCTTGTCGGCGATGACGTTGAAGGCGGTGCCCGCGTGGAAGGCGCCGACGGTGACCACCACCGGCAGCAGGGGATCCGTGCGGCGCGAGGCGATGGTCTGCAGGGCCGTCACGACGGCGGCGCCGGCCACGACGGCGTCGGGCACCTCGTGGGGCAGGGCGGCGTGGCCGCCCTTGCCGACGACGTGGATGGTGAAGTCGTCCACGGAGGCCATGAAGGGGCCGGCGGCCACGGCGGCCTTGCCCGTGGCGAGCGGGCTCCAGTAGTGCAGGGCGAAGGCGGCGTCCACGGCCGGGTCGGACAGGACGCCCTCGGCGATCATGTGCTCGGCGCCGCCCTCGCCCTCCTCGGCCGGCTGGAAGACGAGCTTGAGCCGCCCCCGCTTCGGCTCGCCCAGGCGGCGCAGGACGGCGGCCGCCGTCAGCAAAGTGGCCATGTGGCCGTCGTGGCCGCAGGCATGCATGACGCCCTCGTTCTCGGAGCGGTAGGGCCGGTCCGCGGCCTCGGTGACGGGCAGCGCGTCCATGTCGCTGCGCAGCATCAGCGTGGGGCCGGGCTCGCCGCTGTCCATGACGGCCACGACGCCCGTGCCCGCCACGCCGGTCGTCGGCTCCAGGCCCAGGGCGCGCAGGCGCTCGGCGATGACGCCCATGGTGCGCGTCTCCTGGAAGCCCAGCTCGGGGTGGCGGTGGAAGTCGCGGCGCAGGGCGACGAGATCCGCGCGCTCGTCGGCGGTGAGGGTCGGGCTGAGGCGTTCCATGGCGCTCCTTGCGGGGCGGGGGTCTCGGCGCGGCTGCCGCCGGCGGCGCCGCATCATGCCTGTGCGCCGGCTGCTGCCGGCGGCGCCGCGGCCGGCCGGACCGCGCCGCCTACTCGATGAACTCCGGCGCGACGGGACCGGGCAGCAGCCCCGCCGCGTGGCCGCGCTCCAGGAAGAGGCGCACGGCCTCGCGGCCGCGCTCGCCGAAGTCCAGGGTCAGATCGTTGACGTACATGCCCACGAAGCGGTCGGCCAGGGCCTCGTCCAGACCGCGGCCGAAGCCGAGGGCGTAGGCCACCGCCTCCTCGCGGTGCTCCAGCCCGTAGCGGATGCTCGCGCGGAGGATGCGGTTGAGCTCGCTCAGCCGCTCCGGGCCCAGGTCGCGGCGGCCCGCGTTGGCGCCCAGGGGCAGGGGCAGGCCGCCGGTCTGCTCGCCCCACCAGACGCCCAGGTCCAGCAGCAGCGCCAGCCCCTCGCGCTGGTAGGTGAGCTGCCCCTCGTGGATGAGCAGACCGGAGTCGAACTCGCCGGCGGCCACGCGGCCGGGGATCTCGTCGAAGGGGACGACGGCGTGCTCGAACTCCCCGATGGCCAGGCGCAGGGCCAGGTAGGCGCTGGTCAGCGTGCCCGGCACGGCGACGACGCGCCGCTTCGCGGCCGCGAGGTCCAGGCCGGGGCGGGCCACGAGCATGGGACCGTAGCCGTCTCCCATGCTGGCGCCGCAGGCGAAGAGGGCGTAGCGGTCGGTCAGATGGGCCCAGGCGTGAACCGAGACGGCTGTCACGTGCAGCTCGCCGTCGAGGGCGCGGCGGTTGAGCGTCTCGATGTCCTGCATCTGGTGGACGAAGCGATAGGGCCCCGGATCCACCAGGCCGCGGGCGAGGCCGTAGAACATGAAGGCGTCGTCGGGATCGGGGCTGTGGCCGAGCAGGATCTCCATGGGGCCTCCGGATCGGGTGCGGGGCGCCATCGCGTGACGAGGGCGGAGGTTAGCAGATGTCGCCGCGGGGCGGCAAGGCGGCGCCGCGCCGTCCCCCGTGCGGCCGACGAAGACGCCGGGGCGGCGCCGCGCCGGCGCCCGGATTGCCGGCGGCGGGGCGGCATCCGCAGGGCGGAAAAAGGCGCGGGGGCCTTTGCGCGGCGCGGCCCGTTTGCTACCCTTCCCGCGGCCAAGACGGTCCGCCGCCGCACCCGAAAGGACAGCGCTTATGAAAGAGCCCGATCTCGTGCACGTCTGCGCCCTCGAGGAGATCCCCGCCGGCGAGGCCCGCGCTTTCGACGTGGAGGGCTACGAGATCGCCATCATCAACACGGGCGGCGACGTGTACGCCGTGGAGAACCGCTGTCCCCACCAGGGCTCGCCGCTGGACGAGGCCGAGATCGTGGGCGAGTCCCTGGTCTGCCCCGAGCACGGCTGGGTCATCGATCTGACCTCCGGCGAGGTGGTGGACCACGACGGCTACAGCGTGGCCACCTTCCCCATCATCCTCGAGGACGACCAGGTCTACGTACAGCTCGGCTGATCCGCGACCGCCCGCCGCCGGGAGGCGTCCCGTGCCCCTGCGCGAACTCCGTGACGACGACTACGAGGCCCTCGCCGGCGTCTTCAACACCTGCACGACGCACTGGCCGACCACCGCCGGCGCCCTGTGCGCGGAGTACCGCGAGATCGCCGGCTTCGATCCCTTCATCCGCGTGAGCGAGGACGCGGGCGGGCGCGCCGTCGGCCTTGGGCATCTGATCAGCCCGTCCGAACTGGGCGATCCGCGCAAGATGAACCTGCGCGTGCTGGTGCACGCGGACCACCGGCGCCAGGGGCGCGGCGGCGAGCTGGCGGCGGCCCTGATGGCCGAGGCCGACCGGCGCGGCTGGATCGAGCTGAACACCCACTACATGGACGAGGGGGACGTCGGCGGCAGCCGCCGTCTGCTGGAGCGCTGGGGCTTCCGCGAGGACCTGCGCGGCGACATGTTCGCCCTGGAGCTGGCCAACTTCGACGAGGCCGAGGCGGAGCGCGCCCTGGCGGAGACCCCGGTGGCGGGCCTGCGCGTGGTCGTCCTGGCCGAGGAGACGGCGCCCGACCGCGTCGAGCGCTGGCACGACCTGTTCACGGCCGCCTATGCCGACGTGCCCGAGATGGCCGACCTGGAGCCGCCGGACCTGGACCGCTTCCGCTGGCGCTTCCTGGGACTGCCCGGCATGCGCGAGGACTCCGTCTGGCTGGCCGAGGCCGACGGCCGCTACGTGGGCTTCACGCAGTTCCGCTACCCGCCGGGCGGCGGCGATCCCTTCATCGCGCTGACGGTCGTGCGCCGGGAGTACCGCCGGCGGGGCCTGGCGCGCCTGCTCAAGCTGCAGGCCCAGGCGGCCGCCAAGCGGCGCGGCGACCGGCGCATCATCACGGGCTCCGCCATGGGCAACGAGGGCATGCAGCGCCTGAACCGCGCGCTGGGATTCGAGCCCTTCGCCGCCTACGTCTTCTGCCGCCGCACGCGGGAGGCCGCGCCGTGAGCGCCGGCGCGGCGAGGAGCGGCCGCCCGTGATCAGCACACCGAAGCTCGCCCTGGAACTGGCCCTGATCGTGGCGGCCCTGGCGCTGATGCGCGACGCCGGCGCGTTTCGGCGGCAGCGCTTCGTCCTGATCTTCACGGGGATCGCCGTGGCGCTGAACCTCGTCTTCTACTACGCCGCGGCGTGGCCGCTCTACACGGCGCACGGCGATGCCAGCGGCATCGGCCACGGCAGCCTGCACGCCATGGTGCTGGTCGACGTGTTCAAGTGGGGCTTGCTCGCCTACGTGCTCGCCCGCCTCGCCGCGGCGCTGCAGGACGCCGGCCTGGCGGGCGGCTTCGCCCTGCTGCGGCCGGGCGCGCGGTGGGGCGGCGTCGTGGCGACGGGGCTCCTCGCCGCCGTCATCGCGACCGCGGCCATCTACGGCCTCAGCCATGCCGAGCATCGCCTGGGGTGGATCGAGGGAGTGCCCTGGCCCCAGATAGGGCGGGATCCAGCCTACCTGAAGCTCGGGCTCTGGGGCGGCCTGCGCAACCTGGCTGGCGAGGAGATCCTGGCGCGGCTCGGCGTGCAGGCCATCCTGCTCCGCGCCTGGGGGAAGCGCCGCGGCGGGGCGGTCCTGGCCGCCGTCCTGTCCGCGTTCGTCTTCGAGCTGTGGCACAGTGGATTCCGGGAGATCTACTTCCTCAACTTCGCCGCATCCCTGGCCTTCGCCTGGGCCTATCACAGGCGCGGCTACGAGAGCGCGGCCATCGGTCACTGCGTGGCGGACTGGCTCGCCATCGTGGTCCTGCCGCGCCTGTTTTATTGACGGCGGGAGCGCGGCATCCGCGCGTTTCGCGCGCGGTGTCGGCGGCCCCGCCGGATCGGAAAAGGAGAAGGCATGATCGCCAGAGCTTTCGCGATCTGGCTGGCTCTGATGGCGGCCGGGGTGCTGAACGGCCTGGCTCGCAACGCCTGGATCACGCCTGCCACGGAGGAGCGGGTCGCCCACCAGATCAGCACCGCCACACTCAGCGGCCTGATCTTCCTGATCACACTGGCCGCCATCCGCTGGATCGCGCCGGGCACGCTCCGCGGTGCCTTGCTCGTCGGCGCGTTCTGGCTCGGCCTCACCGTCGCCTTCGAATTCCTCGCCGGGCACTATCTCTTCGGCCAGCCATGGGATAGACTGCTCGCGGACTACGATCTGACGCGCGGGCGCGTCTGGTCCCTGGTGCTCGTGACGACGTCGCTGTCGCCGGTCCTGGCGGCCTGGATCCGGGGAACCGGCGGCCGGTAGCGAACGAGAAGCGATACCGGGGCGCCGCCGGCGATCGCCCTGCGGTGTCACTGATCTGCGAAGGAGAGACCCATGGCCGACGACGCGAAACCGGACCTCGCGGCCGCCCACAGGCACTTCTCCGCGAACTGCTTCAACGAGGTGTGGGGACTGCTGGACAAGGGCGACCGCACCCGGCGCGAGGACCAGCGGATGATCGAGCTGGCCCACGCCTCCATCTGGCACTGGACGCAGCGGGACGACTGCACCGACATCAACCTGTCCATCGGCTACTGGCAGGCCTCCCGCGTGTACGCCGTCCTCGGCATGACGGACGAGGCGCGGCGCTACGGCGAGCTCTGTCTGGCGTTCAGCGAGAAGGCGCCGCCCTTCTACCTGGGCTACGCCCACGAGGCCCTGGCGCGCGCCGCGAGCGTCGCCGGCGACCGCGAGACGGCGGCGGATCACCTCGCCGCGGCCCGCGCGGCCGCCGAGTCGGTGACCGACGAGGAGTCCAGGAAGATGCTGCTGGACGACCTCGAGACCATCGGCTAGCGACGCCTCCGTTGCGGCAGCGGCGCGCGCCGCCATCGGCAGGTGGCGGGCGCATCGGACGCCGGGCGGGCCGCGGCGTCCGTCGCCGAATCGCGAGGAGGCACCCATGGCGGCAAGGCGCCGTCCGGACGGCCTCGACGACCGCTACAAGCGGAGCAGCCGCCGCGCCTACGACGGGCGGCTGGCGGACTGCTACGACCGCTACTGGGCGCTCCGCATCTTCCGCGGCGAGGTCATGGACGGCTTCGTCCTCGACCGGCTCGGCGCGGATCTCGAATCCCTGGCCATTCTCGACGTGGGCTGCGCGACGGGACGGCTCCTGGACCGGCTCGCCGCGGCGGGCGCGAGGCATCTCGCCGGCTGCGACCTGGCGCCGCGCATCGTCGAGGCGGCCCGCGCGAAGCTGGCGCGCCGGAACGTCGCGGCCGACCTGAAGCCGGCCGACGCCGAGCGCGATCTGCCCTGGCCGGACGCCGCCTTCGACGTCGTCGCCCTGAACGGCGTGCTGCACCACTTCTACCGGCCCCGTCTCGCCCTCGGCGAGATCGCGCGCGTGCTCCGCCCCGGCGGGCGGCTCGTCCTGGTGGACCCCTGCTTCTTCCCGCCCCTGCGCCAGGTCATGAACCTCGGCCTGCGGATCCGTCCCCACGCGGGGGACTACCGCTTCTACGCGCCGCGCCAGGCGGCGGACATGCTGGAGGCCGCAGGCTTCGCGGTCGCCGTCCGCCGGCGCCTGAACTGGTGGGCCTGCGGGATCGTCGCGACGCCCTCCGGGCGTGCGCCCCGGCTGCTGGACTGACTCGCCCGCCGGCCAGCGCCGCGACGGTCTAGGCCACGCCGCCCTCCAGGGCGGCCAGCTCCTCGGCGTAGAGCTCCACGCAGAGGTCGAACAGGCGCTCGCCCGCCTCGGCGCTGGCCACGGACGGGTCGCTCATCATGCGCCCGTCCGGGAAGGTGGCGCGGAAGGCCTCGGGGCTCAGGGGCCACTCGAAGGCCGGGCGGTCGATCTCCAGGCGCTCCACGGGCGCCACGGCCCCCGGCTCCAGGAACATGGTGATGGAGATCTCAGCCGCCGAGGCGTGGCTGCCGTTGCGGTCGCCGAAGAGCTCCTCCTCCAGGGCGACGACGCGAGGGTGCAGCCACCAGGAGCGCCAGTGCCACGCGATGTCGGACCGGCGCGCCAGCAGATCGCTGGCGGCGGCGCTGGCCGGCGGCGTGTTGCCGCCGTGGCCGTTGATCCAGAAGAAGCGGCGGAAGCCGTGGCGGGCCATGGACTCCGCCAGCTCGGTCAGCACGCGGGCCAGCGTGGCGGACGTCAGGCTGGCCGAGCCGGGGAAGGCCAGGTGGTGCTGGCTCATGCCCAGGGTCAGCGGCGGGTGCACCAGCAGATCCAGGCGCTCGCCCACGGCCCGCGCCAGGGCGTCGGCGATCAGGTGGTCCGTGCCGATGAGCCCGTTGGGCCCGTGCTGCTCCGTACTGCCCACGGGCACGATGAGTGTTCGCTTCGTCTCGAGGTACGCCTCCACCTGCCGCCAGGTCGTCAGGGCCAGCCGCATGATCCGCCTCCCGCCGGGGTTCCGCGTTGCGGCACCGCAACAATGGGCGCGCCGCCGTCCGCGGCATTCTACCGCCGCGCGCCGCCGCCGTCGAGAACCCTTGCCGCCCGCGAAGGGCGCGTCTATGCTGGCACCAAGCCGAGCGGAGGTGGATCATGGCCAAGGTAGGAGTGGTGCTCGCGGGCAGCGGCGTCTTCGACGGCAGCGAGATCCACGAGGCCGTCTTCACGCTGCTGGCCCTGGACCGGGCCGGCGCCGAGGCGGTCATCGTGGCTCCCGAGCAGGAGCACGAGGTGGTGGACCACTACGCCGGGCGGCCCACGGGCGAGCGGCGCAACGTGCTGGTGGAGGCCGCGCGCATCGCCCGCGGGAAGATCAAGCCCCTGCGCGAGCTGCGCGCCGACGAGGTGGACGCCGTCGTCCTGCCCGGCGGCTTCGGCGCGGCCAAGAACCTGTCGGACTTCGCCACCAGGGGCGGCGACGCCACCGCCATCCCCGAGCTGGCGAGCCTCCTGCGCGAGGTGCACGAGGCGGGCAAGCCCATCTGCGCCCTGTGCATCGCGCCGGCCATCCTGGCGGCCGTCTTCGGCGGCGAGTTCAGGCCGAAGCTCACCATCGGCACGGACGCGGCCACGGCGGCCGGCCTGGAGAAGCTGGGCGCCGAGCACGTGGACTGCGCCGTGGACGGCGTCGTCGTGGACGAGGCGCGCAAGCTGGTCACCTCGCCGGCCTACATGCTGGCCCAGCGCATCGGCGAGGTGGAGACGGGCATCGCCAGGGCCGTGGCCGAGACGCTGCGCCTGGCGGGGGCGTGACGTGAGCGAGCTGATGCCCGGGCCCGTCCACGACTACCTGGACGGCCTGGCGCGCGCGGGCGAGGATCCCCTGCTCGCCGAGATGCACGCCCTCGCCGCCGAGCGGGGCTTCCCCATCGTCGGGCCGCAGGTGGGCCGGCTGCTGGCGCAGCTCGTCCACCTGACGGGCGCCCGGCGGATCTTCGAGCTGGGCTCGGGCTTCGGCTACTCGGCCCTGTGGTTCGCCCGCGCCCTGCCGCCCGACGGCGAGATCTTCCTCACGGACGGCGACCCCGCAAACATGAAGCTCGCCCGCGGTTTTCTGGGCCGGGCCGGCCTGGCCGACCGCGCCGTCTTCCTCACCGGCCACGGGCAGGACCTGCTGCAGGTGGCGCCGGGGCTCTTCGACATCGTCTTCTGCGACGTGGACAAGGAGCAGTACCCCGAGGTGCACGGCCTGCTGCGCCGGCACCTGCGCGTGGGCGGCGCCTTCGTCATCGACAACCTGCTCTGGGACGGGAAGGTGGCCGACCCGGCCGCGAACGACCCGGCCACGCGGGGCGTGCGCGCCTTCACCGAGCGCATGTGGGGCGATCCGGGCTTTCTCAGCAGCCTGCTGCCGCTGCGCGACGGCGTCGGCCTGTCCGTCCGCCTGCGCTGAGGCGGCCCGAGGTATCGTGAACGAGAAGGCCCCGGCCGCGGAGGCGGCCGGGGCCTCTTTCTTTCATCGGGCGCGCCGTGGCGCGCGCCGCCGCGCCAGCGCCTAGAAGCCGCTGACGAAGCCGATGACGGCGCGGTTGGCCTCGTGCTCGACATCGCGCGTGTACTCGGCCATCAGGCGCAGGTTGCGCGCCAGCAGGTAGCCGAAGCTGGCCGTCACCGACTCGTAGTCCTCGCCGTCCAGGTCGGAGTCGATGCGGTTGTACAGCAGCGTGATCCAGTGGCGGCCGTCCTCCCCCTGTGGCCCGAAGACCAGCTCGGCGACGATGCCCGCGGTCTCGATCTCCTCGTCCGGCTCCGTGTCCGCGAAGTCGGGGTTGGTGTCCGTGCGCATCAGGTACTGGGCCGTCATGGTGACGGGCCCGTAGCCGATCACGACGTCGGGCCCCCAGTAGAGGATCTCGTTGGCGTTGCCCGTGTCCGCCTCGCGCTCCTTGCCGTAGTAGACGAAGCCGCCCACGCTGGCGACGTCCCCGATGCCCTGGGCCAGGCGCAGGCCGGCGTTCTTGTACTTGTCGCTGTCGAAGCGGTGGTCGTCGCCGGCCTCGTCCTTGCCGTTGCCGTTGACCACCATGGCCACCAGGTCGGTGCCCGTCTCCTCGATGCCGTAGGCCAGCATGACGCCGCGGTCGTAGGCGAGGTTGGTGCCCGAGCCGCCGACCTTCTCCTTGTAGATCTGGTAGTCCTCGAAGGTCAGGCGCAGCTCGCGCTTCATCAGGGGGTCGCAGGTCTGGAACTGGCCCACCATGACGTCCAGGGGCGCGCCGCCGACGTCGTCGAAGTGGACGTAGGCGTCCTCGACGCCGGCCACCTCCCCGCGCTCGGACATGTAGAAGTAGAAGTAGTAGCTGACGCCCTTGGCCAGCGCGCCGCCCGAGAGCAGCTTCAGGCCCCACGGCGTCTGCAGGTCGGTCTCCACGTCGGCGTCGCCCTCCCAGACGCCGTAGGCGTCGCAGCGCACGCCGAGCTGGAAGACGCGGTTGAGCCACAGCAGATCGTCGCCCGCGCTGACGTAGTCGCGCTCCTTCTCCTCCTCGGGGATGACGAAGCCCGCGCCCGCGAACTCGTCGCCGTAGGCCTTCAGGCGCGGGAAGGGCGCGTGGCAGGTGGTGCAGGACATCTTGTAGCGCCGCGCGAAGGCCGGGACGGCGCCGGCGTCCGCGGGCAGCAGGGTCGCCGCGCCCAGCAGCAGGGCCAGGGCGGACAGCATGACGTTCCTCGGGGGCATGGTCGCCTCCTCTAGTCGTAGACCTCGAACCAGGTCTCGGCCCGGTTGATGACGATGAGCTCCTCCTCGTCGTCCGGCACCTCGAGCAGGTCGGCCACCGGCTTGACGAGCTTGCGGTAGTTGAGGGACGCCTCGACGGTCACCCGGCCGGCGGCGATGTCGCCGGGCATCTCCCAGGTGAAGGTCTCCAGCACCGTCTCGCGCGGGCCGAGGCGGTAGTCGACGCCGAAGGACTTGGTGTTCCACTGCATCATGGTCATGCGGCCCTCGGGGTCCAGGTAGGCCTTGCGGTAGATGCGGTCACCGGCGGGCTCGCCGTCGCGCTGCACGCCGGGGAAGTCCGGCCGGCCCAGCGGCACGGCGAGGTCCTGGTAGGCGAGCACGTCGGCGGCGATGGTGTAGTCCTCGCCGTCGAAGCCCTTGGCGTCCACGGGCAGGTGCCAGGTTTTCCCCGCGGCGTCGGTGGCCGTCACGTGCAGCCAGACGATGCGGTCCTCCACGGAGCCCGTGGGTATCCGGTGGCCGGCCTTGGCGTTGAAGAGCTGCGCCGAGAGCATGACGACGCCGTCGTAGGGCACCTCGCGCTCGTCGGGATGGATGCGCAGCTCGACGGCGCCGGCCAGCTTGCCCTTGTCGTGGGCGCCGTGGAACAGGTGCTGCGCCACCCAGGCCTCCTCGCCCATGGACGCGCTGCGGCCCCAGGCGCGGGGCGCGTGGCAGTCCTGGCAGCGCACGCCCTCGGCGGCGTAGGGGCCCTCGGCCCACTCGAGCTGGGTGGACTTCACCCAGGCGCCGAAGGGACTCATCTCGTTGTGGCAGGTGCCGCAGAACTCGGCGCTGCTCAGGAAGTCGGACTGTTGCGTGTCGTGGTGGGGGCTCTCGACGCCCGGCTTGGGGCCGTACTTCACCCGCCCCGGCGACGACACCCAGTTGAAGTTGAAGGGCGTGTCCCCCTCGAAGCCGGTGACCGTGTGGCACAGGTCGCAGGACACCGACTCGTTGGCCCGCGAGCCGGCCGCCGGCCGGGGCGGCGGCACGTCGCCGGCCAGCCAGGCCAGGGGCGCGTGGCAGCCGTTGCAGCCCTCCTGGGCGTCCTTGAAGGACGGGTCCTTCTCGGAGTGGGGCACGGCCAGGTCCCAGTACTCGATCTCGTCCCAGTGATGGGTGTAGGCCTGGCTCATCATGGACTGGCGCCACTGCCGGTAGAAGTCGCGGTGGCAGGCGCGGCAGGTCTCGGGCTTCTCGAAGTCGTCGTAGGAGTGGACGCCCTTGGACTCGATGGCCGGGCCGCCGAGGGCCCAGGCCGCGAGCAGGATCAGCGCCAGGGCGGCCAGGAGCGGGGAGAGGGTGCGCATGGTCACCTCCGGGCTGGCGTGTCCGGAACCGGACTTTCGATCCGCATCGTCGTGGCGGCTCGAGGGGCCGGCGCCGGGACGTCCAGCTTAACCATCATCCATAAGTCCGTCAAGGCGGTCGCGTTTTGCCTGCCCACCAGGCGCGCATTCTGGTATTCTCATCAGCGAATGCCACCTCTCACGCCGCAGGAGGACCGCCATGCGCGCCGTTTTCGCCTCGATCGCCCTGATCGCCGCCTTCGCCCCGCCCGCGGCGGCGGGCACCATCCACGTGCCGGGAGACCAGCCGACCATCACGATCGGCCTGGCCTACGCCGGCAGCGGCGACACGGTGCTGGTGGCCGCCGGCACCTACACCGAGTCCGGCCTCGGGCTGCACGGCGGCGCGACCCTGCGCGGCGCCACGGGCGACCCCGCCGACGTGATCATCGACTGCGGCGGCCTCGGCCGCGTCCTCTACTGCGAGGAGATGGAGGCCGGCACGCGCGTGGAGGCCGTGACCGTCACCGGCGGCCACATCTCCGACGCCGCCGGCATGCGCATCGGCCACGCGTCGGTGGACCTTGCCGACTGCGTGTTCACCGGCAACGTCGCCGACACCTACGGCGGCGGCGTTTACCTGCCCTACGAGGACTCGCAGGCCACCTTCACGCGCTGCGTCTTCGAGGACAACGAGGCCGGCACGGGCGGCGCCGGCGTCTTCGCCTGGTCCGCCGCCGGCGTGACCTTCACGGACTGCACCTTCGTCGGCAACAGCGCCGGCCTGTACGGCGGCGGGGTCGAGATCTACGACACGGAGTGCACCTTCACCGGCTGCACCTTCGTGGCCAACGAGGCCGTCCTGTACGGCGGCGGCATCTACCTGGACACCTGCACCGCCACGCTCGAGCGCGTCCTCATCGTGGACTCCGCCGACGGCGGCGCCATGTACGTCTCCGGCTGCCCCGGCCTGTCCGTCGGCTGCTGCGACCTCTGGAACAACCTGAACAACGGCGCCGCCGCCGACTGGGTCGCCCCCTACGACGGTGAGCTGGGCGCGAACGGAAACATCTCTTCCGACCCGCTGTTCTGCGGCATCGACGGCAGCGGCAACCATTACCTGCGGAGCGACTCGCCCTGTTCGCCCGCGATCAGCGGCTGCGGCCTGCCCATCGGCGCCTGGCCCGTGGGCTGCGAGGACACGGCCGCGCGGGACGCCACCTGGACCGCCGTGAAACAGCTCTACTAGGCGTAGGCCGTCCGGCAATCAGCTCCAAGAAGATGGCCCCGGCCGCTCGAGCGGCCGGGGCCGGTTCGTCGTGGCGCGCGTCGCGGCGGCCGTCAGCCCAGGCCCAGCCACTCCCGCGCGTCGAGGACGTTCGCGAAGGGCTGGACGAGCCAGCCGCGGTTCTGCTCCACCGTGGCGAGGAAGCCCCAGTCCATGGACGCCGACTGCGACGCGGGCAGCACCAGGGCGATGCGCGTCTCGCGCGGCAGGCCGATCTGCTCCATCTCGCTGCTGCCCAGGTCGAACAGGTCCAGGGTGGATCCGCCGCCGACGCCGGTGGTGCCGCGCGTGTCCACGAGCAGGCGCGTGTAGCACCTTTCGCGGCACAGTTCGGCCGCGCGCAGGCGCACCTGGTGCGCCTCGTCGAGGCTTATGGCCCCGACGAGCACGACCTCCAGCATGGCCGAGTCGGGATGCTCGCTGAAGGAGTGCGACACCGCCCGCGCCTCCGCGCTCCTACTTGCCCGGGCACTCGGCGGCGACCTCGGGGGCGATGCCCTTGTCGCCGTAGGCCTTGTCGAAGTGCGCCGCGAAGTCCGCGGCCAGCTTGCGCGCCCGCTCCGCGAAGGCCTTGGGATCGTCCCAGGTGTTGACGGGATCGAGCATCTTCGGGTCCGGCACGCCGGGGCAGACCTTGGGCACCAGCACCTTGAAGATGGGATCAGGCGTGTACTCGGCGTCCTCCAGCTCGCCGGCCAGGGCCGCGTTGACCATGGCCCGCGTGACGGGCAGGTCGATGCGCTCGCCCACGCCGTAGGGGCCGCCGGACCAGCCCGTGTTGACCAGGTACACGCTGGTGCCGTGCTCGTCCATCTTCTCGCCGAGCATGTTGGCGTAGACGTCCGGGTTGCGCGGCATGAAGGGCTGGCCGAAGAAGCGCGAGAAGGTGCTCTGCGGTTCGACGATGCCCGTCTCCGTGCCGGCCAGCTTGCTGGTGTAGCCCATGAGGAACCAGAGCATGGCCTGCTCGCGCGTCAGCCTGCTCACGGGCGGGATGACGCCGTTGGCGTCCGCGGTCAGGAAGAGGATGGTCTTCGGGTGCCCGGCCCGCGAGGACTCCTTGATGTTGCTCAGGTAGCGCAGGGGGTAGGAGCCGCGGCTGTTGGGCGTGAAGCGGTCGTCGAAGAGGTCGAACTCGCCGGTGGAGTAGTACATCGCGTTTTCGATGATGGCCCCGTGCTTCAGGTAGTCGTCGTCGTGGAAGCAGGCCCGCGTGATCTCGGGCTCCTTGACCGGGTCGAGGTCGATGAGCTTGGCGTAGCAGCCGTTTTCGAAGTTGGCGATGCCGTGCTCGTCCCAGCCGTGCTCGTCGTCGCCCAGCAGGGCGCGCGAGGGGTCGGCCGACAGGGTGGTCTTGCCCGTGCCCGACAGGCCCAGCAGCAGGGCGCTGTCGCCCTTGGGGCCCTCGTTGGCGCTGCAGTGCAGGGGCAGGATGCCCTCGCCGGGCAGCACGTAGTTCATCACCGTGAAGATGAGCTTCTTGACGCTGCCGCCGTAGGCCGAGCCGTAGACGACGCCCAGGCGCCGGTCCATGTCCATGCCGATGACCATGCTCGACGTGTGTCCCAGGCGCGGATCGACGCGCAGGCGCCCCTCGTACTTGGTGTGATCCAGCTTGCGGTAGGGGAACACCACCAGGGTGAAGGGGCGGTCCTTGAAGCAGCTCTGCGCGGCCTGCTCGTCGGACCAGGGGCGGAACATGTTGTCGGTGAACAGCGCCGTCAGGGCCCAGTCGGCCACCGTCTTGACGGGCAGCGCGTAGCTCGGGTCGGCGCCCACCAGACGGTCGGTGACGTAGATGCGGTCCACCTTCTCGAGCATGGCCAGCGCGTCCTCGAAGACCATGTCGAAGGTCTCTTCGTCGAGGGGGATGTTGTTGGGGCTGTTCCAGTCGATGGTGTCCTCGCTGGCCGGTCGCTTGACGATGACGGTGTCCTTGGGACTGCGACCGGTGGATTCCACCGGCGTCCAGGTGGCCAGGGCGCCGCAGGCGCTGACCATGCCCTCGCCGTTCTCGACGCCCTCGCGGATCATCTCCTCGCGCGGGATGTTGTCGCGCACGATCGCGGCGCGCTTCTCGAGCAGTTTGGCCAGTCGCTCCTGGAAGGTCATGCCTACCCCCTTGTGCTGGAAAGGGACCTGTCTCCGGAGTTTGATTGGCCAGCATACCTGATCGGAAAGGCCGATTCCATATGGAATGGGGTCCGCGGGGGCAGTTGTGGGGCAGAACGGTATTCAGTGATCCCGAGGGAAGTACGCCTTGGAGAATGGTCCTCGCGGCCGGGCGAGGGGAGGTGGGGCGGTTGGACCTTTCCCCGAGCGAAGTGTGAAGCCTGAGAGAGGGGGAAGGTCCAACCGGCCCATCTTGCCAGGGTCAGCCGCGGGGTCACTTCACCAGGGTGAGTTTCTGCAGGGCATGGCCGGATTCGGTGGTCAGGCGCGCCACGTAGACGCCGCTGGGCAGTCGATTCCCTGCATCGTCACGGCCGTTCCATTCGGTGACGTGCTCACCAGCGGGCAGGTCCGCGTTGACGAGGAGGGCCAGGCGGCGGCCGGCGAGGTCGAAGATCTCCAGGCGCGCCGGGCCGGGCGCGTCCA
>Ga0272443_10003859_pt1 | contig 17130 bp, 12 predicted proteins | sample SSMAcet12_FD_193581 | JGI IMG/M metagenome (GOLD analysis project Ga0272443, IMG submission 193581) | Marine sediment archaeal communities from Little Sippewissett salt marsh, Falmouth, MA, United States - SSM-Acet-12 | ecosystem: Environmental > Aquatic > Marine > Wetlands > Sediment ... | reverse complement strand
TTACTGGTATCGATACAGTTAAGACTTTTTCTGTTTTTCGTAATTGGTTCTTGGTATTCTCATCCAAATCCATTTTTCCCAAAGCCTTCTCCAACTGCAGATTTGCTACATCTAGTGCACTAATTTGTTTCACCATTCAATGTCTCCTCCCTATTTCATTTTTCTTTATTTGTTTATTTATAAGTATATATATAGTATTTTAATGTAATTCTTTAATTAGGCAGATAATCTAGTCATAAGATATTTAGATATAAAAAAGCCTGAGAAATAAATTCATTAACAGAACCTATCTCTCAGGCTTTTATCCCAAAAGTGTAGCAACTCTATATTTTTCAGGTTTTGCTTGTACCGCTTGGTCCAGACTCAAAAAATGACGGAACCCTAGGTACACTTCTGCTTTACAAAAAAGTAAAGTATTTTATTTTTAATTTTAGAGTATATAAGATAAAACACCCATTGTCAAAACTTTTTAATATTTTATTTATAATTAATATAAATTTTTCAGACAAAACTACTCAATACTAAATTCTTCTATGGTCAGCAAATTTTCATCAACAGAAATTCTTACTTTCCAATCACCTAATAATTTTGCCGCATGATGATCCCAGATACTAATCCAATACCATGTTCGGTAATTTTTGTATTCTCCGGAATCCATTTCTATTTCACCAACATGATAAATTTTCCCCTCCGGGTCAACCCACTCCCAGGTAAGCATAAATGGTTCTTGAGATTGATAAGTAAAGCGTATCCAGGCTACTGCCTTTTCGTCCCATGCACGAAAAGATGTTGTTTCAAAAACCGGCTCATTTTCTTTAACATCCCTGCATAAAACAACCTTATTCAGATACTGGGAATCTTGGACTTCATCTTCCGCTTGTACAATTAAAGGCAAAAATAAGCCCAATAATAGTAGAAAAGATAGAACCAAGCTGATAAATATTCTATTTTTCATCTTATATACCTCCAAAATATTTTTTCATCTTTTCTTTATTTATTTTATAACTACTTTGCCTTTTAATCAAACCATTTTATTACAACAATTTTTTTATCATTAACAGAGTCAATATCGCACCCGCATAGTGGGTGTCTTTAAGAATACCTAAAAGAGGTTTAACTTTTTACTACTTTTTAGTTCTTTTTCTTTCGATTTTTTATTTAACCTTTAGCTATCCTATTTCTAATTAAGTTAACTTCCAACTTTGGACTTCAGCTGAAAAATTGTCATCTAGCACTTCTTAATCTTTTTATGTACAACCCCTTTATTTAACCATGACCACCTTCTATTAAGGTGGTTTTTTATGGTTAAATAAAATTAAAAGTTTTTTATTTGAAAAGAATCATAAAATATTGGCAAAAATAATAAATAATTTTGACAATCTTCTCTTTTTTTAGTAAAATCTTTTAAAATTTAATATTCATAATATACAAAGAATCAAGTATGTAAATAATAGAGCTAAAGAGAGCCATGGAAGGTGCGATTTGGCAGTTCTTTTTTTACTGAAAATCACTTCTTTGTAAATAGTTGTTAAAAAATTCAGCCGCATATCTCTTGCGTTATTTAAATTAAGAATAAAGAAAACATTCTGTTTTCTTTATTAAATTAGGGTGGTACCACGAGTCCTTCGTCCCTATTTTAATGAAATAAATTAAAATAGGAATGAAGGATTTTTATTTTTTTGGGAGTATGCCTAGGGTTCCGTTTTATTAAAATTGATAAAAGTCTGGACCGAGTGGCATAAAATGCGTCTACAAAACGTATTACACCGTGGGTAAAAAAGACCCCAGCGGATAGGTCCCCTTGCTTATTGAAGGAGTTATCCATGGGGTCTTTCTATATAATTATGCCAGCATGGCAACATGGCAAGAATTGCTAAAAATGAATTTATAAAAATACACTGATAAAAAGGAGGGGGATAAATTGAAACTAAGTGGAACTGAAATTGTAGTTGAGTGTCTTAAAAGAGAAAAAGTAAAGGTGGTTTTTGGGATTCCAGGAGGTGCCATTATGCCCCTTTATGATACCATAGATAAAAAATCTTCTTTTACCCATATCCTAACCAAGCATGAACAAGGGGCAGTACATGCAGCTGATGGTTATGCCAGGGCTAGCGGAAATGTAGGTGTATGTTTTGCTACTTCCGGTCCAGGAGCCACTAACCTGGTAACAGGTCTGGCTAATGCCTATTTAGATTCAATACCTTTGGTTGCTTTTACAGGACAGGTTATATCGCCTCTTATCGGTACTGATGCTTTCCAGGAAGTTGATATTACAGGGATCACTATACCGATTACCAAAAATAATTACCTGGTAATGGATGTAAAAGACCTTGCCTCTACAATCAAAGAGGCATTTTATCTTGCCAGAACAGGCAGACCAGGACCGGTGTTAATTGACTTTCCTAAAGATGTACAAGTCGCTAAAACAGATTTTCATTATCCGGAAAAGGACAAATATTCCGGATATCGTCCTACACTGAAAGGAAATCTAAATCAGATTAAAAAAGCAGCCAAGGCTATCCAAGAAGCCAAAAAACCACTTATCTATGCAGGTGGGGGCATTATAAATTCCAATGCATCACCCGAACTGCAGGAATTGGTTAAAAAAACAAACATCCCTGTTACCACAACCTTGATGGGCCTGGGAGGTTTTCCTGAAGATCATCCATTATCTTTAGGAATGCTGGGTATGCACGGTTTGTACTGTGCTAACGTATCTATCAGTGAGGCAGACTTAATCATTGCCCTGGGTACTCGCTTTGATGACCGGGTTACCGGGAATATAAAAAAGTTTTGTCCGAAAGCAAAATTTATTCATGTTGACATTGACCCGGCAGAAATCAGCAAAAACATCAAGATTAGCATTCCTATTGTGGGAGATGTAAAATATGTTTTGGCTAAATTAAACCAATTAGTCGAGCCAAAAAAAGAAAAAGAATGGCTGGAAAGAATCACTGAACTAAAAGAAAAAAATCCCCTGCAATATCAGAGGGACGACCAATTAAGACCACAATATATCATTGAAAAATTAGACAAACTTACCAAGGGAGATGCTATTGTGGTCACCGATGTAGGACAACACCAGATGTGGGCTGCCCAGTATTACCAGTACCGCTATCCCAGAAGCTTTATCACTTCCGGTGGACTGGGAACAATGGGTTTTGGATTACCCTCTGCAATTGGTGCCCAGTTCGGTGCTCCCAAAAAAAGAGTCGTCTGTATAGCCGGAGACGGTGGATTTCAAATGAATGTTCAGGAATTGGCAACTGTTGTTAAACACAAATTACCAATCATTTTAATTATCATGAATAATGGCTATCTGGGTATGGTTCGTCAATGGCAGGAATTATTTTTCAAAAAAAGATATGCATCAACCTCACTTGACGGAAGTCCGGATTTTGCCCAACTTGTCCAGGTTTATGGCGGTAAAGGAATTAGGGTAACTACAAAAAATGATTTAGATTCAGCTCTCAGCAAAGCATTGTCAGGCAATGAATTTGTTCTACTTGATTGTATCATACCCCCTGAAGAGAATGTCTTTCCAATGGTTTCACCTGGAGAAGCCATTAATAATATGTTAGAAGGGAATCAATCATGAAACATACCATAGCTATTTTAGTTAAAGATCATCCGGGAGTCCTAGCCCGGGTTTCCAGTTTATTTAATCGAAGAAGGTTTAATATCGAAAGCATTGCGGCAGGTCACTCAGAAAAAAAGGGGATTACCCGAATTACCATTGTTACTGAAGGAGATGAAAATATTCTGGAACAGATAACCAAACAGCTCAACAAATTGGTTGATGTTCTAAGAGTGAGAGACCTTCCCAAAGGTACATCGGTGGAAAGAGAATTAGCCTTAATTAAAGTAAGGACAAAATCTACCGATCAAAGAACGGAAATTATGCAGCTAATAGAAGCCTTTCGCGGACATATAGTAGATATTGGCAAACAAGCTCTCACTATTGAAATAACCGGCACTCAGGAAAAAATCAATGCCAAATTAAAATTACTTGAATCTTTTGGGATTCTGGAAATTTCTAGAACAGGTAAAGTTTCACTTTCTCGGGGAGCTACAAGAATATTAAACTAATGCTTTTCACGAGCTTGAATATTTAAAAGCTAAAAAATAATAGATAAAAATACATTAATTTTAAGGAGGATTTTTTCATGGCTAAAATTTATTATGACCAAGATGCTCAAAAAAGTTATTTGGTAGGTAAAACTATAGCAGTCATTGGCTATGGCAGCCAAGGCAGAGGGCAATCTCTAAATCTGAGAGACAGCGGATTGAATGTTATTGTTGGATTACGGGAAAACGGTGCATCATGGAAAAAAGCACAAAACGATGGCGTAAAAGTAGAAACAATAGAGAAAGCAGCTCAGCTGGCAGATATCATTCAAATATTGGTTCCCGATGAAGTACAACCGCAGGTTTTTTGTTCTAATAAAATTATGGAAAATTTGCAAGAAGGCAATGTATTAATGTTTTCCCATGGTTTCAATATTCACTTTAAACAAATTCTTCCCCCTAACAATGTTGATGTCGTCATGGTTGCTCCAAAAGGTCCTGGCGCTATTGTCAGAAAAATGTATACCCAGAAACGTGGTGTTCCTAATTTAATTGCCATTTATCAAGATTACACCGGACATGCCAAGGATACTGCCCTTGCCTATTCTCAGGCAATTGGGGGAACCCGGGCAGGTGTTATTGAAACTACTTTCCAGGAAGAGACTGAAACAGACCTCTTTGGTGAACAGGCAGTTCTATGCGGTGGTGTAACGGCCATGGTTCAAGCTGGATTTGATACACTGGTAGAAGCAGGATATCAACCGGAGGTAGCCTATTTCGAATGTCTAAATGAATTAAAATTAATCGTAGATCTAATCTATGCTGGTGGGATCACCTATATGCGGGATAATGTTAGTAATACAGCAGAATATGGGGATTTAAAGTCAGGCAAAAGAATTATTACTGATGAAACAAGAAAAGAAATGAAAAAAATACTGAAAGAAATACAAAATGGCACTTTTGCTAAAGACTGGTTACTGGAAAACCAGGTGGGAAGACCTTTCTTTAATGCCATGCGTGACAAAGAATCCAACCTGCTCATTGAAAAAGTTGGTAAAAAAATAAGAGCTATGATCCCCTGGATTGCAGAAGAATAAACGAATAACATTAAGAATTACAATCTACTCTATTGTAAATAAGACTTAGGGTAGATTGTAATTCTCCTTATTATATCTTTTTTTGAGCATCTACAATATAGTATCAGCTCTCTTTATTTTGACTCAAGGCATTTTCAATTGATTTCAAAACTGCTTTAGTATGAACAGTAGCCCCGGAAATGGTATCAACTTCTAATGACTGATTCTCTTTAACCTCTTGAAATATTTTTTCACCAATATCATCCATGCCAGCAGTACTCGAAGCTTTAATTAATTTTATATCAGTAATCTTGTGATCCTGAACCGTAACTTCCAGCTTGTTTTTCCAGCGGCCACCGGTAAACTCTCCTTCATATACACCATTTTCAACCTTCGCTAAGTCAACATCATTTATCACCATTTTACGATACTTGCTTAAATCTTTGGTTAAATAAACTAACATACCTGCACCAATAATCAAAATTCCAATTACAACATACAATACAATCCTGATCATTTTATTTTTTACCCTCCCAAACATTGTTTAACTCTCCATATCATTAAATTTGAAAAAGCGAAAAACCTTTTTCTGTTATTTGAAATTTCCCAACTAAACTCCCGGACAGATATATTTTTCTATTCTCAGATATCATAATAACCTCAATATCTGAAAAGCGCTTAAGTAGTTTAATTCCTTTTTTTAACCCCAAAATAAAAAGGGTAGTTGCTAAGACATCAGCCATCATGGCATCAGGATAAATAATGGTAACACTTCTTAGCCCGTTCCTAGCGGGATAACCTGTTAAAGGATTTAAAATATGGTGATAAATTCGATTATTTTCTAAGAAAAAACGCTCATAATCCCCGGAGGTCACCACAGATGTATTGGATACTGAAACTGTTGCCAGACATTGGCCTCTTTCCTTTAGAGGGCTTTGAATGCCTATTTGCCAGGGTTTTCCATCATCTCTTTCCCCCAATAATGCAACATTACCTCCAAAATTGACCATTGCTGAAGAGAGTCCCTTTTTTTGATAGTACTGAATGACCCGATTGGCTGCATATCCCTTTGCAATACCGCCTAAATCAATTTTTTGTCCAATTCTGCGAAGCTTAACCATTCCTCTTTTTTCATCCATTAGAATATTTTTATAATCCACTTTCTTTAATGTGTCCTCAATTAAAGATTGCGGGGGAACTTGTTTTAATTTTCCGTAATCTTGCCAAAGTTTAACCAGACTTGCAATGGTAATATCAAAAAAACCTTCTGTTAAACGGGCATACTTTTTAGCTTCTTTAATTAGAAAAAATAATTCTGGATCTATTGAAATCCACAATTTTCCTGCCTGCTGGTTAATTTGACTAAGCTGACTGGTAATAGAAAAGAAACTCATCATTTTATCTAATTTATCTATGATTTCAAGCGTTTCATTGGTTACTTTATTAGCTTCAAGTTTTAATCCATTAATTTTCTGGGTTACTAGTGTTCCCATAGCATAGGACAAATAAAAGTAACCTGCTTTTTTATTGAATCTCTGGTAACTATTAAACCGTGAAATTAACTTTGCTATTTCATTTTTTTCCATAAGTTCTTACTTATTAATATGGATAGTTTATTGATTGATTATAACATATTCTAGAAAAACAAAGGTGGATATTTCCAAAACAAGAACAGAACAATCTGCTTTGATTAATAAGGTTTTTTACAATTTTTCAGGAGAACTTTTTGCATATCGATTAAATTTACCCTATAATAAATTTAGGTTATATAAAAATGTTAAAGGCAAACTATCTTAAAGGATGGGGCGCAAAATCGTGGGTCTAACGCCTTAATAACATGGCCAATGATTGCCAGATTGCCATTGGTGTAATCAACCCATAAAAATCTAAAATAATTCTTGGATTTTTTCATTTCCGCCTCATATTTTTTAAAATTTCCTTTATTTAAATATTCTAAAAATATCTGGAGCAATACTTCTTGGATAAGGAACAAAATTATCAAAAAGATCAGCATAACCCATCTTGTTCAAAGTCAACAAATCGACAGGATCTTACAATTTTTAAGTATAACCCGGAGGCTATTCTTTATCTGGATCAAGATGGTAGAATAATGGACTTGAATCCCCGTTTTAGCCAGCTTTTTGATTACCAGCTCCAAGATATCAAAGGAGAAACAATTGGTACGATCGCCCTATTTCCTGGAGATAAGTCAAACAATCTGTTATCTAACATAAGACAAAGATTTTATGGTCAGCAAGCACAATTAAAGAAAAAAAATGGTTCCCTGGTTGATGTAGAAATTTCGGCCTCTCCTATTATTCTAAAGAAAAATAATTTACATGGTTCCTTGCTATCTTTTAAAGATATTACCCAGAGAAAGGAAAATGAAAATCTAAACAGTGTTTTGTATAATATTTCGAAAGCGGCTAATTCGAATATTACTTTACAGGAGCTTTATAATATTATCTACAAAGAACTGAATAAGGTAATCGATGCCACTAATTTTCATATAGCTTTGCAGAATAGAGAAAAAAACAAAGTAACCTTTGCTTATTTTGTTGATCAGAAAGATCAACTAGATAAAGAAGCAAATGGTTTTGATGTATCTGATACTTTGGCAAGCTATAATATTAAATACGGAAAATCACTGTTAGTCAATTATCAACAGATACTGGAATTTGCAAACAAAGGCTATATTAAAATATCCAAAATTGGAACATTAACCAAACAAACCTCCTGGTTAGGTGTCCCACTTAAAATCGGCAACCAGATAATCGGCTCTATGGCAGTTGTAAATTATTTTAATCCTGATATTTATTCAAAAAAAGATATTTATCTAATGAAGTTTGTATCAGAACAAATAGCCACAGTTATCAAAAGAAAAAAAATAGAGGAATATCTTAGACAAAGTCGACTTGAATTTTCCCATTTGTTCCAATACAGCCCTGAAGCCCTGGCATATATAGATCAGAATGGGAAAGTATTAGATATTAATTCCCGCTTTACCCAGTTATTCGGTTTTAGCAAAAAAGAGCTATTGGGTAAAAATATTGACCAGGGAATTATTCACCCTGATAAATTTCTAAATCATGGCAAAAAAATGACCCTTCAGGCTGCTAAAAATCCGGTTAAATTTGAAAGTATTCGAAAAAAGAAAGACGGTACTCAATTTCATGTATTTATCTCTGCATCTCCCTTAAAAATTAATGCCCAAACACAAAGGATTGTATGTCTATACCAGGATATCACCGAACAAAAGAAAGTGGAAGAAGAGATTCGCCAAAATGAAGAAAAGTTTGTTAATTTATTTAAGAGTAATCCCTTAGCTGCGCTTTATCATGACGACAAAGGTAATATTCTGGATATCAATCCACGATTTACCGAACTTTTCGGTTATACCTTGGAAGAACTTAAGGCAAAAAATATTGATGAAATTAGCTTTTATCCCTTAGAAAGAATAGGAGAAGGATTAGAGTTAACTAAAAAAGCACAAAGATTTCAACTAACCAAATTCGAAACCTTTCGTAGGAAGAAAGATGGCACAGATATACCGGTTCAAATTTCTACTTCCCAGGTTAAAATAAATGAAAATGTTCAAGGCGTTATTGCCCTGTATCAGGATATTACCATCCAAAAACAAAATGAAAAATTAAATCAAGTTCTATACCATATTTCCAGAGCAGCAAATTCCCAGGTTGGCCTTTCAGAATTATATGCAATTATCCATCATGAATTAAACCAGGTAATTGATGCCCGAAATTTTTATATTGCTCTTTTAAATAAGGAACAAGATCAATTGGATTTTGTCTATTATTCTGACGAAAAAGAAACTAATTTTTCCTCAGAAGAATTAACCTATCGTAATACATTAACCGGCTATCTAATCGAACAAGGACAATCTTTGCTATTAGACTATCATAGTATTTGTGATTTAGTTAATGAAGGCAAAGTAAAAAATCCCGGGGAAATGACCAAACAAATGTGTTGGTTAGGCATTCCTTTAAAAATTGAAGAAAAAGTCATCGGAGCAATGACAGTACAAAATTATTATGATCCGGTTTCTTATTCAGAAAAAGATGTTAAATTAATGGAAATTGCAGCTGACCAGGTTGCTACTGCAATTATTCGTAAACAAAGTGAAGAAAAAATTACCTATATCAGTTTTCATGATTCTCTTACCGGCTTATACAATCGAGCATACTTTGAGGAAGAATTGAAAAGGATGAACCACTCACGGTATTATCCCCTTAATGTTATCATGATTGACGTAAACGGACTAAAAGCTGTCAATGATGCTTTTGGACATCAACAAGGAGATCAGTTGCTAAAAAATTTAGCCAAATTAGTTCAAACAACTTCTAGAAAAGGTGATATTTTAGCACGTTTAGGCGGTGATGAATTTGCTATTATTCTTCCTAATACTTCACTCTCTGATACAGAAAAATTTTGTCAACGTCTTAGCAATGCCTGTCTGCAAAATTCTTTTAAGCCAGCTTACCTCAATCCCAATATTTCCATGGGATATGCCTCTCAAGACGGTTCATTAGCAAGTTCAGAAGAACTAATTCGGGAAGCAGACGAAAAAATGTACCAGAATAAAATATTTAATACCAAAAGTAGGGAAAAACATCTCTTGAATGCATTCCTGGCAATTCTGGCTGAAAGGGATCCACATACCGAAAATCATGCTTATCGTATGGCTGAAATTGCAGTTATCATGGGAAAAAAATTTCATCTGGATAATTATGATTTAAACCGACTTCGCTTGTTAGCTTTGCTGCATGATATCGGTAAAATTGGCATTCCCGAAAAAATCTTGTTTAAACCGGGTGCACTTACTCCTGCTGAGTGGAAAAAAATGAAAGATCATTGTCAAATAGGCTATCGAATTGCTAAAAATATCCCTGATTTTTCCTCAATTTGTAAAGAAATACTATATCATCATGAAAAATGGGATGGTTCTGGATATCCGGTAGGTTTGCAAGGTGAAGAGATTCCTTTACTTTCCAGAATTATATCAATTATTGATGCCTATGATACCATGCAATCTAAGAGACCTTATAAGAAATCTGTAAATCAAAAAATGGCTTTGCAAAAAATTAAAGAAAACAACGGAACCCAATTTGATCCTAACCTGGTACCTATTTTTTTAAGTATTGTAACAGAAATTTCTCACTAATCAAATGATTTCTCTGCTTAACAGAAAGGCATCATAAAAATCATCTATTTTACATATTATATATGTTGATATATAGAAATCCTTCAATTTTTTAAAAAAAGAAATCTATAAAAATGAATTACCCGGCTATAAAGCCGGGCAATTCATTTAGGAGGTTTAAAAATGAAAAAGTTATTTGTTGGTTAATTAGTTTGGTAACTTTTTGATTTGATAAAAATTTTAACATGAATTTTGGATATGTCAAGTAGTAAATAAAATATTTTCTGAAGATTTCTTTCTATTATTATTAAGACAATATAATAAAAATTTACTTAAACTTTGTTTTTAACTGAGGATTCCTGCACACTATCTGCCTCAACTGAACCAACTATAAGACCTACAATCTCTTCATGATTAGTCTCTTTAGTAATCCGCTCTGCGACTTTTTTACCTCTCCTCATTACCATCAAACGTGATGCCACTGAAAAGACATCTCTCATCTGATGACTGATAACTATTACCGAAACTCCCTGGGAACTTAGAGTTTTTACAAGATTTAACACTTTTTCCTGCTCCACAACTCCAAGAGCTGCGGTTGGTTCATCCATAATTAATAACTTGGCATCCCAATAAATAGAACGTGAAATAGCAACTGCCTGCCTTTGGCCCCCGGAAAGATTGATGATTTTATTTCTTAAAGAAGGTATTTGAATATCCAGCCGTTTTAGTACTTTCTTGGATTCGTTTAACATATAATCATGATCTAATACATCAATAAACCCCAAATATTTCTTTAGCTTTTCCCGGCCTAAAAATATATTTGAGTACACATTCAGATTTTCGGCAAGTGCTAGATCCTGGTATATAGTTTCAATGCCTATCCTGAGAGCTTCCATGGGATTATTAATTTTAATCATCTGATTATTAAAAAAGATTTTACCTGCATCTGCATGATAAACGCCTGAAATTACTTTAATTAAAGTGGATTTACCAGCACCATTGTCACCTAAAATGCCGACTACTTCTCCTGGGAATACTTTCATATTTACATTATCTACAGCAACCAATCCACCAAATCGCTTAGTTATATTTTTAACTTCCAACAATGGTTCCATTACAGCCTCCTCACTCAATCAATTTCTTTTTCTTTATAAATATACTCGGGGGAGATTTGATCAATAAGAACAGCAAAAATCAAGATACAACCAACTAAAATATGTAAATTGTAAGTCGGTATACTTAAATTAACCAGTCCAACTTCCAAAGCTCCAATAATTAATGCTCCGATAACAGTGCCCATAATAGTTCCTTTCCCACCATACAAACTGGCGCCTCCAATAACCACCGCTACTACTGCATCCAAAAGACGGGCACTTCCAGCCGGAGCTCGGCCGGTAATAAACCTTAAAACATACATCACTCCTGCCAGAGAGGCAAAAAAAGATGAAATCATATATACTTTTATTAAGTGCACCTTCACATTTACCCCGGCTCTTTCTGCAGCATTGATATTTCCTCCGATAGCATAGGTATGATGCCCAAATTTAGTCTTTGCCAGGATAAAAGCAAATATTCCAATAAAAATAAAAGTAATAACTGTCACATTGGGAATAATATAGATAAGGTTTGTTAATTCCTCGCGACTTAAATTATCCGGTTTAAGTAAAAAACTGAAAACTTTTTGAGGTAGCCAGTAGAAAAGGTATCCATGTCCGATAGAGCCTATCTTAGTAGGTAAGTTATGGATAGGTATATTTCCACAAATAATTTCTGCAATACCATAAGCTATGCCATACATTCCAAAAGTAGCAATAAAAGGTGGTACTCTCAATTTTGCCACTAAAAATCCGTTAATAAAGCCAGGAATCAAGCCAATCAACAAAGCAGTTAGAATGCCAATAGAAATAGCCAATTCTTGCGAAAAACCTGCTCCCCACAGTTCAACCATCACCCTGGCTGAGATAACCGAACTGAATCCTACCATAAAACCTACCGACAGATCAATACCACCCGTAACAATGACAAAAGTTTGACCGGTAGCAAGCAAAAGAATAGTCGTTGAAGCCATAAATATTTCCTGTATATTTTTCAGACTAAAGTAATTAGTTCCTACCAGACTAAAATAAATGAGTTCAGCAGCTAAAAAAATTAAAGTCCATCTTCTTAATAAATTCATGCCCTTTTCTTTCAATCTATTTTGTTCAATCATTCTTTATACACCAACTCCGGGAAAAATTGATCTATCAGAACAGCAATGATTAAAATAACGCCAATAGCAATATAACGATAAAAAATGGGCAATCCCATCATCATTAATCCATTATTAAGGGTCCCAATTAATATGACTCCCAAAGTCGTTCCCCAGATACTACCCTTACCACCCGTTAGGCTTGCACCTCCTATGATCACTGCAGCAACCGCAAATAATTCATAGCTGGAAGTATACTGGGTATGAACACCCATATGTAGTTTATATACCAATAACACTCCTGCACAGGAAGCCAGAAAAGACGAAATAACATAGATTTTAATAAGATGCCAGGGAACATTGATCCCTGCTCTTATTGCAGCATTAACTTCATCACCAATGGCATAGGTATGCTGACCAAATTTTGTATGAGTAAGAATAAATGCAAATAATGTAAGTATAGAAAAAATAATTAATATAGGAATTGGTACAATCTTTATTAGGCTTAATATATCGGTTCGCTCGGTCAATTCCGGCTTAACCAATATAGAAAATCCATCTTTTTGGGAAAAATAAGCCAAAAAAGCATTTCCGAAGTCTCTAACCTCTAAAGGCAAAAAACCAATCGGAAACCCCCCACAAAGACGCCAGGCCAATCCGTTGGCAATTCCCCACATTCCCAAAGTCGCAATAAAAGGAGGTACACGTAAACGAGCAACTAAAAAACCATTAACCACACCCGGTATTGAACCTAATAATAATCCCGCTAGAGAACCAATCAACATGCTTATGAAGGGAGCATATCCAGCAGCGGTCATATCCCGCATAATAATAGCTGTACTAACACAGGCAAATCCCATAACGAAACCAATAGATAAATCAATGCCACCACTAATAATAACAAATGTTTCTCCGGCAGCCAATAACAAGAGAGAACTCACGCCTAATATCAAACTGTTAAAATTATTAACATTAAAAAAGTTTTCTCCCAAGATACTAAACAAGAAGAATAATAATATTAAAAAAAGTAAAGACCAGTTACGGCCTATATAATGAACTATTTTGCTTCGCCTACTATCTTGTTTATTAAGACCAATTTTATCATTGGATAATTTTACATCGATCATCTTAGATATAAACCCTTTTAATTAAAGCGACAGAGATAATGTATTCTCTGCCGCTTTAATCTTCTTTAACTTTTCCTAAACATTAGCTACTTCATTCATTATTTGTAGATGTATTGCTGGGCTTCGGGATCATTGACGTTTTCTTGAGTAAAGACAAAGAATCCAGGTGTTACTTTTTTAGGTATTTCTGCATTCTCCTCCAAGTGTTTAACACCCCATTCTACACAGAGAGCACCCATCTGAGCAGGCATTTGGGCTAAAATCAAATCTAACTCGCCTCTTTTTAATGCCTCAATTAAGGTTTCTGTAGCATCCCAAGTAGCTATCTTAACAGCACCTTCCAAACCAGCGCCTACTACTGCTTGATAGGCCCCCTGAGCACTGAAGACATTGACTCCGAATACTGCGGCTAAGTCCGGATATTTCTGTAATGCTGCACTGACCTGAGAAGCAGCGGTTTCCTGAACATCCAAACAATATTCAACTCCAACTAATTCCATTTCCGGGAAAATATTAATTCCTGCTCTAAATCCAAGTTCCCGGTCCATAACACTTGAAGTATCCGGATTGGTGTTTTCCAAAAAAACCTCCCCTTTTCCATCTAGCATTATCGCTAGTTGGCCGGCGACAACTTGACCTCCTAAAAAGTTGTCTGTCCCGATATAGGAAAGTGGGAAATTGTAATTGCTTGGCTTTGTATAATCACCATCTCCAAGATACGTATCAACTGTAATAACAGGAATACCACTGTCATGAATTTCCTTTAAAACCGGAATCAATGCCTCAGTGGAAGTAGGTGCCGTAAAAAGTAAATCAATATCCCCTCTTGCTACTAAAGCTTTAAGGATAGGTACCTGATATTCCGGACCCCAGGCTTTCGGATATTCTCCAATTAACAATTCCACTCCTAATTCCTCTGCTTTAGATTTAGCTCCTTTTTCCATAGTGAAATAAAAAGGATCTGCGATACCAGGCATAAAGGCAAAACGAAGTTGCGCTGCACAGGTCATAGTTACAAATAAGATAAGTAAACATACAATAAGTAGATGAATAGTAAGCTTTTTCATTTTCTTTCTCCTCCTCAACTTGAAATTTTTTACATTTTAAACACTCTGAATTCTGAATAAATCTCTATTCTGTTTTTTATAAATTCACCTCCTTTATCATTTATAGCGCCCTTAGATTATCTTTGATGACATGTATTTGCAAAATATTGCCTCGAAATACATTTGAATTTAGAAAATATTGTTATATCTCTTTACCTTTTTGCTCTAACCATCGAACAGCAGCATAAATCCCCGCCCCTAAAGACTCTGCATCGGAACTGATACCAGAATACCTGATATCAACTTCCTGATTTCCAAAGAGGTAACAGGAAACAAATTGCCGTACTGGCTGAATAAACGAGTCTCCCAAAAGAGCCATTTTTCCACCAATAAAAACTGTTTGCGGACCAATCATATGAATCGCATTTATGATTGCAGATCCAATCCAGGAAGCAAAAGGGCTGAGAATTTCCTGTGCTTTTTTGCTATTGTTTTTATTACCAACCAACAATTCTTTAAATTCTTGCAAATTGTTTACTTGTAAACCACTTTCCTGGGCTTTTTTCAGCAATATATCTACACCCGCAATATCTTCCAGATAGGAATACTGTCCCTTATCAAAACAAAGAAAATGTCCTATTTCTCCCACATAATCATAGGTTCCTTGATATAGCTCATCCTCAATCACTACCCCACCACCAATTCCCTCATTTAAAATCAAGCGAATAAAATTATGTATATCTTTTCCGTCACCCAGCCATTTTTCAGCCAAAGCACCTACACTAGCATCATTTTCAATCCATACCGGTATTTGATACTTTTTTTCAATCATTTCTTTTACTGGCACATCTTTCCATCCCTGGAATTTGGGCGGCTGTTTTACAATACCATTTTCTATATCGAGAGGTCCCGGAATTCCAACACCTATGGCACGTATTTCGATATTTTTTTTATGAGCTGAACTAAATAATTTATCTATGTTCAGAAACAAGCTTTTCATAATGCTTCCCGGTCCTAAATGTTTGTAATCTTCCCCTTTGTTTTTTTTAATTACTTTCATTCTGGAATCTATTAACAAAGTTTCTACTCTTTTTCTACCGAGATGAACCCCGATAGTATAAGCAGCATTAGAGCAAATATGAAGAGGAGTTGGTGATTTTCCGATATTCCCAGTAGCAATCTGATCTGATTCCTCTACAATACCAGCCTGTTTGAGTTTTTTAATAATGGTAGATATGGTTGTCTTGGTCAATCCGGTTAGTCGAGACATTTCTACTCTCGAAATCCCGTCATGTTTCATTAACAGTAATAATAAAGTGGTTGAATTTTTTATTCTACTATCTTCGGGCTTTGATATTAACATTGACTAATGGCCTTTTTTAGTTAGTAAACTTTACTTACTAAATAAGTATAATTTAACCAAAAATGAATGTCAATGATTATTTTTGTTAACATGCAAAAAGTTTTTTTAGTTAAATATTAAAAATAACTAAAAATATAGAATTAAATTGAGGGGCAGATATCTATCACAATATATTTAGAAATTTTCAATGTTCTTAATTTCTTTTTCTAAATCGTCACTGGAAATCAACAATCCTAATTCTAATTGGATAACCTGCTTTTCACCGGGTTCCAAATAAACCAAGTTTCTCTGTTTTCTTTCTTTAGAACGTCCTTCTAACAAGCAATTTGAAGGCTCCATCCCCGTTACATAATTACCCATTTCCAAAAATTTCCATTGAATAAAATGAGGAAGATAACGACTATCATAGTAAATATATATTCCTAAATTCTTTTCAGAATTAATAAAAGCTGCCCTACTCCATCCGGTAGCATCTGTTTTTAATTGGTGATAGAATACTGTGTCCGGATAATTTATTTCCGGAGCACTATAGTAATTATACCGATCCATACCTTTTTCGGCCTGTTTGTCTCTGGGTATAACTTGCAGGGAAGGAGCATATAATCGTGATTCTTTATCTAATAGTGGGTAACCTATATTAATATGGTAAAGCAACATTAATGGAGATTGATGAAACCCTTCATTACTAATTGTGTCTTGGAGAATAATCTTGTTCTCACCCAATTTACTTGATATTTTTCGTGAGATTAGCAAATGGCTGGAAAGCGTTTTTGCTTCTCTTGTTTTCCCTTTCACTAAAAAAGTACATTCATCCCCATTCCAGATAGAATCAAGAGAAACCTCTTCTGCTGGAGTATTCGAAATTCTTCCATGAAGGCCGAGACTTTCTCCCTGATCAGTATCCGGTGCACCCAGGTAATTTAGTCCACAGGTAACCAGGAGTCCACCTCCAAAATTACGCAACCATTCGTCTCCGGTTGCCTCAAAATACTTCGGAGATGACTCACCCACTGCAGATCGAAAATTTATCGGAATTCCTCGATACTCACACAAACCAATATCCATACCACGACTGAGAAGGATATGATACCGCAAACCTGTACC
>Ga0272443_10003858_pt1 | contig 17132 bp, 16 predicted proteins | sample SSMAcet12_FD_193581 | JGI IMG/M metagenome (GOLD analysis project Ga0272443, IMG submission 193581) | Marine sediment archaeal communities from Little Sippewissett salt marsh, Falmouth, MA, United States - SSM-Acet-12 | ecosystem: Environmental > Aquatic > Marine > Wetlands > Sediment ... | reverse complement strand
GACGGAGCGCGTCTGTTCCCTCAAAGGGATCAAAAGGGTCATCATCGGCGGAGCCATCGCCAATTTCACGGATGTCAAAAAAACCTTTACAGGCATCATCCAGGGCCTGAGGAACGTCAAGAAACGAGGGGAAATGCCGGATAACGTCGAGATCTGGGTGCGCCGGGGCGGCCCAAACGAGGAAGAGGCCTTAAAAGAGATCCGGAAGATCGTCGAAGAGGGATTTAAAATCCGCGTCTTCGACCGGAAGACTCCGTTAACGGATATCGTAGACATGGCTTTTTCACAGGAGGGAAAATGAGCATCCTGACGAAAAGAGACGACCAGATCCTGATCCAGGGAGGGCCGGCCGGGGTCAACGCAGCCAAGAGGATGGCCGAATTCCATTTCCTCATCAGCGAACCTCCCAACGTTGCGGCCTTCGTTTTTCCACCGGATGCCGGGCATCCGGTGGAGATTCCCTATGGTAGCGAGTTTGTCTTTGTCCCCGTCTACGCAACCGTCGATGAGGCTGTGAAGAACCATCCGGGGATCGAGGTGAGCCTCGTCTATGTGGGGGCGAACCGGGCTCTTGAGGCCGCAAAGGAGGCCTTGAAGGCCCCCGGTATCAGACTCGTGAGCATGATCACCGAGGGTCTCCCGGAAAAAGACGCCAAGATCCTCATCAAAAAGGCCAAGGAGATGGGGAAAGTCTTCAACGGTCCTTCTTCCATCGGGATCTTCTCGGCCGGCGAATGCCGTCTCGGGGTTGTGGGCGGCACCTATGACAACCTGGTCATGGGAAGGCTCTACAAACCCGGATCCTTTGGGATCGTCACCAAATCCGGAGGGATGCTCAACGAGATCATGTGGATGGTGAGCATGCACGGGGACGGAGTCAGCACAGCGGTAGGCATCGGAGGGGATACGTTTCCCGGCACCACTTTTGTCGACTGCCTGGAGATGTTCGAACAGGACTCTGAAACACACGCCGTCATCCTTGTCGGGGAAACGGGAGGGTCCCTGGAAGAGGACGCCGCCAAATGGTTCTTGGCCAAACCCAGGCGCCTCAAGGTAATGGGGATGGTTTCCGGATTCTGCCAGGAAGTCCTTCCAAAGGGGATGAAGTTTGGCCATGCGGGAGCGAAGGAAGGCCCCATGGGACAGGGGTCCGCCACCTCAAAAAGGGAAGCCTTCATCAAAGCAGGGATCCTTGTCCCCGATTCCTTTCATGAACTGGGGACCATGATCGGGAACATCTACCAGGACCTGGCCCTCGAGGGAAAGATCAAGACGAAGAAGAGACCGAAAAAGGACAAGATCCCCCATCTCCCGAAAACCGTGGAAAAAGCCGTATCGGACCACGAGATCCTGCTAGAACCCATGATCAGTACCACTATCTGCGACGACAGGGGAGATGACCCCCTCTACGCCGGCTACCCCGCCTCGGAACTTGCCGAAAAAGGGTACCAGATCGAGCACGTCATCGGTCTCCTCTGGCTGGACCGATTGTTGACGCCCCCGGAAGTGCTCGTGATACGGAGGATCCTGATCCTGACGGCAGACCACGGTCCCTGCGTCAGCGGCGCTTTCGCGACAATCATGGCGGCGTGCGCGGGGATTCCCCTTGCCCAGTCCGTGGCGGCGGGCCTCCTGATGATAGGCCCCCGCTTCGGAGGGGCCGTCACCGACGCAGCACGCTATTTCCGATACGGGGTTAAAGAGGGGATGAGCGTGGACGGTTTTCTTGAATATATGAAAAAAGAGGTCGGGCCCGTCCCGGGGATCGGTCACCGGGTCAAGAGCCTGCGCAATCCGGACAAGAGGGTCCAGAGCCTCATTGCCTGCGTGCGCAAGCAGGGATTTGCAACCCCCCACCTGGACTTCGCCCTCGAGGTGGAAAAGAAGACCACCTTAAAAAAGGAGAATCTTATCCTTAACGTCGACGGGGCAATCGGGGCGGTCCTTTCGGACCTGGGATTTCCCCCCGATGCCCTCAACGGTTTCTTCGTCCTGGCAAGGACCATAGGCTTTACGGGGCACTGGCTGGACCAGAAAAAGCAGGGAACCCGCATGATCCGCCTGTTCAAGTGGCTTGTCCGCTACGCCACCCCGGCCAGGAAAACGGTCCCTCCCCTTGCCGAATATGAAAACGGCCAGGGGGGATTGTCACCGGGCTTTGAAAACAAATCCGGGGAGTAGGAAATCTTGAAGGTCATCTTCACGGAAAAATCTCGATGCCGCAAATCCTATGCCTGTGTGCGGGTCTGCCCCGTAAACGCCATAAAGGTCCAGGAGGATGGAACGGAAATCTACCAGGAGCGCTGCATCCTCTGCGGGAACTGTGTGGATGCCTGCAGCGGGGCGGCCATCCGGACCGCAGACACCCTCCTTGCCCTGGAAGAATGCCTTTCCTCCTCAGATCCTGTCATCCTGCTCCTTGACCCGGACTGGCCCATCACCCTTCCGGGGCTTTCTCCTGCGGATTTTGGCAGGATGCTCACAGAATCGGGATTTACCGAGGTTTTTTCCTCCTTTTTTGCCGTTCGCTATCTTTTCTCGGCTTACGAGGGGTTGATAAAAACCAGCAAGGGCCCTCTTATCGGGTCTCTGTGCCTTACCGTTTCCACCTACGTGGAAAAACATGCTCCGGATCTCATCCCCTTCATGGCTCCCCTGGTGACCCCGGCGATGGCCACGGCCAGGTATTTCCGAGCCACTTGCAGCGGCCCCGTAAAGGTCGTCCTGGCTACGTCCTGTCTGGCCTCGAAATCCCTGTCCGGAAGATCGGGGCCGGGGGGGGATTTCGATGTGGTGGTCACTCTAAGGGATCTCAAGGATTGGCTCCAAAAAAGATCGGGCCTGCCTCTAACCCCGGGTACCTTCGATTACCGGTCCCCTCTTCTTGCTGGAGCCCAGTACCGGATGGTTCAGGATTTCCTGTCCAGGGTCGTTCCCGGCGGGGGATCCCCCAGGTCCAGGATCCTCGCCGTCTCGGGAGCCGAAAGAGCCCTTGAGTTTTTGGAGGAGGTCCGAAACGGCCTTTTCAAACCGAATTTTGCTCTCGTCAGGTACTGCAGTATAGACGCCGATTCCCATGCCGTGAACTCTCCCCTTTCCCTTTTCCAGAGAGAGGATCTCATGGCCAGGGTCGTGCAGGAGTCCTCCGGGGAATTCATCCCTGATCCTGAAGATGGGCCAAAGCTCGACCTTTCAAGGGTTTTTCAGGACCGCTCCCTGGATAATGGAGAACCGACGCCTTCAGCCATCAGGAAGGTCCTGGATGACCTTGGAATGCACTCTTTTGCCGATGAACTGAATTGCGGAGCCTGTGGTTTTGCCACCTGCCGCGACAAAGCAAAAGCCGTGGTACAGGGCCTTGCGAAGCCGGAAATGTGTTTCCCTTACCTCATCCGTCAACTTTCCCGGAGCAACGAGGAGCTGACCCGAAAATATCAGAACATTTTAAAGCAGCTGGATGATGCCGCCACCTCCGCGAAGATCATCGGTACTTCCCCCGAGATCCAGCTCGTAAGGCACGTCATCGCCCGGGTGGCCCCGGCACCCACGACCGTCCTGATAAGGGGGGAAAGCGGGACCGGCAAGGAGCTCGTGGCGAGGGCCATCCACAGGGCCAGCGGCCGGGCAACAGGGCCTTTTGTGCCGATTAACTGCACCGCCATCGCTCCGGGTCTTTTAGACAGCGAGCTTTTCGGGCATGTCAAGGGGGCCTTTACCAGCGCAACACAGGACAAGAAAGGACTCTTCGAAGAAGCACACGGCGGGACCCTGTTCCTCGACGAGATCGGGGATGTTTCCATGGAACTTCAGGCCAAACTTTTAAGAACCCTTGATTCCGGGGAGATCCGTCGTGTAGGTGAGAGCTTGTCCAAAATGGTCGATGTGCGCCTCATCGCGGCAACCAACCGGGACCTGGAAAAGGCCATTGAGGAAAAACATTTCCGTGAGGACCTTTTCTACCGGCTCAGCACCTTCACCATCGGCATCCCGCCCCTGAGGGACCGGAAAGAGGATATCCCGCTTCTGGCCGAGCATCTTCTCCAGAAAGCCAGCGCCAGGGTCAATAAACAGGTCCACGGCATATCCGGAAGGACCATGAAGATCCTTCGGGACTACCATTGGCCGGGAAACATCCGGGAACTGGAAAACGTCATCGAAAGAGCGGTGGTCCTCGTTCCACCGGAGGGGATCAGGATCTTCATCGGACCCGAGCATCTGCCCAAGGAGCTTTGGTCTTCCTCGCCGGCCGGGGATTTTCTCCGAATCGAAGACGGCGACGGTTTCCGGTCCCTGCGGGAGCGATCCGTGGGTGAACTGGAAAAGAAACTGCTGATTTATTTCCTTCAGGAAGCGGGAGGCAATGTCAGCAGGGCCAGCCTGATGGCGGGGATCCCCCGGCGGACTTTCTACCGGATGATGGACCGTCTGGAAATCAGGGCCAAGGAAGTGGTGAAAAAACAGTAGGAAAGAGCCAGAAAAACGGACATTCCTGTGCACTGGAGCACTTGTGCACAGGAGTATTCTTTTCCAGTTTCCCTTTCCCATTCCCTCTTCCCCTTTCGGCTTTTTCCCTGCTAGACTTGGTTTAATAGGGACGCCCCCTGAGACAATGGTGAAACCGTCCCCATTCAGACAAGGACAGGGTTGCGGTGGACATCGAGGAATATCCGAAAAAGGTGGCCCTCAGGACCGGTGTGGAGGTGAAGCTCCGCCCCATCACCGCCCGGGACAGTGATCTTCTCGTGAATTTTTCTTTCGGCCTTCCGGAAAAGGAGAGGATCTTCCTGCGGGATGACATCACCAACACACAGGTGATCCATTCCCCCGGCTGGAATCCGGCTGCAGGGGACGCGTTCAGTCTCATCGCCTTCGATGGGGAAACGGTTGCGGGGATCGCCAGGCTTCAGCGATACCCTTTCCCCTGGAACCGTCACATGGGGAACATCCGGGTAACCGTATCCCCCGGATTCCGGAAGATGGGTCTTGCCAGGATCCTCCTGGGAGAAGTGTTTTCCGAGGCCCTCTCTTCAGGGATCGAAAAGGTCATCGCGGAGGTTGTGGTCGGGCAGGAGGACGCTCACAAGGCACTGAAAAAACTTGGGTTCGAGGAGGACACCATCCTCGCGGGTCACCATATCGATCCCTCGGGACAAAAACACGACGTTCTCGTCATGAGCAGCGATTTAAGCCAGCTATGGGAAAAATGGCGCCAGTACTGCGAGTCGGTCTCCGGGACCTGGCATATGGAGGACTGAACCTTGAAAAATATGACCCCAGGCAAAACCTGTCAAACCAAGGAATACTTTTTATGAAGTTTGATGACGAGGACAAGGAGGGGATTGTTGATTACAAGGAGACACCGCGACAGCTGGTCGCGTCGGCTCAGAGCTTCGGCTCCTTCGAGGAAGTCATCCGGGCCATGATGGAACTCTTCCGCTGGGTGCTCATGAACGGCGGTAAAGTCGCTTCTTATCCCCTGGCCCGCTACCCGGACATCCCGGAGAGCCCCCGCCGGGAGGCGGGCTCCTTCGAGGTCTGCGTTCCCATCGAGGACGGGATCCGGGATGAGGGGGATGTCAAGATCAAGAGCATCCCGGGCATCACTGTGGCCTACTCCAGGCATTTAGGGAGTTTAGAAGATATCCACGAAACCTATAGCCGCATTTTAAAGTGGATTGAGGAAAACGGGTTCGAACTGGAAGGAACAAGCCGGGAGATCTACCTGACCAGTCCCCTTCAGGATGAAGTGAAAGACCTTGTCACGGAAGTCCAGATCCCGGTGGGACGGCCGCCAGGCAGCATCCACTAGGGACCCTGATCGTCCTGCCGGGGCAGCGTTGACACGGTTTTTCAACCGTGCTAGAAAATCACCCTTCCCCGATGGGGGATCAATAAATGGTGAGCATAGCTCAATTGGTTAGAGCGCTGGACTGTGGCTCCAGAGGTTGAGGGTTCAAGTCCCTCTGTTCACCCCAAACACTCCTCCGGGCCGGTTTTTCCGGCTCGGATTTTTTCGTTTCAGTCTTCTTTCCAGGAAGTATTACAGATGGTTTTTTCATTGAATGGGTATAATGGACTTTTAAATGGAGGATCCCCTTCACCGGGGCGTTTTCCGGTTCATGGAAATCATGGGTTCCTTTACCCGCCGCCCTGGTCAGGGTGTCTCCGGTTCGGGGGAACCGCGAACGCATCAGGCCCTTCTCCTAAAAGGAAGGGCTGTCTGGTTCATGTCCATTAAGGAGACTCGACATGTTTCTCGGTAACACTATCCTGGGAAGTTTCGAAATTTCCCTTCTGGTCAAGCTGTTTCTTGCCGCTCTGGCCGGGGGGTTGATAGGCCTGGAAAGGGAAACGCACGGGCGGCCTGCCGGCATCCGGACCAACATCCTGGTGTCCCTGGGAGCCTGCACGATGATGATCGTCTCCGAGGCATTCTATTTAAAATACGGGGGGCTGGGAGCCGATACAGCCTTGCGCATCGACCCGTCCCGCACCGCGGCACAGATCATCACCGGCATCGGCTTTCTGGGAGCCGGCGTCATCGTCAAAGAAGGCGCCAATGTCCGGGGACTGACCACGGCGGCCGGCCTCTGGGCGGTGGCCGGCCTCGGGATGGCTTTCGGGATGGGACACCTCGTTCTTGGCACTCTTTCAACGATCCTCATTATTTTCAGCCTGATGTTCCTGAAAAAACTGGAGCCGTATATTCCGAAGGACCGCTACCTGAACCTCACGGTGACCGGAAAGAACCGGGGATCCCTTTTCGAGGATCTGCAGAAAATTTTCGGCAACCTGAACCTGGTCATAGCCAACATCGGCTCCAATGTGGACCTCGAGGGTGATGAGATCACATTCAAGGTAATATTGACCGGGCATCGAAAACGCATCGGCAAAAATCTCTTCGAAGCCCTGGGACAAGTCGAAGGAGTAAAAAAGATCTCCTATTACTAGACTTTTTTCTTCGAAAACCGGGCCCGCCGGAAAGGCCCCTCTCCTTGACAACGACGGGGCGGCTGAGTAACATCGCCGGTCCAGAATGAGTCCAGAGAAAAAGAGACCAGAGTCCAGAGTGAAAACACAGCATCTTTGACCTTCCTCTCTGAACTCTGGACTTTTGACCCTGGACTCGAGCCTCCTTCCGGAGGCGAGCTGCGCCCGTAGCTCAGCTGGATAGAGCGTCGGCCTTCGAAGCCGCAGGTCGCAGGTTCGAATCCTGCCGGGCGTGCCAATGCAAAAGAAGACCCTCCCGGCCCCCGGGGGGGTCTTCTTTTGGAATATGCCCTCCAGGATGAGAACCTTGCCGGGAGGACCGAGGAGAGACCGATGTTGGGTCTACGTGATCACCAGGGGTGAGGGAAGGGCTGCATTCCTGTCTAATGTTGAACGGGAAAATATTCTGGTGCACGAGTGCACAGGTTTATCCTTCCCCCTCCCGCCCTTTACCCCATCTCTTTCCACATTCGGATGATCTCGTCCATGGTTTCCTTCTTGACCCTTACCATCTCATCCTTGCTGCGGCTGGGGATCCGACCTGCCCCAGCCCCGGCGTGCCCGTCTCCGATGTTGAGGTTTCTCATGATCTCCCCGATATCCTTCCCGTGCTCCCGCCGGTTCATTAAAAAAGACAGGGACATGGAAAAGGTAAGGTCGTTGGTTTTCTTCCCGCCGGAAAAACTATTCCCGACCATCAGGGCGGCCAGCGCATCCGGGAAGAGGATGAATGCCGCTCCCCGGATCACTTCGGGTTTCCTGTTGTGACGGGTCAGATCGACGATGATCACTTCCCGGTCAAGATCATCCGGATGGAAAAAGGCATCCTCCCGGAAAAGGGTGACGCTCTTTTCCTCCATGACCTTGTACCGATCCGCAAGTTCGGCAACCTGGTTGTCTTGAAGGACCTCTTCCATGGGGTTGTCCCGAAGGAGCCTTGCGAGGCGCTCTAAATAACGGAAGCTGCCGCGTTCCAGGGAAGCGGCAAAAAGGGAATCGGAAAGGCGGCGGTCGGGAGTCGGTTTTCGCCATTCCTCCATGGTCTGATAATCGAAGGAATCCACACGGTCGGTCCCGGCAACCGTTTCCTCCAAGAAAGGAGGGAACTGGACCTCCCCTTTGAAAAACCCGTAGATAACCCTTGCACAGGAATCTTCGGCGGCAAATCTACCGGGCACATCCGAGGGATCGACACCCCTCAGTTTCAGGTCTTCCAGGTTTCCCTGATGGTGATCAAACCACATCCCCACCCTGACCGGGCAGGGCAGATCACAGACCACATCCCCTTCGGTGGTGGGAGTTCGACCGCTCTGGATGGCTACAGGCCCGGTGAAAAAAAACCGGTCGATGCCCAGGGAATGGGAAAGCAGGGCGGCGCTGACAACTCCGTCGAGATCATCATGGGTAACGATTCGAGTGAGACGGATTTCAGATTCCAGATTCCCGATTCCAGATTTCAAATCTCAGATCCTAGGTTCCCGATTCCCGATTCCCGATTCCAGGTTCCAGGTTCCAGATTGAAGAAGATCCTGAATTCTATACTGACAAACCATGGGCCGATTCTGGCCAGCGCGGTTCCGGTGGTGAGGTTTTTCTTTCGAGGTTAACCCCTTTCCTTCGGACTTTTCCTTGGGCTTTGGCCTTTGGGTTTCGGGCTTTTTGGGGGGCTTTGGCTTTTGGCCTTCCTCTGGACTCTGGATTCTGGACTCTGGACTTTCTTTTTCCCCCACAGATAGATGGCGTATTCATACCCGTCCAGCAAGGCCCTGAATGATGCATTGTTGATGTTGTCGCTGGTCGAGGAGACCCGCCAGACGAATGTTCCATCCGAGAAAATGATGTGGACCTCGACCTGGGCGGAGGTTCCGATGGTTCCCTGGATCAGGTGGACCTCGAAATCCAGAAGACGCACCCCTGGCAGGTCGGGAAAGAGGCGGCCAAGGGACTTTTTCAGGACGTTGCCGAGGGCATCCACCGGCCCGACCCCCATATCGGCCTCGTGCATCTCCTGATTTCCGGCGCGGAGCATGACCGTTGCCTCCGGCCTGACGCCGTCATCGATGAGGCGGTAGGTGCCGATGACCTCAAAGGGCGGCTTGTAACCCTTCATGAACCGGAGGATCCCCAGTTCCTTCGTGGCATTGATGATGTGGATCTCGGGCATTTCGGTTTCTCCGGGATCTTCTACAAGTGTGCATTTTATTAACCGGACCGGACGGCAATCCTATTAAAACCCAACAAAAGGAAAGGTTCAATGGGGAAGATCCACGTCTAACGGAAAAGACCGGCGTCCAACGTCTAACGTCCAACGAAAAACCAGTCCAGAGTCCAGAGACCAGAGTCCAGAGAGAGGCGTGTTTAACGTTGAAGGTTTAATGTTTAACGAAAAAACCTGGGTCCAGTGTCCCAAGTCCGACAGCAAAAAACACCGTTTAACGACCAATTTCCAGTGGAAAGATCTCTGGTGCACCAGTGCACCGGTGCACCTGTGCACTCAATCCTCAATCCTCAATTTTCAATCCTCAATCCTGTTGCACCTGTGCACCCGTCCGCCTGCGCACTTCTCTCTTTTAACTGAAAATAAACAGGTCGATGCACTGAACGGGGCACGCGGTGACGCAGTTCCCGCAGGCAACGCACTTTTCCCTGTCCAGCTCGATCTTTCTTTCCTCCCCCTCGACATGGAGGGCACCAGTGGGGCACACAGCGGTGCAGGCGCCGCAATGGACACAGCTATCTTCATCCCTGAGGACCTTTTCGGGGACTTCCTCGACGAGGATGTTGCAGCTTTCCAGGTATTCCATACCTTTCTGGTAATCCTCCTCGCTCCCTTCGAGGTTGATAATGGCATAGGAATCCTGGCGGGGCAGAACCTTGGCCTCAAGGATATTGAAAACGAGATTGGTCCGCTTCGACAATTCGTAGACGATGGGAGTGTTCCAGGTCTTTTTCGTAAAACGCAGAATGACGGTTTTTTCCATCGGTTGCTCCTTTTTAAACTCTAAACAAACTGTTTCTGTGCACGAGTGCACGGGTGCACCGGTGCACTGAAAGAAAAAATCCCTATCCCTTTTATAATTTCGTCAGTTTTACATCCCCCTTGACTCCGATCACGTCTCCCATGATGACAACCGCCCCGATTACCCCGATGACGGAGAGCGCCCAATCAAGGGCTTCCTGGATGTCCTCCGGTTTTTCCACCTTGTTGCCCAGCTCAGTCGCCGCCGCATCAGCGAGGGGTCCCGAGCGGGAAATGACGGTCGCACAGTCCGCCCTCCCGAAACTCAGTGAGGGTCCGACGGTTCCCGAGGAAGTGCAGACGGAAATCCCTCTGCCCGGGTCAATGGAAAGACCAACCCGTTCGCTCAAAGGGGAAAGGCCAGCCCAAAGTCCCACTACCGTGGGGCCTTCGCCGACAAGAAAGAGATCTCCGCCGTTTTCCACAAGGATACGGTCGCTTAAGGGTGAAAGATCAACCGCGACCGCCTGGGCAATGGCCCCCGCTACCGAAGCCATGGGGCCGACGCCGACCGCCAGGGAGGCCTCGATCATCCGCATCACGAGGGACCCTTCCGGAGCATTTCCTCTCCAGGGGGTCAGTGCCTCGACGAACCCGGGATGTTCCCGGATATAGTCTTCGATATCCCCCCTGTGCCGGTGAATCGACCGGACAGCCTGTGGGGTCAGATCCTTCCTGGCGGCTATCCAAAGATCGGTCTGCTCCACGGTGGCCCGAAAAGACACAAGCCCCGTCGGCAGCGCCCTGTTCCTGTATTCCCTCGCGAACATCCGACCTGATCCTGCTGTCTCAAGGAGCAGCCGAACCGGGAAGAAAACGCTGAGGCACTCCTAGGGTGAAACCTTCCTCAAGGATCCACCTCTTGAGCTCGTTGCAGATCTCCAGGGCCATGGGATAGCTGGAAAGGGGTGAAGTGGGGATTTCCTTTCCATTAAAATGGATCAGGCCGCTTTTGAGCTCCTCGTAGCTGACCTCGCCAAGAACCCTGCCGGTGCTCTGAGGATAATCCTCTCCGTAATCAACGATGTTCGTAAAAATATCCCGGTCCCGGACCCCGGTAAACCTGGCCATCTGCTCGTCCAGGATCGGGATGGGGATCCCGAGACCGACAAACAAGGAAACACCGTAGCCAAGCATGCTTGCCCCCCGGAGAAATCTGGGCTTCATCCCCTTGAGATCGCCAAGGACGGAAAGAGTCCCCGCCGGAACCCGTACCACGCCGTTTTCCCCCCGGGCCACATTGGGGTTGTGCTGGGTACCATGCCAGATAACATACCCTTCACCGCCCCCCAGAAAGATCCTGGTTCCCAGGCCGATGGTACGATAGTGAGGATCGTTCAGCAGGGGGGACATCTGTCCCGCGCTTGAGTAGTTTGCGTTTCCCCCTTCGGGCTTTAAGACGCCCATGTAGGTGTAAATGGTCCGTTCCCCCATGTTTACGGCACAGTTGTAGTTCTGGTAGGCGTTCCTGGGGTTGAGCAAAGTGGCGTAAGACAATTCCTCGAGGGTTTTTTCCATACGGGCATGCATTTTCGGATAGCAGTCCGTGCCGTAGGCCTCGATCTTGATGGTCACGGTCTTGCCGGAAACGAGGTCCTCGATGACATGTCCCCCTCCGTACAGAAACCGGCCGGGGTGGACCTTGTTCAAGGGATCATCTTCCTTTGTTTCGGTGGCGCCCAGGAACGTGTCTACGGCGGCCATCCCGGCATAGGCGGGGACATCGTTGAACCAGACTTTGCTGGCCTTTATCTTGGGGGCGGTGTGACCAAAATTGAACATGGCGCCCGAGGAGCACATCATCCCGAACGTGCCGGTGGTCACAACATCCACTTCGGCAGCGGCCCTTGCCGGCCCGATCTCGTCCACGAGATCCGACATCTCGTTGGCGGTCAGGACAACGGCTTTCCCGGACCGAATCCGTTCGTTGATCTGATCGATGCTCTTTTTCAGCTGGGCCATGTTATTTTTCCTCCTTTTTCATGCTGGCAGCAGCCAGAGTGACCGGTAAAGGGTTGCCGAAAAAACGGCAGAAGAACCAGCAATGTCTTCATCGGTGCCTGCCTGCCGCTGCTACTGCTGCTTGTCTTCCATCCGGACACCCGGAACAAAAAAGCCCCCCCCTGTCATGGGAGGGGCAAAAATTCTACCCGACTCCTCATCTACCAAGGAAACCTTGCGGGATTTAGCACCGGGCGCCGCACGATCCGTCCGGCCGGTTGCTGTGGTTTCAAAGGGCCCGTCCCTCCACCACTCTTTATAAGGGGGTCTTACTTTTTAATGTAATTTTTTAGTATAAAACCAAAACCGTGTCAAAAATCAATGTTTTTTTCATTTTTTTCCCTTCAAGACAACCAACCGCGTCGTCCCGGCAGGTATCCGGACAAGGAAGGTCTGGACCTTCACCCGGATATGGATTAAAAAAGGCTGATAGCAGTCGGAAAAAATTTATCGAAACTTAAAAAAATATCTGCAATCCATGGATCAGAAAGACTTGCCCATCGCCTATTGCCCTTTAAACGACGTCGAAGCCTGGGATTTTCCCTTTTTCATCAAGAAGGGAAAGGGGATAGAGGACGACCAGCTCCTCCTCGAGTTCCATCTCTGGCACATGACCGCCGAGGAACGAGCGGCCATGGGGGAGGTCCTTCGCATTACATCCATTCTGGAACTGGAGGAACAAGGCTACCGGAAAGATGACCGCGGCATCTACGTTATCGAGGGCTGATCCAGCCATGCCCCTCATATCCCGGCCATGGGGCTGTTTCCCTTTCCGGGTACCCCCGACCGCTGCCAGGAGATCGCGATGATTACATCGAAACAGATCAAAACCCACTACGAACTGAGCGAGACCGAGGAGAAAACACTCGTCGGCCTTGCCCCTCTGATGGATAATCACAAAGAAAGGTTCGCTCAGGATTTCTACGATTACATCATGTCGCACGAAGAAATGGCTGTCTTCTTTGAGGATACCGAGAAGCTGGATAAACACAAAGGACTTATAGGGATCTGGTTTTCCAGTCTTTTCAAGGGGAACTATGGCGAAGCCTATATCCGGGATCTTCACCGCATCGGAAAGGTCCACGTAACCATCAAGCTTGACGGACATTTCGTCAACTCGGCCATGACGAGGGTCCGCAACTATGCCACCGAAGTGATCGTAGCCAACCTGGAGAAGGAGAAACAGGAGGAGGCGCTGCTGGCCCTCAACAAAATCCTGGACATCAACCTGGACGTTCTTACAAGCTCCTACCGCCAGGCGGAACTGAAAAAGTATTTCATCTCCCAGCGGGCCGAGTCGGCCCTGATCAGCTTCATGGAACGGTTCACCCACGGATTGAATCTCGTCCTCGCCCTGGCCCTCATCGTGGTTTCCCTCGCCGTCGTCAGCCTGTTCGGCCACGATGTCATGAAAATCTTTAACAGTACCCGGCTGGAGACCAGCGTGGTCGCCGCCCTGGGTTCCCTTCTCATCATCTGGATGATGATAGAGTTGCTGGCCACGGAAATCCTCCACCTGAAAGGGCGGAAGATTCCCATCAAGGTTTTTATCGGGATCGTGCTCATCGCTTTCATCCGGAAGGTCCTCATCGGATCCCTTGAACACGGGGATATCATGGAATACGGGACCAAGATCCTGACCCTCTTTGTACTCGCTGTCGTCTACTGGCTCATAGCAAGATCGGACCAGGCGTGAATAACCTAATCTCCCCACCTGGGGACGTCGCAGGAGCAATCCTCGTCGGCGGACGGAGCCAGCGTTTCGGGAAGGACAAGGTTCTCCTCCCTTTCCAGGGAAAACCCCTTATCGCCCATCTTTGCGGCATCCTCGAACCCCTGGTCCGGGAAATCCTGATCGTGGGACATCCCAGGCCCGAATTCGAGGCCCTGAACCTTCGTGTCGTTGAGGATCTCCTGCCGGATGCCGGCCCCCTGGGAGGCATTTACACGGCTTTAAAATCCACCAGGGCTTCCTTTGTCCTTGTCTTGGCGGCAGACATGCCTTTCCTTTCTCCATCCCTTCTCGAGGAGCTCCTCAAGTCCCGCCAAGGGCGGGATGCGGTTATTCCGAGGGGACCCAGGGACCTAGAGCCCCTTTGCGCCATATATTCCAGGACCTGTCTCGACCCCGTCCGCAGGAGCCTGGAGAAGGGTGCGAACAAGATTGTTCGGGCAATAAAGGGCATGAACGTTCTGACACCTGAGATAGCCGTGAACGGGAAAGAGAAAAACCCCTTTTTCAACATCAACTTTCCCGAGGACTACGAGGGTCTCAAGGCCTGGGACCGCCGGACCGGTCTTTAACATTTCCTGGAGGATTCATGGCAAGGATCTTTACCAGCATTACCGATCTCGTTGGAAAAACCCCGCTTCTAAGATTAAACAGGTTGGCGCCGGCCGACGGCGCTGTGGTGCTTCTCAAGATGGAATCCCTGAACCCGTTGTCGAGCGTGAAGGACCGCATCGGCTTGAGCATGATCGAGGACGCCGAAAGGAAAGGGCTTATCACCAGAAAAACGGTCATCGTCGAACCGACCTCGGGAAATACAGGGATCGCCCTTGCTTTTGTGGCCGCAAGCAGAGGGTACCGTCTTATCCTCACCATGCCCGAGACCATGAGCCTCGAAAGGCGCAACCTTCTGCGCGCCTTGGGTGCCAAGGTGATCCTGACACCAGGTCCCGAAGGCATGAAGGGGGCCATCCTGAAAGCAAAGGAGATCCTTGAAAACACTCCCGGGGCCTTCATGCCCCAACAGTTCGAGAACCCTTCCAACCCCGAAGCGCATCGGCGGACAACCGCGCAGGAGATCTGGGATGACACCGATGGGGAAGTAGACATCCTGGTGGCCGGGGTCGGGACGGGGGGCAGCCTCACGGGAATCGGAGAGGTGCTCAAGGAAAAGAGACCCGGGTTCTCGGTAGTGGCCGTGGAGCCGACCGACAGCCCCGTGCTTTCAGGGGGTGTTCCCGGGCCCCATGGGATCCAGGGGATCGGCGCCGGTTTCGTCCCGGGGGTTTTAAACATGAAGATTATCGACGAGATCCTCAAGGTCGACCTGACTGATGCCATGAATACCTGCCGGCGCCTCGCCAGAGAAGAAGGGATCCTCGGAGGGATATCTGCAGGAGGGAATACCTGGGCCGCCCTTCAGTTAGCCCGCCGGCCGGAAAACAGGGAAAAGACCATCGTGACCATCCTGTGCGACACGGGGGAGAGATACCTGTCCACGGCCCTCTTTGAGGAACCCGCCTCTGAATAGGGAAGGAGATATGGAAAAGAGGGAAGAAAAAACTGGAAGCTGAAAATCCTTTCGAAAAGCTGCCGGTCAGGTCTGAAACCCAAGTTTTTACGGAAGAGGAACTTCCTCCGGCCTCGCGCCATTTTTCATGATGACCCCCGCCGCAAGGCTGTTCCCCATGGCCCCGCATTCACGCATATCCTTTCCCATATAGATCCCGGCCAGGAAACCCGCGGCGAATGCGTCCCCGCCGCCGGTCCGGTCAACCGGCTCAAGCTCGGGTGCGGGAACATCCCAGACCTCGATACCCTTGGAAACAACGCATCCGCCCTCCGGGAGAGTGATGGCCGCGAAGGGAACATCGAGGGCCCGGATGCTTTCCCGGGGATCCCTTAATCCGGTCAGCCATTTCCCCTCGTCGGCATTCAGGATGAACCCGGCCGCCAAGCCGGCCATTTCCCCATCCTCCGCGCCGTGTCATCCGCACACCACCGGGATATCCCGTAAATGAGCTTCCCGCGCATACCCTGTCCGGGCCGGGCCGTTGATCCCCGAAAGATAAACCAGCCGGCACCCGTTAAGCAGTGAGGGATGGACCTTGCTGTGGATATTGGCACCGGGAATCCGGATCATCCTCTTTTCCTTCTCCCGGGAAAAAACGATAGCCAGACCGGACCCTCCCGCAACCCGGTCGACCCCCGAAACAAGGACACCCGAGCGTTCCAGGTTTGAAAGCTGCGCTTCCCCGAAAAGGTCTCTCCCCACGGCACCTGCCAGGGTGACCGGCATACCCATCCTCCCCAGCCACCAGGCCGTGTTGGCCGCCGACCCCCCGAATCCCGCAACAGCGCCGGGACACGCCATCTTCTCATGGGGCCCGGGAAGCTCTCCCAGGGGAAGGATAATGTCGTAATTGATGTTGCCGAAGACGAGGATCATTAGGCCAGTCCAGAGTAAAGAGACCAGAGTCCAGAGGAAAATCTGTCGGAATCCAGGAAATGCGACATTGGCTATGCTGGAAACATGCGAAGGGAAAAAAACGCTAAAATAATCGCCATTTCTCCTTTTAACATCAGGATAAAAATCTCTGGACTCTCAACTCTGGACTCTGGACTTCGCTCCCGGTTTCATCTCGCCACCACAAACGCACTGGTAAAGACCCCTTCACCGATCAGGCGGTCCCGGAAGCGCTCGGCCTCCTCCCGCGATGAAAAACGGCCGACCCGAACCCGGAAAAAAACCTGATCGCCCCTGTCGAAAAGGGAGATATCCGCGCTTCCATAGGTTCTTTTCGCATCCCCTGCAAGCCTCTGGGCATTCTCCTTGACGGTGAAGGCTCCGACCTGAACGGAAAAGGACCCGACCGAGTAATCCTTCCTGGGCTTGAGAGTAACCCTGGATCTTGCGCGGAAAACCTCCTCCCCGAGGGCGGTAACAGTCACCCTGGCCAGCCCGTCATTAAGCATGTCCAGCTGTCGTGCCGCCCCTTTGGAAACATCCAGGATGCGATTATCCACGAAGGGTCCCCGGTCGTTCACTTTCACGACCACCGATTCTCCTTTTCCGTCCGTCCTTTTAACCTTGACATAGGTTCCCAGGGGCAGGGTTCGATGGGCAGCGGTGAACTTTTCCATGTCGTAGACCTCGCCGCTGGAAGTCTTGCGCCCGTGGAACTGCTCCCCGTACCAGGAAGCCATCCCGGTTTCGACATACCCCCTGGAAGATCCCATGACCCGGTAAGTCTGCCCGTGGACCACGTATTCCTCAGCCGGCTCGCCGGGGACCTTTTCAGCGGGAGGAACGGAGACCGGGGGCGGCGGGGGAACGCGGGATGAAGGCGGGGCCGTCGCGCATGAGGAGAGGAGAAGCAGGATCAGGAAAAT